>Ga0115550_1000629_pt1 | contig 29246 bp, 31 predicted proteins | sample COGITO_mtgs_1005_FD_87177 | JGI IMG/M metagenome (GOLD analysis project Ga0115550, IMG submission 87177) | Pelagic marine microbial communities from North Sea - COGITO_mtgs_100511 | ecosystem: Environmental > Aquatic > Marine > Epipelagic | place: Germany:Helgoland, sampling site Kabeltonne...
CAACTCACTTTTTAAAACTCATTCTCCTACTCCATGGATAAATACAATTTTTGATATTCGTTTAGAAATGGCATATTCAATTTTTCTTTTTGCAGTATCTAATTGTAGTGAAAGCATGTCAAAATTATCCATTCCTTTGGTGCTCTTTGTTAGTTGATTGATATGCAAATCGACTTCTAGAATCACTTCATTTTTATCTTTCTTAAAACTACTCGGCTTCTTTATCTGATCTTGAATCTTATCATTAAGTAGAGAATTATTGATATCTGAATATTTTGATAATTGATATTGATCTTCATCAATAATGACTAATTCATTTTGATTGTATTGATAAATCATTCCGTCAGAATCCTGAATATCAATAATTTGATTTTCAATATTGACAATAACACCTTTTAAAGTATCATCTAAAACCGCTACTTGCTTTCCAATTTCAAAATACATTATTAACCTTTACTTAATGCTTCATTTTTTTTTGAAGGCTTATCTTTGCAGCAAAAGTAAGAAGATGATTAAGACTGATATCAGTAACACTAAGTTTTTCTTTGAAAGTTCTCATAAAAAAGTTGAAATTTCTAATAATAGAAAAGAGCTTTTATCTAAAATAGCTTCCGCACTAGCCGTTAATTATAGTTCCAATAATAATGTTGCTATTAATTTTATTTGCACACACAATTCTAGAAGAAGTCAACTCGGACAAGTTTGGGCGTTTTATGCGGCAAATTATTTTAATTTAAACATCAATGCACTTTCTGGTGGTACCGAAGTCACTGCTTTTCATAGAAATACAGTTAAAACCTTAAAAAATGTTGGTTTTAAGTTTAAAATAGAGAAGTTTTCTCATACCAATCCAGTTTATGATATTTCTTTTTACGGGAGTAAAAAATCATTGATTGGTTATTCTAAAATTTATGATGATCCTATAAACATAAGCCCATATTTTGTAATTACAACTTGTAATAATGCTGATGAAAATTGTCCTTTTATACCAGAAGCAATTCATAGATTTCATTTGCCCTATACAGACCCAAAACATTCCGATAATTCTTCAGAACAAGAAGAAACGTATTTAAAAACAAGTAGAAAAATTGCTGCAGAAATGTATTTTCTGTTTAAGAAAGTAAAAGAAACTCTATAATTAGATTTTAATGTCTTTATCGTAAGGGATGCTTTTAAGAATATGATTTATAGCATTGACTCTAGCTTCTGTTTTTCTGTTGGCTTTGATTACTTTCCAAGGTGATTGCTCTGTATTGGTAACATCAAACATGGCTTGTTTGTATTTCGTATAATCGTCCCAAAGTTCTTGTGCTCTTTCATCAACAGGAGACATTTTCCATTGTTTTAATGGATCACTTTTAATTTCATCAAAACGTTTAGCTTGTTCTTTTTTTGAAATAGACATATAGATTTTTACCAAATGAATTCCCGATTCTAAAATCATTCTTTCAAAATCATTCACTTGGCTCATAAAGATTTGATATTCTTCATCTGTACAAAACCCATTTACAGGTTCAACTACTGCTCTATTATACCAACTTCTATCAAAGAAAACCATTTCCCCAGCTTTTGGGAATTGTTCTATATACCTTTGAAAATACCATTGAGATTGTTCATCTTCAGAAGGTTTTGGCAAGGCTACAATCCGAATATGCCTTGGGTTAATTCTCTCTGTAATTCTTCTAATAGCACCACCTTTTCCTGCGGCATCTCTTCCTTGAAAAATAACGATAACTCTTTCATCATTTTCTATAACCCAAGTTTGTAATTTAATAATTTCTATTTGTAATTTTTTAAGCTTGCGCTCATAATCTACATAACGCAACGCCCTTTCAATATTGATAGGGCCTTTGTTGGATAAAAGTGCTAGTAAGGCTTTACCTGAATTTAATTTTTTAACTTCTAATGATGTTAATTCTTTGTCCATAATTAATCAATTTGAAAATTAGATCTATAGTAACGCATTACAACATTAGGATCTGGGGTTAAGGCAGTTGAAACTTTCTTTTTCTCATCATAATCAAACTTTGAAAGCACATAGCGTATCGCTTCTAATCTTGCCGTTTTTTTATTGTTTGTTTTAATGATCATCCACGGACAATAGGTCGTATGGGTTTTGCTAAACATTTCATCTTTGTAATACGTATAAGTATCCCACAACTGTTGCCCTTTCTTATCCACTGGACTAAACTTCCATCTTTTTAAAGGATTGGCATTTCTATCATCAAAACGTTTTAATTGTTCTTCTTTAGAGATTGATAACCAGAATTTTATTATAATCAAACCATCTTCATACAACATATGTTCAAATTCTGGGACTTGTACTAAAAACTCGTTGTATTCTTGGTCTGAACAAAAACCCATTACAGGCTCTACAACAGCTCTATTATACCAGCTTCTATCAAAGAAAACGATTTCTCCAGGATTTGGTAATTCTTTAATATATCGTTGAAAATACCATTGTCCTTTTTCTACCCTTGTCGGTTTATTTAAAGCGACTAATCTTGATGATCTAGGATTTAAGTGCTCCATAAATCGTCTAATATTTCCACCTTTTCCTGCGGCATCTCTTCCTTCAAAAATAACGGCAACTCTTTTATTTTCTTTTAAAACCCATTGCTGTAGTTTTACCAATTCTATCTGTAAGTATCTTAATTGTTTTTCATAATTAAGATTATCAATGACCTTTTGATGGGGAATTTCTTTCGCTTTCAAAATAGAAATTAATTCTTCTGGTGTTTCAGATTTGAGAAAATCTGCTGCTTCTAATGTAGGTTTTGAATCTGCCATTTGTAAAAATAAGTGTCCTCTAAAATATTACTTTTTTTTAAGACATTTTAAAACTTCTTGCTTTATTAACAATTATATTTGTGTTCATGAAATTTTTCTTTTTTTCAATTTTACTTTTTCTAAGTATCTCGGTTTTCTCTCAACAAAAATTTTCTAAAGAATTTAGTTTTTTGACTGATAATGATTTGTATGTTTCTAAAGTAAAAGACAGATACTATAGTAATGGTATGTTTTTAACTTACAGATACCTAACTAAAGATTTTAAAAACTTAGAAAAGAAAATAATTGAATTACAAATTGGGCATGAAATCTATACACCTTATAAATCTACGGTTATCAATGTAGCACTTCATGATAGACCTTTTGCTGCTTATTTATATGGAAACGTTGGAATTTTGAGACTTTACAAAAACGAAAAAATTCTAAAAACGAAGCTCCAAATTGGAGTAGTTGGTAAAAGTGCTTTTGGTGAAGAGCTACAAGAAGCTATTCATACTATTTATAATTTTAGAAGTCCAGATGGATGGAAATATCAAATTAGAAATACTGTTGCCATTAATTTTGATACTGAATATTACAAAGCCTTAGGGACTAATAAAACGAAACATTTTGATAGTAATTTTGTCAGTAAGCTTAGATTAGGAACTATTTTTAGTGAGGCAAGTATTGGCCTTATGGGAAGAATTGGTTTTAAAGAATTACAACCCATTCAAAATTCTATTGCTTTTAACACCCATTTAAATAACGACGCTACTTCTTATGTAAGAGGAATTGAATCTTTTTTATATTATGAAACCTCTTTAACTTATGTAGCTTATGATGCTACTCTTCAAGGAAGTATATTTAATAATGATAGTCCGGTTACCTTCAAGCCAAATGCCATTCGTTTTGATATAGAGCTTGGTTATAAATTTACTGCCAAAAGATGTAATTTTGGCTATGCTTATCACTTTCATAGTAACAAAATGTCTAAGCTACGTTTTGATAATGGAAACGATTATGGACGTATCTTTTTTAGTTATTTGTTTAACTAAACCTGATCAAAAGACTCCTCTTTAAATCCAATTAAATACAATTTTTCTTTTGCTCTGGTTACTGCTGTATATAACCAACGTAGATATTCTTTAGACGGCCCTTCTGGCAAATAAGGTTGTTCTATAAAAATAGTTTTCCACTGCCCACCTTGAGATTTATGACAAGTAATGGCATAAGAAAATTTCACTTGTAAGGCATTAAAAAAATTATTCTTCTTTACAGCGAGTAATTGTTTGTATTTCGATTTTTCATGCGCATAGTCTTCTCTAACGGCTTCGTATAATTTATTGGACTCTTCGTAAGACAACGAAGGTGTTTCACTCGTTAGCGTGTCTAAAATCAAAACCGTTTCAAAAGGTTGCTGATTGGGATAATCAATCATTCTAAGTTCTACTTCTGCAAAACGAAAACCGTACAACTCTTTAATTGCATTTATTCGTAAAATTTCACAAGTATCTCCGTTGGCAATAAAACCAGCTTCTGAAGATTCGTTTAACCAATAGTAATTATTCTTAACCACCATCACAAAATCTCCAGTTGAAATCTCATTTTCTTGTCCGCGAATATTCAAACGAATCTGTTGATTGTATTGATTGGCTCTTTTATTAGAACGTACAATAAAAGCAGTATCTTCTACTCCATCGTTATCATAACAACTTACAATAGCGTCTTCAATATCATAACCATCTTCTAAACGAATAATGTCTGGAAACTTTAAATCGAATTGAAAGTTACTATTATCATTATCTATTAAGGTTCTTAAAACTGTTGCATTGGCTAGGATTCCAGAATTTTCATGTTGACGTGTTACTTCGTCTAATTCGATTTTTTTGACATTCTTATGATAATCAATCTCTAAACGGTCTTCTTCTAAAGCAGGACTGATACTTAATTTTACCGGTGGTAACTGGGCAGTATCACCAATTAAAATGAGTTTGCAATTCTTACCAGAATAAACATATGAGATTAAATCATCGAGCAAAGAACCATTTTCAAAAAACTTCCCATTTTGAGGTCTATCCGGAATCATAGAAGCTTCATCTACAATAAAAATAGTATTGGTATGTTTATTAGGTTGCAACATAAAATCTATAGAACCGTTATGTTGCTTCTTTGGAAAATATATTTTCTTATGAATGGTAAAAGCTGATTTTTTTGAATACACAGAGATAACTTTCGCAGCTCTACCCGTAGGTGCTAATAACACAGCTTTCTTTTCTGCTTTCCATAAATTATTGACTAAAGTACTGATGGTCGAAGTTTTACCTGTACCAGCATACCCTTTCAGTAAAAACAAGGAATTTTTATCTTCAGAAAAAATAAAATCTACCAACAATAAGAATAATTCTGACTGCTTTAAAGTGGGAAGATAAGGGAACTTTTGAAGAAGCTCTTTATGAAAATCTGAGGCGTTTTTTTGCATGAAAGTTTTAAAGCGTTAAAGATACATTGATTTGTCTCTAAAAGTTTTTATCATTAAAAAAAAATTGTAGATTTGCGAGACGTGTAAATTAAATAAATATACAAGATGATTATATACATTCTTTTAGCTGTTGTTGTTGCTTTTGGTTTAGCTTTTTTAATAGTAAAATATTTACCATTAAAATTCAGATGGATGGTTTCTTTAGTGCTTGTAGCACTTGGAGCACTTTTAGTATTTAAGATTTATGATGGGGTAATGAAACCTATCAATTTTAACAAAAACAAAAAAGTAAAGTATGAAAAGGTAATTCAACACCTAAAAATCATTAGAGATGCTGAATTAGCTCATTATCAAGTTAATGGGACCTATACAGATAATCAAGAAGGATTAGTACAGTTTATTGATACTGCACAATTTGCAATTACTGAAGTTAGAGATACGGTTATACAAGTAAACAAAGGAAGTAAATGGCAACCAGTGATGGTTCCTGTTGAAAAAAGAATTGTTGATACGATTGGTTACGAACCAGTATTAAAGAGATTTGAAGGAAAAGATTACAAAAATATGTTTAATGTTCCTGGAGTAGAAGGGAAAAAATTTGAACTTACTATTGGATCAGTAGAAAAAATAGCAGGCTTATTAGTTTCTGTTTTTGAGGCTAGAACTGAGAAGAAAGATATATTAAAAGGAATGGATAGATCCTTAGTGAAGCAAGAGTTAGAAGCTGTTGAAAGTAGCGAAATTAAAGGTGAATATGTATCCGTTGGTTCTTTAGATGAAGTTACCACAGGTGGTAACTGGCCAACATCATACGATAAAGCAACTCGTGAAGAAGAAAATAACTAAACATATAGAAGATACTTCTAAAAGAAAATTATCCATCCAATTCAGTTTGGATGGATTTTCTTTTTGTACCTCAAACGCCTCTGATGAAATTGCTGAGTTTTGTTCCTATGTATTTGAAAAAGCTGTCAATTCACCCGAGTTAATTTTAGAGAAACTTCAAGAAGTTTTTAAAACAGAAAAGTCACTTCAAAATGACTTTGAATCTGTTACAGTAATCCATCAGAATAATTTAAGCACTTTAGTTCCTAATCAATATTTTAAAGAAGATTCAATAGCCTCCTATTTAAAATACTCCGTAAAAACCATTGCTACCGATCTGATTGTCTTTGATGATTTAGAGTTTATGGATACTAAAAATGTCTATATCCCTTATGTGAATATTAACAATTTTCTTTTTCAAAATTTTGGTGAGTTTGAATTCAAACATCACTCGAGTATTTTATTAGAAAAATTACTTGCTAATTCAGATGATACACTAAAATTTTATGTAAATATTAGTCAGAGTACTTTTGATATTGTGGTTACTAAAGACTCAAAACTATTGTTCTATAATATTTTCGACTATCAAACTAAAGAAGATTTTATCTACTATATATTATTTACTTTAGAACAATTAGAACTAAGTACTGAAGAAACAAATGTGATCCTATTAGGGGACATAGAAGAGAGTTCAGACAAGTATACGATTTTATATACTTATATTAGAAATATACAATTCTTAAACGCTACAAAAGCAATTTTTAAAGCTCAAGAAGAAATTTCTAAGCATTCAAATTTTATCTTACTAGGATGAGAATTATCTCCGGAAAATACAAAGGTCGCAGAATTACTGCACCTAAAAACTTACCTGTAAGACCCACTACAGACATTGCCAAAGAATCACTGTTTAACATTTTAAACAATCATTATTATTTTGATGGTTTGTCTGTAATTGATTTATTTTCTGGAACAGGTAATATAGCCTATGAATTTGCCTCAAGAGGTGTTGAAAATATTCATGCCATAGACGGAAACTTTAATTGTGTGAAATTTATCAATAAAACCTCTACTGAATTCGATTTTACAATAAACGCTTATAGAAGTGATGTGTTTAAATTCTTAGAAAAAACACCTTTAACGGCTGATATTATTTTTGCTGATCCACCTTATGATATGGACGTAGAAAAATTCTTGAAGATTGTTGAAATTGTCTTTGAAAGAAAACTATTAAACGAAAATGGTGTATTAATAGTAGAGCATTCTAAACACATGGATTTATCAGAAAATAAGTTTTTAACGTATTCTAAAAAATATGGAGGAAGTGTGTTTGGATTTTTTGAGGCTGAGCAACTATAATAAAGACTCAATAATATCTGAAACCGTAATATTTTCCGCTTCTGCTTTGTAATTTTTTACAATTCTATGCGAAAGAATAGGTATAGCAACAGCTTTTACATCTTCAATATCTGGAGAATATTTTCCTTTTACTGCAGCATTGGCTTTTGCAGCTAAAATTAAGTTTTGAGAAGCTCTTGGACCTGCACCCCAGTCTACATATTGTTTTACTAAATCTGTAGCTTCATCACTTTTAGGTCGTGTTTTACCAACCAATGCAACTGCATATTCAATCACATTATCTGCTACAGGCACCTTTCTAATTAATTGCTGTATTTCAAGAATATCTTTAGCTGTTAAAATTGAACTGGCTGTAGCAATGATATTTGTAGTTGTGTTTTTTACAACTTCTACCTCTTCTTTAAAACTTGGATACTCTAAGTTAATAGAAAACATAAAACGGTCTAATTGAGCTTCTGGAAGCGGGTATGTTCCTTCTTGTTCAATTGGGTTTTGTGTAGCTAATACTAAAAAAGGTAATGCTAATTTGTAATGATGACCAGAGATAGTAACAGATTTCTCTTGCATTGCTTCTAGTAAAGCTGCTTGCGTTTTTGGTGGTGTTCTGTTAATTTCATCAGCAAGAATAATATTAGAAAAAATTGGACCTTTGATAAAAGTGAACTCTCTTTCCTTATCTAAAATTTCACTTCCTAAAATATCAGAAGGCATTAAATCTGGTGTAAACTGAATTCTTTTAAAATCTAAGCCTAAAGAATCCGAAACCGTATTTACTAATAATGTTTTTGCCAAGCCAGGAACACCTATTAAAAGTGAATGTCCTCCACAAAAAACAGATAACAATACATAATTAACGGCTTGTTCTTGCCCAATAATTACTTTTCCTATTTCTGTTTTTAAATCCTGAAACTTAACAACTAGGTTATCAATAGCAGTTACATCAGACATTACTTAGAAGTTTCTTTTTTCCAGTTCTTTTCGAAAGTACATTTTTGAAACTGAGGACTTATTTTAATATAGGTGTCTCCTATCTTTTCTTTCGACCATTTAGCAATGGTTTCTTGTTTTTTCTTTTGTAAGGCTAGACTCTGAACTTTTACATAATCTTCTACCATATCGGCAATATGTGTGTTCGTTCTTTCTTTCATTATTAATACCTTATACATCTTCTTCCCTCCTCTTTCTTCATCATAAAAGACCTCAGACATTTCGCTTTTTTGTAAATCACTTACTCTTGCATATAAAGCAGGATCCATTCTTGTTAAATCAAACGTAGATTCTCCTGTATATGGATTAATAATTAAACCTCCATTTGTTTTGGTATCATCGTCTTTAGAATACTTTTTTACAGCTTCTTCAAAAGTGATTACTCCATTTTCTATATCTTTTTTGATTTGCTCAACTTTTGCCTTCGTCTCATTTAGTTTTTCTTGAGGAATTTCTGGCTCAATTAAAATATGTGAAGCAACTCTTGTTTCTCCTCTAATTTCATGCAACTGAAGAATATGATATCCAAACATGGATTTAAAAGGTTCTGAAACCTGTCCAACGTCTAAAGAAAAAGCCGCTTCTTTAAACTCTTTGATAAACGGACTGTCCTTTGTGATAGAATACTGACCTCCATTTTCTGTAACTCCAGGATCATTAGAATTAATGAGGGCTTTCATTTTAAAACTTGCCCCATCTTCTATGTCTTTCTTAATTTTATTTAGCTTTTCAACGATTCTATCTAATTCTTCTTGAGAGGCTTCTGCATTGATAACTAACTGAGCAATTTGTATTTCTGCTGGAAATTCTGGCAACTCACCTTTTTCTTTTAATCCTGTATAATAGATTCTTACTTCTTCTGGAGTAACGTCTATATTTTCTGTAATTTTTCTTTGCTCTCTTTGAATAAGTGCATTTTCTTTTTCAATTCCGAAAAGTTCTTTTTTAAGATCTTCTAAGTCATTAAATCCATAGGCCTCAACTACTTTTTCTACACTGCCATATTCTTGACTAAAGAATTGAATATTTCGTTGTACTTGACTGTCTACCTCCGCATCAGAAACTATAATACTATCTACGACAGCATGATGTGCTAATAATTTCTGTAGCATCAATTGCTCTAGCATTTCGCAATCAGAAATTTTTATTTTTCCTTCACTACTGTTTTCTAGCTCTAATTTGAACTTTGCAATATCAGAATCTAATACTACGTTTTTACCAACAACAACACCAACACCATCAATCTTAATTTTTTGTGCAGTAGTATTATGAATGAAGAATGATACAAATAGTAGGAAACTAATGGATCTTAAAGTTTTTATTTTGAATTGCATCTTTTACTATTGTTTTTTCTATGTCTCTTATTAACTGAAGCTTTCTTTGATGTAAAATCATCTGTTTAATGGTAGGTTCTATATAACTCAAGGGAGCAATATCATTCCTAAATAAAACATCATTTATAGCGACCAAATATAAACCTAATGAATCTTCTTTTTGAAGGAATTTGGATTTTTTTAACAAATCTAAGCGTGAAAATGGCGTTTTTAACAAAACATTTTCTAAACCAGTCCAAACTGAATCGTTTAACATCATCGATTTAAAACTTAATTGCCTTAACTCTAATTCTTCTAAGTCTTCAATGGTTCCTTTTTTAAAAAATCGAATTACTTCTTTTTTATCTATTAAATCATCTGAAAAATGAAGATATCTTGTTTTGATTAATTCCTCATTTAATCTAAAATTCTTATTATTTAAGCTATAGTAATCTTCAATTTCTTGTTGTTCAATTACAGTATCCAATTGTTGCTTTACAACACGCTCTTTATAGCCATTTATTAACAAGTCTTGTCTGTAATCTCTAACTAAAGTGTTTATTTGAGAATTATCATTTTGAGAATTATTCTCTTCAGCTTTTTTTAATAATAATTGTTTGGTTGCCCAATTATTGATAATACTTCTCACCAATACAGCGCTATCATTTACTGCAATATTTTTTGGTAATAAGGCCTCTATATCTTCGATGTAAAGATTCTCATTATATACCGTAGCAATTGGGATATTACTTGAATCGTCTTTCTTCTGTAAACCCAAAGATTCACAAGAAAAAAAACTAATAATTGCTAAGATGTATAAAAACTTTCTCAAGATTCTTTACGATAATATTTAATTAATTTTTTTAAAACTTTTTTATTGACTTCCACAGCATTATTAGAACGTAATTTTTCAATCCAATCCTTTTCTAGATAGTTTTGAAAATCGTTCATTACTTTTCCTTTAATTTTATTGAGCTCTTTTTGTTTATAATTCTCTTGATGAGTATCAAAATAGGTCTTTAAAGCGATCGTATCTGATGATTTATTCCATATTTTTTGTTGCATCAGTTCAAACAACAATAAGCCGTCTTCGTATTCTTTTAAAGTAGTAGCAAATTCTGCATTGGTATTTACTAAGTTTTCTTTAAAGTAAACCAAAACTTCTGCATCTATAAAATTATTCAATAATTCATCAGTATTTAAATGTCTTCTATTCAATATGTATAATCTGAAGTCATTCTGCGAAAATTTTTTTTCATTAATAGTTAAAAGTGTACTTTCTAAAGAATCTTTAGATATACTTCTAGCGTCTTTTTGATCAAAAATCTTCTTAGTAGCTTCATTTACGTTAATTGTATATTCAGATTTTAACCGATCTAACACTGCTTTGTCTGATAATCTTGCTCTTCCTGACTTACTTACTTTTGTTGTAATTTCTTTCTTCATTTCATCAAAAGAAACCACCGGAAACTCTTTTAATAACTTTACGATATGCCAACCAAACTGTGTCTTAAATGGTTCACTATAATCATTCACTTCTACTAATGAAAAAGTTGCATCTTCAAATGACTTTACCATTCTACCAGAACCAAATTTAGGTAATATACCGCCTTTGTTTTTTGTGTTTATATCGTTAGAATACTGTTGAGCTAACTCTTTAAAAATTTTACCAGAATTTAACTTAGTATAAACTTCATCAATTCTTGTCTTACCATTAGCGGTGGTATCTGCTATTAATATATGAGCAACTTGTCTTTCTCCTCTGGAAGTTCTAGATCCTGTATTTTGTACAATATGATATCCAAAACGTGTTTTAAAAGGCATCGAAACTTTCCCTAATGGTGTTTTATAAGCGGCATCTTCAAAATCATACACCATTTTAAACGCTGAAAAATAACCTAAATCTCCTCCATTTACTTTCGCAGACGGATCTTCAGACATTTCTTTAGCAACCTTTTCAAAAGCTTCACCAGCTAACAGTCTATTTCTTGCTTCTATGATTTTATTATACAGTTTTAAAGTGTCTGATGGTAAATAGTTTCTAGGAAACTTAACCAAAATATGACTTGCTCTTAATTCCGTTTTAGTTCTATCGTAAGCTTGTTTAATTAATGTTTGAAGGAAATCCTTATCTTGAAGATATGGTGCTGTTAATTGATTCCTATAAGTTTGAATTTCTCTCTTATAAGATTTTAAAGTATCTAACTTTAGTAGATACGCTTCTTTTACTTTTAATTTATAGTTGATAAATAATTCAAGGTTTTTTTCTACATCTTTTCCTTCTTCATTATCTATCGCATTTAAGTTTTTCTCATAGATTTTCTTAAAATCTGCGACAGAAGTTTTTTCTCCGTTAATTGTTACTAGTGTTTTTGTATCTTTTTGAGAAAATATATTCAATGAAAACACAAGTAATAATGTCAGTAAAATTTCTTTTTTCATAAGATTATAATGATATGATTCCTTCAATTGTTTCTGCTTGTTTGTAATATGAAATTACATCGTCGGATTTCTCTATTTTAATAACTATAGAAACGCTAATATATTTCCCAGTCTTCGATTTTTTTGTTGTAATTACTGCACCTGTATTATCAAATAAAGCCTGAACTTGCTGTACTTTCTCTGCTTCCGAAGTCACTATAAATTTAAATAAATAATCTCCAGGAAATACAGTTGTATCGTCTAATTGAATTTTTAATTTTTGGTAAAAACTTTCTCTATCTTTCATCTTGCTATTTTAGAGTTTTATTTTTGAGAAACGGATACAAAATTACATCATTATATCATTATAATAAATTAATACTATATTTTTGTTTTTATGCAGAAAAAAATTGTGCTTATTGGCGGTCCTGGAACAGGTAAATCTTCGGTATTAAATGAATTAGAAAGCAGAAATTATATCTGTATGCCAGAAGTTTCTAGAGAAGTAACTATAAAAGCAAAAAAAGAAGGTATTGATCAGTTGTTTTTAACTGAACCCTTACTATTCAGTAAATTACTCTTAGAAGGAAGAGAACAACAATATATAGACGCTAACAATCATCATAGTGATGTTGTTTTTTTTGATAGAGGTTTGCCAGATGTGCACGCATATATGGAGTACACTAAGGAAGAATATCCAGCATATTTTAGAGAAAAAAGTATTTCATACAGATATGATCATGTATTTCTTTTTAAACCATGGGAAGAAATTTACATATCGGATAATGAACGTTATGAAAGCTTTGAAGAATCTGTGATTATAAATGAGCATTTACAAAAAGCATATCAAGAATTAAACTATTCTATCATAGATGTTCCTTTTAACACCATAGAAAAAAGAACAGATTTTATTCTAAACTGGCTCAAAAATAATGCATGATTTCACCTCAAGATATCTTATTAAAATATTGGGGTTATAATTCCTTTAGAGCTTCACAAGAAGCAATTATAGATAAGGTTTTAGAGAATAAGGATGTGTTAGCATTATTACCAACGGGTGGTGGAAAATCTTTATGCTATCAAGTTCCTGCTTTAGCAAGAGAAGGTATTTGTTTGGTAATATCTCCGTTAATTTCTTTAATGAAAGATCAAATAGAAAATCTTGACAGTAAGGGAATTAAAGCCTCGACGATTAAAAGCAAATCAAGTATTGATGATATAGTTGCCTTATTTGACAATCTTAAATATGGCCATTCTAAGTTTTTATATCTCTCTCCAGAAAGGTTGCAATCAGAATTTATCCTTCAAAAAATAAAAGAGATTCCTATTAACTTAATTGCCATTGATGAAGCGCATTGTATTTCTGAATGGGGACACGATTTCAGACCTTCTTATAGGCATATAAAAAAGATTAGAGAAATAGTACCCGATGTAACTATGATTGCTTTAACGGCAACAGCAACTAAAAAAGTAATTGAAGATATTGTTACAAACTTAGCATTAAAAAATGTCTCCGTCTTCAAAAAATCATTTTACAGAGATAATCTAGCATATCAAATATTTACTCACGAAAATAAATTAGGAAGATTAGAACAGATTTTTAAGAAAAATCCTTTTCCAACAATTGTCTATGTGAACTCTAGAAGAAAAACCGAAGAGATTTCTAACTTCATTACAAGTAAAGGATTTTCATCTACTTTCTATCATGGCGGCATGTCTGCTGAGTACAAGTCGAAAGCATTTGAAGAATGGATGAAAGAAGAAAAAATCATCATGGTTGCAACCAATTCCTTTGGAATGGGAATCGACAAACCTAATGTAAAAATTGTTATTCATTTAGATTTACCAAACAGCATAGAGAATTACGTACAAGAAGCTGGAAGAGGTGGAAGAAATGGAGAAAAATCATTTTCTGTGGTTTTACAAAATGAAAACGATATTCTATCTTATAAGAGGAATACACTAGAAAATATTCCAACAGTCAAAGAGATAAAAGAGGTTCATCAAAAATTATATCAATACTTTCAGGTTGCTAAAGGTGAAAAACCCGTAACTACTTTTGATTTTAATTTTTTAGCCTTTTGTCAACTCTATAAGTTAGAACAAAAGAAAACTAGTAATATCATTCAGATTCTAAAAAAGAATGAAATTATTGATGTTAACCCAAAGTTTTATCAAAAATCTACGATCCTATTTACTACAACTAGTAAACAACTTATCCATTATAAATTTAATAGTAAACTCTCTAAAAAGTTAGTTGATTTTCTACTGAGAAGTTTTGGTGGTGTTTTTCAAAAAGAAACAAAAATAAATGAATTTGATATTGCCAAAAGACTTCAAACTAATTCAACCATTATTAAAGAAGAACTTAAAAAACTAGAAGAAAGTAACCTCATATTATATAAGGAAACAAATTCTGATGAAGAGTTTGTCTTTTTAGTACCCAGAGAAGACGATATAACAATTAATAGAGTTTCTAAAACTATTCAGAGTTATTTAACTCAACAGATAAAGAAATCTGAGGATTTAATTTCATTCATTAAAAATGATACTATTTGTAGAAGTATTCAATTGTTAAATTATTTTGGAGAAACAGCAGTTTCAAATTGTGGAATGTGTGATGTTTGTATTATAAAGAAGAATGAAAATCCAAAAGATTTAGATCATCAAATCATTCAGCTTTTTAAAAATAGAAAAGAAATTTCTCAAGAAGAAATAATCACACTTTTACCTACATACGAAAAAGCTATTTTAATACATTTGCGCAAGCTAGTATCAAAAGATATCATTGGCATCACAAACGATAATAAATTTTTTCTTCTATGAGAGATCTACGAATAGTTTTTATGGGAACTCCAGATTTTGCTGTAGCAATATTAAGACAGTTGGTAGAAGATCAATGCAATATTGTAGGAGTAATTACAGCACCAGATAAACCAGCCGGAAGAGGAAGAAAATTAAATCAGTCTGCTGTTAAGAAATATGCCGTAGAGCAAAACCTACACCTTTTACAACCTACAAACCTTAAAAACGAAGATTTTATTAAGGATTTAAAAGCACTTAATGCCAATTTACAAGTAGTAGTTGCTTTTAGAATGTTACCTAAGATTGTATGGAAAATGCCAGAATTCGGTACTTTTAATTTGCATGCATCTTTATTACCTTCTTATAGAGGTGCCGCACCAATTCATTGGGCTATAATTAATGGAGAAGAAAAAACAGGAGTAACTACCTTCTTTATTGATGATAAAATTGATACTGGTGAAATTATTCTACAAAAAGAAACTAGTATTGATAAGCATGAAACTGTTGGAGAATTACACGATAAATTAATGCATTTGGGAGCTAATTTAGTTTCAGAAACAGTTTCCTATATAAAAGAAGGAACTGTTAATACTCAAAAGCAACCCAACATTGATATAAAAACAGCTCCTAAACTGTTTCCTGATAATTGTAAAGTTAACTGGAATGATTATTTAGATACTATATATAATCATATCAGGGGATTAAATCCTTTTCCGGTAGCTTGGTCAGAAATGAATAATAATGACATTATTACTTCTGTAAAATTATACGCTATTAGAAAAGAAGAAACTGTTCATCAAGATACTATTGGAAAAATTATCGCTACCAAAAAAGACATCAAGGTTGCTGTTAATGGCGGTTATATTTTTATTGATGAAATAAAAGTTTCAGGGAAGAAAAAATTAGACTCAAAAAGTCTTTTAAATGGTTATTCATTTTCATCAGATGCTAAAATGCTCTGAAGCCTTTACTTGTAACACTTTTACCCTTTTTTCATAAAAAACACTCACCTTTATTAACAATTTAGGATGTTTTATTAACAAAAAGCCTTTTTTTAGAGGGTCAAACTTGCATGAACCCTTAATCCGTCTATATTTGTTAAGCATTTATGCAAAAAAATATCAATTAATTTTTAAATACTATTTATTATGAACAAATCAGATTTAATCGATGCAATGGCTGCTGACGCAGGAATTTCAAAAGCAGCAGCAAAAGCAGCTTTAGAATCATTAACTTCAAACGTAACTTCTACTTTAAAATCAGGTGGTAAAGTTGCTTTAGTTGGATGGGGAACTTGGTCAGTATCTAAAAGAGCTGCAAGAAACGGAAGAAACCCACAAACTGGTGCAGAAATTAAAATTGCTGCAAAAAACGTTGTTAAGTTTAAAGCCGGAGCTGGATTTAGCAGTGCAGTAAACTAATAAACAATCAACACATTATACAAAGACCTTCTTTTTTTAAAGAAGGTCTTTTTATTTCTAGTTTTTAATTATATTTAAATAAAAAATTTGTGTCTATTTTAAAAATAAATAAAGGAAACTTATTAATTGCAGAGCCCTCTATTTTAAATGATGATTCTTTTAATCGGTCTATCATATTACTTACAGAACATACTGAAAATAGTTCTGTGGGTTTTATTTTAAATAGACCATTAAAATTTTGCATTAGAGATTTAATTCCAGAGATAGATTGCTCATTTACTGTTTACCAAGGGGGTCCTGTTGAACAAGATAATTTATATTTTATACACAACGCTCCTAATTTAATTCCTGATAGTATTCAAGTAAGTAAAGATATTTATTGGGGTGGTAATTTTGAATCATTAAAAATGCTGCTACAAGAAAATCAAATTAAAAGCACCGAGATTCGTTTTTTCTTAGGTTATTCTGGCTGGGATAAAACTCAATTAGAAGAAGAACTCTCTAATAATTCTTGGTTTGTTTCTGAGAATGATTTTAAGAATATCTTATCCGCAGATAATAAAACACTTTGGAAAAATAAATTGATGCAAAAAGGTGGAGAGTATAAAATCTGGGCAAATGCACCGAGTGATATTAATCTCAATTAATTATTTACCTGTTACTTCCAAGACCTTTAAGCTCATCAATACCTTTTTACCAAGCTCTGTAGAGAATTCTTTTTTCCTGTAATGTGTGACAGGTTGAATTCCAATAATAGAATTTGTAATAAAAACCTCATCCGATTTTTGTATTTCAAAAGGAGTAATAGCACTTTCTTCAATTACATACTCTGGTTTTTTAGCTAATATATCTATTATCTTTTGTCTTAAAATTCCTTTTAAACAACCTTCAGTTAAAGCTGGTGTTTTAATAATATTTCCATTAACTAAGAAAATATTGGCATTGGTAACTTCTACAACACCTTTTCTCTCATTTAAAAGAATACAATTATCTAGATCATTTTCTTCAGCATAGATACTTGCCAAAGTATTTACTAACTTATTGTTTGATTTCACCGTTGAAAGAAGACCCGAATACAAATAAAAATCTTTGTAAAGATCTATTTTATAAGTCGATTTTAATGAGTAGTCTATATCCTGTACTTCAATTAAAAAATCTACTTTATTAGTTTTAGGAGTATAAAACCCTCCGTCTTTTCTATAGATGGATAGTCTAGCTCTAAGATTATTTGAGTCCTCATGAACTTGTACTGTTTTTAGAATTTCTTCTTCTAGAAATTCTAAAGTAAACTCTAGTGGAATTTTCATTCTCAACATTCTCATAGATGCCATTAAACGAAAATAATGGTCTTCCCAAAAAATTAATTTTCCATTGACAACTTTTACGGTTTCAAAAACTGAATCACCATATTTAAAAGCTCTATTGTTAGGTGTAATTTTTACCTCATCAAAAGAAACTAAATCACCGTTATAGTTATACATTCTAATTATTTTTTGGAATAAATATTTTACAAATTTAGGGCAAATAGAACGGAATGGAAATAAAAATAGCCTTGGATTTTTCCAAGGCTATTTATCGTAATTTAAAAAAGTTTTTTTAAGCTCCTATTCTATGTTTTAATTCATCAATTTGATTTTCCCAAAGCATTTTAGACTCTTCTACTTCATCTTCTTCTGCAAAATCAGTAATCATTAAAGATACGTCTTTGGTAATTTCATCAACTTGTATTCTAAATTCGAAATAACTTTCATCATCTCCGCTTTCAACCCACTTATATCTAGCCTTCTCTTCATTCTTTTTTGAAATAATTGTTGCTTGTTCTTCAGAATCATCCCAAAAAAAAGTGATTACTTTTCCTCTAGAGTTTGCTTTATCTGCAAACCACTCTTCTAATCCTGAAGGAGTTGAAAAGTATTGGTATAACATTCTTGGAGAAGCGTGAATTGGGAATTCAATTTCAAATTTTACTTTGTCCATTCTTTCGTTGATTGTTTATGATGCGGTAGAAATATATAACCACAATAGTGTTGACAATATAGGTATTAATTCTAGTTAAAAAAAATTAAAAACTGACCTTGCAATACTATAAAATTCAATTATATTTGCAGCCTCATAATCAAGGCGAGGTAGCTCAGTTGGTTAGAGCGCAGGATTCATAACCCTGAGGTCACGGGTTCAAATCCCGTTCTCGCTACAAAAAAAGCAGCTTTTTAAAAGCTGCTTTTTTAATTTATAAAAACTTCAATAAAGTAACTAAAAGATAAAACTCATTCTTTCTAAAGTATCTTAAGGTTATCTAGTCTTAAAATTATAAAATCTTCTTCATCTGAATCATCAATAATAATACTATACAATATTTCAAATTTTTGTTTCTTAAAGTCATTAGATTTTAAATCATATTCTTTTTTTACTCTAAGACTAACTTCTTCGAAAGCTAGTAATTCTAGATCATTTAATTCAAAATTATAATATCCATCTGCAAAATTTAAAAAAGTTCCTTCAGTTTTAATTTGCTCGTTTGATTGATAATCTATCATAAATTAATTTTTTAAGTCATTATGATGTATGTTTAAATTAAAAAGATAGAATCATTGTCTATAAAAGTCTTAAACTCTATCGTATAGTCACTTGGATCTTTTATAAAAAAAGAACGATGTTCTCCATTTTTGTCTTTAAAAAAAGTTTTTTTAGGCGTCATCTCAAGAGTCCAATGATTAACCTTGTCATACATCTCCTCCCATAAGTTTTCTTCTATAATAACTCCAAAATGAAATAATGGAAGAATGCTGTCTTCCAAGACATAATTAGGACTTCTCATCTTAAAGTTTTCGGACATTACGAAGGTAATTTGATGACCAAATAAATCAACATCTAGCCATTTACTTGAACTTCTTCCATGTTTTAATCCTAAATCATCAATATAAAATTGTTTTGTAGCTTCCATGTCATTACATGGAAGAGAAAGGTGAAATGCTATATCCATATTAAATTAATTTACACTGTTTAGTCTTCATCTATGATGTCATCCTCTATTGCAAGATCTTCGATATCATCATCAATATCTTCGTCATCATTATCTTCAGAATATTCTTCCATTCGCTGTTCTAAGTTTACACTTATTTTTACTAAATAAGTGGTGTCTTCTGTTTTAACTTCAACAGCTTTTACTTTTTCTCCTTTTGCATTCTGAAAAGTCAAAATATCGTCATAGTCGTATCCATCAGGGTATTTTTCTACTAATAAATTTAATACTCCATCAGTTAGTTTTGAATAATCTACAATTACTCTTTTCATAATTTACATATTTAATAAGTAAGCAAAAATCAGTGGAACAACAATGGTCGCATCGCTTTCAATAATAAATTTCGGAGTATCAATATCCAGTTTACCCCAAGTAATTTTTTCATTTGGAACAGCTCCAGAGTAAGAACCATAACTTGTCGTAGAATCTGAAATCTGACAAAAATAATTCCAGAAAGGTGTTTCTGTTCGTTCTAAATCTTGATACAACATTGGTACAACACAAATTGGAAAATCTCCAGCAATTCCTCCTCCTATTTGAAAAAAGCCAATACCTTGTTCTGAGTTATTTGTATACCAATCTGCTAAAAAAGTCATGTATTCGATTCCGGATTTCATGGTATTAGCTTTGAGTTGCCCTTTTACAACGTACGAAGCAAAAATATTTCCTAAAGTACTATCCTCCCAGCCTGGAACTACCATTGGGAGATTTTTTTCAGCAGCTGCATACATCCAAGAGTTTTTAATATCTATTTCATAATATTCCTCTAGCACTCCAGATAATAATAGTTTGTACATGAATTCATGAGGAAAGTATCTTTCATCGTTATCTTCTGCATCTTTCCATATTTTAAAAACATGCTTCTGTAATCTTCTAAAAGCCTCTTCTTCAGGTATGCATGTATCGGTAACTCGATTTAATCCTTTTAATAATAATTCCCATTCATCCTGAGGTGTTAAATCTCTATAATTAGGAACTCTCTTATAATGAGAATGCGCTACCAAATTCATTATATCTTCCTCTAAATTTGCTCCTGTACAAGAAATAATATGAACTTTTTCTTGATGAATCATTTCTGCAAAAATTTTCCCTATTTCTGCTGTACTCATAGCACCTGCTAATGAAACTAGCATTTTAGAGCCTTCTTCTAACTTTTTTTCGTATCCCTTTGCTGCATCTACTAATGAAGCAGCATTAAAATGTAAAAAATATTTTTCAATAAAATTTGTAATTGGTTTATCCATTTTTTGTTTTATTTCTTTGGAATTTTCTTACTTCAAAAATATCGGTTCTTCTATCTTTTAAATTACGTACGCTTCCAAATTGATTTAAATCTTTTAATAAATCTAAGTCAACATCAGCAATTAATATCATTTCGGTGTTCGTTGTTGCTTCTGCTTTTATTCCATTTGCAGGAAAAGAAAAATCACAAGGAGTAAAAACCATTGATTGTGCAAACTGAATATCCATATTATTTACTTTTGGTAAGTTTCCAACACTTCCAGCTATCGCTACATAACATTCATTTTCGATGGCTCTAGCTTGCGAACAGAGCCTTACTCTTGAATATCCATTTTGAGTGTCTGTTAAAAATGGTATGAATAGTATTTGCATCCCTTCATCAGCTAAAATTCTACTTAATTCAGGAAATTCTGAATCATAACAAATTAAGACACCTATTTTTCCGCAGTCAGTATCAAACGTTTTTAATTCGTTTCCTCCTTGCATTCCCCAAACTTTTGCCTCATCTGGTGTTACATGTAATTTTTCATACCTTTCTGTGGTACCATCTCTTCTGCACAAATAGCCAACATTAAACAATAAACCGTTTTTTAGTTCTGGCATACTTCCTGTTAAAATATTAATATTGTAAGTAATTGCTAATTCTGAGAATTTCTGAACAATGATTGGTGTATATTTTGCAAGTTCTCTAATGGCTTGTGATTCTGGAAGATGATTATTGTCTGCCATTAAGGGCGCATTAAAAAACTCTGGAAATAAAGCAAAATCTGATCTATAGGCAGAAACAGCATCTACAAAGTATTCTGCTTGTTCCATCAACTCTTCTAGATCTTTATACAAACGCATTTGCCATTGAATTAAACCAAGTCGAACTACTTTCTTTTTAATAGCTGCTTTTATGTTTTCTTTCTTATAGTAAACATTATCCCATTCTAATAAGACTGCAAAATCATTTGAATCTGCATCACCTTCCATATAGCCCTTCATCACTTTAGAAGGGTGAAAGTCATTAGAAATTTGAAAATTTAAAACAGGATCGTGAATTTCTTTACGCTTTACTTTTTCTATATATTCTTTGGGTGAAATTAATTCTGAATGTTTATGATAATTTGGAATCCTTCCACCAAATGCAATTCCTCTGAGATTTAGCTTTTCACACAATTCTTTTCGATAATCATACAACCTGCGTCCTAGGCGTAAACCTCGATATTCAGATTTTATAAAAACGTCTATTCCATATAAAACATCTCCAGAATTACTATGTGAATTAAACGTATAATTTCCGGTAATTTCTTTGTAAGTATGATGATCATCAAACTTATCATAATCTACTCTAAGAGATAATGCACAACCAGCTAATTGGTTATTTATTTTTATAACAACCTGACCCTCTGGGAATTTTGAAATAAGCGATTGTATTTGTGATTCTTCCCAATAAGTGTTTTGCATATTAGAATACACCTCAATCATTGCTTGTTTTAACTCTTGATAATCATGAATTGTTAAATATTGCAATTCAATATTTTCTATATTTTCGATTTTCATAATCAATTAAAAATCTTCTTCATTATCTTTAAATTTTGACAATTTACTAAAAGGGCTTTCTAGCTCAACATCATAAAAATCAGAAGCTTCAGTGTCTTCAAAAAACTTATAGCTCAACATTTTATAATAAATTTTTGCTGCTAAAAAGTCTGATGATTTTTCATGCTCATTTGGGCATAATTCTACCATATCAAATCCGACTACATTTTTTTCTTTAAAAACTCTTTTTAGAAATTCTAAGGTTTCATAATAGAACAAACCTCCTGGTTCTGGGGTTCCCGTAGAAGGAAGTAAAGAAGGATCTATGGCATCTAAATCAAATGTAATAAAGACATTTTGAGTCAATTGATCAATAACATCGTCCATCCAAAATTCATTTAGGGCCATATCATGAGCAAAAAACACTTTGTCAAGATTCATTCTTCTCTTTTCTGAAATATCCATACTTCGAATTCCTACTTGTACTAAGTTTGTTGTTTGATTAGCTTCATAAACAGCACATGCATGATTGTATAGAGTGCCTTGATACTGATCTCTTAAATCTGCATGAGCATCAATCTGTAAAACCGTTAGATTATCAAAACATTCATTAAAAGCTCTGATGGTACCAATAGAAATAGTATGTTCACCACCAAATAGCGTAACAAATTTGTTTTTATTGATGTATTTTTTTGTTATTTGATGTACTTCATTTACCATCTTTTCTGGTGAAGAATTCTCTACTATAGAATCTGCTAAATAAATACCTTCTTTGTACACTTCAGAATCTGTTTCTATGTCATAAAGTTCCATATTTTCAGAGGCTTCTAGAAAAGCTTTAGGGCCTTTATCTGCTCCTTTTTGCCATGTGCTAGTTCCATCATATGGCACAGGGATTAAAACAATTTTTGAATTTTCTAATTTAGCGTAGTTATCAGGTATTCCTGCATAGTTGTTATTAGTTTCCATATCCTAATATTGATAATAATTCGTTACTTTTTTGTTGTTCTTTAAATACTTTAGTAATTATATTTCCGTTTTCATCTTTATCAATTAATATATGTTTTGGGTGCGGAATTAAACAATGTTGTAATCCTCCAAAACCTCCAATAGACTCTTGATAGGCACCTGTGTTAAAAAAACCAATATAAAGTGGTTTTTCTTTTTCGTAGATAGGTAGGTAAATTGCATTAATATGCTGTTCAGAATTGTAATAATCGTCACTATCACAGGTAAGACCTCCAAGGAGAACACGTTCATAAGTACGGTTCCATTTATTAATAGGAAGCATTATAAAACGTTTGTTAATTGCCCAGCTATCTGGAAGCGTAGTGATAAAGGATGAATTGATCATATTCCATCGTTCTCTATCATTTTGCTTTTTTTGATACAAGACTTCATAAATGGCTCCGCCAGATTCTCCAACGGTAAAACTTCCAAATTCCGTAAAAATATGAGGAACATCAACGTTTGCTTCTTTACAAACTTCATTGATTTGATTCACAATTTCATCAATCATATATTGATAATCATAGTCAAAAGCTAATGAGTTTTTTATCGGAAACCCTCCTCCAATATTTAAGCTATCTAAGGTTGGACAAACTTTTTTAAGTTTGATATATACAGACAAACACTTTAGCAGTTCATTCCAATAATAAGCATTGTCTTTAATTCCAGTATTAATAAAGAAATGAAGCATTTTGAGTTCAACTTGGTCATTTTTCTCAATTTCTCGCTGATAGAAAGACACAATGTTTTTATACCCAATTCCGAGTCTACTTGTATAAAACTCAAACTTAGGCTCTTCTTCAGATGCGATACGAACTCCTACTTTAAATTTAAGATTTGTTTTTGCTTGAATTAAAGGCAGCTCTTCATAATTATCAAGAATAGGAATGCAATTCTGATGTCCTTGATTGATTAAATCTGCTATTTTATTTATGTATTTGTCTCTTTTAAATCCGTTGCATAAAACATAGGTATCGTTTTTTATCTTATGAGACTCTTTTAAATTTTTGACGATATCTAAATCAAAAGCAGATGATGTTTCTATGTGGATATCATTCTTTAACGCTTCTTCTAAAACATATTTAAAATGAGAGCTTTTAGTACAATAACAATAATGATACTTGGCTTTATAATTATGTTTTTCTAGTGAGGATTCAAACCATTTTTTAGCCTTAATAATATTTTCTGATATTTTAGGTAAATATGAAAATTTTAAAGGGGATCCGTATTGATCAATTAATTCTTTCAAATTTATATTATGAAAAAATAAATTATTATTTTCTGTATGAAATTCCTCTTGAGGAAAATCAAAGGTCTGTTGTATTAAATCTTTATAAGTAGTATTCATTTTTAATTTCAAAAAATTACACAAAAAAGACAATGGAGCTATCTTATAGCAGTGTCTCAAATAACTCTAAGAAATTTTTTTAATTAGATTCTAAGTTGAAGATATACACCTTTAAGAATTAAAGAGTACAATGAATTTGAATAGTATGTATTGGAAGAAGACTTAATTTTTTCGGCGTATTTCCAAAATACAATGTAGTTATTTAACTTCCTAAAATAACTCTTAACGAAATAAGAAAAACATAACATTTTACTCGCATAACTAGCTCAAATATAATTTATTTTTTAATGCAAGAAAGTTTTTTTTATTTTTTTAAAAAAAATAAAAATAAAAATATTCTTTTTAATTTTCTGTAAGGCTTTTAAAGTTTGTTTCTCTTGTTTTTTTCTTTTGTAATCCATCAACTATAAGATTCATAGCCTTTTGTAATTGTTGTATTTGCTTTTACTTCCTCTACTGTTTTTTCTTTTTCTATTTCTAATAACACTCTATCTTTTATTGTCGTTAGCATTATCAAATATTTTTTTAAGTCAGCTTTAGTTGATAAATCTCCATGACCAGGAATAATTTTGGTTTCATCATCTGTGATCAAAATCATTTTTTGAATTCCTTCTATATATCCGTTAATACTACCTCCTGATGTTAAATCGATATAAGGAAATCCTGCTTGAAAAAAACTATCACCTGTATGCAGCACATTATTATTAGCAAAATAAATTAGCGCATCACCATCTGTATGTGAACTGTGAACATGAGTTGCTAAAATATCATCTCCATTGATATGAAACGAAATATCTTTATCAAACGTGATTACAGGTAGAACAACTTTTGGTGATGCAGCAATTGTTCTACCTCTTCTAACAGATTCTGAAGACATACGCTTTCTTACATTATTTTGTGCAATAATTAAGACACCCTCTTTTCCCATATTTTCATTTAATCCTGTATGATCTCCGTGCCAATGTGTATTGATTAAATAATCTACTTTATTGGGGGTGATTTTCTCTATCGCTTCTAAAATTTTTGAAGTTAAAGGTGCAAATTGATCATCAATCATAAAAACAGCATCTTCTCCAATAAAAAGACCAATATTATCACCTTGCCCCTTTAGCATATAAATTTGGTCAGTAACTTTAGTAGCGATAATTTGAACTTCTTTTTGTTGAGAAAATCCAGAAAATGTGATTATTGAAAAGAAAAAAACGGTAATTACTTTAGATATTTTCATTTTTTGAGTTGTTATTAGATAGTATTTTGATTGTCACTACAAGATACAGAAAATCTGTAAAACAAAGGTTGTGAGGTACTTAAGAAAAGACTTTTATAAATATTAATTCACTTTACTTTTATTGAATATAGACTTAAATTAAAAGATAAAATATTTCATTGAAATCTCATTTTTTCATTGCCTAAACAAAAAATCATTTTATATTTGTAACGTCTATCAGCGAGAGTAGCTCAGTTGGTAGAGCGTCAGCCTTCCAAGCTGAATGTCGCCAGTTCGAACCTGGTCTCTCGCTCTAAAAGTCTTATCATATTATAAGGCTTTTTTTTATTTCTAATCGTTTTTTTTTACTTATTAGTAAGGTGAGAAGTTTATCTTGAGCGCAGTCGAAAGAAACCTGGTCTCTCGCTCTAAAAGTCTTATCATATTGATAAGGCTTTTTTTTATTTCTAATCGTTTTTTTTACTTATTAGTAAGGTGAGAAGTTTATCTTGAGCGCAGTCGAAAGAAACCTAGTCTCTTGCTCTAAAAGTCATATCTTAAAAGGTAAGACTTTTTTATACGTTTAATTTTTTTCCAAAAATCAATAGCAATAAGATTGGCACAGAAAGTACAGAAACCATAACCATGTTTTCCTGAAATATTTGTGGATATATTAGTAAAGTAAAAGCAAAACCTCCAATTGCTCCACCTAAATGAGCAGAATGACCAATATTACCTACTCTTTTTTTCATTCCATAAATAGAATACAATAAATAAGCGACTCCAAAAATGTAACCTGGAATGGGAATTGGAATTAAAATTAAGCCTAATTCCATTTGAGGATACAACATAATACAAGAATAAACCACTCCTGATACTGCTCCTGAAGCTCCAACAGCACTATAATATGGTTCCTTTTTATGATAGGTTAATGAGTAAAAACTACCTGCAAGTAAACTTCCAAAATAGATTACTAAGAAACCTAAGGTTCCTAATCTAGCACCCACTATATCTCCAAAAAGATATAAGGCATACATATTAAATCCAAGATGTAACCAATCTACATGCAAGAAACCAGAACTTATCATTCTAATTTTTTCACCATTTAAAATTCTACTTACTTGAAACTTAAACTTTTCAAAAAAAGCATAATCACTAAAGCCTTTCATAGAAAACAAAACGTTTGCTAGGATAAGAAATAAAACTGCTTGACTCATATTTTGTATCATATTACAAACATAAAGAAAACAATGGATTCATTTTATACTGTTCAAAATTTTAATCCGATATTTGTTAAATAAATAGATCAAATGCAATTTTTAATCTTTGCCATCACCTATCCTATTATTTGGTTATTATCATTATTACCAATGCGGGCTTTATATATTTTTTCAGATTTCTTATACTTCCTTTTTTATTATATTATTGGCTATAGAAAAGAAGTAGTTTTAAATAACTTACAATTAGCATTTCCTGAAAAAGAGTTGAGTGAACTTCTATCGATTCGAAAAAAATTCTTCAAACATTTTACAGATTTATTTGTTGAAAGCATTAAAGCGTTCACCATCACCAAGAAAACTTCAATGAAACGTTATAAGTATTTAAATCCTGAATTGATTGATGATTTATATGACAAAGGGCGAAGTATAGCTTTTGTAGGTGCACATCAAGCTAATTGGGAATGGTCTATTAGTATTCCTTTACATGTTAAAATTCAATGTTTTGGTGCTTATACTAGGATTGGAAATAAATATTTTGACAAGACCGTAAAAGATTCTAGAATGAAGTTTGGCTTTATAGGTTACAAAACTACTGAAACTGTAAAATCTATGGCTCACAATTTTGACAATGGAATTCAAGGTTTATATTTATTACTAAGTGATCAATCTCCTCAAGTACATAAAACTCATTATTGGAATGAATTTATGGGAGTAAAAGTTCCGATTCATACAGGAGCAGAAATGTTAGCGAAAAAGTTTGACATGGCTGTAGTAAACTACACCGTTAAAAAAGTAAAACGCGGATATTTTGAAGTTACTTTTGAAACGATTACTGAGCATCCAAAAGAATTTAAAAACTACGACGTTACAGATAAATATTTAGCAATTACAGAAAGAAATATTCACGATCAACCCGAATATTATTTATGGTCTCATAAACGCTTTAAGCATAAAGATAAGGTGCCAAAAGAATGGCAATAATTTTAGATTTTAGATTTTAGATTTTAGAAGAAAACTAAAAATTCTATTTATACCAATTACTCTTTTCCTTTTTACTAACTTTCTAACTTTAACTTACTAGAAACGAAACCAGTTCGCTACTAATTCTTTTTCTATAGGAGAAACCGATTTATGAACGTAATCGTTTTTGATGGTATCGTAGGTATAATCTGAAGACCAATCACTAATATTTGCACACAATTCTGTTAAGGCATTACAAATAAAATTGAGTTCAACATCCTTAATTGTTGGATGCAACGACAAACGAACCCAACCAGGTTTTTCTGTAGAGCAACCCTCTAAAATCTGACCTTTAATTCTATTAGAAGTTTCTTGATCTACATTCAATAAAAAATGTCCATAAGTTCCAGCACAAGAGCATCCTCCTCTAGTCTGGATTCCAAATCGATCATTTAATAATTTAACGACTAAATTAAAATGAACATTTTCTACATAAAAAGAGAAAATACTCAATCGCTTTTTATGATTAGGAGCTAATATCTTTACATTCGGAATTGATTCTAGTGTTTTAAACAATTTGGTATTTAATTCATCTTCTCTTTTTCGAATGTTGTCCGTTCCCATTTTTTCTTTCAATTGAATGGAAAGTGCTATACGAATGGTTTGTAAAAAAGCAGGTGTTCCGCCATCTTCTCTAGTTTCAACATCATCAAAATAATCATGCTGTCCCCAAGGGTTTGTATAACTTACGGTTCCTCCTCCTGGATTATCTGGAACTAGGTTTTTATATAATTTTTTATTAAAAATCAAAACACCAGAACTTCCTGGGCCACCTAAAAATTTATGTGGAGAAAAGAAAATTGCGTCTAAATGAGCGCCTTCTTCTTTTGGATGCATATCAATATCAACATAGGGTGCACAGCAGGCAAAATCTACAAAACACAATCCGTTGTATTTATGAATGATTTTGGCAATTTCGTGATATTCAGTTTTAATTCCCGTTACATTAGAACAAGAAGTTATCGATGCAATTTTTAATTTTCTATAGTCGTGTTTTTTAATGCACTCTTCAAATTTATGTACACAAACCAAACCAGCATCATTACAAGGAATGACAACAACATCTGCAATGGTTTCTAACCAAGAAGTTTGATTAGAATGATGTTCCATATGAGACACAAAAACAATAGGTTTCAAATCTTCCGGAATTGTAGTGTGTTCTTTTAAATTCTCAGATACTTTTAATCCCAAGATTCGTTGAAATTTATTGACAACACCTGTCATTCCTGAGCCTTCTGTGATAAGCACATCGTTTTTATCAGCATTAACATGACGCTTG
>Ga0115550_1000633_pt1 | contig 28959 bp, 24 predicted proteins | sample COGITO_mtgs_1005_FD_87177 | JGI IMG/M metagenome (GOLD analysis project Ga0115550, IMG submission 87177) | Pelagic marine microbial communities from North Sea - COGITO_mtgs_100511 | ecosystem: Environmental > Aquatic > Marine > Epipelagic | place: Germany:Helgoland, sampling site Kabeltonne...
TGACGCCGCCTTTCCCATGTGGAAGGGATGATGACATCACAATGAGAAAGGGAGGGGTGATGTCCCTCCCTTTTTGACGGGCTCTTGGGGCTGCTGCCTCCCCGGCCCCGTTTCTGCTCCGGCACTATGTCTTCTCAGGCGCTATTTCTGCTCGGGTACTATTTTTTCTCGGGCACTATGCCGATACCCACCGCCTGGGTCTGGACGGCCTTGATCTGATCCCCTTTGGCGATCAGGGCAAATTGCGCCGGGTTATGCACCTTGACCACCAGGGTGTGATCCACCCCTTTGACCGTGACCGTCTGCTGCACCTTGTCGACGTCGATGACGTCCCCATACAGTGTGACCTTGACACCCACCCCGGCCCCCGGCTTCTGGCCAGCGGCGGCCTTGTCCGCATCCATCTCGACGACGCGCTGTCTGACGCCAGCCGTGCCCTTGAGCAGTTCCAGATCCAGCATCTGCAGGTATCTCAGTGCCACCGTATCGCCAACCTTGAGGTTTTGCAGGTTGGTGACCTGTTCACCGGCGACTATGTCGAACGCTTCACCGGCGTCATTTTTCAGGCTGACCTTGCGGCTCGCCATGTCGATGGCAGTCACCGTCGCCTGGGCAGTCACGGCTTCAACCAGACTGGCCTTGCCCGGGGCGGTCGCGACTTCGGTGACCACCTCGGCGGCTTGCACCAGGCAGGTCGAGAGGGAGAGCAGACCGGCAATCCATGCATGCTTCAATTTCATGTTTCAGACCTTATGACGGGAAATGAGGATGAAAGGAGGTGGGCATGCAGGCCCGGATGGCACATGGCACCGCCTTCCTGACAGACCATAGCAGAGCCGCGCCTGACCAACCCGCTGGACTCGAACGCAATGCGTGTTTTGATAGCCGGCTCCCGTTTTTGACCTGCCGGAGCCATGGGCGCACAATCCCCTTGCATGCATTCAACCGAGGGCTTTGCCGTGTACAACTTCCAATATGCCAATCCTACCCGGGTCTGTTTTGGTGACGGCCAGATCGCCAGCCTGCCCGACCTGATCCCGGCAGGCAGTCGCCTGCTGGTGCTCTACGGCGGTGGCAGTATCAAGAAAAACGGCGTCTATGACCAGTTGACCCAGGCGTTGGCGGGGAGGGATTGGCAGGAGTTTTCAGGCATAGGGGCCAACCCCCAGTACGATCAGCTGATGGAGGCGGTGGCGCTGGTCAAGCGCGAGCGCATCGACTTCCTGCTGGCGGTCGGCGGCGGATCCGTGGTGGATGGCACCAAGTTCGTGGCCGCCGCGGCCTGTTTTGAGGGGGCGGATCCCTGGGAGATACTGCTGCACAAGGCGCCCGTCAAGGCGGCCCTGCCGCTGGGCTGCGTGCTGACCCTGCCCGCCACCGGCTCGGAGAGCAATCCCGCCGCCGTGGTGAGTCGGGGGGAGGCCAAGCTCTCTTTCATGAATCCGCTGGTGCAACCTGTGTTTGCCGTGCTCGATCCCACCACCACCTACAGCCTGCCCACCCGCCAGATCGGTAATGGAGTGGTGGATGCCTTCGTCCACATCATTGAGCAGTACCTCACCTTCCCTGTGGGGGGCGAGGTGCAGGACAGGCTGGCGGAAGGCTTGCTGCAGGTGCTGGTGGATAACGGCCCCAAAGCCCTGGTGGATCCCACCCATTATCAGGTGCGCGCCAACCTGATGTGGGCCGCCAGCCTGGCGCTCAATGGTCTCATCGGCCGCGGCGTACCGCAGGACTGGTCCACTCACGCCATCGGCCACCAGCTCACCGCGCTGCACGGGCTGGATCATGCCCAGAGTCTGGCTGTGGTGCTGCCCTCCCTGCTGCGTGAGCAGGCGGCCCAGAAGCAGGAGAAGCTGGCCCAGTTCGCCGAACGGGTCTGGCATTCGAGCCGGGAGGACAAGGCGCTGCGCATCGAGGAGGCGATTATCCGCACCGAGCAGTTCTTCCAGCAGATGGGGGTGGGCACCCGTCTCGCCGACTACGGCCTGAGTGAGAGCTGCATCCCAGGTATCTGCTCCAACCTCAAGCGTTTCGGCTTGACGGCGCTCGGGGAGCAGCAGGACATAGATCCGGACAAGGTAGCTAGGATCCTGTCACATGCCCTTTAAGTCTGGGGTGCCAGCTCCGGGTGAAGGATAGATCCGGGCAATATAGTAGCGAGGGTCCTTTCCCACGCTCTTTAAGTCTGGGGTGCCGGCTTAGGGTGAAGGAGAGATCCGTACAATATAGTAGCGAGGATCCTTTCCCACGCGCTCTGAGCATTTGGCTGACGAGCTGAAAAGAAAACGCCCCGATTGTCGGGGCGTTTTGCATTCAGGGGTGAGGCGCTGAGGGCAGAGGATCAGGCGCCCAGATCCAGCTCACGCTCCAGTGTCGCGGCCTTCTGGCGGGCCGGATGGGTATTGAGACGTTCCCAGTAGGTTTGCAGGTGCGGGAAGTGTGCCAGCTGGCCGCCCTGGGCCAGCAGATCCACTAGGAAGGAGTTCATGATGTCGGCACCGGAGAGACGGTCCCCCACCAGATAGTGGCGGCTTGCCAGCACCTGGTTCAGATAACCCAGCACCTTGGCGCACTCCGCTTTGGCGTAGTCCGGCAGGAAGCGCATCGGGCTGCCATCCTTGCGCACGAACATGTCGAGCAGCAGCGGCAGTATGCCGGAGCTCTCGGCAAAGTGGATCCACTGCAGGTATTCGGGGTAGTCGGGGCTATCCTGAGCTGGCGCCAGCCGCTCGGGGGCGTGGCGGGCAATCAGGTACTCTGTGATGGCGCCGGATTCCGCCATCACTCGTCCTTCCAGCTCGATGACAGGCGACTTGCCGAGGGGGTGGATGGCTTTCAGCTCGGGCGGCGCCAGAAAGGTGGTGGCGTCGCGCTGGTAGGCCTTGATCTGGTAGGGCAAGCCCAGCTCTTCGAGCAGCCAGATGATGCGTTGGGAGCGGGATTTGTTCAGGTGGTGCAGGATTATCATTTGAACCTCGATTCGGTGGCAGGAGTCGGTATACGCGTCGGCGAGGTGACTGGTTCACCGGCATGGAGAAATCAAGAGAGCGGGCAGTGCCCGCTCTCTCGCTGGCTGACTCAGGCCTCCAGCGCCTGATCCAGGTCTGCCAATATGTCCTCGATCGCTTCTATCCCTACCGACAAGCGGATCATCTCCGGCTTGACCCCGGCCCTGACCTGTTCCTCCTCGCTCAGCTGGCGATGGGTGGTGGAGGCGGGGTGGCAGGCCAGCGACTTGGCGTCGCCGATATTGACCAGCCGCTTGAAGATCTTGAGGGCATCGTAGAAGCGCACCCCCGCCTCATAGCCCTCCTTCAGGCCAAACGAGAGGATGGCCGACGGCCGGCCCCCCATGTACTTCTCCGCCAGCAGATAGTGGGGATGTCCCGGCAGACCGGCGTAGCTGACCCAGGCCACTTTCGGGTGATGCTTGAGGTGGTGGGCGACCTGAAGGGCGTTGTCCACGTGGCGCTCCATGCGCAGGCTCAGGGTTTCAAGCCCCTGCAGCAGCAGGAAGGCGTTCATGGGTGCCAGCGCCGCGCCGGTATTGCGCAAGGGCACTGTGCGTACCCGACCGATAAAGGCGGCGGGGCCAAAAGCCTCGGTATAGACCACCCCGTGGTAGGAGGGTTCGGGCTGGGTGAGCTGGGGGAAGCGTTCGGCGTTATCCGCCCAGGGGAACTTGCCCGAGTCGACGATGACGCCGCCCAGCGAGTTGCCGTGACCGCCGACATATTTGGTCAGGCTGTGCACCACTATGTCGGCGCCGTGTTCTATGGGTTTGCACAGCACAGGGGTGGCGACCGTGTTGTCGACGATGAGGGGCACGCCACGGGCGTGGGCCACCTTGGCGAAGGCGGCCAGATCGACGATGTTGCCTGCCGGGTTGCCTATGCTCTCGCAATAGACTGCCTTGGTCTTGTCGTCGATGAGGGCTGCGATGGCCTCGGCGCTGTCATCACTGGCGAAGCGCACTTCAACCCCGAAGCTCGGCAGCATGTGGGCGAACAGTGTGTAGGTGCCGCCATAGAGTTGGGGCGTAGAGACTATGTTGTCGCCGGCGGCGGTCAGCGCCTGGATGGCGTAGGTGATGGCGGCGGAACCCGCCGAGACCACCAGCCCGGCGATGCCCCCTTCCAGCGCGGCCATTCGCTGTTCCAGCACATCATTGGTGGGATTCATGATGCGGGTATAGATGTTGCCCGGCACCGCCAGATTGAACAGGTCCGCCCCGTGCTGGGCGCTGTCGAACTCGTAGGCCACCGTCTGGTAGATGGGCACGGCGACCGCCTTGGTAGTGGGATCGCTGGAAAAGCCGTGGTGCAGGGCCAGGGTCGCATCTTTCATCACACACTCCTTGTTGGATGTTGCTTGTCGCAGTGACAGCTGGGCAGTTATAGATGGATAGACGTCCAATCTATCAGGCTCAGCGGCGATGTAAACCACCCAATCCGGTAAAGCAATTGCATGCCTCGCCTTTGAGCAACCGGGGCTGCACTCAGAGGCGGCGACGATACTCCTTGTCATCGATCTGGTGCATGTCCCACTGCATCAGGCGGTTGAGCTGGCTCATGGGATCCTCGATCAAGGTCAGCGGGCGAGGCAGGATCCGCTTGAAGTAGCGACGCAGGGTTTGCTGGATCCGGTTCGGTTTGGGGGCGCTTTGCTGGTTCATGATGATGCTCCTGTGCTGTGGCTCTCATGTTCATCAGCAGTATTGAGCTAAAATGAGGAAGTAAAAACTGATGACTTATAGCAACAGGATTTCCTCTTTTATGCCGACCAGTCGCCTCTATCAGCAGTTTCAACGACTCGCCCAGCAGCTTGGCTGCGATGAGCGGGAGGCAAGTCTCGCCGAAGTGGCGGACCTGCTCTGCTGCACCCCGCGCAACGCCCGCCTGCTGCTGCGGCGGATGCAGGATCAGGGCTGGCTCAGCTGGTCAGCCGAGGCGGGCAGGGGACGGCGCTCCCGGCTCACCCTGCTCGACAGCCAGGAGAGTCTGACCCGGCGCCGCCTGCGGGATCTGTTGAGTCAGGGCCAGCTTGCCCAGGCGGTGCGACTGGCGGAAGGTCGGCTGGATCTGCTCACCCCGCTGCTCATCGAACAACTCGGCCAGGCCACCCGGGAGGGACGCCAGATCCTGCGGGTGCCCTACTACCGGCCACTGCCCCAGCTGCTGCCCACGGATCCGCTGCGTCGCTCCGAAATTCACCTGAGCCGGCAGATCTTCAACGGTCTCACCCGACGAAATGAGGAAAATGGGGAAATCGAAGGGGATCTGGCCCACCACTGGGAGTGTCTGGGGCCCTGCCACTGGCGCTTCTATCTGCGGCCGGTGGTGCGCTTTCACCACGGTCGCGAGCTGGTGGTAGAAGATGTGATGGAGAGTCTGCTGGCACTGCGGGATCGCCCCCTGTTCGCCCATCTGACACGGCTGGAGAGTCCCTGGCCACGCACTCTGGATCTGTATCTCGACAGCCCGGATCCTCTGCTTCCCCATCTGCTGGCCGAACCGGTGGCGACCATATTGCCGCGGGAGCTCAAGGGGGAGGCGGGCTTTGCCCTGCAGCCGGTGGGCACGGGCCCCTACAAGGTGACCGCCAACGATCCCCTCCACCTTTGTCTGGAGGCGTTCGACGACTACTTCGGCCTGCGTGCCTTGCTTGACGAGATCGACATCTGGATGCTGCCGGAGCTGGCGGAGCGGCTGGAGACCCACCTGCAGCTGGGACGCGACAGCCCTGAACTCGGCAGCATGCGCGGTGAATCCGAGCTTGAATCCGGCTGCTACTTCCTGCTGCAGGACGACAGATCCGTCTCCTTGCAGGATCCCGCCCTGCGTCACTGGCTGGCCCAGCTGCTCAACCCCATCGCCCTGATGGCACGAGTCGCACCCGAGTTGCAGCGGGGCTGGACCAGTGCGCTGGGTCTGTTGCCCCACTGGCGCGAGGCCCTGCCTGCGTCATTGCCAACGCCGGAGCAACTGCCGGCGCGGCTGGTGCTGGCCTGTTTCAATCAGCACCTGGAGTTCAACGAGTGTGCCGGCGCCATGGCCAGCCTGCTGGCAGAACAGGGGATCCGGCTGGAGGTTCGCACCCTGGATTACGGCCGCTGGGTGAGCGGGGTGGATGAGGATGTGGATCTCTGGCTCGGCACCCTCAATCTGGAGCACGAGCATGCCTTCGCCCCCTACGCCTGGCTGCTGGGCACGCCGCTGCTGCACAAGGTGTGGGCCAGTCAGCATGCTTTATGGCAGGGCCTGACCCGGTGGCGTGCCAGCGGTGAGGAGCCGGGCCCGCGCGTCCTGCTGGCCCGAGTGCAGCAACAGGGCTGGTTTGTGCCCCTGTTCCACCACTGGCTGGAGCTGGAGAGCCGGGTCGGCGTGCACGGGGTGCGTATGACGGCCCTCGGCTGGTTCGATTTTCGCAGTGCCTGGCTTCGCCCCGAGTAAGGACGATGCTTATGTGGCGGGTTGAACCTGTCTCGCCTCACCTTGTTCCTGCAAGGTGCTCTTCCGGCAGTCCGGCAGATCGTCATCCTGTTTTAATTGCCGTTTTTACTATGGGTCGGCGGGTCGCAGTTCATTGGACATTCAATTCCAAAGTGCCATGCTGGTTCAGGTTATGGAAAGCAGAGCAAATGAGGAAAAAGATGAGCAACAATTCAGAACGTTCCCAAGGAAAATGCCCGGTCATGCACGGTGGTACTACCTCCGGCGAGCAAGCCAACATGGCGTGGTGGCCGAAAAGCCTCAACCTCGACATTCTCCATCAGCACGACACCAAGACCAATCCGCTGGGGCCCGGTTTCAATTACCGGGAAGAGCTCAAGAAGCTCGACATGGCCGCCCTCAAGCAGGGTGTGACCGCCCTGATGACCGACAGCCAGGATTGGTGGCCGGCAGACTGGGGCCACTACGGCGGCCTGATGATCCGCATGGCCTGGCACTCGGCCGGTACCTACCGTATCGCCGATGGCCGTGGTGGTGGCAGTACCGGCAATCAGCGTTTTGCTCCGCTCAACTCCTGGCCTGACAACGCCAATCTGGACAAGGCACGGCGTCTGCTGTGGCCCATCAAGAAAAAGTACGGCAACAAGATCAGCTGGGCCGATCTGATTATTCTAGCCGGCACCGTGGCTTATGAGTCTATGGGGCTCAAGACGTTCGGCTTCGCCTTCGGCCGCGAGGATATCTGGCACCCAGAGAAAGACATCTATTGGGGCGCGGAGAAGGAGTGGCTGGCACCGAGCAGCAAGCCCGGTGGCCGTTACTCTGGCGAGCGGGATCTGGACAACCCGCTGGCAGCAGTGATGATGGGGCTCATCTACGTCAACCCGGAAGGGGTAGACGGCAATCCTGATCCTCTGAAAACCGCCAAGGACATGCGGGTCACCTTTGCCCGCATGGCGATGGATGACGAAGAGACGGTCGCCCTGACGGCCGGGGGGCACACGGTAGGCAAATGTCACGGCAATGGGGATGCCCGGCTGCTCGGGCCCGAGCCGGAAGGTGCCGATGTCGAGGATCAGGGGCTGGGCTGGCTCAACAAGACCCAGCGCGGCATTGGTCGCAATGCGGTGACCAGCGGCATTGAAGGGGCCTGGACCACCCACCCCACCCGTTGGGACAACGGCTACTTCTACCTGCTGTTCAACTACGAGTGGGAACTGAAAAAGAGCCCGGCCGGTGCCTGGCAGTGGGAGCCCGTCAATATACGGGAAGAGGACAAGCCGGTGGATGTGGAAGATCCTGCAATTCGCCACAACCCCATCATGACAGACGCCGACATGGCGCTGAAGTTCGACCCCGAGTACCGCAAGATCGCCGAGCGTTTCCGCGCTGATCCGGCGGCCTTCTCCGATGCCTTCGCCCGCGCCTGGTTCAAGCTGACCCACAGGGATCTGGGGCCGAAAACCCGCTATGTGGGGCCTTATGTGCCAGCTGAAGATCTGATCTGGCAGGATCCTGTGCCTGCCGGGCGTACCGATTATGACGTGGCTGCGGTGAAGGCCAGGATTGCCGCCAGCGGCCTTTCCATCAGCGATATGGTCAGTACCGCCTGGGACAGCGCCCGTACTTTCCGGGGCTCGGATCTGCGTGGCGGTGCCAACGGTGCCCGTATCCGGCTTGCCCCGCAGAAGGAGTGGGAAGGGAATGAACCGGCCAGACTGGCGCGGGTGCTCAAGGTGCTCGAGCCCATCGCCGCCGCCAGCCAGATCAGCGTGGCGGATGTGATAGTGCTGGCGGGTAACCTGGGTGTTGAGCTGGCGGCCAGGGCCGCCGGGGTCGAGGTGACAGTCCCCTTCAGTCCGGGTCGCGGTGATGCGACTCAGGCCCAGACCGATGTGGCGTCGTTCGACGTACTTGAGCCGCTTGCCGACGGTTACCGCAACTGGTTGAAAAAGGACTATGCGGTCACTGCGGAGGAGCTGATGCTGGATCGCACCCAGCTGATGGGGCTGACGGCCCATGAGATGACGGTACTGGTAGGTGGCATGCGGGTGCTCGGCACCAACCATGGCGGCACCCGGCACGGTGTCTTTACCGAGAGGGAAGGGGCCTTGACCAACGACTACTTCGTCAACCTCACCGACATGGCCAACACCTGGCACCCGTCGGGAGAGCGTCTGTATGAAGTGCGCGATCGCAAGAGCGGCAAGGTGAAATGGACGGCGACCCGGATCGATCTGGTGTTCGGCTCCAACTCGGTACTGCGTGCCTACGCCGAGGTCTATGCCCAGGATGACAACAAGGAGAAGTTCGTCTGCGATTTCATCAGTGCCTGGAACAAGGTGATGAATGCGGACCGCTTTGATCTGATGAGTTAAGGCTGACCCGATGGCCCCGCACACCCGGGTGTGCGGGGTATTTTTTTGTCCTGAGCCAAGGCTTGCCTGGGGTTGCGACAGAGATTGGCCAGTACCGGAGAGCAGTGCAGCCCCTGTCCTTTTGGACTGGATATCAGGTAACATCTTGATTCATTGATGATGGCTAGCTGCCAAGCCCCTGCTGACAAGGAGTCGCCCATGCTGGAAATGCAGATCCAACCCCGTTTTCAAGAGACAGATGCCCTCGGCCACATCAACAATACGGTGCCGGCGGTCTGGTTCGAGGCGGCGCGGGATCCCCTGTTTCGCATCTTCTCTCCCGAGCTGGATGTGCATAACTGGCATCTGATCATCGCGGGCTATACGGTACAGTTCAAACGCGAGCTGTTTTATGGTCAGCAGGTATCGATCAACACAGGGGTGCGCCGCATCGGATCCAGCTCCTTCACGCTCTGGCAGGAAGTCTGGCAGGGCGGTGAGCTGGCCGTCACCGGCGAAACGACCCTGATCCATTTTGACTATCAGACCCGCCAATCCCTGCCCTTGAGTGACAAGCACAGGGAAGCGCTGCGGGCCTGGCTGATAGAGAGTTAACCTTGGCCTGTTGGCCTACCACAGGAAAACCATGCACAGGAACATAATGCGCAACACAGTGACTGCTCTGACACTGGGACTCTGTTCCCTACCTTCTTTGGCCGCTTCTCTTGCGGAGCAGTTCACCCTGATCGACCGGGGTGCCGAGAGCGCCCTCGATACCCGTCTGTTCAGTCATGACGGTGTGGAGATCAAGGCCTGGATCGATGGCACCCCCGTCATCATAGCCGTGCCCATCATGAACGAGCAGGGCAAGCTGCAAGGGGAGAGCCGTTACTACTTCAAGGGAGGCAAGCTGTTCGGGGTCAGAGAACCTGCCGCCCAGTTTGCCTTCGATGAGCAAGGCAAGCTGACCCACTGGCTTGACAACAAGGGACAGCCCGCCGAGTTCGTCAGCAAAATAAGCATGCAACAGCGTGAAGCCTGGCTCACCAAGCGATCTGCTGATCTGGCCAGGCTGTTTGCCATCAGCCCTGCGGAGCAGAAAGCCAGCAGTGGCAGCGTCAAGCTGAAAGGTGCCGAACTCACCCACTGGCTCTGCAACGGCAAGCTGATGGATCTGGCCAGGGGCGACAAGGTGACCTTCGAGCAGAAGACGCTCAAGGTGAGTGAATCGGGCATCGAAGGAGAGGTCTCCCTGCGCCAGGACAAGGGCTGGCAGGATCTGAACCTCAAGTGCGATGTGCAAGGCACCCAGGTGACCCGTCTCACCTGGCAGCCACTGCCCGGCGCCAACAAGCCGCAATAAGTAGGGTTGCAGCATGAAACAAGGGGGCCGTCAGGGCCCCCTTGTCGTTGTAGTCTATTCCCCTGGACCTGGCAGCCACTGTCGAGTGCCAACAAGCGACAATGAGTGCGGTTGCAGCATGAAGCAAGGGGGCCATCGCGGCCCCCTTGCTGTTTATGGCTGTTCTTCGAGCCGCAGTCGGGTCAGTGTCTCGACCCGCCGCCACTGCTCGGCGGGAAACCAGCGCGCCAGTATCTCCTGTTGCTGCTCGGCCCGATCGAGGGCGGGCAAAGGGGTTAGCTCGGCCAGATAGCCTGCCAGCTGCAGCTCGAACCCTTGCTGACTCTGTTCCAGCTGATGCAGTCGATCCACAGCCTCTGGTCCCAGCTGCTCCAGCAGCACGGCTTCCCGCTCGGCGGGGGGTAATTGCGCCAGCGTCTGCAACTCGCCGAGCAGGCGGCTGTTGACCTCTGCTTCTCTGAACCATTGGGGCTGCTCCGTCAGCCAGAGTTCAAGTTCACCGGCCAGCATCTTCTTGTCGGCATCGCTCGCCTGGGCCAGCGCCTTGCGGCGCAGGGTCCACTGCTCCATCAGTCTGTCTTCGGCAAACAGCTGATCCTGCTCGGCCGGGGTGAAGCTCTGCTGGCGCAGTTGTTCACGCTGGTCAAACAGCTGCTGCAGGCTGGCGAGGTCCGGAGCCGTCGGCACCATCAGGCGGCCCTCCGCCGCCAGAAAAACCTGGTAGCGGGCCAGCAGTGAGGTTTCTGCGTCAGCCTCGCCCTGTTCCAGGTGTTGGGCCAGCTGATGACGCAGGGCTCCCTGTTCGGGGGCGGCATTCAGACTCGGCGGCGGGTCGGGCCATAACAGGGCGGCCCCCAGCAAGAAGGCTCCGCCCAGAGGCAGGGCGAGAAGGAGGGATCGCTTCATAGCCCCAGCCCCTGCAAGCGGTTGGCGTGCTGGCGGTAGAGGGTGACAGGATCGGTATCAAACAGGTGATGGATGCCAAACGACTGATTGACCTCGTCCAGATGGTTCATCCGGTAGCCGGTGCCGATCACCTTGCCGAGGTGGCTGCTGCATACCCCGACCAGGCCGTCATTGGGCTCGCTGAAAAAGGTGCTGGTGAGGGCCAGCGCAGGATCCACCGGATCCAGGACATTGGTCATGCTGCCGCGCCCGCTCCAGGAGAAGTAGTAGACGCCGTTGGCGGCGCGCAGCGGCCCTTCGCCACAATACTGGCTGGGCAGCCCCTCGGGGTAGCGCTGGTTGAAGCGCTGGGCTCCCGCACTGGTGAGCGCATCGAGGGAGGCGAGAGGATCCTGTGGCAGCTGGCTGCCGCCGGAGAGCAGCGAGATGACACCGGATAGTGCCGAGGTGGCCGCGACCGCAAGTTTCTCGGCTATCGAGCCAGGGGCTACGTTGGCACGCACCAGGTCCGCTATCTCGGAGCCATAGTTGACGCCCCCCACGCTGGTGGCTGAGGCGACCAGCTCCGGGGCGACAGAGGCGACATAACGTATGGTGGGGCTGCCGTGGGAGTGACCTATGAGGTTGACCTTGTCAGCACCCGTGATGGCGAGCACCTGCTGTACCTGCTTGAGCAACTGTTCACCGCGCAGTTCCGAGCTGTGGGTAGCCGAGACCTGCGCTACATAGACGCGGGCACCGTCCCGGGTCAGGGCCTGGGGGATACCGTAGAAGTAATCGACTCCGAGCAGCTTGTCGAAGCCGAACAATCCGTGCACCAGCACCATGGGATAACGGGTCTGGGTATAACCTGCCGCTTGACCCAGCATGGGCAGGGCGCACAGCAGCACCAATAGCCATCTTTTCATCGTCATCATCCTTGTGAAATAGGCTGTCCATCCGACAGCTACCGGCTTCATGCCAGTACCCGCCAGCATGGCCAACCCGGCCAGTTGCATCTGTGCAAGTGATCACTAAACAGACAGATTCAAAAAAGCCCTACCCATATGGGCAGGAGTGGTGAGGGCGTCAGGCCGGCGAAGATCAAGTATCCCTTGTATTCGGCCACCACATAAGTTAAATAATAATTATTATCATTTGAGTGGCTGGGATCATGACAGGAACCTGGGTGAAGGGATGGATCGGGACAACCGACTCGGACAGCAGCATGGTGCATTGGAAGCAGCAGACCCTGAGTGGCAATCGCTATTTCGATGCCGGCGAGTACGCCAAGGCACTCTCCTATTATCAGCATGCGCTGTGGCTGGCTCGCCAGCAGTTCTCTTTCTGGCACGATGCAGACGAGGCAGTGGCTGCCCTGGTGGTGGCTCACCACAATCTGGCGGATCTGTTGATCGCCATGACGCTGCCGGACCGCGCAGCCGATCTGCTGTGCCATATCCACGATTGCCTGCTTGCTACCAGCCAGTCCCCCGCCTGTCCGAGCCCACTGCGGGCCGCGGCTCTGCGCCATACCCGCAGCACCCATACCGAGCTGATCGCCTTCGTGCGCAAGCACGGCACTCAGGATGCCATTCAGCGTTGTCTCGGTCAGTGCCTGTGCCACGCCGAGCCCGCCCATCAACTGCATTAATCACAATAAAAAGAGGTGATCATGAGCCATACCCTGCCAGACCTTTCTTACGCCTACGATGCGCTGGAACCCCACATAGACGCGCTGACCATGGAGATCCACCACAGTCGTCACCACCAGACCTACATCACCAACCTCAACGTCGCGCTGGAAGCTTTCCCCGAGCTGGCCGCCCTGCCGGTGGATGAGCTGCTCGCCCGCTTCGACAGCCTGCCGGTCAAGGTGCAGGGGGCGGTGCGCAATCATGGGGGTGGCCATGCCAACCACAGCCTGTTCTGGCAGGTGATGAGCCCGCAAGGCGGCGGTGAGCCGACTGGCGAGCTGGCGGAGGCGATCCAGCGGGACTTGGGAGGGCTGGATGCTTTCAAGCAGGCTTTCACCCAGGCGGCGTTGAGCCGCTTCGGCAGCGGCTGGGCCTGGCTGGTGGTGGACAAGGAGGGCAAATTGCAGGTGGAGAGCAGTGCCAATCAGGACAGTCCCCTGATGCAGGGCCATGCGCCCATATTGGGGCTGGACGTGTGGGAGCACGCCTATTACCTCAAGTACCAGAACAAGCGTCCCGACTATATAGCCGCGTTTTACAAGGTGATCGACTGGGACGAGGTGGAACGTCGTTACCGGCAGGCGCTGGCCTGATCTGCTAGCGTCTTGTTCCATTCACAAAAAGAGACCCGCTATCCGGCGGGTCTCTTTTTGTCTGGTCAGGGCGTTGGATTGGCGCCTGCTGCGCTGGTTGCCGCCGACGCACTGGCCGATGTGGCTGAACTGGTTGCAGCTGATGCACTGATTGTCGTGGCAGCACTGGTTGCAGGCGATATACCTGTCGTTGCTGCTGCGCTCGTGGTCGATGCGGCACTGGTCGCCGCGGCCGAGCTGGCGGCATTGACGGCGGGAGTGGTCTTGTCGCGCGGCTGCTTGTCCTGCGTCACAGGGGGAATGGGCAGGCAGGGCTGGCTCATACCCAGGGTACTCAATGTCAGGCAGGGAACCGGGCCGCCGATGACGATGGGCTCGCCGAGGAATTTGGGTCCCTTGTCCAGTACATAGAGGTCGAGCAGCCCCATCAGCCGGGCAAACACCTCGCGCACCCGGGTCTTGATACCCTGATAGGCGCTGGGATCCTTGGCGTTGAAGCCGACGGCCTCGATGCCGAAGTGGCGGGCGATAAAGATGGCTCGCTCGTTGTGAAAGGCCTGCGACACCACTGTGAAGTGGGCCTGACCAAACACCTCCTTGGCGCGCACTATGGAGTCCAGGGTACGAAAGCCGGCGTAGTCGCTGTAGATCACCTTGGCCGGAATACCGGCCTGGATCAGGGCACGCCGCATCTGGCGTGGCTCGTTGTACTGGACGGTCGCGTTGTCACCGGAGACCAGTATGTAGTCCACCTTGCCATTGTTGTAGAGCTCGGCGGCGGCCTTGATCCGGTATTTGAAGTAGTGATTCGAACTGCCGCCAATCAGGTACTTGGAGGTGCCGAGCACCAGTGCGACCCTGTTGTAGGGCACCGCATCGACGTCGTCATAGGTGTAGTGGCGGGTGTCCGAGACGGTCCACTCGCTGTAGCCCAGCAGCATGGCGGCAGCTACCAGCAACAGGCAAAAGCAGGCGAGGAGGATCTTGGCAAACTTCTTCATGCGCGGTGCAGTTCGGGTCTGAAGTAGGAGGTGACAGAGGGTCATTCTATTACAAGTTGCCGCTGCGCGTCAGGCTTGATAACTGCCTATGGCGTCACTCGGGCAGAGGCTGTCGCATCTGGCTGTCTTCTAACCGCTTGATCCCTCACCTATATAAAGTATTCATATAAAAACAGAGGGCAGCCGTGGCTGCCCTCTGTCGCTAACGCCTCACCCTCAGTGGGAGGAGTCGTTGGCCTTGCACTCGTCAGACTCCTTGTTGGCCTCCCACCAGGGCAGCAGATCGCGGCTCAGCCAACTCTGGTAGGCCTCGCTGTCGCTCGCGATCAACTGATCCAGCTCGGCTTCGAAGGCGCTCATCGCCTGCTGCTGGTCCGGGTTGCGCAGGGCTTGAGCCATGGCAAGCCAGCTGGCACTGCGGCCGGTCTCGTTCAGGAAGCGATGCACCGTATAGGACCAGGAGTAGACCATCTCCCCCCCCTTGTCGTAATCCAGGTGCAGTATGTCGGCCAGGCTCGGTCGTTCGGCCGCCGGGCGACCAGCCACATTGTCCATGCCACGGGCGAAGCACTGACCGTGGGCGATGAACTCCGCCAGCCCTTCCGACCACCAGGTGGTGCGATTGAGCGGGTAGTGACCGAAGCTGCCGTACTGGTTGAAGCGGCCATCCAGATAGTGCACGTACTCGTGGCGCAGGTTCCACACCTGGAAGGCGGGGCGCTTCCACTCGGCCTCATAGGCGAAGAAGCGGGCCTGGTTGCCGGGGCGAGCCGGATCTCCTTCGATGTAGATGCCGCCGTTGTCGGTAGAGACACCACCAAACAGGGCGCCGCCGTAGCGTTTCCAGTCGGCAGAGGAGTTGAAGATCACCAGCTCCAGCGCCTCGTTGTTGTCATCCGCCACCGGCTGCCACCCGGTTTCCATCTGCTGATGGAACTGCTGCTCCTCGGCGCCCAGCTCGCGGCAGATGCCGTCGGCCTGATCCTGGCTCAGCTCCTGGGCCCGCAGGCGCAGGGTCGGCGAGCAGGTGTGTTCGAACGGCAGCACATCCTCCAGCCGTATCGGGGTGCAGAGACCGGCAAACTCGCCGCTGATGCAGGCTTCGCTGGTGCGATCCGTGTAGGTCAGATAGTAGGTGGAGAGTGTCAGTGACATGTCTTCCAGCAGATCCTGGCTCTGCTGGCCACCCGGGATCAGGCTGTGATGACGGATGAGATCGATGACTGAACCATCCAGCAGCTTGCGATAGTTTTCACTCTCGTCGGGACGGGTATAACGGGCGACCCGATAGAGGCGGGTGTAGGCATCCAGCACATTGTTGAGCAGGAACAGATCCTTGCCATCCCGTCCTTGCCACAGCGACAGCTCGCTCATGCCGAGGGCGTGCAGCTGTTTGCGCAGCTCACCATCCTGCTGGCGGAAATCGGCGGCGAAGGCATCACTGTAGTCACTGGCAAAGTCGAGGAAGTTGAGCAGATCGAACAGACCTGTTGCCCAGGCATGCTGACCATTGATCTCGCTGGCGTGGCGGGTGCTGTAAGCCAGCATCTGGTTGAACTGGCCGAGCAGGGTACCGAACCGGCTCTGCACCGCCGGGCTCTTGAACTGGCCATGCAGGGCGATACTCCAGGCACCCATGACGGCTCCCACCTCATCGCTGGCCTGCTCCGGATAGAGCAGCGGATGGGCACCGAGCGCAGTCAGGGCTTCAGCCAGCGCCTCGGCGGCGGCCGGGCCATCTTCCTTGTGCTTGCCGTAGTTGTGATAGTTGTGGGCGCGCACATATTCGAGCAGCAGCTTCATGGCCGGATGGGCGGGCTGATTGGCCGCCAGCAGACTCTGCATGCCCCGTGACACGGCCAGCAGCTTGGTGTCATCGTGGCCATAGTTTTCCTGCCAGACGGGAGCGGGCTGACCGCTGGCGTCCTGCACTATCCTGGCGGCATCGGCATCCAGCAGATCCGTGCCCGGTTGCTCCGGCTCGGAGCAGGCGCGGCCATCGGCGCGACGGCAGTCGAGCTGCTCCTCCTTGCTGGCCAGCACTATGGGGCGATTGAGCACCCGGCTCTCTTGCCACTCGTCGGTTGCTGGCAGAGTCTGCCATTCGCTGCCACCGACCGGGTATTGATAGCCGGTGTCTTTCAGTACTACCTGCACCTCGCTGCCGGCGGGCAGGGTCTGGCGGCAAACCCGATAGCTGATGGTCTTGTCCCCTTCCTGGCGGATCTGGAGTTCATCGCACTCCTGCTGGGCCCTGGTTTCATCCAGCTGCCAGCTGTACTTGCGCCAGACGTGGATCTCGCTCACCTGGCTGGCGGCCTGACTGCCTGGCACGGGTTGCAGGCGGAAGAAGATCTGCTCGAGACGGCCGTCCCGTTCGTTGGGGGTCTCTTCCAGCACGCTCAGTTGCTGCCAGTTTTTCGGCTGATATTGCCAAACCTGCTCGGCGCAGCGGCCCTGGGCGTTGAGCTCGCAGCGATCCAGCTCCTGCTCGCTGTGACCCAGTATGATGCGCTCGGCCAGCGGCATACGATCCTGGCGCGGTGCGGTCGGGGTACCGGTCAATGGTTCCCAGCGGCCTTGCTCCAGGCCGTAACCATAGTCATAGCTGCTGGCCGGGATGGCCTTGCCTGCCGGCACCACCTGCTCGCAACTGAGGTAACGAATCTGCCAGCCCTGCTCAATCCTGAGCTGCGGCTCGCCGCAGGCTTGCTCCGCCAGAGCACTGAGGTCGCTATCGTTCCAGTCGAAGCGGCGATAGACGCGCAGTTGCTGATAGGGGGCATCGTCATTGCGGGCGCTGAGCTCGTAGGTGACTTCGGTGACGCGATCGCTCAGCTGGCGGCTCGATTCACCGTTCAGCCGGTATGCTTGCCAGTCGGTGGGGGAGTAATTGGCCAGCGCCGAGGTGGCGAGCAGGCCCGGTGCTGCCAGAAGCAGCAACCTTGTACCCAGATTGTTCATTTTTATCCCTTTGGATGAGAGTCTGCGTGGTTATCGCGGGCAATGTACTCAGTTCCAAAAGGGTATCAACTCACCAATCAGGCCATATAAATCATTTATTTAGCATCTATCAAAATAAATTGAGTCTCATTGGGGGCTGCAGTGATAGCAAGGACTCATCTGCCATCTGGGGGGGATCTAAGCCTCCACGCTGTGAATGTGATCCAGCTCTCGTTTGAGGTTTGCTGTGCCGTGGGCAGGTGGGCCTCATGTCCGAATGGTATGGAGGCTCTGTACTGGCGGTCGCCAGGCGTTTATGTGGCCATGACGCTGTGACCCAGGAAAGGGTGAAAGGGAGTGGAAACAGATCGAGAGGATTCGGAGCAGAGGGGCAACCGAGACTGACAAGAGGGACGCGACACAGAGGCAACAGAGGTTGCTTTGCCAGTGGCCAAGGCAGGCTGCCGACAAACCAATCGGTATGCCGGCCCTGATCCTCAAGCAATCCTGAGCCATGCTCAGGAGGAAACTAGAGGTAACTGACGGTCACTATGGCCATGCTATTGCTGCCTTCTGACAGCTTGTAATTCAGGGTGCCATTGATGGCGTTGAGGCTGCCAGTTTGTCGCAGGCTGGCCAAATCCAGGGTTTGGCGCTGTGCGCCGGAATAGCAGGTCACGCTGTTGTCAGAAAAGTCACAGGGTGATTCATAAATGGTGCCAGTCAGGGTCACAGTGCCATCGTAAGCCGACGCGGTAGCGGGCAACAGTGCAGCGCCAAGCAGCAAGGCGGTGGCGGCTGAGGAGGCGCAACGGATAATGCTTTTGCGGACAGAACCGGCGGAGGGGATGCAAGTGTTCATTTTATGTCCTTTTCGTCACATGTCGTTGTACGAAAAGGGCAACGCAATCAAAGAGAATGGCATTCAGATCATGACATCACTCTTCTCAGTTGGCAGCTCCGCTGTCTTAGGTATCTACACCCTTAGACCGGTGGCTTTGCGTCCCGACCTTTCGATCGGTTTGCCCTTTACTCTATGTCCGGATGATAACACCCCACTTTGAGAAATCAATCGCTATAAAAAAAGATGGGATATAAGTCACACCTCACAAGTGCCGATTAGTATTGGTGGGAAAATATGCCTGTTCCATATTGATGATTTTTTATTTCCTTCCAATTAAATTAATAGTTATGAATTCCTGTAAAGAGTGAGCCAACAACTGCGGATGTTTTAAAGCCAATGTTATTTGACATGGAAACTTTGAATGTTATCCCTGCCGTGAGAGCAAGGTGTGACCTCTTGTGCATCACAGGCAGCTTCAGATAATCCTGATTGTCTGATTGTCTGATTGTCTGATTGTCTGATTGTCTGATTGTCTGATTGTCTGATTGTCTGATTGTCTGATTGTCTGATTGTCTGATTGCCTGAACGTGATCAGAAGCATGGCCAGGAGAGTATATTTATCGTGCTCGATGTTGGTTTTTTGTTAATTTGGTTTGTGGTGTGATTAGGTTATTGGTTAATTTAATATCGCCAATGTTCAATACAGTGCTGATAATGATTTTTTGTTATTTTAATGTGTTCCGGATTATCTGTAAGTGCATGATTTTGAAGTGTTTAAAAAAAGATTTATAAAAATCAAAATGTATTTGATGTGCATCAAATACGTCGTTAATTTGTTTCCCAAGCAAAGGTTGAAAGCAGTATTTCTACACGGCTTACATGGATATGTATTCGTGCAGATATAAAAGGTAGCGGGAACTGCCTTTGATACGGTCTTCTGCCTTGGCTTGATAAAATTGGACATACACAGAGCAACTGATTGTCTGGCTCATATCTTCACCGGCTTAATGAAGAAAAAGTCATGCAAGAGTAGCTGTGTGGCATATCGTCTCATTATTTAACACTGTGACTCCAGCATGGTTTAGGTAATGAGATAAAACACACGTTAATGTAGGTATAAAGAATGAACGCTAATAAAATTTTGGTTGCTATGGGTGTTGGTTCCATGCTGCTGTGCGGCTCTGCTGTTGCTGCCGGCGGTGCTGGTTCAGGTAAAGTCACCTTTAACGGTGAAATTATCAATGCCCCTTGCTCCGTTGCTCCCGAGTCTGTTGACCAGGTTGTTGAAATGGGCCAGATCAGCACCAAAGAGCTGGTCAAAGGTGGCGAGTCCAACTCCAAGCCGTTCAGCATCAAACTGCTGAACTGTGAAATCACTCCTGATGAAGATGCTGTAAAAGTCACCTTCAGTGGCATCAAAGATAGTATTGATCCGAGCCTGCTGATTATCGGTGGTGGTCAAGCTAAAGGTGCTGGTATCAAGATGACTGCTCCGGGTGGTGCTGCCATTGTATTGGGCGAGCCTACCACTGCCTTCAACTTGGTGAACGGTGATAACGAGCTGCCCTTCAGCGCCGTGCTGAAAGGCTATGCCGACCAGACTGCCAACCCGCTGACTGCCGGTGCCTTCACTGCAGTGACCAACTTTACTCTCTCCTACGAGTAATAGTCTGCCTTAACGTGTGATACGGGTTGTGGTGGTGCAAACCACCACAACTTCACACATGGTTTCCCCCACATCGTGCCTTGACCATGAAAACTCCAATGATTGTGCCAGTCGTGTTGCAGGTTGTGATGATGGCAATGCCTGCGTATGCAAATGAAGTAACGGATGGGTTGGCCGAGTCAGGCTGCACTTTGGATGAACAAAGAAAAACTCCCCAGCAACAAGCCAACCACAGAGTACTGAAAGTCAGTGGTTGTCAGATAGAATGGCGAGTGGATACCTCATTGCCTTTTATATCCATGTCTGTTCATGGTGTCATGAATGATGAACTGGGTATTGTCAGTGATGGGAAATATCACAAGGTATCTGGGAAATACTTTATTGTCTCCGATATTGTCAATCGTGATATGGAACTTGATTTGAGGGTGAATAATGGTGTGCTGTTCTATCCGAGCAATACAGCCCTATTTGAACTCAATTATATGTAAGCAACCCGATTGCTTAGTGTAGATACCTCATTATGTGAGACCGTTATGTTACCCCTAGAGTGAATATATGAGCGTTTCAACATCAAACTCTGTTAGAACACATTATCTAAAAATGGCTTTTATGCTATGCGTGCCTTGCCTGTTGGCTGTGGCAGATAACGCGTTGGCAGAAACGGAGTTTAATATTGATGCGCTTGATCTGGACGAGCGAACCAAGATAGACCTTTCCCAGTTTGCAGATGAAGGTTATATCCTGCCGGGTGATTACTATCTTGAGATTGAGGTCAACAAGAACAAGCTGCCACTCCAGAAAATCCCTTTTTATGAAGTGGAAGACGGCAAGGGAAAGGGCGGTGTTGCCTGCTTGCCTCAGGATCTTGTCCCCAGGATGGCGCTGACGGATGAAGCCATCGCCAAGATTGACAGCTGGCATCAGGGTCAGTGTGCCAACCTCCTGGCGCTGGATGGGGTCATCATCTCCAATGATATTGGTAACGGCTTGCTGAGGATTGCCGTCCCCCAGGCCTGGCTGAAATACAGTGACCCCAACTGGATTCCGCCCGAGCAGTGGGACGTCGGCGTCACTGGTCTGATGCTGGATTACAACCTCAATGCCCAGGTCAATGAAGGGCGCGACTACTCCAACAGCAACCTCAGCAGTTACGGTACCCTGGGGGCGAACTACGGTCCCTGGCGCCTGCGTGGCGATTACCAGGCCAGCGCTTATTGGGGGGATGACGAGCGGTCGTCAGCCGAGCTTAACCGTCTCTACGCATACCGCCCTCTGTCGACCATGGCCGCCAAGCTGACCGTGGGCGAACAACAGCTCAACTCCCAATTGATCGATGGTTTTCGGTATACAGGTGTCAATCTGGCCAATGATGAGCGCATGTTGCCGCCCAGCTTGCAAGGCTATGCCCCCGAGGTGAGCGGCATCGCCAAGACCAACGCCAAAGTCACCATCTCCCAGTCTGGCCGCATCATTTATGAGACCAACGTGCCTGCCGGTCCATTTCGTATTCAGGGATTGGACAGTTCTGTGCGTGGTCGCCTCGATGTGCGGGTGGAGGAGCAGGATGGCAGCGTCAGCTCTTTTCAGGTGGATACGGCAACCGTGCCTTATTTGACCCGGCCAGGGTATGTTCGCTACAACATCTCGGTCGGCGCCCCATCAGAACTGGGTGACTCTGCTCACGATATCCATGGTCCTGGTTTTGTGACGGGGGACTTCTCATGGGGGGTGGCGAACTCCTGGTCTCTTTATGGTGGTAGTCTGGTTGCTGGCGAATATAACTCCATGGGCCTGGGGATTGGTCGCGACCTGTATGCATTCGGTGCTATTTCTGCTGACTTGACCCAATCTATTGCGAAATTACCGGGTTTATCTACCAAGATTGGTCAGTCATTTCGGTTGAACTATGCCAAGCAGTTCGATGAATACAACAGCGCCATCACCTTTGCGGGTTATCGTTTCTCGCAACATAACTTCATGACAATGTCGCAGTTCCTGAATAACAAGGATCGACTGGAAAATAATAACATTGCATCGAGTGATGATTACAATACCTGGGGTGATAAAGAGCTATATACCATTACTGCCAACAAGACATTCTGGGCTGATGATGCCGCCAAGGCATTGACCATGTATATGGATTACACCCATAGAACCTATTGGAATCACGATGCGGAAGATCGTTACGGCCTGTCCATCAACAAAAGTGTGAATATTGGCAGTTTCAAGGATGTCTCTCTCTATTTGTCTGCTTACAAGACCAAGACAGAGAATTATGAGGATGACAAGAGTGTCATGCTGACGGTCAGCATGCCGATCGGGGACAGGAAGAGTGCGGGATACAGCGTGCAGTCTTCCAACGGCAAGGTCACCCACCTGGCAACCTATCAGGATTACAGCCGGCCGGATGATACCTATCAGCTGGGGGCCGGGGTGCAGAGCAATGGTCATGCGGTCGCGCGAGGTTATTACAACCACAACAGTGACATCGGCGCTGTCAGCCTCAATGCCTACAGCGTACAGAGCGAATACACCTCGGTCGGTGCCAGCATGCGGGGCGGTTTGACGGCGACCGAACATGGCGCCGCCTTGCATCAGGCGACCCGACGTGGAGGAACCCGCATGATGGTCGATACCGGCAAGGTCGCCGATGTCTCTTTCAATAATGGGCGTGCGGTGACGAACCGGTTTGGCGTGGCCGTGATCAGCGACATGACCGATTATCGCAAGAGCGATACCCGTATCGACGTGGACCAGCTGAGCGATGACATAGATGCCATGAATGCCATCAAGCAGGGAACCCTGACGGAAGGTGCGATTGGGTATAATGCCTTTGAAATTGCCCAGGGCTTCAAGTTGCTGGCCAGCGTCAGGCTGCCCAATGGTTCCTATCCGCCCTTCGGTGCGACCGTCGTCAATGACGCCGGACGGGTACTCTCCGTCGTGGATGAGGATGGCCTGGTCTATCTGGCGGGAGTAAAACCGGATGAATCGTTTGAACTTTCCTGGGGTGGTGCCCGTCAGTGCAAGATAGCGGCACCGCACGAAGTAACCGATCTGTCGATGAAGACGCTCACTTGTAAGTAATGGGAACCCGATGAAAAAGCTGCTCTCTTTTACCTGTCTGGCCGTATTGGGTATGACGTCACTGAACGTCAGTGCCGCGATTGTGCTGGATCGTACTCGCGCCGTTTATCCTGGTGGCGCCAAATCCATCAGTCTCAACATCAAAAACGAAAATCAGAAGCTGCCTTATCTGGCGCAGGCCTGGATTGAAGATGCCCAGGGGCAGAAGATCGCTTCGCCTTTCGTGGTGCTGCCGCCAGTGCAGCGGGTGGATGCCAACCAGAAGTCGATTGTCAGGATCGCCTCCGTGCCTGCGATCGAGACGTTGCCAAAAGATCGCGAATCTATCTACTACTTCAACCTGCGCGAGATCCCGCCCAAGAGCGAGAAGAGCAACGTCATGCAGATTGCCGTGCAATCCAAGATCAAGCTCTTCTACCGCCCCGAGGCTATCCTCCCTGAGCGTGGTGCCGTCTGGCAGGATCAAGTGACGATCACCAAGCAGGGCACAACCCTGAAGGTCAATAACCCGACCCCTTACTACGTCACCTATGTCGGCCTGGCTCATCCCAAGGGCAAAGAGAAAACATCCATTAAAGGCTTCTCTGCCTTTATGGTGGCCCCCAAATCCGAGCTGGATGCCAAGATCCCCGAGACGTTGGGCAGTGAATTCATTATCAGCTATGTAAACGATTACGGCGGATATATGGATATCAAGTACCAGTGTGTCGGCAATGCCTGTAAAGCCATGAAGAGCGAGTAAGGTTATGTTACGTTCCGTTTTTTGCTCCGGTTTTTTGCTGTTTGCTGGCACAGCGCTGGCAAATGGTTATGTCATTCCTGATGGGGATCATGAATACAGGGTTGATCTCGGTAAAGAGGATATTGAAAACAAGCCTGGCTACAAGACAAGAGCTTTTGAGTGGAATTTGGGAGGACAGTATGCAGGAACTGTTACTTGTCCCGATAGAAGCATTCCTAGCTCACCGGTGTATTACAAGGCGGTCATGAGCAATGGTCTACCTCAGGTGGGTGATGGATTTGTAAAACTGAATGACTTTCTGGATATGAAGGTTGAAATATGGATAGCTGGCTGGAAAAAGAAGTATGTAGCGGCTCCTTTCCCAAATGAAAGTAATGATTACCCAAATCACTCTTGCACCCAAGGTCGAGAGACTCGGATAACTAATTTTGAGAGTGGCAGCAAAGGGCGAGTTACTTTCCGAGTCCGAAAGCAAATTATCAATGGCGTTCAGATTTCAGATCGGCAGGTAGTGGAAATGTTCGGTAGACTGGGTGCTACCTCTTCTGATTTCAACAACATAGCCATGTCTAGAATTGTCATTAATTCGACAATTCTTTATGTGCCAGAGAAGTGTGTAATCAATGGCGGTCAGACGATAGAAGTGGAGTTTGGGGATTTACCTGGTACTGGGCTGGATGGAAGTAATTATGAAAAAACGCTCCCTTTGACCTTCCGTTGTGAAGGGGGAGCTTTCGAAGGTGATGCCTTGAAGATCAACCTTGGTATTTCTGGAAAGCCAACATCTTTTAGTCAGGATTATTTACGGACTACCAAGGATGGCTATCAAGGTGGACAGGTCATCAATAACTTGGGGATCAAGTTCAAGCAACTGGATGGCTCCGCATTAAGGCTTAATGAATTTTACCCAGTCACCATGCAAGGTAATATTGGCGATTGGGGATTCATTGCTGCCCCTATATCACCGGTTGGTGCAGATATAGCCGCGGGTGATTTTTACGCCACAGCAACTATCGTTGCCGAATTCCAGTGAGGGAAAGTCACATGTTCAGGACGTTCTGGATAGGGTTGTTGCTTTGCCCATCACTGGCAGTGATGGCTGCACCACGAGCGGGTGAAGACCTGGAGTTATTGGGCAATACACTTCATCTTCATGGCCGGATTATTGACCAGCCATGCCTGGTATCACCGGAGTCAGCCGATCAGTCGGTCGACATGGGGGTGGTTGACGTCAGGGAGCTCTATTCAGCCGGTGCCGGGGCCCAGGTGCCTTTTGTTATCCGCCTGACCAACTGCAAGCCAGGTATTTTCCGCATGGCCAAGGTGACCTTCAGCGGTTCGGCAGATCAGCAGATGAGCGGTGCTCTGGCTTTTTCCGCAGGTTCTGCCAAGGGGGCGGGTATCCGGTTGTATGACGCCACTCAATCCCCGCTGGATTTGGGTACCCCTTCCCGTGGCTATGTGCTGGGCAATTCAACAGAGAATGAGCTGAATTTTTTCGCTCGGGTTGAAGGCCACCCGGATGCCATCGCCGCAAGGAATATCAAACCTGGCGATTATACCGCCGTGGCCAATTTCATTGTCGCCTATGAATAACTCAAGGGGCATTGCGCTGGATGACCTTCAAGTTTTCTCTGCTGGGCCAGGAGAGAACGCCCCCCATATAGCTGGATAAATATATTCCACCCGGCAGTTGGATGAACAGCGCCTTCTGTTTTGGTGGCGTCAAGGCTGCGACCAGAGTGGCGACCATGCTATTATTGATGAGTGCTTTCTGGTCAATGAAGTTGACAATGGTATTCTTTATTTCGACCGCAATATCATCATCGTCACGCTCTACATCCCCGACGGAATCCAGGTTGAAGAGTGTCTGTCCCTTATGATCGGTTGCAATCACGGTCGCTACCACAATCTCTCTGTTCATGGTGACAATCATCTTGCTTTTTCTGGTTATTTCTACCCAGTTCTCTGGCGCCAGGCAGCTGCTATGGTATCTGACAACGGTATGCGGATTATTATAATAATTGTGCGAAACATTCTCTCCCTGCAGCGCCATCGTTGCCACGACACATTGCACCTCTTCCATGACAGGGTGGCCCGCTCTCAACAGGAAAATATTTTCTGACAGAAGTTTGTTTTTATTGTCAATGGAAAAGTAGCTGATAGCTTCCTTTCCGATGAGAATGGAAACATGTTCATCTTCATAATGAGGGATGCGCTGGGCAAGCGGAGTCAGAGTCGCAATGTTCAATTTCAACGCATGCTCTGTCTCACTGGTCATATAGAGAGAAACATGGCTGAGATTGATCGTTCTTAGGGTATTGGCATTGGCATAATGATAAATGAATATCACCAATGAGGTAATAGATACCATGATCAATGCAAACAGCATGATGCGTTTTGGACTGAAATAGCGGTCATATCGCCTACGGCTATATTGTCGTCTTGGTTGTGGCATGCTTGCAGGCGTTGGCACTATGTTATCAGTAGCTACCGTTTCCTCTTCTTCTCCGCTGATCTCAACCGGTGCACAGAAGATATAACCGACTCTCGGAATAGTATCGATTGCGTCCAGTAAACCAATGGATTCCAGTTTTCTGCGCAGAGAGAGGATCTGACGGTTAAGGTTGGTATCGGTATTGTCCTGATTTGGCCACAAGGTCTCCTGCAGCTTGCCTCTGGCAATGACACTGCCTGCCTCATCACACAGCATTTCGAGTAGCTCTGCTTCCTTGTTGCTGAGCTTGATGTCTCTTTCTCCCTTTGAGAGCTTGAATATTGCAGCGGAGAAAATAATATCCTCTGCAATTTTATAATTTTTGTTACTCATGTGTGACTCGTCTTACCGCCAAGGAGTGCATTTTACCATCATGTGGCAGTTGTTCAAATAATGAAAAAACTACAATATCTTTAATTATCAATTATTTAGGTTTCCATTGAGGTGCCTGGCAGCGGGTATGGTACTACAGGTTATTAATTTGGTTCAAAAAACACTCAAAAAGATGGCCGTTTATGTAATCGTTCTCACTTAGCTTGCAGCCTGAGTATGTTTTTGGCCTCGTTCAGGAGTTTTGTTGAATACGGTGCGGATCGGATGGATCTGTTGTGCCAGATCTTGTCGTATGGCGGTTTATTGCTTGAAGATTGACTGCTGATACAGCTTTCGCTGTGGTTTGAGAGCCCCGCCCATGTCCGGCCAGGGTTGCCAGAGGTCCGGCACCATAAAGCCGGGTAATGTCTGCCTGATCCAGGCGGCCAGTTCCGGATAGGGCACAGGTTCGCCATGCCAGTCGATGAAGGCGGCGGGTCTTTGCCCCCACTCCTCACTCGGTATGGGCACCACCAGTGCCTGGGCCACGGCAGGGTGATCCACCAGCCGCTGCTCTATGGTTTCGGGCTGGATATTCTCCCCGCCCGAGATAAACAGATTGTCGAGCCGCCCCTCCACCACCAGCTCGCCGTCGGCGGTGACATGCCCCTTGTCGCGGGTGTGAAACCAGCCAGCCTTGTCGAGCGGTCGCTCCAGTACGCCCTCCTTGAAATAACCGGCAAACAAGGTGTCACCGCGTACGCAAATTTCCCCTTGTTGAATGCAGACTTCGCGCCCCGGCAGCGGCCTGCCGACCAGGCCCGCAGTGGTCGGCAGGCCGGTACAGACCTGGCTGGCCATTTCGGAGAGGCCGTAACTTGACTTGGGGGTGAAGCCCATGGCCGCGAGGCGAGCAACCAGCGGCTGCGGGATGGCGGCGCCACCGAGCAACAGCTCGCGCAAGCGGGTGCGAGCGGGGTCAAAACCCTCAGCCATCAGCCGCCAGAGCTGGGTCGGTACCAGCGAGAGGTGAGTGATGGGTTGGCATTCGAGGCGCGTCTTGAGGGGCTGGCTGCGCTCGTCCAGCACCAGGCTGGCCCCTGCCAGAAAGACCCGGAATAGGATGGCGTAGCCGCCGACGTGAAACAGCGGCAGGGAGAGCAACCAGCCGCACTCCTCATCCAGCGGGATCAGGGAGGCTGAGCCCCGCGCCGAGGCCAGGTGGTTGGCAAGGCGATGCACCACGGCTTTCGGTGTGCCGCTGGAGCCCGAGGTGAGGATCATGTTGTTCAACTGGGCAGGCGCAAGTGGCCAGGGCTGCTCGGTAGCCGCCACTTCTGTGCTGAAATCCAGCCGCAGTGGGCACCCACTTCCCACCGGAATTTCATCGGCCGACCAGAAGGCAGTAACATCCAGTTGCCGCGCCAGTGCGGCCTGTCTGGTCAGTGGAAAGGCGGGGTTGAGCGGGCAGAAAATGATGCCGCTGCGCACGCAGGCCCAGGCCAGCAAGACGTCTGGCAGAGCGCCGCGCACCACGGCAGCCAGCCGGTCGCCGCTTTTCAAGCCGGCCCTCTCCAGTTGCAGGCACAGGCTGTTGAGCCTTGCATCCAGCTGCTGGTAGTTGAGGGGGCTTGCTGTGTGGATGGCGATCCGGTGGGGCGCGGCGTGTGCCCAGTGGCGCACCGGGCATGGCTCTAAATGGGAGTGATGGTCAGATGTCGGCAGCATGCAGGCCCCTTCAGTCACGATGAAACAGAGGCTCCAGCCGACTCAGGTCGGGTTTGCCCTGGGTATCCAGCAGGTCGCTTGCCAGCCAGCGTTTGGTGTCCAGGCCCGGTGCCTGATCCGGCGCCCATTCACCCGCGAGACGGGCGAGCTGGCCGAGGCCGACACCGGATTCGAAACAGGAGGAGACGATCACTTTCAGGCGCAGCTCGCGGGCGCGGGCCACCAGGGCTTCACTGTTGGCCAGAGAGCCGAGCAACATGGGTTTGAGCACCAGGGCTCTCAGCTGCGGGATGGGCTCCCAGGGTTTGCCTTGTGCCAACAGCTCGTCGATGGCGACCGGCATGCCGGTGCGGTTCGCCACGAAGGCGATGTCGTCAAAGTCGGCGCAAGGGTCTTCCAGATATTCGATTCGGTTCGGATCCAGGTGACCGCAGAAGGCCCAGGCCTCCTCACGGGTCCAGCCCTGGTTGGCGTCCAGCACCAGCTTGAGGGTGGGGATGCGATCGCACAGCAGGCGGATCAAGGCCAGCTCGTCGCGCATGGGATAACGGGCCACCTTCAGCTTGGCCTTGCTGGGCGTCTGATGCAGCCAGTCCTTCCAGTGTTTGAGCAGCTCCTGGGGAGAGCCTTGAATGAGGGGATAGGGTTCGGGCAGGGTGGCCGTCTGTTCGGGCCAGACCCGCTGCGCACAGTCCAGACCAAATTGCACCGAGGGCAACAGGGGCGCTATGGGCTGCCCCTGAGCCAGCTGCTCCAGACAAGCGAGCGCTTCGGCTTGCGCTTCGGCCA
>Ga0115550_1000636_pt1 | contig 28923 bp, 24 predicted proteins | sample COGITO_mtgs_1005_FD_87177 | JGI IMG/M metagenome (GOLD analysis project Ga0115550, IMG submission 87177) | Pelagic marine microbial communities from North Sea - COGITO_mtgs_100511 | ecosystem: Environmental > Aquatic > Marine > Epipelagic | place: Germany:Helgoland, sampling site Kabeltonne...
ATATTGCTAGAATGGATGCTGATGATATTAGTATTATAAATCGTCTTCACATTCAATTAAACTTTATGTTGGATAAAAACCTCGACTTGTTGGGAAGCGATGTTACATTGATTGATGAGAACGGAGTTAAATTAGGTAAGCGTTCGTATCCACGTGGAATGAATATTAATAAACTATTGCCTTTTAGGAATTGCTTTTGTCATCCGAGTGTCATTTTTAAGAAGGAAGTTTTTTATAAAGCTAGAGGATATAATGCTGGGTTTAACTCTGAAGATTATGACCTTTGGCTGCGTTTAATGCGTATCGGTGTTAAATGGGATAATATTGCTCAGCCCCTGTTGTACTACAGAGTTCATCAGAGTACTGCACAAGGGACTCGCTTGGCGTATTCTGAGTGTCTTGCCTTATCTGTTCGTGAGTTTTTTATAAATAAATCGTTTATCCGATTTCTAGCTATATGTAGTCATGCGGTTAAATTTTTTTACAAAAAAATGCGTTAAATAATAACAGCGAGTTTATCTATGAAAAAAGCATTTATCACCGGTATCTCTGGTCAAGATGGTTCTTATTTGGCCGAACTATTAATTGAGAAAGGCTATGAAGTACATGGTTTAATTCGCCGTGCCTCTTCTTATAACACCACCCGTATCGACCAACTGTGCAATGTCAGTGATAATATCCATCTTCACTATGGTGACTTGTCCGATAGCTCTAACCTTAATCGATTAATTAAAGTAATTTCACCTGACGAAGTGTATAACCTTGGGGCTATGTCGCATGTGGCGGTTTCTTTTGATTCGCCTGAATATACCGCTGATGTTGATGCTCTCGGTACTTTGCGCATTCTTGAAGCCATTCGTGTCAATGGGCTGGCGCAAAAGACCCGTTTCTATCAGGCCTCTACCTCTGAGCTATATGGTCTGGTGCAAGAGATCCCGCAGCGGGAGACAACCCCGTTCTACCCACGTTCACCCTATGCAGTGGCGAAGATGTATGCCTACTGGATCACTGTGAACTATCGCGAATCCTATGACATGTATGCCTGTAACGGCATTTTGTTCAATCATGAATCACCACGCCGTGGTGAAACCTTTGTGACCCGCAAGATCACCCGTGCTATCGCCAATATCGCCCAAGGCCTCGAAAGCTGCTTGCATCTGGGCAATATGGATGCGTTGCGCGACTGGGGCCACGCCAAAGATTACGTGCGTATGCAGTGGATGATGCTGCAACAAGATGCCGCTGAAGATTTTGTGATCGCTACCGGTAAGCAGATCTCTGTGCGTGAATTTGTGCGCATGTCGGCTAAAGAAGCTGGCATCGAACTGACTTTTAGCGGCGAAGGGGTGGATGAAATCGCCACCGTCAGCGCTATCAGCGGCGATAACGCCCCCGGCGTGAAAGTGGGCGATGTGATCGTTAAAGTCGATGAGCGTTTCTTCCGCCCATCCGAGGTTGAAACCCTGCTCGGCGACCCGGCCAAGGCCAAGGCCAAGCTGGGTTGGGTGCCAGAGATAACCGTAGAAGAGATGTGCGCTGAAATGGTACTAAGCGACCTAAACAAGGCCAAGCAACATGCCTTGCTCAAAGCCCATGGCTTTGATGTTTCCCTGTCGGTGGAGAACTGATCGATGACAACGCAACAGGCTAAACAGCGGGTATTTGTCGCTGGTCACCGGGGCATGGTCGGCTCGGCCATCTGCCGTCAGTTAAGCCAGCGTGCGGATGTAGAACTGGTGGTGCGCACCCGCCGCGAGCTGGATTTAACCTCTCAGCAGGCGGTGACGGCGTTTTTCCAAAACGAGCGCATCGATCTGGTTTATTTGGCGGCCGCCAAGGTGGGCGGTATTCACGCCAACAACAGCTACCCCGCCGAGTTTATTTTTGAAAACCTGATGATGGAGTGCAACATCATCCATGGTGCGCATCTGGGGGGGGTGCAAAAGCTGCTGTTTTTGGGTTCATCGTGCATTTATCCCAAGTTGGCGGAGCAACCGATGAGCGAGGCAGCCCTGCTGACCGGCATGCTGGAAGCCACCAACGAGCCCTATGCGATTGCCAAGATCGCTGGCATCAAGCTGTGTGAATCCTATAACCGCCAATATGGCCGCGATTATCGCAGCGTGATGCCCACCAACTTGTATGGCGAAAACGACAACTTCCACCCGGAAAACTCCCATGTGATCCCGGCCCTGATGCGCCGTTTTCATGAAGCCAAATTACGCGGTGACAGCGAAGTGGTGGTGTGGGGCAGCGGCACGCCGATGCGCGAGTTTTTGCATGTCGATGATATGGCCGCCGCCAGCGTGCATTTGATGGAGCTGGCCGATGAAATTTATCAGGCTAATACCGAGCCGATGCTGTCGCACATCAACGTTGGCACCGGGGTTGATTGCACCATTCGCGAGTTGGCGCAGACCATGGCCAAGGTGGTCGGCTTTGCAGGTGAGGTGGTGTTTGATGCCACTAAACCCGATGGCACCCCGCGCAAGTTGATGGATGTCAGCCGCTTGGCCAATCTGGGCTGGCGTTATACCCACTCGTTAGAGGCAGGCTTGACCCTGACTTATCAGTGGTTCTTGGCGCATCAGGATGATTTTCGTAAATGAGCCAACGTCAGCCAAGTCCTTGGTTAGACAAGGCGCAATTTCAACAGATAGTGGCGGCAACGCCACTTATCTCACTGGATTTAATTGTGCGAAATGGCCAAGGCCAGGTGTTGCTGGGGCGGCGGCTAAACCGCCCAGCGCAAGGGTATTGGTTTGTGCCCGGTGGCCGGGTGCGCAAAGACGAGCGCTTGGATGCGGCGTTTTTGCGCCTGACTCAAGAGGAGTTAGGGCTGGCAGCAAGCCGTGATAGTGCCCGTTTGCTTGGGCCCTATGAGCACTTTTATGCCGATAACTTTTCCGGCACCGAGTTCACCACCCATTACGTGGTGCTGGGGTATGAATTGGCGTGGCAAGGGCAGCAAGATGTTTTGCCCATCAGCCAGCATGACCAATACCGTTGGTTTGAGGTGGCGGACTTGCTGCAAGACCCAAGCGTGCATCAGCACACCAAAGATTATTTTTTAGCTAGGATGTAATGCCATGATATTGCCAGTTGTAATGGCCGGGGGATCTGGCACTCGCCTGTGGCCTTTGTCACGCACATTGTTCCCCAAGCAGTTTTTATCCCTGACCAGTGAGGCGACCTTGCTGCAAGAGACCTTGCAGCGCCTGAGCCCGCTGGCGCATCAGCCAGCCTTCATCATCTGCAATCAAGAGCACCGCTTCATCGTGGCCGAGCAGTTGCGTAAGGGGCATTTGCAACACAGCGGGATTGTGCTGGAGCCGTTTGGCCGCAACACTGCTCCGGCAGTGGCCATTGCCGCCCTGCATGCTAGTGCACAAGGTGACGATCCCTTATTGCTGGTGCTGGCCGCAGACCATGTGATCGCCAAACCTGCCGCCTTTTGCCAAGCGGTGCAAGCGGCTATTCCCTTGGCCGAACTGGGCAAGTTGGTCACCTTTGGCATAGTGCCCACCGCGCCAGAAACCGGTTATGGCTATATCCAGCAGGGCTGTGACGTGGGCCACGGCGCCAGCACGGTCGCAGCATTTGTCGAAAAACCTGATTTAACCACCGCTCAGCAATATCTTATTGATGGCCGTTATCTGTGGAACAGCGGTATGTTCTTGTTTAAGGCTTCTGTATATCTGCAAGAGCTTAAACAGCACAACCCCGCGATGCTGGCTGCCTGTGATCAGGCGCTGGCTTTGGCGCAAGGTGATCTCGATTTTATCCGCCTTGATCCAGATGCCTTTGCCGCCTGCCCGGACGATTCCATCGATTATGCGGTGATGGAAAAAACCGCCAACGCAGTGGTGATGCCGCTGGATGCCAACTGGAGCGATGTCGGTTCTTGGTCTGCTCTGTGGGAAGTGAGTGACAAAGATGCGCAAGGCAATGTGCTGCACGGTGATGTGTTAACCGAGCAGACTCACAACAGCTTTATCTATGCCCAGCACCGCTTAACCGCTACTGTCGGCATTGATGATGTGGTGGTCATTGAAACCAAAGATGCGGTGTTGGTGGCGCATAAAGACCGAGTGCAAGAGATCAAAGGCATCGTCAATCAGTTAAAAGCGGCCAATCGCCCCGAACAATTGCAACACCGCGAAGTGTTTCGCCCTTGGGGTAGCCACGATGCGATTGCCGATGGGCTGCGTTATCACGTTAAACAGTTGATGGTGAAACCAGGCCAAAAAACCGCGATGCAAATTCACCATCACCGCGCTGAACACTGGATTATTGTTTCTGGCACCGCACGGGTGACACGAGGTGAAGAGAGCTTTTTGTTATCCGAAAACCAATCTACCTATATTCCACTTGGTGTAGCGCACGCCATTGAAAACCCAGGTAAGATCCCGCTTGAGATGATTGAAGTTCGTAGCGGTGTTTATCTTGAGGAAGATGATGTTGTGCGTATTCCATCTACCGGAGTGGGCTATTGATGAGCATGTGCATTATTTGGATGGCGGCTAATGTTTAATACAGAAAATGTAATTGGTACGAGTGGCGTAAAATTTGGCACCAGCGGCGCCCGTGGCTTGGTAGTCGATTTTACTCCCGAAGTGTGTGCGGCTTTTTCTCATGCCTTTGTTGCCGTATTGCGCAAAGAGTTTGCCCCCAAGCAATTAGCGTTGGCGATTGATAATCGCCCAAGCAGTTATGCCATGGCGCAGGCTTGCGCTGCCGCATTAATGCAAGCTGGGGTGGAACCGATTTATTACGGAGTGATCCCAACTCCGGCATTAGCGTATCAGGCGATGCAAGACAAGCTGCCTTGTATCATGGTCACGGGTAGTCATATTCCGTTTGATCGTAACGGCCTGAAATTTTATCGACCCGATGGCGAGATCACCAAAGCCGATGAAGTAGCGATTTTGGCCGCTGAGGTTGAGTTTGATAACCTACTCGTGTTGCCTGAATTGATAGCCAGCCCACGGGCGGCCGAAAGTTATTGTGCCCGCTATGCCTCTTTGTTTACGGCCGATATGTTGGCGGGTAAGCGGATCGGTATTTATGAGCACTCCAGCGCCGGCCGTGAACTCTATGCGCCGCTATTGGAATCGTTAGGTGCCGAGGTTATTCGCATCGAGCGTAGCGATGAGTTTGTGCCGATCGATACCGAAGCTGTGTGTGAAGAAGACAAAGCCAAAGCCAGAGCATGGTCACAACAGTATAGATTAAATGCGATTTTTTCGACCGATGGTGATGGTGACAGGCCACTGGTGGCTGATGAGAATGGTGAATGGCTGCGGGGTGATATATTGGGGGTGTTGTGTGCTCAAGCGATGAATATGCAAGCATTGGCTGTGCCTGTCAGTTGCAATACTGTTATCGAATCTATCAGTCAATTTAGTAAAGTATCTCGCACTAAAATAGGTTCACCCTATGTAATTGCTGAATTTTCAGAATTATCGAAAAATTATCACGCTGTTTCAGGTTTTGAAGCTAACGGTGGTTACTTGCTGGGTTCTGATGTAGTAATTAACGGAAAGCAGCTTAAAGCTCTGCCAACTCGTGATGCTGTATTGCCAGCAATAATGTTGTTTTCGGCTGCTAAAAATGTAGAGATTTCGGCTCTCGTTAATGCGCTACCTGAACGTTATACACATAGTGATCGTATTCAGAACTTTGCGACAGAAAGAAGTCATGTGATTATATCGAAAGGGTCTATTTCCCCTTTGCAACTGTTAACGAGGTTAGGTATTGATGAAGAATTGCTAGGTCAAGATCAAACAGATGGTTTGCGACTTAGCTTGGTTTCTGGTGATATTATTCACATCCGCCCTTCAGGCAACGCTCCGGAATTACGTTGTTATGCGGAGTCAAGCGACCCCGAAAGCGCAGAGCGATTGGTGGAGCAAGTACTACAGAATATCCAATTGATAGATATAACCCAGTTCTAAAATCCAGCAGGAGTAGAAATGTACCTGTATTTTGTTTCACTTTACCGATTTTTTGGGGGCGTAATTCAATGGAGTTCTCCCATGGGAAAGTAACTGGTTTCTTTCGCAAAGACTTGGTATCGAAAATATAGAGTATTTACCACAAGCTGAAGCCGTATTTTTTCGTATCTTTGCTTGTAGGGGCTCCATCTGAATGCAGGCTCGACAATAGCACTATTTAAAAGCTATTTTTAGGGAGGGACAGTTGAATAATAAAAAAATCACTTTAGTTGTTAATGTAGCTTGGTCAATGTTTAACTTTCGTCATGGAGTTATTAGCAGGCTATTGACTGAAGGATATAAGGTGACTGTAGTCACTGCACCGGATCAATTTTCCGATAAGCTACGAGCTATGGGATGTACTGTGATTGATTTGCCAATTTCTGGCAAGGGGACTAATCCTTTACAAGACCTTCATTTATTATATTTTCTTTATCGTCTTTATCTTTTAACCAAACCAAACTTTATTATTCATTATAGTATCAAACCTAATATATATGGCTCGCTAGCAGCAAAAGTAGCTGGGATTCCGTCGTTAGCAGTTACCACTGGCCTTGGCTATACATTTGTCAATGACAACTGGATCGCTAAAGTCGCTCGTAGCCTTTATAAATTAGCGTTTCGCTATCCAAAAGAAATATGGTTTCTAAACGAAGATGATCGGCAAGTTTTTTTGCGTAATGACTTGGTGGTATCAAATAAGGCAGTATTGCTTCATGGTGAAGGAGTTAATCTGACTCATTTCAAACCTGAAGTTAATCCTCAGGTGGATGGCTGTTTTCGTTTTTTACTTATTGCTCGTATGTTATGGGATAAAGGCGTCGGTGAATATGTTGAGGCCGCAAAAATCATCAGGAAGAAATATCCCATTGTTAAATTCCAATTGTTAGGTGATTGTGGTTTTGCTAATCCGAGCATGATTGAACGTAGTCAGGTTGCAGAATGGGAGGCGGAAGGCATTATTGAATATCTGGGGAGTACGGGGGATGTCAGACCAATGATCGCCCAAGCCAATTGTGTCGTTTTACCTTCGTATCGAGAGGGCATTCCTCGAACGATTATAGAGTCTGCAGCAATGGCGAAACCCGTAATAGTTACTGATGTGCCTGGTTGTCGAGATGTTGTTATTCCTGACGAAACCGGTCTGTTATGCCCAGCCAAAGATGCTAATGCACTAGCAATATGCTGTGAACAAATGCTAGGTTTGTCATCGAGTACGAGGGAGGAGATGGGGCTTCATGGTCGTGAGTTTATGATGCGTCAATTTGATGAAAAACTGGTCATTGCTCAGTATCTTCAGACTTTAAAAAAATATGGTGTGTAGTGTTTCACCTCATTATTAATTTTCATTTTTCTATTACAGAGATTAAAGATGATTTTATTAACTGGTGCCACAGGATTTGTGGGGCGTGCGGTGTTAACGCAGTTAATTCAGCAACCAAGATTGACTGTGCGTACGTATGGCCGCCGAGCCCCCATTGGCCTGCCAAACAATTTGGCTCATATCGTTGGTGAACTGGGCGCGGGGGTTGATTATGCGTCAGTATTGCAATCTATAAATGTTGTTATTCATTGTGCAGCGCAGGCACATATTGGTATTAATAGCATTGATCGCCAAGTAGAATTTAACCACATCAATCGCGATGGTACGCTAAAACTTGCGCGCCAAGCGATCGATTCTGGTGTTAAGCGTTTTGTATTTATTAGCTCAATTGGTGTTAATGGTAGCTATAATCAACAACAGCCATTCAAATATGATGATGTTGCTGCACCGTGGGATACATATACCCAGTCAAAATATTCCGCGGAGATTGGATTACGTCATTTAGCGAAAGAAACTGGTCTTGAGGTAGTTATTATTCGTCCTCCATTGGTTTATGGTGCCAATGCTCCGGGTAATTTTGGCAAATTGACTCAAGCTGTAAGAGATGGTCGCTGGTTACCTTTTGGTGCAATTAATAACCAACGTAGTTTTGTTGCACTTGATAATTTAGTTGATCTGATCATCACTTGTGTCAATCACCCTCATGCAGCTAATAAGACTTTTTTGGTCAGTGATGATGAGGATATCTCTACAACGCAGTTACTTGAGATGATGACTCGGGCTGCGGGTAAATCGCCGCGTTTATTGCCGGTACCGATGAGTTGGTTACGATTGGCAGGCAAGCTAACGGGTAAGCAGGCTGTGATTGAACGGCTGTGTGGTAATCTGCAAGTTGATATTGTTCACACCAAAGCAATATTGGGCTGGCAACCACCGATATCAGTGGAAGAAGGGATTAAACGCTGTTTTATTGAGGATAATGAAGGATGTTGATTCGAACGCTTGATTTTTGTGCAGCTTTTTTGGGCTTGTTATTACTTTGGCCTATTTTATTGGCGGTCACCCTGATCGGCTTGTTTGATACGGGGGCACCCATTTTTGTACAAGAACGTGTTGGGCGTTACAAAAAGCCATTCAAGCTAATTAAATTTCGCACAATGTCGGTTGATACACAGTCGGTGGCGAGCCACTTGGCGAGTACAAGCTCGATCACCAAGTTAGGTGCCTTTTTGCGCAAGACTAAAATTGATGAACTTCCACAACTGATCAATGTGCTTAAAGGTGAGATGAGTTTGGTTGGGCCGCGACCTAATCTCTTTAATCAAGAGGAACTGATCAAAGAGCGTGATGCCTTGGGAATTTATGAGGTGTTACCTGGGATTACCGGCTTGGCACAGGTACAAAATATCGATATGTCGACCCCGGTGTTGCTTGCCAAGACTGATCGGCAGATGATCGATACCCTCAGCTTAACGCACTACTTTCGTTATATCATCATGACGGCAACCGGCAGTGGCGCTGGCGATGCGGTTGGATCGAAATAGTATTGTGCCGAGTTACTTCACCTTATCTTCCTCACCGTTATTAACGAGATGGTGCCATTATGTTGACCTCTTTCTTGGCTATCCCCCGTGTTTATAAACGGGGGATTAGCGTCTGTGCTGATCTGCTATTGCTAACCTTGGCATTCTGGGGCGGTTATTGGGTGCGGCTGGATGCCAATATTCCATTGCAGAGTGTGCTGCACTGGCAAATGTTGGCGTTGTTGCTGCCCATCACCATCGTAATCTTTATGCGGTTGGGGCTTTATCGCGCAGTATTACGCTATGTCGGCTTCAAGGTGTTGTGGACTGTGTCACTTGGCGTTCTCCTCTCTACCATGTCTTTGGTAATGCTAGCGTTTTTTATGGAAGTACCACTTCCCAGAACAGTATCAGTTATCTATTTTGCTTTTTCAGTATTGCTGGTCGGTGGTGTGCGGCTGTTTTTCCGGGCGCTAGTACAGCGCAGTGGTCAGCAACGAGTGGCGGTGCTGATTTACGGGGCCGGATCTTCCGGGCGGCAGTTGCAGTTGGCGTTGAATCAAGGGCAGGAGTATCTGCCGGTGGCCTTTGTCGATGATGATCCCGCTTTGGTTAAAGCCGTAATACAGGGGGTGAACGTTTACAGCACCGATGCTATCGAGGAGTTGACCGAGCGTTTTGATATTAAAAAAATCCTGTTGGCCATGCCGAGTGCATCGCGCAGTGTCAGGCAGGCGGTAATCAATCGGCTGGAACAGTGCCCTTGTGAAGTGCTCTCTATCCCTGGTATGGCAGATCTGGTTGAGGGGCATGCTCATATCGATGAGCTTAAAGAGGTCAGTATTGAAGATTTGTTGGGGCGTGATGCGGTTGCTCCTATCCCTGATCTGATTAACGCCAATATATCTGGCAAGCGGGTGATGGTGACGGGGGCGGGCGGTTCTATCGGTTCTGAATTGTGTCGCCAGATCATCCGTTGCAAGCCCTCGCAACTGGTGTTGTTTGAGCTGTCTGAATATGGCTTGTATGCCATAGATAAAGAGCTGCAAGAAATCAGCCAGCAAGAAGGGTTGCAGGTAGAGATCGTGCCATTGCTAGGGTCGGTACAGCGGCAGCATCGTTTGCAAGCGGTGATGAGCACTTTCCAGATTCAAACGGTTTATCATGCTGCGGCTTACAAGCATGTCCCCCTAGTTGAATACAACGTTGTTGAGGGGGTGCGCAATAATGTCTTTGGTACCCTTTATTGTGCGCAGGCAGCTATCAGGGCCAAGGTTGAAACCTTTGTGTTGATTTCGACTGATAAAGCAGTGCGCCCCACTAACACCATGGGCACCACTAAACGATTGGCCGAACTGGTGTTGCAATCGTTGGCTGCAGCGCAGCGGCAAACCCGTTTTTGCATGGTGCGCTTTGGTAATGTGTTGGGCTCTTCTGGTTCTGTGGTACCGCTCTTTCGCAAGCAGATCCGCGATGGTGGCCCCTTAACCTTGACCCACCCCGACATCATTCGTTATTTCATGACCATTCCTGAGGCATCGCAGCTGGTGATCCAGGCGGGTGCCATGGGGCAGGGAGGGGATGTGTTTGTGTTGGACATGGGCGAGCCGGTCAAGATCATTGATTTGGCGCACCGGATGATCCGCTTGAGTGGCCTAAAGCTCAAGAGCGACAAGCACCCCGCGGGCGATATTGAGGTAAAGATCACCGGCTTGCGCCCCGGCGAGAAGCTGTTTGAAGAGCTGCTAATTGGCGAGCAGGTTGAGGGCACTGCCCACCCCCGGATCATGAAAGCCTCTGAGTTAATGCTGCCATGGCCACAATTGCGGGTGTTTTTGGCTGAACTGGATAGCGCGTGTTTCCGGTTTGATCATGAACAGATCCGTAGTCTGTTATTAAGCATGCCTACTGGTTTTAACCCAACTGATGGGATATGTGATCTGGTGTGGCAGGCAAAAAAAACACTGCCACATGAGCTGCACTCGACTGTCGTGGAGGACATTGATTTTCTTAATTCAGAGAGTTACCAGCCGATGCATTAAGTGGCTGGTCTTATGGCATGCAAAGTGTTTGCGTGAATGGCGGGTCAGATAGATGGACAGAGGGGCGACATGTCGATCATCAATGACCCGTTTGGGCCGAGGCTATACTCTGCTTCCATCAGGGACAATGGTCTGTCAGGAGGTCGCCTCCGACCATGTTTGTCAGTTAGCCGGTGCGCCTTATATAGCAGAGATGTTCGCTTAGATATGTTGAAAATTCTCGTTACCGGTGGCGCAGGTTTTATCGGTTTTGCCGTGGTGCGCCATATCATCAGTGATACCCCAGATTTCGTTATCAATCTCGATAAACTCACTTATGCTGGCAATCTGGAATCCTTGGCCAATGTATTGACAAACGATCGTTATGCGTTTGAGCCGGTTGGTATCTGCAATCGCGCCGAACTGGATCGGGTGTTTGCCCTGCACCAGCCGGATGCGGTGATGCATCTGGCCGCCGAGAGCTATGTTGACCGCTCCATCACGGGGCCTGCTGACTTTATCGAGACCAATATCGTCGGCATCTATATGTTGCTGGAAGCGGCTCGCACCTATTGGAACGGTCTGGACGAGGTGCGCAAGGCGTCCTTCAGCTTCCACCACATCTCCACCGATGAAGTGTATGGCGATCTGCCCCATCCAGATGAAGTAGCCGCCGGTGAGGTATTGCCACTCTTTACCGACTCCCCCCCTTATGCTCCCAGCAGTCCCTATTCTGCCTCCAAAGCCTCCAGTGACCATCTGGTGCGCGCCTGGCGCCGTACATACGGCCTGCCAACCATCGTCACCAACTGCTCCAACAACTACGGCCCTTATCACTTCCCCGAGAAGCTGATCCCGCTGATGATCCTCAACGCCCTGGATGGCAAGCCGTTGCCGGTCTATGGCAAGGGCGACCAAATTCGCGATTGGCTCTATGTAGAAGATCACGCGCGCGCGCTCTACAAGGTGGTGACCACTGGTTTGGTCGGTGAGATCTACAACATCGGCAGTCACAACGAGAAGCAGAATCTGGACGTGGTGCATACCGTGTGTGATCTGCTCGACGAGATGGTGCCTCTGTCTCCCTCGCCCCTTGGGGGAGAGGGCAGGGGTGAGGGGAGAAGCTACCGCGATCAAATCACCTATGTGGCGGATCGCCCCGGTCACGATCGCCGCTATGCCATCGATGCCAGCAAGATGAGCGCAGAGTTGGATTGGCAGCCAGAGGAAACTTTCGAGTCGGGCATTCGCAAAACCGTGCAGTGGTATCTGGATAACCAGCAGTGGGTCAGCAACGTTAAAAGCGGTACCTACCAATCCTGGATTGAACAGCACTATTCCTCGATTGAACAGAACGATGGGGAGCGTGCCTGATGCATATTCTGTTGTTTGGCAAAAACGGTCAGGTAGGCTGGGAGCTGCAGCGTGCCCTGGCACCGCTGGGGCGCATCACTGCCGTTGATTTTGACTCCACCGACTATTGCGGCGATTTTAGCAACCCGGCAGGGGTGGCCGAAACGGTACGGCTGGTCAAACCGGATGTGATTGTCAACGCCGCGGCCCACACCGCAGTCGACAAGGCCGAAAGTGAGCGGGAGTTTGCCGAGCTGCTCAATGCGACCAGTGTGGCGGCGATTGCCAAAGAAGCTGAGGCATTGGGTGCCTGGTTGGTGCATTACTCCACTGACTATGTGTTCGATGGTAGCGGTGAGTGCCCCTGGGTGGAAACCGATGCGACCGCACCGCTCAACGTCTACGGCGAAACCAAGCTGGCAGGGGAACAAGGCGCCTCACTCTGCTCTCGTCACCTGATTTTGCGTACCAGCTGGGTCTACGCCGCCCGTGGCGCCAACTTTGCCAAGACGATGCTGCGTTTTGGCAAAGAGCGTAGTGATATGTCGATCATCAATGACCAGTTCGGCGCCCCGACCGGTGCCGAGTTGCTGGCCGATTGCACCGCCCATGCGATCCGCGTGGCTCAGAGCAAACCAGAGGTTGCCGGGCTGTACCATCTGATTGCCTCCGGTACCACCACCTGGTTTGACTACGCCCAGCTGGTATTTGCCAAAGCCAAAGACGCTGGCGTTGAACTGGCAGTGACACAACTCAATGCGGTGCCGACCAGCGCCTTCCCGACCCCGGCCAAGCGCCCCCATAACTCCCGCCTTGATACCAGCAAGTTCCAGCGCACCTTCGATCTGGTGCTGCCGAACTGGACGGTCGGTGTGGAGCGGATGTTGACCGAGATCTTGGACAAGTAAATCACTGGCCAGGGATGTATTGAACGCATCCCTGGCTGGCAGGGATAAAACAGATAAGCAAGCAGTTGCTGCCCATCTATGACAAGCCGATGATCTACTACCCGTTGAGCACCCTGATGCTGGTGGGGATTCGCGATATTTTGATCATCAGCACCCCGCAAGATACCCACCGCTTTGAACAGTTGCTGGGTGATGGCACTCAATGGGGGCTGAACTTGCAATACAAGGTCCAGCCAAGCCCGGACGGGTTGGCACAAGCTTTTATTCTGGGTGAGGAGTTCATCGGTTCAGACCCCTGTGCACTGGTGCTGGGCGACAACGTTTTTTATGGCCACGACCTGCAACATCAGTTGGAGGTCGTTGTGGCCAAAGAGAGCGGTGCCACCATATTTTCCTACCATGTGCACGACCCTGAGCGTCGAATTTGACAGCCAAGGAACAGTTATTTCACTGGAAGAAAAGCCTAAGGTGCCCAAGAACAACTATGCAGTGACAGGCCTCTATTTCTATGACAACAACGTGGTGGCGCTTGCCAAGAGCCTGAAGCCATCACCGCGTGGTGAGCTGGAAATAACGGATATCAGTAATCACTACCTTGCAATAGGGCAATTGGCGGTCGCCATGATGGGGCGCGGCTATGCTTGGCTAGATACTGGCACCCATGAAAGCCTGCTTGAAGCGAGTAACTTTATTCAGACTATCGAAAAGCGTCAGGGATTAAAAATTGCGTGTTTAGAGGAGATTGCTTTTCGCAAGGGATTTATCGATGCCGACCAACTGCGAGCGCTCGCCAACCCGCTGGCGAAAAATGGATATGGTCAATACCTGTTACGGTTGCTCGCTACGCAGCTTGATGTGTGATATTAGGGGGATTTGCGAGCAGAAGGGGAAGCTGTCAAGCTACTGCCCTGGCAATCAAAAAGTCAGCAAGCAGTCACCTGATTCTTTTTCGCATGGATTTATCAATGCAATATAGTGCAACATCGCTGGCGGGGGTTATGATCCTGACGCCAACTACTTTTTCTGATCATCGTGGCCAATTTCGCGAGTGTTTTCGTCAAGCCGAGTTTGAACAGCACTGTGGCAATTATCCGCTGGTGCAAGACAACCTAAGTCGCTCGGTCGGAGGCACGTTGCGCGGCTTGCATTACCAGCGCAGCCGACCACAGGGTAAACTGGTGCAGGTCATCAGCGGGATCATTTTTGATGTGGTGGTTGATATTCGGCCAGCATCTCCCACCTACGGGCAATGGTTGGGTTGTCTATTAAATGCAGAACTAGGTGAGCTTATCTGGATCCCGCCTGGTTTTGCGCACGGTTTTTATGTAGTCAGCGACAGTGCTGATGTTTTTTACCGATGCAGCGATTATTATCATCCCGGTGATGAAGCTGCTATTCGATGGGATTGCCCTAATTTGGCGATAAAATGGCCATTATCTGAGCAGTGGCCCTTATTGCTATCGGATAAAGATCGCCAGGCCCCCTGTCTTGTTGGCGCCCCTTAATTGTGTCCCTGTCGTAATATTTTTAACATTGATAATGAAGAGAGAAGAGATGAGCGAAAAAACGCCAGCAATTCCTAACCAGTGGGTCCAAGCCCCTGCATCAGATGAGATAGATCTACGAGAGCTGGTGTTGGTGCTGTGGCGCCAAAAAGTATTGATATTATTGGTGACTAGTGTGTTTGCTGTTGCGGGTATTGCCTATGCACTATTATCGCCACAAGTGTGGTCAGCCAAGGCGGTGATCTCGGCGCCGCGTAGCGAAGATCTGCGTCCTTTGTTACGAATGGCCAGCCAGGCCACGCAGTTTGGTGTAACCGGCTTTCCCAGTGGACAGGACTTGTATGGTGAGTTTATTGCCGAGTTCAACTCTTATGAGAATCGCCGCGATTTTTTGAAGGGCAGTTCATTTTTCAAAGAGCAAGTCCAGACGGCTCAGCTGGATCCGCGAGCGCAGCGCTTGTGGTTACGTAAGTGGGCCGAGTTAATCTCTGCTGAGGCCATTGATAAAAAGGGGGAAAAACCCGGTATTATCATCACGAGCAGCGCAGATAATTCAAGTCAGGCATTGAATCTGTTGGAAACCTACATTCAATTCATTATTGCAAAGCAACAGCGTGATTTGGTCAGTAACCTGGTCGAACAACAGTCAACCAAGGTTGCTGCCTTGAGCACTAGCTTGAAACTAACCAGAGAAGATGCCGAGCGAGCTTTCAAAAATGAGATCGATAATCTGGCACTGACAATCTCAATCGCCAAAGCGGCTGGCGTTGAGCGACCATTAACAAATTATAGTAACGGAGATCGCTTTTCGCCCACTTTGGGCACCAAAGGGTTGGAAGAAAAACTGAAAGTGTTCAAAACACTCGAGCTGACTACGTATCAGCCCAAACTCATCGAGCTTCAGGTGCAGATGGAGCGCCTCAAGGCTGTGGAAATGAATGGCATCAGCTTCAGACCCTTCTCGTATCTTGATGCTCCAGAAGAGGCTCTAAGCCGCGATAAACCCAAGCGTCCTTTGATCGTGGTGTTGGCCACCCTGCTCGGTGGCATGTTGGGGATCGGCATTGTGCTGGTACGCCATGCTTTCCACCGGCCCGAACGGGCATAATGTTTACCAAGTAACTAACAGGGGGCTTTGCCCCCTTTCTTTTTGGATGTTGGTGACTGTGTTCAAAAGCATGAAAGCAAGGGGTCAGGGCTGATGAGGGTGACAACAAGGATCTTTGGTGTGGTCAGCGTGCTTTATTGGCTGCTGGGGCTGCATTTCTTCATGCACAACCCCGGTGGGGCCGGGCTCTATCTGCCATTCAATGCCTGGGGCTGGGTCTTTGCCAGCCTCGTCATCGGCCTTGGACTGTGGCAGGTCACCCTGCAACAGCGGTTGATATTCTCGTCATTGCAGGCCTGGCTATGGCTTGGTGGATTCCTGTTGTTGCTACCCATGGCGTATCCCGGTTTTGAACTCAAGGACTATGCCATTCCACGACTGCTGGGGTTGTTTGCCGGTCTGCTGTTTCTGTTTTGTCTGTACCAATGGCAACTGGCTCGTCAGGCCCGTGATCAGTTGCTCTATCTGTTGTTGGGGGCGGTAGCGATAGAGGCCTTGCTCGGGCTGGTGCAGTACTACCTGCTGACCCCGGGCAACTGGCTCGGTTATGACACTCGGGCCAATCGCCCTTATGGCATCTTTCAGCAGCCCAATGTGATGGCAACCTTTATGGCGACCGGACTTTCCCTCGCCATCTGGCTTGAGCTGCGCGGCAATGCCAATGTCTGGCTACGAGGGCTGCGTTATGGGGTGATCCTGGCGGCCAGCCTGTTATTGGTGGTGTTGCAATCCCGGGTAGGACAACTGGGTGGCTTGCTGGCCCTGCTCCTGCTTGCGCCACAGTTGTATCGTCAGCATCAACTGGCCCGTATTCTGGGCCTGGTTGCGCTCGGTGTCGGCCTGGGGTTGGCGTCCCAATACGGGATCAGCGGCGTCAAGCGCGGGCTTGAGGTGTATCAATCCGGTGGCATGCGCTCCGTATACTGGCCCTATGCCGCCAGGCTGATTGTGGAATCCCCCTTGGCCGGCTGGGGCTACGGCAGTTTTGAGACCACCTTCCTGCATCACTACATGGCCGACAAGGCGCTTAACCCGGCCATGGTGCAGATTGAATACAACCTCGATCACCCCCACAACGAGTTTCTCTACTGGGCGGTGGAAGGGGGGCTGGCCCCCATGATCGGCATGGCGCTGATAGGCGGTGCTCTGCTGTGGCGGCTTGCCAGGGCGGGCTGGGTCAAGGGAGCTGCGCTGCTGGCACTGGTGACCCCCATACTGCTGCACACCCAGACCGAATATCCGCTCTATCACGCCATCGCTCTGTGGTGGGCTCTGCTGCTGCTGATCCATGTGCTGGATGCGGAAGTGGAGGAGGGGATGCAGACAGCCAGCTGGCATGAATATGTCTATCGCCCCTGGTTGCTGCTGCGCTTCCTGGCCATCGCCATCCCTGTGCTGGTTGTGCCCTTCATGCTCACTGCCATTCATACCGCCTGGGTGGTGACCAAGTACGAGCGCGGCGGTTACAAGGATCCAACCCTGCTGCTCGATGTCGTCAACCCCATGGCCTGGTTGACCCGGGTGGAGTTTGATGTGAACTCGGTGCGGTTGATGGTGGGCTTGCAGACGGATAACAAGGCGGAGCTGGAAGCCTATCTCGACTGGGGTCAGGCATTTGTACGCCATACCCCCAGAGCCAATATTTACGCAAATATGGTGATCGCACTCGGTGCGCTTGGGCGACAAGAGGAGGCGCAGGCGCTGCGAACGCAAGCCCTGATGCTCTATCCTGGTGATCCCTTGCTAACTGGCTCGGCCGCCAAATCCGTGGCCACTGCGCTGGAGGGTAAACCCTCCTCCTGATGCCGGTGGCAGGTGCAAAGCAGAGCGGCAAGGTTGCGCGATGTTTCACCAACCGCACTACTGCTTCGCAAAAATAGGCGCCTTTGCTGGACGGCAGAGGCGCCATGGCTAAGATAGTGGCCTCAACGTCTTGTTTTAGAAAGGGAGTATGAAATGGAGTTAGTGCTAGGCCCATTGGAAGCCCGCGTGATCGGTGCTCTGATAGAGAAAGAGATCTGCACGCCGGATCAATACCCCCTCTCCCTCAATGCCCTGGTCAATGCCTGCAACCAGAAGAGCAACCGCGAACCTGTGCTGGATCTCTCCGAGCTGGATATCCGCGCTGTTGTGGATGAGCTGATCCGCAAGCGTCTGGTGGTCAACACTGCCGGTTTCAATGCCCGGGTACCCCGTTACCAGCACCGCTTCTGCAATACCGAGTTCGGTACTCTCAAGTTCAGCGAGCAGGAGCTTGGTATCGTCTGCGAGCTGCTGCTGCGCGGTCCTCAGACTCCGGGTGAGTTGCGCTCTCGCACCAACCGCCTGTGCAGCTTCGATGATGTTACTCAGGTGGATGCGGCCTTGGCTGCTCTGATTGAGCAGGGGCCTTATGTGGTCAAGTTGCCCCGCGAACCGGGCAAGCGTGAATCCCGTTACGCCCATCTGTTCAGCGGTGAGGTGGATCTGCAGGCGCTGGCCGAGGCTTCCCCTGCCAGCAGTTATGCCTCCCCGGCGGCGGACAGGTTGAGCGCGCTGGAAGAAGAGGTCGAAACCCTCAAGTCACAGTTGCAAGCTCTGGAAGCCCGTCTGACGCAACTGGAAGGCTGACATTTCGGCACGTTTCTCCCTAAAGAGGCGCTACGGCGCCTTTTTTATTGTCATTTCGCCGAGGTTCTCCCCTCTTGGCATGTCTTCTTCCATCCTTTGTGATCCTCCGTGCTCCTTGGTTTATATGAGCCAGTCGGCTTTTTTTGAGTTATTTCGCGGTTAAGGGTCGAGCCGCCGCCGCTTTCCCGTTAAAATTCCGCTTTTGCACCTGCCCGTGAGTCTTGATGTCTGCGTTCACCCTCTCTTTCGATTGTTATGCCCTGCTCAGTGAGCTGCAGTTGCAGCGCACCGCCAGTACCCGCTATTTGCAAGAACAGCTGCAAGCGCAGATGCCGCTCGGGCGGGCGTTGATCGACAAGTTGGAGCAGTTGCAGCAGCAGGGACTGGTGCGCCTTCGCGGGGAGCAGCAGTGGAGTCTGACGGCTGAGGGAACCCTGGCGTTGATCCTGGCGGTACGTTCGGGAGCCTGCCCCATGCCGAACTGGGCACGGGTGCCCTCGGTCACCGGCCAGGAGATGGCACAGGCGCTGGTACGGGAGCTCTGTCTTGGTGAGGCGGGTCAGGTGCCGACCTACTATCTTGCGGCCGATTTGCTTGGCCTGCTCGACGTGACCGATGCCCATCGCCTGCTGCCGGGCTCCAGCCCGCAATGGCAGCAACTGATGTTGATGCACTTCTCCCTACAAGTGCTGCTCGATGCAGAGCCCGGGGCGCAGTGGCCACTCGCACCGGTTGCCAGCGCCTGTGCCCCCGAGCTGAAAAGCGTGAGCGAAGGGTTCGCCGCCGAATGGCAGTGGCTCTGTGGTGACCTTGCCGGCGAGGTCACCACACACTGGCCCGCCTTGCAGCAGTTGGCGGAGCAGGGGGGAGATCAACCCCTTGCCGAACGGCTGCTCGGTGCCTTGGGCCAGTGGCAGGCAGAGGGTGCCAAGGGGCAGTGGCCACTGATGTTCAGTGCTCTGCTCTGGCTCGGTTGGTTGCAACAAGCTGACCCCGTGATCGCCAGCGAGCAGCGCAAGAAGTGGCAACGCAGCCTGGGTAATCAGTTTCCGTTGCTGGCGGATCTGCTGGGTCAGTGGGCCGGTGATCGTCATGGTCAGGCGGTCGGTCTGTTCGACACCCTTCAATTGCCGCTGGAAGAGTTGCACTGGGGTTACCTCTGGCTCGATCTCTGCGCCCTTGCCAGGCACGGGGAGCAGAGCCCCCAGGTTGCCATACTGCACAAGTGGGATCTCTCCCATGTGCTGGAGGCACAACCCCATCACAGGCTGATGGCCTTTTGCCAGGATCTGCTGCGACTCCTGTTGGGGCAGGGGGCGCTGCGCGCACCGCTGCAGCAACTGCGAGCCGCCAACGGGGATGAAGCATCCGCAGACCAGGACGAGGACGACAAGACCCCCGCCTCGGCCAGTTGGCTCAACTGGCTGCAGGGGTTGGGGCGTTCCAGCGGTGTGCGCAAGGCGCAGGAGCGGCTGGTCTGGCTGCTGCACGCCGAAGGGCCAGAGCTGGAGTGCAAGATCCAGAAGCAGAGCACCAAGGGGGAGTGGACCGCAGGTCGCCGGGTCGATCCCGCGCTGCTCTCGACTCAATATGCCGCTTTGCTTGACGAAGAGGACTGGGCGCTGGTGCGCACCCTGCCCAGGGTCATGGGCCAGCTGCCACGAGAGGCCTGGGCTCCCCTTGCCACTCATCCGCGCCTGTTCAATGCCAAGGGGCAGAAGTTGCAACTGGCCGTCAGTGCGCCCCTGTTGCAGATTGTCGCCACCGAGCAGGGCATGAGTGCCTTGCTGAGCCCGTCCGCCGCGGCGCGCGGTGCCCATATACTGCCGCTGGCACAGGATTTGTGGCAGCTCATTCTCACCCCGCAGGCGCTGCTCGATCGCCTGCCTGCACTGGAATCTATCCCCCTGTTGCCCGCCGAGGGCTTAAGCGAATTGCAGCGCACTCTGGACGCCATCCCCGATCTGCCCTGGCACAGCCAGGTGGCAGGTCTGCAAGGCAATGCCGAGCTGGCCCCCTGGCCCGGTGTTCCCTCGGTACAGCTGGATTGGCAGGATGGCCAACTGGCGGTCAAGCTGGTGACCCGGCAGGGTGAGTTGCCACCGCTTCCCCTTGGCAAGGGGGAGGCCATAGTGCGCCAGGGGATCAAGGATTATCACTACTGGCAGCGAGATCTTGCCGCCGAGAAGGTACAGGCCCAGCAGCTGCGCAATTCGCTGCCCATCGGCCTACCCGGCAGTGAGTGGCTACTTCAGGGGGAGCAGGCGCTGGCACTGGTCAACGCCCTGCCCGAGCTGGTGGATGCCGGCGTGGTCATTCACTGGCATCAGGACAGCGCCCGCCTCAAGAGTCTGGACGAAGCGGCCCTGAGTCTGCGTATCGAGCGGCGCCAGGACTGGTTCCAGGTGGAGGGGGCACTGGCCCTCGATGAGCACCAGATCCTCGATTTGCGTCTTATCCTGCGCCAGATGACGCCAGGTCAGCGCACCGTCCAGCTCGACGAGAAGACCAGCCTGATGTTGAGTGACAAGCTGGTGGAGCGGCTCACCATGCTGGGCGCCATGCTGGATGAAGAGCAACGCATCAACAACAAGCTGGCCTATCCGCTCACCCGCCTGCTCTCCGTCATCACCACTGAGGGGGATGACGCCTGGCACTCCCTGCAACAGGAGTGGCAGCAGGAGGTGGAGTGCCCCGCCGAACTGTTGACCCCGCTGCGGGATTATCAGAAGGATGGGGTGCGCTGGCTGGCGACCCTGGCCCATCATGGCTTCGGCGCCTGTCTGGCCGATGACATGGGTCTGGGCAAGACCTTGCAGGCGCTCATAGTGCTGCGCATGCGTCAGCACTTGGGCCCGGCGCTGGTTGTGGTGCCAAAGTCAGTGGTCACCAACTGGCAGGAAGAGGTGGCGCGCTTCGCCCCCGAACTCGAGGTGGTGGTATTCGAGAACCCTTCCGAGCGGGAAGGGGTGATCCGCGATGCCAGGGCCGGCCAGGTGATCCTGCTCAACTACGGCATGCTCGGCAGCCTGGCGGAGGCGCTCAAGTCCCGCCGCTGGTCCAGTATGGTGCTGGACGAGGCGCAACAGATCAAGAATGCCGGCACCCAGCGTGCCAAGCTGCTGTTCCAGCTCGACGGCGATTTTCGCCTTGCCCTCTCCGGCACCCCTATCGAGAACCACCTGGGGGAACTGTGGAGCCTGTTTACCTTTATCAACCCGGGTCTGCTTGGCAGCCTGGGCGAGTTCAAGCGCCGCTTCGGCAAGGCGGTAAAAGATCCCCAGCACATGGCCCTGCTGCGGGCTGTGATCAGTCCCTTTATCTTGCGTCGTCTCAAGCAGCAAGTGCTGACCGAGTTGCCGGACAAGACAGAGATCATTCATCACATCAGTCTCTCCCCCGAGGAGCGCCAGCTGTATGAGGCAACCCGGCGCGAAGTGGTGCAGCAGGTGCAAAGTGCCGATGGCCGCGCCCTGATGCACGTGTTGAGCGGCTTGACCCGGCTGCGCCGGCTCTGCTGCTCCCCCGAGCTGGTGATGCCCGAGTGGTCCCAGACCAGCAGCAAGCTGGACGAGGCGATGGCGCTGCTGGACGAGGCCATCGGCAACGGTCATAGAGTGCTGGTGTTCAGCCAGTTCGTCGATCTGCTGAGCCTGTTGCGTGCGCGTATTGAACAGAAGAAGTGGGATTACTGCTATCTGGATGGGGGTTGCTCCGCCAAGTCCCGCCAGGATTCCATATTGCGCTTTCGGCACGAGCCGGTGCCGCTGTTCCTCATCAGCCTCAAGGCGGGGGGCACTGGTCTCAACCTGACCCAGGCCGATACGGTGCTGCACCTGGATCCCTGGTGGAACCCGGCTGTGGAAGATCAGGCAAGCGATCGGGCCCACCGCATGGGGCAGACCCAGCCGGTGACTGTCTATCGGCTGGTGTGCGAGCAGACGGTGGAGGAGAAGATTGTCGCCCTGCACGACGAGAAGCGGGCGCTGGCCGATGGCCTGCTCAGCGGCCAGTCCGAAGTACGTGGGCTGGATGTAGAGAGCCTGCGCGCCCTGCTGATGGGCTGATCAGGCTGACGCCGTGTACAAGGGGGGATCGCCAGCAGGCGATCCCCCCTTCGTTTATGTCTGTGTCTGCAAAGGAGATCCCGTCAAAGAGGTGGACGCTCAGCCAGGGCTGCGGAGCGGCGAATTGGCATCTTGCCGCGTGATCTGGATAGGCTGGGCAGGGGGAGTCTGCCGGTTCGTGGCTACCCCTGATAGAGGTAGAGGTGCAGCCGCTCTATGATGGGCGTACCGCCAATCTTGCGATCCCGCCGCGCTTGCCGCAGCTTGGGCGGGTAGTGGCCAAGGTGGGTGACGCCGGGCTGGGTGTCGGAGCAGAGCAGCAGGGGCAGGCTCGCCTTGAGCTGCTGCTTGCGGGGTTCCCTGTCCTGCCAGAGCAGGTTGATCATGGGATGGGTCTTGACCGGTCGCCGGATCCTGAGCTCGGCATCGGCAGGCAGGCGGCGAAGGTCATAGACTTCCTGATCCACCATCTTGCTCCACTCCTCATTGTTGGAGAGCGCTGGAATATAGCGGCGGCTGCGCTCCAGCATCTCCAGCACCTGCTCCCGGCTGAGGCGGTTGATGCTCTGCTTGTCGGCCCAGGTAAAGCCGAGAGAATGCAGCTCTCCCTCCAGCAGGGTCAGCTTGCGGTAGACCTGCAGGGTGATCACCCCGGGCAGGGCCCTGTGTACCAGTTCGAACTTCTCATCCCGCCCGCCGGCCTGTTGCACCAGTTCCTTGAAGGCGAGCTTGTGGGTGTTGACCTCTTCGAGCAGCGGGCGCAGCTGGCTGGCGCTGGCGGCAGAAAAGCGCAGCCAGCCCGGCAGGCGGTGAGTGGCCTTGGTGGAGCAGCCGGGGCGAGCACTGTGATCCCGGTAGGCCGCCAGGGTGGCCACCAACGCCTCCTCACCGCCCAGATAGCCCACCTCGATCTGTTCGATGGGCTCGTGCTCCTGCCCCTGGGGAACGGCGGGGAGGGGATAGACGTGGGCCTCCAGCAGGGGGAGCTGCTCCAGTTGTCGGGCCAGGCGGGCGAGCGCCTCTTCGAGCGCGTCCATCTGTTGACGCAGGGCGGCTGTCGGGGTAAATGTGTCCATCGGCATGTCCTGTGGTCGCCCCTGTCACATCCTCTAAAGAGAGTTGGCAGGGGGTTGGCTGAACTACTGTATAAATAACCATACCAGTATGCCGGAAGTGAGCCAAGAGCCTCCTTTTTGATGCCCTTGGCGAGCATCAGAAGTGATAGTCATTTGGGTGTGTTGTTTTTGTATCTATCTATCTATTAAATAAGGATCAATAAAAGATCTATTATTTAACAACCGAATGTAAACACCAGGTTGTCTGCCTCGTCTTTAGATCCGGTGACTGCATAGCCAAGGCAGGAAACTGCATAGTTAGAGGTGTGCTACGCAGGAGAATATGCTGTCGGGTTTTCATGCGGAATAAAACGGTTATTTAATAGTTAAAAATCAATTGGTTATATTTTAATGGCTGACGATATGCAGCATTAGCTTTACTAATGTGTTGTATCAAAATTCGTCAATTGAGTCGGTTGCCCCTCCTGACTAAGCTTTGCGCAACAAATGTGCACCTGCGCAGACATCATCAAGAGGAGCCAGACCATGGCCAACATGACTTATACCGAAGCCGGTTACCAGCATTCCAGCCAATTGAATCTGGCTGCTCGCGTCAAAATGACAGTACTGACCTGGCTGGAACGCAGCCGCAGCCGTCGCCAGCTCTCCGAGCTGCCCGAGTACCTGCTCAAGGACATCGGCCTGAACGAATCTGATCGTTATCAAGAGACCACCAAGCCCTTCTGGCGTGGTTGATCTGCCGGGCATGGATGCCTTGTTTTTCTGCTGATCCTGATTGCTTCATCCCGACTTGGCCCGTGCCAGCGTGTGAATGATTGCCTGATATTATTTCTTCCCCGCAGTGCTGTTTTACTTCCCGTGATTTCCTCTTCCTTTACCCCATACTCTGTCGATTTGTCACTATCTGTCGCGAGCTTTGTATCCTTACTGTTTGAATTTGTTTAAAAACTGATTTTAAGCCCACACGCCTTGCGTATAATCCGCCCATAGCGTTTCTGACAAAAGGGTGAGATGGATGATTCCCCAGCATGATTTTTTGGCTCTGACCCGCCACCACGAGTGGCAGCTTGAGCCCTTCGCGTTTGACCTGCCCGATGGCTCCCGGGTGAGCGTCTGGGATACGGGAGTGCTCTGCTTGGAGCCTGCCAGTGGCGCGGGCGATCAGTCCGGGGGACGCAAGGATATCGTCCTCTCCTGCGGCATTCACGGCAACGAAACCGCCCCCATCGAGATCTGCAACCAGCTGCTGACCCGGCTGCTCAGCGGCGAGCTTAGCTCCCGTCATCGGGTGCTGTTCCTGTTTGGCAACCCGGCCGCCATGAACCTGGGGTTGCGGGAAGTGGAGGAGAACATGAACCGGCTCTTCTCCGGTGCCCACAGCAAGGGGGAGGGGCTGTGCAATCAGGAGCGCATTCGAGCCATGCGCCTCGAGCAGTATGTGAGTCGCTTCTTTGCCAATCCTGCCCGGCCCCGTTATCACTACGACCTGCACACCGCCATTCGCGGTTCGCGTCACGAGAAGTTTGCTGTCTACCCTTTCCCCCATGAGCGGCCGCATTGCAAGGAGCAGGTGCAGTTCCTCGGTGCCTGCGGGGTGCGTACCATACTGCTCTCCAGCGGCCCCACCACCACCTTCAGCTATTACAGCTCGCACCAGCATGGTGCCCATGCCTTCACGGTAGAGCTGGGCAAGGTGCGCCCGTTTGGCGAGAACGACATGACCCGCTTCATCGAGACCCGTCAGGCGCTGCAGGAGCTGGTGACCCGGGATGAGGTGACGCTCGAGCCTTGGCGCGCGGATGACTTCACCATTTTTGCCATCGACCGGGTGATCAACAAGCGTTCGGAGCAGTTTCGCTTCCTGTTTGCCAGCGATGTGGACAATTTCACCGAGTTTCCCCAGGGATTCGTGCTGGCCGAGGATGGTGAACTGCGCTACACGGTAGAAAAGGCGCGGGAAGCGGTGGTCTTCCCCAACGCCAATGTGGCCATAGGTCAGCGTACCGTGCTGCTGGTGGTGCCGACTCGTTTGTGGGAGTGAGCCGACCCCGTCTTCTGTGCCATAGACCTGCGCGTCGTCCGGCTGGTGACGCGAATCCATTGATGTGGGAGTGATCCCGCATCCACCCAAAAGGGAGCCCGAAGCGGCTCCCTTTTTCGTCTCTGCTCAGCCGAAAAGTTCAGTGTCTTTCTGAAATTAAAGAAGTTTCTACTGGTCTTACCTGGTTAAATCGCATTGCTCTTTGGTTAACATTCTATTTACATTCTAAGGGTCACCTCATGGTGGTGACGTTGACAACGGCAAGGAGCCAGTTATGACCCATGTCGACATCCCTTTCCTTCGTTACCTCGATGAGGAAGGGCGCCCGGTCGCGATACTGCCGACCTGGCTGGACAAGGAGATACTGCACACTTTCTACCGCAACATGGTGATGGTGCGCAGCTATGACAAGAAAGCGATCGCGCTGCAGCGAACCGGCAAACTCGGCACTTTTCCCTCCCATCTGGGAGCCGAGGCGGTCGGGATAGGCGTCGGTCTCGCCATGCAGGAGCAGGATGTTTACGTGCCCTACTACCGGGACATGCCCACTCTCTACGTGCGGGGCGTGCCCATGGAGAAAAACCTGCAATATTGGGGCGGGGATGAACGGGGTTGTGTCTTTTACAAGGCCGATGGTGAGCTGTCGGAGGACCTGCCCATCTGCGTACCCATCGCCACCCAGATCACCCATGCCGCCGGCATAGCGGCGGCCTTCAAGTTGCGCAACCAGCCTCGCGTCGCCGTGGTCACCATAGGCGACGGTGGCACCTCCAAGGGCGACTTTCTGGAGGGGCTCAACTGCGCCGGAGTCTGGCATCTGCCCATGGTGATGATCATCAACAACAACCAGTGGGCCATTTCGGTGCCGCGCAAGTTGCAGTCGAGCGCACCCACCCTGGCCCAGAAAGGAGTTGGCGCAGGGGTACGCAGCATCCAGGTTGACGGCAACGACGTGGTGGCTGTTTATGATGCCACCCGCATCGCCGTCGAGCGTGCTCGCAGTGGCAAGGGGCCAACTCTCATAGAGGCGATCAGCTATCGGCTGGGGGATCACACCACGGCCGACGATGCGACCCGCTATCGGGATGCTGCAGAGGTGGAAGCCGCCTGGGCCAAGGAGCCGGTCAAGCGGTTGCGACAATTCATGTTTGAACAGGGCTGGTGGGACGAGCATCAGGAGCAGACGCTGCTGGCCGAGGCGAGCCGGGAGGTCGATCGCGCCGTGGCTGCCTATGAAAGCACGGCCCCGCAGGCGCCGGAAACCCTGCTCGACTATCAGTTTGCCGAGTTGCCCAAGGATTATCGCGGGCAGCGCCAGCGCATCATCGCCAAGGGCATGCAGCGTCACGCCGGGGAGGAACGCTCATGATCGATGAGATGAGACTGCAGGATGCCATCAAGCCTGCCTGGTGTGACGACATGACATGCCACGGAAATGCGGTGGCTGATGACGCCGAGTGGGGGAGGACGCATGAGTGAAATGACACTGCTCGAAGCCATCAATCTGGCACTGCACCATGAGATGGAACACGACCCTGATGTGGTTGTTCTGGGGGAGGATGTCGGGGTCAACGGCGGGGTGTTTCGGGCCACTGTTGGCCTTCGCGACAAGTTTGGCTTCAAACGGGTGATAGATACACCGCTGGCCGAGGGGCTGATCGCCGGGGTGGCGGTGGGGATGGCAACCCAGGGACTCAAGCCGGTGGCCGAGTTCCAGTTTCAGGGCTTCATCTTCCCCGGCATGGAGCAGATCATCTGCCAGGCCGCGCGGATGCGTAACCGCACCCGTGGCCGTCTCTCCTGCCCCATCGTCTATCGCTCTCCCTACGGCGCCGGCATTCACTCGCCGGAGCACCACAGCGAGAGCGTTGAAGCCCTGTTTGCCCATATTCCGGGCCTGCGGGTGGTCATTCCCTCCAGCCCGAGGCGCGCTTATGGCTTGCTGCTATCGGCCATTCGTGACCCGGATCCCGTCATGTTCTTCGAGCCTGATCGTATCTATCGCTCCATGAAGTCGGACGTGGTGGATGACGGTGTCGGCCTGCCGCTGGATGTCTGCTTCACCCTGCGGCCGGGGCGGGATATCACCATGGTTGCTTGGGGGGCCTGTATTCAGGAGGTGATGCGGGCGGCGAGCCTCTTGGCGGAGCAGGATATCCAGTGTGAAGTGCTGGATTTGGCGACCATCAAGCCGCTGGACATGGAGAGCATTCTGGCGTCGGTGCGCAAGACAGGCCGTCTGCTGGTGGTGCACGAGGCGTGCGGCAGCTTCGGGGTGGGGGCCGAGATAGTGGCGCGGGTGACCGAGGAGGCGTTGGCTTCCCTCAAAGCGCCGCCCAAGCGTCTCACCGGGGTGGATGCCGCCGTACCCTATTATCGCAACGAAGAGTATTACCTCATCACAGAGCAGGATATCGCGGATGCGGCTTACCAGATGATGGAGAACAAATGGCTATGACATTTTTCAAATTTTGGCGCTTCAGCAGCCGAGCAAAAAATAGCCATGGAATCTTTCAACGTTTGGTGATTGTCCCGCAGATGGAGAACTGGTCATGAAATTTTTCAAATTACCGGATCTGGGCGAAGGGTTGGCCGAGGCCGAGATCGTCGAATGGAAGGTGAGTGCTGGCGATACAGTGAGTGTCGATCAGGTGCTGTTGTCGGTAGAAACCGCCAAGGCGCTGGTGGATGTGCCCTCGCCGGTGGCGGGGGTGATCGCCAGGCTCTGTGGTCAGGAGGGCGACATACTCCACATCGGCGCGCCACTGGTGGAATTTGAAGGGGGTGAAGATGACGGCACTGTGGTGGGCAAGGTCAGCGCTCACCAACAGCATATCGAGGATCACTTCGTGGTGGGGGCCATAGCCCCCGGTGGCAACCTGATACAGGCTATGCCTGCGGTGCGGCTGCTGGCACAGAAACTGGGTCTGGATATCGATCGGATCAAGGGCAGTGGCGGTGCCTGTATGGTGACCGAGCAGGACGTGCAGGCGGCATTCGAGGCTCAGCAAAGCAGCGGCAACGAGTTCCTCAAGGGCTCGCGCCGGGCCATGGCCAAGGCGATGGAGCTTTCCCATCAGACAGTGGTGCCGGTCAGCATCACCGACGAGGTGGATCTGCGTCACTGGCGCCCAGACGAAGATGTGACAGTGCGGCTCATCAAGGCCATCGGTGTCGCTTGCCGGGCCGAACCTTCCATGAACGCCTGGTTTGACGGCGATACGCTCTCAAGGCGGCTGTTCAACGAGGTCAACGTGGCCATTGCGGTCGACTCCAGGCATGGGCTCTATGTACCCGTGATGGAGAACGTAGCCGAGCGGGAGGGAGCCGACATCCGGCAGGGGCTGGATCGGATGATCGCCGATGTGAAGGCGCGCGCTGTGCCGCGCGA
>Ga0115550_1000637_pt1 | contig 28919 bp, 21 predicted proteins | sample COGITO_mtgs_1005_FD_87177 | JGI IMG/M metagenome (GOLD analysis project Ga0115550, IMG submission 87177) | Pelagic marine microbial communities from North Sea - COGITO_mtgs_100511 | ecosystem: Environmental > Aquatic > Marine > Epipelagic | place: Germany:Helgoland, sampling site Kabeltonne...
CCGAAGCGACCCTGGCCAAACTCAACCAGCCGCCCCAGAGCCTGCTTGTCGAATGGCGGGTGGATGGTGCCTCAAGCGGTCAGCAGATAGAGGCGGGTATCGGTGGTGATGCGGCAAAACGGCAAAGGTTGCTTGAGGGCAATGCCCGGCAATACCAGCGCAGCCAGAACGACAGCTGGCAGGTGCGCGGCCTGTCGGGGCGGCCCGTGTTGCTGCAGATGGGATCCTACCAGCCGGTCACCTTCTATCAGTGGCGCGGTGGTCAGGTGGTGGGCTTGATGCCGCTCATCAACGGTCTTTACGCCACCGCCACCCTGATAGGGGACAGGGTGCAGATAGCGCTCAGCAGTGAGCAGGCCAGACTGGAGCAAGGCACCCTCACCACGGGGCAGAACGCCACCGAGGTGAGCGGTGCCCCGGGTCAGTGGCTGACGGTAGGGGAGTTATCCACTAATTCGGCCGGGAAGGGAGCAGCCTGGGTACCCAGTTGCAGGGGGGCCGCGGCAGCCAGAGCGATCGCCAGACCCTGCAGATCCGGGTCACTCGTCAATGAGTGACTCCTGCATGCTCAGTGAGGTTGATCGGCCGCGTATTCGCGGATCTGGCGGCTGCGCAGCAGATACCAGAGTGCCCAGAGGCTGCCGATCAGCACCAGGGCGGTGGGCCAGCTGAACGACCATTTCTGCAGGTTGAGGCTGTGCAGCTGCATCACCAGGCCGCTGACGGTGGAGCAGAGTAAGAGGCCGCGGCTGTGGCGTCTGAGCCAGGCGCGCACGCTGTCAGTCTGCTGATAGGTGCCGCCAAAGGCGAGCAGTGCCAGCATGGCGGGCACGTCGGTCAGCAGGCTGATGTAGAGGCTGATCTTGTCCGGATAGAAGAGGGTCAGGATCTCGCTGCCGCTCTCGCGGGTGACCCCGGCCATCAGAAACAGCCAGACCGAGCGGGTCAGCAAGAGGGCGATGGGCCAAAACCAGAGGGGAGGGCGCAACTGGCCGTGATCGTCATATCTGTGTTCGGGGTAGAGGGTCATGGTCGCCCGTTATCCGCTTGGGTTGTGCAAATGATGAAGAGGATATGGGGCAGAGTGGCGCCCTTTGCAAGGCGTGCCGGGTGACACGAATTAATCGGGGGGCCAGTGCCCCCCAATCCATCGTCTCTTTTTATCGCACTTTCTGGCGGCGTTTACAGCCAGCCCTTGCGCTTGAAGAAGAGGCCTGTGCCGAGGGATGACATCACCATCAGCACCAGCGACATGGGATAGCCATACTCCCAGGCCAGCTCCGGCATGCGACCGAAGTTCATGCCGTAGATGCTGGCGATCAGGGTGGGGGGCAGGAAGATCACGGCGGCCACCGAGAAGATCTTGATCACCTTGTTCTGCTCCAGATTGGTGACCCCCATGGAGGCCTCCAGCTGGAAGTTGATCTTGTCGAACAGGAACTGGGTGTGGGGCAAGAGGGACTCCACGTCGTGCAGCATCTCGTCGATCCACTTGTTCTGCTCGCCCGTCATGCGCTGGCGCAGGCTGCGTTTGAGAAAGCGCAGGGCGCGGCGGGTATCGTGCAGGGAGAGACGGATCTGGCCGTTGGCCTCTTCCTGTGCCATCAACTCCTTGAGCATGGGATTGATCTGGTCCGGCTCGAAGATTTGATCGGCGGTGTTTTCCAGGGTCTTGTAACCGTCTTCGATGAGATCCGAGAGATACTCCACCTTGAGGTTCTGCACCTCCAGCAGTATGTCGAGGGCATCCTCCACCTCCAGCCTGTCCTGGCGCATGTAGTGGCGCAGCAGGCGCACCAGGCCGATGTCATCCTCGCGGATGCTGATCAGCAGATTGTTGCGCAGGGTAAAGGAGACGTGGACACCCTTGGTGTCACGACCGATCCGCTGGGGAAACAGGGAGTGAATGTGCAGACCATCGGTATCCCAGTAAAAGCGGGCGGATGCTTCGATGTCGTCCAGCTCTTCCTTGTCGGGGACCTCTTCCAGAAACAGGCCGGTCAACCATTCTCGCTCCGCCGTGTCCGGCTTGTAGGCATCCAGCCAGACGGTGTTGTCAGGCAGTATGTCGTCAGGCCCGAGCGTGACTATGTCCAGTACCTTGTTATTGAGAATGTAGGCGGTGATCATCTGTCCCCCCTTAAAAAGTCGTGGGTCATCAGGGATGGTTGCACAGGTCATGCGGCCTTAGATCGCGTAGAAAGCGATCCCGTGGATAAGCGAAACGGGCCGATGGAAAACCTGAATGCGGCGAACTATACAGGGGCGGGGAGCGCTTGTCAGGGCCTATTCATCCTAGGTTCAGCCTGTTCGCTCAAAAAAACAGCGAGGTCGGATCAGCGGATCCGGCCGTAAAAGTGACTGCCTGTTGACTGCCGTATTGTGCAAAGTGCCCACCCGGGGGGACAGGCATCATCTATTGGGATAGTGGGGTCCTGACCCTCCTTGCGGTGGCGTCCAGACGATGTTCTGGGGCTGAGCATCTTTGATGTCACCTCTTGGTATCGCTGCACTTCATCACATATTGGGATAGTTGGGCCCGGATCCTCCCTGCGGTGGTGTCCAGATGATGTTTTGGAATTGTGTATCCTTGATGTCGTCGCGGGTCTGTATGGGCAGCTTCATCACATATTGGGATAGTTGGGGCCGGACCCTCCCTGCGGTGGTGTCCAGATGATGTTCTGGCTCGGATCCTTGATGTCGCAGGTCTTGCAGTGAATGCAGTTGGCCGCGTTGATCTGCAAATAAGGCTGGCTCTCGCTCTCCACTATTTCGAACACCCCGGCCGGGCAATAACGCTGGGCGGGCTCGGCCCAGGTGGGCAGGTTGACCGCCACCGGGATACTCGCGTCCTGCAACTTGAGGTGGCAGGGCTGATCCTCATCGTGGCTGGTGTTGGCGAGATAAACAGAAGATAGCTTGTCAAAGCTGAGTTTGCCGTCCGGTTTGGGATAGCTGATGGGCTGACAACGGCTGGCCATGCGCAGCTGACGGTAGTCAGGCTCTTTGTCCAACAGGGTGATAGAGCCCAGCAGAGGGAGGGAGGCACCCCGCTGCTCCAGCCAGTTGAAGGCGCCGCCGAGCCAGGGGCCCCAACGATGCAGGGCCGCCCCAAAGTTGCGGGCGGTTTTGAGCTCCTGCCCCAGCCAGCTCTGTTGCAGCGCATCCTGATACTCGGCCAGATCCCGGCCACCCTCATCACCGCCGCGCAGCGTCATGGCGACGGTTTTCGCTGCCAGCATCCCCGACTTCATGGCGGTGTGGATGCCCTTGATACGGGAAAAATCCAGGGTACCGGCGTTGCAGCCGATCAAGAGACCGCCGGGGAAGTGCATGCGGGGCAGGGAGTGCCAGCCGCCCTTGGTGATGGCGCGGGCACCGTAGCTGATGCGCTCGCCCCCCAGCAGAGTCTGTGCGATGAGGGGATGGTGCTTGAGGCGCTGGAACTCGTCGAACGGGCTGAGCCAGGGGTTGCTGTAGTTGAGATCGACAATCAGCCCGACCGCCACCTGATTGCCATCCATATGATAGAGGTAGAAGCCGCCCTGGCTCTTGCCGCTGCGCAGCCCGGCCAGTGGCCAGCCGCTGCCGTGCAGCACCTGGCCCGGTTTGGCCTGGCCAGGGGGGACTTGCCACAGCTCCTTGAAACCGATGGCGTAATGCTGCGGCTGGGCGCTGTTTTCCAGATTGAACTCGGCAATCAACTGCTTGCCCAGATGGCCGCGGGCACCTTCGGCAAACAGGGTGTAGCGACCATGGAGCGCCATGCCGGGCACGTGATCCGATTTGGGATTGCCCGCTCTGTCCAGCCCGAGATCGCCGGTGATCACACCCCGCACCCGTCCCGCTTCCATGATGAGCTCGCTTGCGGTAAAACCCGGGTATATTTCGACTCCCAGCTGCTCGGCCTGTTGACCGAGCCAGCGGCAGAGGTTGCCCAGGCTCAGAATATGGCTGCCATCGTTGTGCATGCGCGGCGGCACGGCCCAGTGGGGCAGTTGCAGGGCGCGACGCGCATTTTGCAACAGATGAACCTGATCATCGTTGACGGGGATGCCAAGGGGCGCCTGCTGCCAGCTGTCCGGCAACAGCTCCTTGAGGGCGACGGGATCGAACAGGGCGCCAGAGAGCAGATGGGCGCCGATTTCCGCTCCTTTTTCCAGCACGCAGACCGAGAGATCGGCATTGTGCTGCTTCAGGGCGATGGCTGCACTGAGTCCTGCGGGGCCGCCACCGACGATGACGACATCAAATTCCATTGCTTCGCGTTCCATCTTGCCTCTGCGCTCGACTTGGCCTAGGGTAGTGCTGGTAGTTTACGTAAACGTAAAGCAATTGTAAGCAAAAAAATGCGAGGGTTCGTCAATGGATTCACTCAAGAAAAGCGAGGGATGCGCGTCATGAAGCTGCTGGTCGCGATCAAACGGGTAGTCGACTACAACGTCAAGATCCGGGTGAAGGGAGACGGCTCCAACGTGGAGCTTGCCAATGTGAAGATGGGTATCAACCCGTTCTGTGAAATCGCGGTGGAGGAAGGAGTTCGGCTGCGGGAAGCCGGTGTCGCAAACGAGCTGGTGGTGGTGACCTTCGGACCTGAGGCGGCCGCCGAGCAGCTGCGCCATGCCCTGGCGCTGGGGGCGGATCGGGCCCTTCACTATGTGACCGATGAGACGCTCACTCCGCTGACGGTTGCTCGCGCCCTGCAAAAGGTGTGTGAGCAGGAGCAGCCATCACTGGTGCTGCTCGGCAAGCAGTCCATCGATTCTGACAACAACCAGGTGGGCCAGATGCTCTCGGCCCTCACCGACTGGCCGCTGGCCACCTTCGCCTCCGCCATCAAGCTGGTGGAGGGGGAGTTGCAGGTGACCCGCGAAATCGACGGCGGCCTGGAGACCCTCGGCATGCCCTTGCCTGCCGTGGTGACGGTGGATCTGCGCCTGAACGAGCCCCGCTTTGCATCGCTTCCCAACATCATGAAAGCCAAGCGCAAGCCACTCGAGAGTGCCCCCTTCGCGACCCTTGGCGTCGAACCTGCCGGCCACACCCGGCTGATCGGTGTGATGGCGCCAGCCGTGCGCAGTGCCGGCATCAAGGTCGGCTCTGTGGACGAATTGCTGGATAAACTCAGGAACGAAGCCAAGGTGCTGCCATGAGCACTCTGGTCATGATGGAACATATTGGGTGTCGCCCCCTGGCTGGGATAAGGGCTGGCGCAGTGGAAAGAGTCGCTAACGATAAGGTGCAGCCATGAGCGTACTGGTTATTGCTGAACATCATCAGGGCAAGCTTGCCGACAATGTGGCCCAACTGGTCACGGCAGCGGGCCAGCTCGGCGGCGAGGTGCATCTGTTGCTGCTGGGTCAGGGGCTGACCGAGGCGGGCGAGCAGGGTGCCAGCCTGCAAGGAGTGGACAGGGTGCTGCTGGCCGAGCATCCCATGTTGGCGGAAGGGTTGAACGACGGCGTCGATCCCCTGCTGTCTGATATTGCACGGGACTATCAGCACTGCCTGATGGCGGCGAGCACCCAGGGCAAGGATATGTTGCCCAGGGTGGCGGCACGGCTCGGGATGGAGATGCTCTCCGAGGTGATCGGCATAGAGAGTGGCGATACCTTCCTGCGCCCCATCTATGCGGGCAACGCCATTGCCAGGGTAGCGAGCTCGGCGCCCATCAAGGTGCTGACCATCAGGCCGACCGCCTTTGCCAAAGCCGAGTTCGGGACTGGGCAGGCTGCCGTCGAGCGCCTGCCGGTGGCCGATGTGGCATGTCGTATCCGTCTGGTCGAGCGCCGCGCCGTGTTGTCCGTCAGGCCGGAACTCGCGGCTGCGCGGGTCGTGGTCTCCGGCGGACGGGCCCTTGGCTCCAAGGCGCAGTTTGCCCTCATTGAAGCGCTGGCCGACAAGCTGGGCGGGGCGGTGGGGGCATCGCGCGCCGCCGTTGACGCCGGTTTTGTGGCCAACGATCTGCAGGTGGGTCAGACCGGCAAGGTGGTCGCTCCCGAGCTCTATATCGCAGTCGGCATCTCGGGGGCCATCCAGCATCTGGCGGGTATGAAGGAGTCGAAGGTGATCGTGGCCATCAACAAGGACAGCGAGGCCCCCATTTTCCAGGTGGCTGACTACGGTCTGGTGGGGGATCTGTTCACCCTGCTGCCCGAGCTCACCGCCAAACTCTGATCTTGTCTGCAATGGGGGCTTGCTGCTTTGGATGCGTGCAAAGCCCCATTTCCATGCACATTCCCCGCAAGCCCTGACCCGTTCAGGGCTTTTTCGATGGCAGCCCGACTTGACCCGGGTGACAAAAGCTTGAGCCAGCTCCCAAAAAGCCTTTGATCCCGGGGCGGCTCTTGTGTAAAACCAGACAAGTCATCGATTACTCTCATCCACTCACGGAAAGCGTCATGAGCAAACAGATTTACAACTTCTGCGCCGGCCCAGCCATGTTGCCGGTTGAAGTCATGGAGCGCGCCCAGCGCGAATTTTGTAATTTTCAGGGGCTGGGAGCCTCGGTCATGGAGCTGTCCCATCGCGGCAAGCCTTATATGGCGGTCGCCGAGAAGGCCGAAGCCGATCTGCGCGACTTGCTGGCGGTGCCGGACAACTACAAGGTGCTCTTCATGCACGGTGGTGGTCGCGGCCAGTTCTCCGCCGTACCCATGAATCTGCTGGGAGGCGCGAACAAGAAGGCTGACTTCCTGCTGACCGGTGTCTGGTCCCAGAGTGCCGTGGATGAAGCCCGCAAGTATGGTGATATCCAGACGGTGCAAGGGGTTGCCAAGAACGAGCAGGGGATCTCCCATTTGCTGCAGAGCCCGGCGTTTCGCGCCGATGCAGCCTATGTGCACTACTGCCCGAACGAAACCATTGATGGCATAGAGATGTTCGACATCCCGGCCACCGGCGATGTGCCCCTGGTCGCCGATCTCTCCTCCACCATCCTCTCCCGTCCCATGGATGTGAGCCGTTTTGGGGTCATCTACGCCGGAGCCCAGAAGAACATAGGCCCGTCAGGGCTGGCCATCGCCATCGTACGTGACGATCTGCTGAACCAGGCGAGAGCCGACGTGCCCTCGATTTTTGACTACCAGCTCACTGCCAAGAACGACTCCATGTTCAACACCCCGCCCACCTACGCCTGGTATCTGGCCGGTCTGGTGTTCGAGTGGCTCAAAGAACAGGGCGGGCTCGAGGCGATGGCCGCGCGCAACAAGGCGAAGGCCGATTTCCTCTACGGCTACCTCGACGATTCCAGCTTCTACGGCAACAAGGTGGATGTCAGCTGCCGTTCCCGTATGAACATACCTTTCCAGCTGAAAAATGACGCCCTGGACAAGCAGTTCCTGGCCGAGTCCGAAGCCGCCGGTCTGTTGGCCCTGAAAGGGCACCGCATCGTCGGTGGCATGCGCGCCAGCCTCTATAACGCCATGCCGCTGGAAGGGGTCAAGGCCCTGGTGAGCTTTATGGATGGCTTTGCCAAGCGCCACGGCTGAGGCGTTGTTCCCCAATTGCAGACGCCGGGGACTCCCCGGCGTCTGTTTTTTCAGTGGATCCTGATCGGCCGCGAGTCTGGCCCGCTTTTGTGCCACGCGCGGTCTTGCCGAGCAAGGCGCGGGCTGCTAACGTCCGGTCAGGTGATTTAATTGAGATAGTACAGGAAGTCTATGAATTCGTTGCGTTTGGAACCCATTTCTCGTGTGGCCGGTGAGGTCAATCTGCCCGGCTCCAAGAGCGTATCCAATCGGGCCCTGTTGCTGGCGGCCCTTGCCCGTGGCACCACCCGGCTGACCAATCTGCTCGACAGCGATGATATTCGTCATATGCTGGCGGCGCTGACCCAGCTCGGGGTCAAGTACAAGCTTTCCGCCGACAAGACAGAGTGCACAGTGCACGGTCTGGGTCGCAGCTTTGCGGTATCGGCACCGGTCAACCTGTTCCTCGGCAATGCCGGTACTGCCATGCGTCCCCTCTGTGCGGCCCTGTGTCTGGGATCCGGTGAATACATGCTGGGCGGTGAACCCAGGATGGAAGAGCGTCCCATCGGCCATCTGGTGGATGCCTTGCGTGAAGCGGGCGCCCATATCCAGTACCTGAAAAAAGATGGTTATCCGCCGCTGGTGGTGGATGCCAAGGGTCTCTGGGGCGGTGACGTACACGTCGATGGGTCCGTCTCCAGCCAGTTCCTGACGGCGTTTTTGATGGCGGCGCCCATGGCGGCCGGTGATACCCGCATCCACATCAAGGGTGAGCTGGTCTCCAAGCCCTACATCGACATCACGTTGCACATCATGAAACAGTTCGGTGTGGTCATCGAGCACGACAACTACAAGCTGTTCTACATCAAGGGCAACCAGAGTTATGTCAGTCCGGGTGACTTTCTGGTGGAAGGGGACGCTTCCAGCGCCTCTTACTTCCTCGCGGCAGGTGCCATCAAGGGCAAGGTGCGGGTGACCGGCATCGGCAAGCACAGCATTCAGGGTGATATCCACTTCGCCGACGTGCTGGAGAAGATGGGCGCCCGCATCACCTGGGGTGACGACTTCATCGAGGCGGAGCAAGGCCCGCTGCACGGCGTCGACATGGACATGAACCATATTCCGGACGCGGCCATGACCATAGCGGTCGCGGCACTGTTTGCCGAGGGGCCCACCTCCATTCGCAACATCTACAACTGGCGGGTGAAGGAGACGGATCGTCTGCACGCCATGGCCACCGAGCTGCGCAAGCTGGGTGTGGAGGTGGAGGAGGGACATGACTTCATCACCGTGACCCCGCCGACCCAGCTCAAGCACGCCGAGATCGACACCTACAACGATCACCGCATCGCCATGTGCTTCTCCCTAGTGGCGCTGTCCGATACCGCTGTCACCATCAATGATCCGGGTTGTACTTCCAAGACCTTCCCGGATTACTTCGACAAGCTTGCCGGCATCAGTCAGGCTGTTTGATCTCTTGAGGCCCGCCTTTGCGCGGGCTTTTTTTCAGGCATGTTTTCAGGGATCTCTTCACACAAGGCATTTGGCCTTTTCGTCCGGCTTTGAGACAATGCGCTAGCAGCATTATCCAAACTTGCAAGACACATTCAGAAAATTCCTTGATGGATGATGTAATTTTCTATTTACACCGTCTCTGCTGCGGGCTAGATTGAAGTTTCTTTATCGCAGTCATCTAGCAGGAAGCCTTGTCATGCAGCATCAAACCGACGACGTTCGTATCAGTGAAATCAAAGAGTTATTACCCCCGGTTGCGGTGCTCGAGAAGTTTCCGGCCACCGAGACCGCATCAAATACCGTATTCGAATCCCGCCAGGCCATTCATCAGATCCTGGCCGGTGAAGATCAGCGCCTGCTGGTGGTGATAGGTCCCTGCTCCATCCACGACCCCGTGGCCGCGCTGGAATATGGCAAGCGTCTCAAGACCTTGCGTGACGAGCTCAAGGACCAGCTGGAAATCGTGATGCGAGTCTACTTCGAGAAGCCCCGCACTACAGTGGGCTGGAAGGGGCTGATCAACGACCCTTACCTCGACAACACCTGCAAGATCAACGACGGCCTGCGCATCGGTCGCAAGCTGCTGCTGGATCTCAATGACATGGGGCTGCCGACCGCCTCCGAATTCCTCGACATGATCACCCCGCAATACGTGGCGGATCTGATGAGCTGGGGTGCCATCGGTGCCCGCACCACCGAATCCCAGGTGCACCGTGAGCTGGCCTCCGGTCTCTCCTGCCCTGTGGGTTTCAAGAATGGCACCGACGGCACCATCAAGGTGGCCATCGATGCCATCGGTGCCGCCAGCGCGCCGCACCACTTCCTGTCGGTCACCAAGTATGGCCACTCCGCCATCGTCGCCACCAGGGGCAACCCGGATTGCCACATCATTCTGCGCGGTGGCCGCGAGCCGAACTACAGCGCCGCCCATGTTGACGAGGTAGTGAAGGGGCTGGACAAGGCCGGTCTGCCGCAAAAGGTGATGATCGACTTCAGCCACGCCAACAGCAGCAAGCAGTTCAAGAACCAGATGCTGGTGGCCGAAGATGTGGCCGGTCAGCTGCGTGCCGGCAGCAAGGCTGTGTTTGGCGTCATGGTGGAGAGCCATCTGGTGGAAGGCCGTCAGGATCTGGTGGAAGGGTGCGAGCTCACCGTCGGTCAGAGCATCACGGATGCCTGCATCGGTTGGGCTGATACCGAAGTCCTGCTGCGCAATCTGGCGGATGCGGTGGCTACCCGCAACGCAGGCTGATCTGTGCCCGCCCGCGGCTGGCCCCGCAGGCAAACAGCAAGAAACTAAAAAGCGCGACCTCATGGTCGCGCTTTTGCTGGGTACAGCTGTGTCTTACCAGCGGTACGTCTTGAGCAACTGATCCAGCTTCTTGCACTGTTCTACCAGCTGGATACTGGCGAGATTGGCGGCGTGGGCCTGACCCAGGGTGTCGTTGGAGGTGTTGCGAATGTCGCTCACCGAGCTGTCCACTTCGCTGCAAACCCTGTCCTGCTCCTCGGCAGATTGCGCCATCTGGGCATTGAGGTCGTTGATGCTGGCGATGCGGCCAATGATGTTCTGCATGGCGGCCAGGGTGGCTTCCGTCTTGTGAATGCTTTCATCTGCCTTGGATTTTGCATCCCCGATCACCTCAACGGCGCTCTGTGCCTCTTTTTGCAGCGCGGCAATCATCTGGGAGATCTCTTCGCTGGCGGCGCGACTGCGGTTGGACAGGGCCCGCACTTCGTCGGCGACCACCGCAAAACCGCGTCCCTGTTCACCGGCGCGAGCAGCCTCAATGGCGGCATTCAGCGCCAGCAAGTTGGTCTGATCCGCTATGCCCTTGATCACCTCCAGCACACCGTCGACGGCCAGGCAGCGGCTGTCGAGCTGCTGGATCACCCGGTCGACTCGCTCAATTTCGGCCGACATCTCTCCCATGTCGGTGATGGAGTGCTGGGCGAGGCGGCTGGTGTTGGCGGCATCCTGGTTGGTGAGGGCGGAGAGCTCGGCACTGTGGCGGGCATGCTCGCGTACCTCGTGGGAGCTGGCGGCCAATTCGCTGACGGCGGCGGCGACCTGGGTCGTCATGCCCTCCTGCTGGCGGGCCGAGCCTTCGGTCTGGGTGGCGACCTGACGGATCTGGTTTGACTCCTGATAGAGCTGCTGAGTCGCGTGCTCCACCTCCTGCAGGCTGTGGCGAAAACCTTGCACCATGTCACTGACGGCGCGGGTCATCTGGCCCAGCTCATCCTGGCTCGGATTGAGCAGGGGGAGGGAGAGATCCCGCTCCTTGGCCATGCGGGTCATGGTCAGTTGCAGGTGGCGCACAGGTCGCTTGATGTAGTGTTGCAGTACCCAGGCCAGCAGCCCGAAACCGAGCCCGAACACCACCACCAGGCTGCCGCTCAGGATCAGGTTGTTATGGCGGATCTCGCCAAAGGTGTGGCTGAGATCGTAACTGATCCGCACTGCCCCCATGACGGTGCCTTCCGCCACCTGATGGCAGGTGGTGCATTGGGTGCCGCGATACTCTTTGAAAGCCTTGAAGGGTTTGATCAGGGTGAGCTGGTTGCCCTGCTGCTCGAGGATGGTCTCTCCCTGAACTATGGCTCTTTCATCCAGGCTGTCCTGCACCTTCTGATCCGGGTGGCCGGGTCCGAATAGATCGCTCACGGCGGGGGCGCGGATCAGACGAGCCTCGACTATCCCGGCCTCGCTCTTGAGCTTGGTCTGCACAATTTGTCGGTTGGCCATGCCGCCAGTCATCATGAGAACGTTGAGTTGATCCATGTAGGTGTTGGCAGCACTGTCGACTTTTTCACCGGCCAGCCTGATGGCGAGATCTCGCTGCAACCAGGCGGAGAGTTCGAAACTGAGGGCGAAGGTACAGCCGATGACCAGGGTGAGAGGGAGAAAAATTTTCCAGTTTAGTGACAGGTTTTGCATAGTTAGCTGGTCCATGCGCAGGTGGGCGATCGTCAATGGTGGGCGACTCTCCCCACGCTCGCTCGTCAGGGAGGGGGAGATGGTTCTCTATCGGCACACCCTACCTCATCTTGAGTAAATTATCTGTTAACTGGATCCATGATAGAGGTTAATAGTGGGTAGCAAAGGTGAGTTGGATGAGATTGGTTTGATCCAGCACAAACTTGGCATTAATTGATAGTGGTTATCATTTGCATTATTTCCATGCGGTAACCAGCCAGCGATGACATTACACCTGACCCCGACCATGACCGGACTATCTACACCGGATCCTCTCAAGTTTGCCTTCAGTGCCAAAACCTCTGCCCACGCCAGCCGGGGTGGCATTCGCCCCTTTTCCCTCGACGATGTAGGCTGGCAAGCCTGGTGGCAGCAAGGGAGCCAGGCCGATGAGCGTGCGCTTTACATCCATGTTCCGTTTTGCCGAAAGCGCTGCAGCTTCTGCAATTTCTTCGAAAATGGCACCAATCCGGCGCGCATGAGCCGCTATATGGCCGCCTTGTGCGACAGCCTGAACCGGGCAGCGGATACTCCCTTGGCCCAAAGCAGACCCTTTTCGGCTGTCTATGTGGGAGGCGGCACGCCGACTGACATGGCGGTAGAGGATTTAGCCCGATTGGGCAGGGCGATTCAACGCTTTCCACTGACCCTGGATGCCGAGGTGACCCTGGAAGGGCGCCTCAACGGTTTTGATGATGCCAAGTGGCAGACAGCGCTGGCGGGGGGCTTCAACCGCTTCTCGTTCGGGGTACAGAGTTTTGACACCCGGGTGCGTCAGCAGGCGGCCCGCTTCGATGACAGGCAGACCCTGCTGGCCCGTCTCGGCGAGCTGACCCAAGATGATGCGGCCGTGATAGTGGCGGATCTCATCTTTGGCCTGCCGGGTCAGGATGACGAGGTATGGCGCCAGGATATTGCCGATGTGATGGCAAGCGGGGTACACGGCGTGGATCTCTATCAGCTCATCCCCATGGCGGGTACCAACCTCGAGCGGGCCGAGGCGAGCGGCAAGCTGGTCTGGGCAGCCGATGGTCAGCAACGGGCCGCGATGTATGCCTACGGCGCCCAGACGCTGGAGCAGGGCGGCTGGCAGCGGCTCTCCTGCAGCCACTGGCGGCGCGGCGATGCCGAGCAGAGCCGCTACAACCAGATGGCCAAGCGCGGCGCCGAGATCCTTCCCTTCGGGGCGGGGGCCGGAGGCAACGTGCATGGCCATGGCCTCATGTATGGCCGGGATCTGGCCCTCTGGCACGAGGCGCTGGCAGACGGTGTGCGAGCGCCTGGCATGGTGATGGGGCAGAACCCCAATGCTCCCATGGACGGCCTGCTGCGCGGTGCCCTCGACAGCGGCAGGTTGACGCTGGATCGCCTGCCTGCGCCGCTGAGGGCCCATCTGCTGCCGCTGTTTCAGGCTTGGCAGTTGCACGTGCTGGCAGCGTTGACGGAGGACACGCTTGTGTTGACCCTGGCGGGGCGTTTCTGGAACGTCAATCTGCAGGCGGGCTTGTTCGAGTTCTTGCAGCTCAACCCGCTGGGCGGTGTGCAGAGCGCCGTTCATTCGACAGAAGCCGTGCGTCACTCGCTGGTGTAACAGGCTGGCGTCAAAAAGAGGGGGGGGAGATAAAACAGGGGCACTTTTCAGTGCCCCTGTTTTTAGTCATAGGTTGTGCACTTCTTCTACCCGTACCTGCAAGTGCCCTTCCGCCAGCGTGGTGACCAGAGTTTGCCCGGCGTTCACCTGAGCCGCGCGGTTGATCACGTCGCCGCTCTGGGTGCGGGTGATGGAGTAACCGCGCCCCAGGGTGGCGAGCGGGCTTACGCCGTCGAGGCGGGCAGTCAGCATGGCGAGGCGATGGCTGGCCTGATCCTGGCGCTTGGCGATCAGTGCATGCAGCCGCTCTTGCGCCAGTTGGTGGCGGCGCTTGCCAGCGGCCAGCAGCCGCTCCGGGCTTTTGGCCTGCAGGCGAAGTTCGAGGTTGGCGAGGCGCCGCTCCCCCTGATGCAGCCGCTGGTTCAGCAGTTGCTGCAAGCGGGCGGAGAGCTCGTCGAGACGTTGGGATTGCTGCTCCAGTCGACGTTTGGGATCCTGATGGTCGAGCCGCTTTTGCAGCAGCACAAAGCCGTGGCGGGCGGCGGTTTGGTGGCGATTCATCGCCTGCACCAGTCGCTGCCAGAGGTGGGCGAGGCGCTGGGCGCGAGCGCTTTGATCCGGTGCCACCAGTTCGGCGGCAGCCGATGGTGTGGGGGCGCGAAGATCAGCGGCAAAGTCGCTGATGGTGACATCCACCTCATGGCCCACAGCGCTGATCACCGGAATGGCAGAGTTGGCGATGGCGCGCGCTACCCCCTCTTCGTTGAAGCACCAGAGATCTTCAAGGGAGCCGCCGCCGCGACCGACGATCAGCACATCTACCTCGGCGCGGCGGTTGGCCAGGGCAATGGCCGCGACTATCTGGCCGATGGCGGCGCTGCCCTGCACCTGGGTCGGGTAAATAAAGATGGGCAGATCCGGGGCGCGGCGTTTGAGTACTGTCAGCATGTCGTGGAGGGCGGCGCCGGTGGCGGAGGTAACCAGCCCCACGGCGCGCGGTTCGCGGGGCAGCGGCCGTTTGCGGCCCTCGTCAAACAATCCTTCTGCCCCTAGCCGGCGCTTGAGTTCTTCAAAGCGCAGGGCCAGCACACCGTCGCCGGCGGGCTGCATCGATTCGATGATCAGTTGATAGTCGCCGCGGGGCTCATAGAGGGAGACTCGGGCCTGCACCAGCACCTGCATGCCATCCTGCGGGCGAAATGCCACCCGGCGGTTGTTGCCCTTGAACATGGCGCAGCGCACCTGGGCGCCCAGATCTTTGAGCGAGAAGTACCAGTGGCCCGAGCTTGGCATCGCCAGATTGGAGAGCTCGCCAGTCAGCCACACCAGCCCCAGATCCTGCTCCAGGATCATGCGCACGGCGCTATTGAGGCGGGTGACGGTAAAGACCTGCTGCTCGCGGCCGTTCGCCGCACTGGATGGGGTATATCGGTTCAATGGCGCACCTCTGGTCTGCTCCGGCTGCGCCGGGATAAAACGATGGCCGCTATCTTAACCCGAAACGGGGGGCGGGAGCGAAGGATGGCAATGGTGACATGTCTTTGCAAAGAGAGGGGTCATCTGCCAGGAGCAAGCGGCAGAAGAGCAAGATTGGAAACGCGCTTGGCCATGGGGGCGAGTAGCATATTTTCCGGCAAGATTGCCAGCGACCGCAGCAGCTGTACATCTTGCGGTATCGTCTCGATGCCACTGATATCTGCGACACCACCGGCTGTGGCTGCGTGTGATCAACAACCCTGTTTGGAGTTCCTCATGAATTGCTCGACCCCGTTAAGTTTGACGACCCGCTTGCTGCACTGGTCGGTTGCCTTGCTGATGATTGGCTTGACCCTGCTGGGTTATTTGATGGTGAAATTTGAAATATGGGATCTCTACGCCCTGCATAAATCTCTGGGGGTCATTGCACTGGTATTGATCCTGCCACGCGCCATTATCCGTCTTGGCAAAGGGTGGCCGACGCCAGTTCGCCAATATCCCGCTTACGAGGCATTGGCTGCCAAGGCGATCCATTGGGGATTGCTTGTTTCGACCCTGCTTATTCCGGTTTCAGGTCTCTGCTATTCCGGCGCGGCCGGGCGTGGTGTTGCCCTGTTTGGCTGGTTTATTATCCCGATGAATCCAGATCTCAATGAGCCAGACAATGTGATCCCATACAGTGAATCCATTCGGGATATTGCCCATGCCGTCCATGTTTACTTGCCCTATATCATGCTGGCCCTGTTGCTGGTGCATATTGTCGGGGCGTTAAAACATCACCTGCTGGATAAAGACCTTACCTTGCTGCGAATGCTTGGCCGGAAATAACCGGTTCGATGGGGGTTGGTTCGCGGGAAATATCAGGTGGTCGGGTGTGCAGCGGCAAAGAGGAGGGCAAGGGTTGTTGTTACTGGCTTGGTGTTGTTGAGATGGGGGGGGTGGTAAAGACCCGCGGCTCACGGCCTGTCGCCGTACTGGATGGGGTATATAGGTTCAATGGCATATCTGTTGTCTGCCCTGGCTGCGCCGGGATAAGACGATGGCCGCTGCCTTAACCCGGCGCGCGGCAGGAGCCGTTATCTGGCCCCTGCTTCTGACATGACCCTCCTCTGTCCCCTTACTTGCCGTCAGGCTGACTGACAAAGGCAATCTTGTGCAATCCATGCTGGGACGCCTGCGCCATCACCCTGGCTATGATGCCGTACTCGACCCGCTTGTCGATGCGCAGCTGGATCTCGGGCAGCTCCCCCTCGGCCTTGCCGGCAGTCTCCATCTGGGCGAGCAGGGCGGCCTCATCGACCTCCTTGTCGTTCCAGTAGAGTTTGCCGGCCCCATCGATGGCGAGGGTGATGTCCTCCTTCTCCGGCTGATTGAGCTGGCTGCTGGCCTCCGGCAGCTCGAGCTTGACCGCATTGGTGAGCAGGGGGGCCGTGATCATGAAGACGATGAGCAGCACCAGCATGACGTCGATCATGGGGATCATGTTGATCTCGGAGAGGGGCTGATCGTCCCCGTCGTCCGACAATTTGCCAAATGCCATTATCTGCGCCCCTTGCCGGTTTCCCGCTCGGCCAGCTGGGTCACGTTGGAGGCGCTCTGTTCAAATCCCGTCACCAGCAGGGCAAACAGGTCGTAGGCAAAGGCCTCAAGCGCTGCCAATTTCAGGCGATTGCGCCGTACAAAGAAGTTGTAGACAAGCACAGCCGGCAGGGCGACGGCGAGGCCAAAGCCGGTCATGATCAGCGCCTCACCCACGGGGCCTGCCACCTTGTCCAGGCTGCTCTGGCCTGCCGCACCTATGGCCAGCAGTGCATGATAGATACCCCAGACGGTACCGAACAGCCCGATAAAGGGGGCTGCCGAACCTACCGAGGCGAGGAAGGCAAGGCCCCGTTCCAGCCGTACCCGCTCATGGGTAATGGCCTGGCGCAGTGCTCGCAGCAAAAACTCATCCGGTGAACCCAGCTTGAGCGACACAGCTCGTTCATCGGCCCGGTTCAGCTGCGTCACCGCAGCCAGCGCCGCACTGGTCAGTCTGCCATAAGCCTCCTGCGGGGGGAGATGGGCCAACTGGCGCTCCATATCTTGCACGCTTGCGTGTTGCCAGAAACGGGTCACGAACTGGGTATTGAGGCGGCGCTCACGCTGACCCAGCACTATTTTCAGCAGGGTGTAATAGCAGGTGCCGAGGGACATCAACACCAGCAAAATAAAGGGAAGCAGTCCCACACCGGTATTTTGACTGAGTAGATGGTAAACCCCCATACCGTTACTTGTTATTTCCGGATCCATAGTTAAGCCCTTAATTGAAAGAGAATGGTGACCTTTGTCCAGGCCTCGACGGCCGCATTGTTCTGTTTGGCGGGAATAAACGTCCAGCGACTGACGGTCCGGCGTGCCGTCATATCCAGCCGCCGATAACCGCTGCTTTTATCTACTTCTACCGAGGAGGCGGTGCCATCGGCTGCCACCCGCACCTTCAGGATGACGCGTCCTTCCTCACCCCTTCTTCTGGATTCATAGGGATAAGGTGGCTCAGGGTTGTTCAACCGCGGATCACGAGCGATGGGTGCGCTGCTGCCAGCCCCATTGCCGCTCTGCCGGGACTTGATCGGGGTGGCGGCACTGTCGCCTTGTCGGGTATCGGCCGATATCGGCGTGGCAGGGACTACTCTCTCCGTGACCGGTTCAGCCTTGGCAATTGGAGTGGCCTTGGGGGTTGGCGGCGCGGGTACTCTGGGTGCCGGTTTGGGAATGGGCTTGCTGGCCGGTTTTTGAACTGCCTGCTTTTGGGCTGGTATCGGTTTTTTTACGACAGCTTGAGTTGGGATTGCCGCCGCTGCCGCTTTGGCCGGTACGTCATTGACGCTGGCATCGCCGACCCAGCGGGCAGACAGGGTCAGCGGCAGGGGGGGCGTGATGGCTGCGGGGCGGTTTTCATATATCAGCCACAAAACAGCCAGGTGCAAGACGACAGTGATGGCAAGGCAACACAGGCGGACCGAACCAGGGTTGTCAGTGGTCAGCGCTGGCCTCGGATTACAAGCCTCCATCACTTCTCTATCCTCCGGATATTGATACTCAAAAGTGTGCGTTAAGCCATGAAAGCAGGCTCCAATGGCGGCAGCATGCCCCATACTCAGCACCTCAAACAATAACTATTATCAATCGCATTTTAATCATGTGGTGCACGTTTCAGCGTCGATCAGGGGGCCTGTTCAGAGCGAATGCTGGAATGAAAAGACGCGAGAGGGGTCAGGTGAAATTATAAAATTAATTAAATCTCTCTATTTTTAGTGCGATTTTTCATGAGCAAGTCAAGGCGCTTAAATATTCTGGTGAGGACTTTTATATTTGTTTGTTTGATGGCTTTTTGAACATCAAAAATAGCGTTTGTTTTGTTGTCTATCTTGTCAAAGATAACCAATGAGGGTCCAGTGATAGATAGCGACAGGTGATGGACATTATTTTAAATGGATATTGATCAATATATTCACAATCGTATTCAGGTATGGGAGATGAGGATCTTGTGTTGTCGGCTCATGCTCCGGTTTGCGAGGAGAGGGATGCCGTTGAGGGACGGGAGTGGGGAAGGGGGCGCAGCCGTTGGCAAGAAAAAGTCGTCGGGCGCTTTTTGCATAAAACAGCAGTCTGGCAACTCTTCTGCCCCCAAAGTGCCCTTTTAGGACTGATAATCTTGGTTTTTTGGCCTCTTGGCACGTCAAACACGGGCTACGCCATAAAAAATTCAAAAAACTTCTTTACCAGTGACCAATCGGTGAGTAAACTTCGTCGGCAATATTTTACACCCCCACTTCCTCAACGGTGAGATATTGCCATGCTCAGGATTGCCAAAGAAGCGTTAACCTTCGACGATGTACTGTTGGTTCCCGCCCACTCCGATGTTCTTCCCAATACTGCCGATCTGCGTACCCAGCTGACATCCTCTATCAGCTTGAATATCCCCATGATTTCCGCTGCCATGGACACAGTGACCGAAGCCCGTCTGGCTATCGCACTGGCCCAGGAAGGGGGTATCGGCTTTATCCACAAGAACATGTCCATCGAGCAGCAGGCTGCAGAAGTGCGCAAGGTCAAGAAGTACGAGAGCGGCGTGGTCACTGACCCCGTCACAGTACGCCCTGACATGACCATCGCCCAGGTCAAGGAGCTGAGCCACAAGAACGGCTTCGCCGGCTATCCGGTCGTGACCGAGGGCAACCTGCTGGTCGGTATCATCACTGGCCGCGACGTGCGCTTCGTGATCGATCTCTCCCAGACAGTCGAACAGATCATGACCCAGAAAGATCGTCTGGTGACCGTGCGTGAAGGGGCCCCTCGTGAAGAGGTGGTTGCCCTGATGCAAAAGCACCGTATCGAGAAGGTGCTGGTGGTCAACGCCGATTTCAAACTCAAGGGCATGATCACCGTCAAAGACTTCCAGAAAGCCGAACGTAAGCCGAACGCCTGTAAAGACGAGCGCGGTCGCCTGCGCGTCGGTGCCGCCGTCGGTGCCGGTGCAGGCAACGAAGAGCGCGTTGCCGCCCTGGTGGAAGCCGGTGTGGACGTGCTGCTGATTGACTCCTCCCATGGCCACTCCCAGGGCGTGCTGGATCGCATCAAGGCGACCCGCGATGCCTATCCTGAGCTGCAAATCATCGGTGGCAACGTTGCCACTGCCGCTGGTGCCCTGGCGCTGGTCGCCGCTGGCGTCAATGCCGTCAAGGTGGGTATCGGCCCTGGCTCCATCTGTACTACCCGCATCGTGACCGGTGTCGGTGTCCCCCAAATTACCGCCATCTCCGACGCCGTTGACGCGCTGGAAGGCACTGGCGTGCCCGTGATTGCCGATGGCGGCATCCGCTTCTCCGGTGACGTGGCCAAGGCCATCGCCGCTGGCGCGAGCTGCGTCATGGTGGGCTCCATGTTCGCCGGTACTGAAGAAGCGCCGGGCGAAATCGAGCTCTATCAGGGACGCTCCTTCAAGTCCTACCGTGGCATGGGTTCTTTGGGCGCCATGTCCAAGGGTTCCAGCGATCGTTACTTCCAGACCGACAACGCCGCTGACAAGCTGGTGCCGGAAGGGATCGAAGGGCGCGTACCCTACAAGGGCCGCCTCAAAGAGATCATTCACCAGCAGATGGGCGGCTTGCGCTCCTCCATGGGCTTGACCGGCTGCGCCACCATCGATGACATGCGCACCAAGGCTGAGTTCGTGCGCATCTCGGGTGCCGGGATGAAAGAGTCCCACGTCCACGATGTGACCATTACCAAAGAAGCCCCCAACTATCGGATGGGCTGATAAAACGGGGCTGCGGCCCCGTTTCTCCACCAGTTTTTATCCCCGAGCCTTTTGTTACAACATCAGCCTGATGCAGGAATAAAATGACTAAAGACATTCACCAGCACCGTATCCTGATCCTGGATTTCGGTTCCCAGTACACCCAGCTTATCGCCCGCCGTGTCCGTGAAATCGGCGTCTACTGCGAACTGTGGGCCTGGGACGTGACCGAAGCGCAGATCCGCGAATTCAATCCGAGCGGCATCATCCTCTCCGGCGGCCCCGAGTCCGTGACCGAGGCTGGCAGCCCCCGTGCCCCCGAGTATGTGTTCAACGCCGGTGTGCCTGTGTTCGGCATCTGCTACGGCATGCAGACCATGGCCGAGCAGCTGGGTGGCAAGGTGCAATCTTCCACCGAACGTGAATTCGGTTATGCCCAGGTTGAAGTGCTGGGCCAGACCAATGCCCTGCTGCGCAGCATCGAAGATGCCATCGCCCCCAACGGCAATGCGCTGCTGGACGTCTGGATGAGCCACGGCGACAAGGTCACCGCCATCCCGGCCGATTTCACCACCATAGCCCAGACTGCCACCTGCCCCCATGCCGCCATGGCGTGCGAGGCCAAGCACTTCTACGGCGTGCAGTTCCACCCGGAAGTGACCCACACCCGTCAGGGTGCCCGCATGCTGGAGCACTTCGTCAAGGACATCTGCGGCTGCGAATGCCTGTGGACCCCGGCCACCATCATCGACGACGCCGTTGCCCGCATTCGCGAGCAGGTGGGTGACGATGAAGTGATCCTGGGCCTCTCCGGCGGCGTCGACTCCTCCGTGGTCGCCATGCTGGTACACCGTGCCATCGGCGATCGCCTGACCTGTGTGTTCGTTGACAACGGTCTGCTGCGCCTGAACGAGGGTGAACAGGTGATGGAGATGTTTGGTGATCATTTTGGTCTGAACATCATCAAGGTCGAAGCCGAAGAGCGCTTCCTCTCCGCCCTGGCCGGTGAAGATGAGCCGGAAGCCAAGCGCAAAATCATCGGCCGCGTCTTCGTCGAAGTGTTCGACGACGAAGCCAAGAAGCTGAAAAATGCCCGCTGGCTGGCACAAGGCACCATCTATCCGGATGTGATCGAATCGGCCGCCAGCAAGACTGGCAAGGCCCACGTCATCAAGTCCCACCACAACGTCGGCGGCCTGCCGGCCGAGATGAAGATGGGTCTGGTGGAGCCGCTGCGCGAGCTGTTCAAGGACGAAGTGCGCCGCGTTGGCCTGGAGCTGGGTCTGCCCTACGACATGCTCTACCGTCACCCCTTCCCGGGCCCGGGTCTGGGTGTGCGGGTGCTTGGCGAAGTGAAGAAAGAGTACTGCGATATCTTGCGCCGCGCCGACGCCGTCTTTATCGAAGAGCTGCGCAAGGCCGACCTCTACAACCAGGTCAGCCAGGCGTTCGCCGTCTTCCTGCCGGTGCGCTCCGTTGGCGTCATGGGCGATGGCCGCAAGTACGACTGGGTGATTGCCCTGCGCGCCGTCGAAACCATCGACTTCATGACCGCCCACTGGGCCCATCTGCCGTACGACTTCCTGGGTCACGTGTCGAATCGCATCATCAACGAGATCAACGGTATCTCCCGCGTGGTGTACGACGTCTCCGGCAAGCCGCCTGCAACTATCGAATGGGAATAAGCGGCTCACGCCCTTCTGCCCTTCGAGCATAAAAATGCAAAAAAGACGCCCTTGCGGCGTCTTTTCTTTTTCCAATCGTTTGCGTCTCAATTTTCTGTTCATTAGCTGCTTTTGGACCTCTTCGCCCCTGTCAGATATGACAGAGGCGCTTTGCGGATCCGGTACTAGGCTCTGCCATGCCAATTGAGACCGGTGCTGTGAGGCGGCGATCGTGGCAAAGGGGAGGGCCAACAGGCGCGTTAACCAGCGCAAGATGGCCCATCGTCATACCATTGAACTTTCTCGGTATGTCACCCCAGTGGAGACCAGCAACCACTTGAATCAACGGGGCGGAACCCGAACAGCCAAACGAGTAGGGACAAGAGATCACGGAGGGTTTGTTATGTCAGAACAAGCAGTGTTGGTGGGTGGATGGACCGCATATCACAAGCTGACCGCCGAGGATCAGGCGGTATTTGACCAGGCGCTGAAAGGATTTGTCGGGGTGCAGTACGTACCCTTTGAAGTCTGCACCCAGGTGGTGGCAGGCACCAACTACCGCTTCAAGTGCAAGAGCACAGTGCCGCTTGCCAAACCGATCCATGGCGAAGCCGTGGTGCAGATCTTCAAATCACTGGACGGGGATGCCCATATCACCTCCATCACCCCGATCTGATTGGGTTGCGGGGCAAGGCGGGGAGGGGGACATAGTCTTTAACCCGTTTGTTTCGAACTCTGGAAATAAGAAAGACGCCCGAGGGCGTCTTTTCTTTTTCCAATCGTTAGCGTGGTAAAGTAGCTTTCCTAACACTGCAAGTAACATAGAAAGGAGAAGTCGATGGCGAGTAAACCTTCAGCGATGAAGATGCCCGAACTATTGGTTTTCGCGAGGATGCTCTTTATTGGCTTTGTTGGAGCTGAAGTCGCACGTATCTTTTTCCTATTAGGAACTAGCTTCGCCCAGCAACTTGTTGATGCTTCTCTCTGCCTAAAGGCGATGGGAGTACTGACAGGTTTAGGTATTTGTCTGCTTTACGCAGTCAAGCGAAATGCTCACTGGGCAGCTATGCACATAGTTCGGAGTTATCGTATTGACTTGCTGGTAGGGGTAGTTATTGGAGTTTGGTCAAACAAATTGGCTTCGCCTTGGCTTGCAAAGATACATGCTGCGTTCAAGTCTGCGGATCCGCAATGGGCTCCGGCTATTCTCCTTCTTTTCTGTTTTATTCTGCTATCGCCATTTTTGCAAAAAAGATCAAGCTCGAAAAAGCAGACTTCCAAACTATATTTAATTGCAGACGAGGAAATTGAGGATAAGAAGGACGATCTACTTACAAATGGAGTGCAGGCTAAATCGTTTGCAGAGACTGTTCTTGCAAGTGGCTCACATCCGGGGCTGGTCTTCGGTGTTGACGGCTCATGGGGTGTAGGTAAAACGAGTTTTATTAATCTGGTTGAGCGTTATTGGGAAGATGCTGCTGACAAGGTTCTTGTTTGTAGATTCGAGCCGCTACGTTATGCCTCTGAACCTGATCTTGCTGACCGCCTAATTCGCGATCTATCTGCTGTGATTCAAGACAAGGTATTTGCGCCAGAATTTAGACCGGCAGCTTCGCGATATTCACGACTCATCAAAGGAAAGGCTGACGTTTCATTCTTGGGGTTCAAGCTTTCGCTAGAGCCTTCGCAGGAGACCGTCGATGAACTTCTCGATGATATTGACGAGGTTCTGCGCCGTATTGGACGGCGTGTGATTATTGTCATCGATGACCTAGACCGTTTGGATGCTAAGACAATGAACAATGTCCTATTCGCAACTAGGAGGACGTTCAAGTTATCTCAGGCAACATATGTTCTCTGCTATGACACTGAAGTGATAGTTGGTAATACAGAGGAGGGGGATAGAGCTCGTGAATTTTTGGAGAAATTCGTCACAGCCAAGTTAAATCTATTTGTAGATAGCTCCAGTCTTTGTAATTTCTTACGGCGTAATTGGCAAGATAATGATGATCAGCTTAGTTCGGTGCCCTCTGACACTATGATCAAACTCGGTGCCGTACTTAACGAACTCGCAGAGATTCTGAGTGGTGATCTAGCAGCTAATTATATGCCTTTGGTTGGAAATTTACGAAAATTAAAACGCTTCGTTAATGCAATACTCTTGATGCAAATTGAGAAAACAGACTTGGGGAGAACCGACTTTAACAGAAAAGATCTTATCAACCTCATGCTATTGTATTTGAATTACCCAGGCCTGTTTCGACGTATTTACACGGAAGAGACCGAAGGGCGAAGTGGTAGTTTTTCACTTCAACATGACAATGGAGAGAAAGAATTCAAAAATGCAGAGGAGTTTATAAAATTAAAGAATGAACTATCGGGTCCTGCTTTCTTCTTATTATCGCAGTTGTTTGATGTAGACACTCTGGATATTGGTTGCGGTAATAATGCTGATGAGTTGGAACGTCGAACTAGAGCGTGTTTTAATAACAGTGGCTTTAGGAATTTAGAGGCCTATCTCAAGCTGATAGTTCGTTTCGTAACACCTGAGCCACAGCAGACGTTCATCCTGTACAAAAATTCGGTAGAGCGAATTAAAAATGGAACATCAATATCTTCAATACTCATGTCATCTGACTTTGAGTTGACACGCGGAGAAAATTCTCATGATCAGTTTTGGCGTGTACTGGTTAATAAATCTCATGATTTTACAAATGCTCAGGCAGAAGATGCCATAGATACGCTCATTAAATATCTGCCGCGTTATTCGGCATTCAGTAACGACGATCAGGGGTTACGTCAGCGGTCAATTTACTCTCTATTGCGGTTGTTGGATCGTGTAGGCTGGGGAAGGTTCTCGGGAGGACGACCTTCGAATAGTGCTGACAATATCATTGAGATCGCGTGGCGGCTATTCGGAGAAAATACCTATCGAGGGAAGAGTCTACTTGAACGACTTGCAAGCCCTGAGCGTGGAGTCCTAGGTTGGAATGATCTCATGATATTCAGGCTTGAGTGTTCCTCTGATCGTGGAGGACAGCTGTACAACCTGCAGAAAGCACTTATTGTGCATCAAGATAAGAGTGCCGCCACATCAGGGCTAGTCAGTGAACTCGCCTTGATGGAAATGAGGAAGCTCTCGCAAGAAGTGTTTTCCCTCTTCAAGCGAACTTATATCGATTCACAACGAAATTTTTTTGCAGAGGTTAATGATGAGCCAGTTGATATATTTCTTGGGACTGCCTTTGTTGAACATATCGGGGAGGCATCAAAAAATGCTGAATTAGCAGAAGATGACTCACTTTCTCGGAAAGTGGCCATTGCGCGCAACATAGTTAACATATTCGTTATCTATCAACTTAGTAACTCAAATCCGCCTAACGGTTCAGGTGTTGGCTGTGGGTATTACGACGAGAGTGGGAGCAAAGACGGTGATGGGATAGCTAAGGTGATGAACGACTACGTATTTGATACCTGCTTCAATCCCGAGATCCATGAAAGCAATATATTTCTCTTCCTTGATCATTGTTTGTCACATCTAAGCAACTCATTCTTTTCTGGTAGAAATGAAGGTGGTTATATAGCAATTAGAGAAACACTTCCTGGTGGTTTGGATGCGATAGCGATGGGCAATTATTGGATTAAATATCGCGAGCAGATTCGTGGTCTTAAGCTGCATACTAGCGAGCGATGTGTCTTCACATCGAATTACACTGCCTTCTATTGTGATGACCTTGATGGTGTATTCACAGTGCTCGATGAACTGGCTGATGAATGTTCTGTGTCGTGATTGATTACTCTTTGCGGCTCTGTCTGAGGTTTGAGCGAACGGTTGCTAAAAATAATAAAAGGGGCGATCTGCGCCCCGAATTCTTTATAATGCCCCCCTTTAAAACCGTCGGACGCAGGTTCGGCGTGCGCTGATGGCTGGCTACGCCATCAGGCAGATGATCAGGATTGAGAAACGGTTATGCATACTCTGGAACAGCTGCGCGCGGGTGAACTGTGCGGTGCCCGCCATCTGAAGCTTTGTGAAAATCTGACGGTGTTCCCCCCCGAGATCCTCAGCCTTAAAGAGACGTTGGAGGTGCTGGATCTCACCGGCAACCAGCTAAGCGCGCTGCCGGACGAGTTGGCCGAGTTCAGCAAACTGCGCATCATTTTCTGCTCAGAGAACAGCTTTACCGAGTTGCCAGAGGTGCTGGGTCGCTGCCCGGCACTCACCATGGTGGGCTTCAAGGCCAACCGGATTGCTACGGTTCCCGCCGCATCGCTGCCAGTGGGGTTGCGCTGGCTGATCCTGACTGACAACGCCATCGAACAGTTGCCCGATGAGTTGGGTCAGTGCAGCCGTCTGCAAAAGCTGATGCTGGCGGGTAACCGCTTGACCGCCTTGCCAGAGACACTGGCCAATTGCCATCGACTCGAACTGCTGCGCATCGCCGCCAACTGCATTGAGCGCTTCCCCGACTGGCTGCTGGCGCTGCCGCGCCTCGCCTGGCTCGCCTATTCCGGCAACCCCTTTAGCGAGAGAGAGGAGGCGCGGGCCATCGATGTGGATCATGTGGCTCATATCGCCACAGTGCCGTGGCGGGCGCTTGAGCTGGGCGAACTGCTGGGGCAGGGGGCCTCTGGGGTGATCCACAGTGCCACCCGCATCACTTGCGGCGGATTGCAGGGGGATGGGCCGCAGGCGGTGGCGGTCAAGCTGTTCAAGGGGGCCGTGACCAGCGATGGCTTGCCTCATTGCGAGATGGCGGCGTCGCTGGCGGCCGGCACCCATCCCAACCTGATTAAGGTGTTGGGGAAGGTGGCGGATCACCCCTCCGGCATGCCGGCGCTGGTGATGGAACTGATAGACCCAACGTTTGCCAATCTGGCGGGCCCGCCGAGTCTGGACTCCTGCACCCGCGACGTCTATCCAGCAGGGCTGTCATTCACTCCGGCTGCCGTGCTCGCCATGGCGCAGGGCATTGCGGCTGCCGCGGGGCATCTGCATGAGCGAGGCATCATGCACGGCGATCTCTATGGCCATAACATACTGCACTCCTTTCAAGGGAAGGGTCAGGTGCTGCTCGGCGATTTTGGCGCGGCCTCTTGCTACGACCGCACGGAATGCGTGCTGGCCGATGGGCTGGAGCGGATAGAGGTGAGGGCCTTTGGTTGCCTGCTCGACGAGTTGCTGGCCCGTTGCCAGCCGCAGAGTGAGGCGTTGCAGGATCTCGCCCTGCTGGTCCGGGCATGCCTCTGCGAACAGGCGTCGCAGCGCCCCTCGTTCGCACAGATCTCGGCCAGGATAGCGGCAGTGGCGGCCATGATGGTCGCCGAGTCCGTCTGTGCCTGAGCCTGTGCGACCAGTTGGCATGTCAGCGCACGTTATGTTGGTGAGGCTGCAGATCACCCATCACATATCCATGACATAAAGATGTCAAAAATGGGGCCTGGCGGTTCTTTTTGGTTTTGCAATCGTTTGCCTGGCAAAAATCACCCGTCGGCTCGGCGCAAGGCTTGCGTGCGCCGGGTTAAGTTGTGATATTGAGGCATCTTCAGGTAACAGGGGTATTAGGATGGAAGCTGCGTTTTGGCATCAGCGTTGGGAAGAGAACCGGATTGGCTTTCATCAGGCAGACTTCAATCGCTGGCTGCAATCCTGGTGGTCTGCCCAGCAGCAGGATGAACCCGTGCTGGTGCCCCTGTGCGGCAAGTCCCGCGACATGCTCTGGCTCAATGGCCTGGGGCACCCCATCGATGGCTTCGAGCTCTCGGCGCTCGCCATCGAACAGTTTTTCAGTGAAAACCAGCTTACCGATACTCTCAGCGAGCTGGGCCCTTATCAGTACCATCAGCACGGCTCCTTGTGCATCCATCAGGGGGATTTCTTTGCCGCCCCCGAACTGGGGCGACGCTACCGGCTGGCCTATGACAGGGCGGCGCTGATCGCCTTGCCGACGGAGATGCGCCGCCAGTATGCGGAGCTGATGAGCCGCCTGATGGAAACCGGTGGCCAGATCCTGCTGGTGACGTTGGAGTATCAGCCGGAGCAGCAGAAACAGCCGCCCTTCTCGGTGGGGGAGATGGAAGTGCGCACCCTGTTTGAGCGCGATTTTCGGGTGGAAGTGCTGGGCCGTGCCGCAGAGGTGGATCACCCCAGGGTGCTCTCCGGTCAGCTCTCCTATTTTGATGAAGTGGCCTATCGCCTGATCCGCCGCGGCTGAAAAGTGAAAGCGTGATCCAGGCCGACAAACCGGCAGGTCACCGACTCTTTGCTACCTCCTTTGACATAGATCAACGTGACAAGGGAGGGGAGTGCCTAAGATGAGCCTGTTTCTCAATCACTGTTGATATTGGCAGGTGCGCTCTGGTTTGAACCATCCGGCCGACCATCAACGCAGTGTCTGATTTTCACGCTCATGTTCACTTTTGGCGGCTTTGGTCGCAATTGTTATGGTTTTTCCAGCCGACCCCAAGGGGTCGGCTTTTTATTGGGCGGGATTGGCTGATGGGCGGGAATGCCTTCTTCAGGCCTCGAAGGTGTTGGCGGCGAGCCTGAACGCCTTGGGGTCGTCGATAAACTGGCCCGTGATGCGCTCGTCGTGTTCGTGACCCTGGCCATAACTGCAGAGGATCAGTCTGTCCGAGGTGCGTGAGCGCAGCTGTATGATGAAGCGCACCAGGTCGGCACGGCTCAGTTTGCCCACCTCTTCGCACACCCTTTCCCGCTGATCAAACCCCAGATCCTTGTTGCCTATGCTGACCCAGAGCCGCTGGCCGCGACTGCGCAGGTTGGCATCCCGTTCGCTGAGCTGGGCCTGCAGGCCCACCTTGCTGTCTTGCCACTGTTGCTCGGTCAGCTCCAGCATGGCCAGCGGGAAGAGGTCGATGAACTCTTCTACCGCATCCAGCAAGTGCTGGGGCCCTGCCACCGGCGACTGGATATAGA
>Ga0115550_1000638_pt1 | contig 28875 bp, 24 predicted proteins | sample COGITO_mtgs_1005_FD_87177 | JGI IMG/M metagenome (GOLD analysis project Ga0115550, IMG submission 87177) | Pelagic marine microbial communities from North Sea - COGITO_mtgs_100511 | ecosystem: Environmental > Aquatic > Marine > Epipelagic | place: Germany:Helgoland, sampling site Kabeltonne...
ACCGGGTGCTGGGGCAGATGCACAGCCTCTACAAGCCGCGCCCCGGTCGCTTCAAGGATTACATCGCCATCCCCAAGACCAACGGCTATCAGTCGCTGCACACCTCGCTGGTGGGGCCCCACGGGGTGCCGGTGGAGGTACAGATCCGTACCGAGTTCATGGATCAGATGGCCGATAAAGGGGTTGCTGCTCACTGGGCCTACAAGCAGGATGGCGACAGCTCGGGCACCACGGCCCAGATCCGCGCCCAGCGCTGGATGCAGAGCCTGCTGGAGCTGCAGCAGAGTGCCGGCAGCTCGTTTGAGTTCATCGAAGGGGTCAAGACAGACCTGTTCCCTGACGAGATCTACGTGTTCACTCCCGAAGGTCGCATCATGGAGCTGCCCACGGGTGCCACGCCGGTGGACTTCGCCTACACGGTACACACAGATATCGGCCACGCCTGTGTGGGCTCACGGGTTGACAGACATCCCTACCCCCTCAGCAGCCCGCTCTATTCGGGGCAGACGGTAGAGATCATCACGGCACCGGGCGCCCGTCCCAATGCGGCCTGGCTCAATTTCGTGGTGACCACCAAGGCCAGATCCAAGATCCGCCAGTTCCTCAAGAACCTGCGCACCGAAGAGTCTGTGGTGCTGGGCCGCCGCCTGCTCAACCATGCGCTTGGTGCCAAGAACATCGAAGACATTCCGGAACCCCGCATCAAGCAGGTGCTGGCTGATACCAAACACGAAAACCTGCAGGGTCTGCTGGCCGATGTGGGCCTGGGCAACGCCATGAGCGTCATGGTGGCGCGCCGCATGCTGGGCGAACTGCCGCCGGAAGAGCAGCCCAAATCCAGCAGCAAGAAGATGCCGATCAAGGGTGCCGACGGCATGCTGGTCACCTTCGCCAACTGTTGCCGCCCGATCCCTGGGGATGCCATCATTGCCCACATCAGCCCGGGCAAGGGGCTGGTTATCCACCAGGAAGCCTGCCGCAATATCAAAGGTTACAGCCGCGAGCCGGACAAGTATCTGCCAGTACAGTGGGAAGTGGACAAGGATCAGGAGCAGGAATTCCGCACCGGCATCAGCGTAGAGATAGTCAACCATCAGGGTGCGCTGGCCGAGCTGGCCAACGTGATTGCCGCCACCGGCGCCAACATTCACGCCATCAGCACCGAAGAGAAGGATGGCCGTGTCTATCTGGTCACCCTGCTCATCACTACCAAGAGCCGTATCCACCTGGCCAACATCATGCGCAAGATCCGTGTGATGCCCAACGTGCTCAAGGTGAGCCGACAAAAGAACTGAGAACAGGCGGCGCAAGCCGCCTGCTGCTTTTATAGAGACAAGCCATGATCCCCGAACGCCTCAAGCAAATCAGTATCATACTGACCCAGCCTCAACCCGGCTCAACCCGCTTGCTGCGTACTCTTGGCACACCCGCTTCACCCTATAGAAACTGATATGACTCCTGAACGATTTAAACGGATTTCCGACATGCTGGCCCAGCGTCAGCTCGACTTGACCGTCTGCATGGAAGAGGTTCATAAACCTCACAACCTGGCCGCCATAGTGCGTACCGCCGATGCCATTGGCATCCACAGGGTGCATGCCGTCTGGCCCAAGACCTGGATCCACAAGCGCAAGGGCACGGCCCGCGGCAGCCAGAACTGGGTGGATGTGAAGCTGCACCCGGATATCGGCAGCGCCGTGGCCGAGCTGAAAGCCTCCGGCATGCAGATAGTGGCGACCCACCTCTCGGAGAGCTCTGTGGACTTCCGCACCATCGACTACACCAGACCCACCGCCATTCTGGTGGGTCAGGAGAAACACGGCATCGGTGAAGAGGCGCTGGCGCTGGCCGATCACCATATCGTCGTCCCCATGGTGGGCATGGTGCAGTCCCTCAACGTTTCGGTGGCTGCCGCCGCCATCCTCTACGAGGCGCAGCGTCAGCGCGAGCTGGCCGGTTGCTATCAGCGCGGCTGCCCCCTCACGCTTGAAGAGCAGAACACTATCTTGTTCGAGGGGGGCTACCCCATCTATGCCCAGCTCTGCAAAGAGAAAGAGATGCCCTATCCCCAGCTCGGCCCGGCCGGTGAAATTCTGGCGGACGAGGCCTGGTGGCAACGGATGCAGCTGACCCGCAAGGGCTGGGCTGCACAACAGGAAGATCCCCAGGATATGGAGTATCCAACCGATGAAATTTAACTGTCTGCCCCTGCTGGCACTGACCCTGTTTTCTGCCGGAGCCCTAGCCGTGACCAATCCCTATCCGCTGACATCCGAAGCCGAGGTCCCCGCGCTTTACCAGCAAACGCTGCCCGACTTCTGGCGTACACATGCTATCGAGGGGGAGTTCAAGGCCAGAGACGGCGTCACCATCCGCTATGCAACCCTGCGCCAGGCCAAGGTGGATCGCGCCATCGTCATCGTCAATGGTCGGGTCGAGAGCTATCTCAAGTATCAGGAACTGGCCTGGGATCTGTGGCGCCAGGGCTACAACCTCTACCTCATCGATCACCGGGGACAGGGCTTGTCCGACCGTATGCTGGCCGACAAGCAGAAAGGCTATGTTGCTGATTTCGAAGATTATGTGGTGGATCTCAAACAGTTCCACGACCAGGTCATCATGGCAGACCAGCCCGCCAAACTGTTCCTGCTGGCTCACTCCATGGGCGGTGCCATCTCGGCGCTTTACCTGGAACGCTGGCCGGATGATATCAAGGCGGCCGTGCTCTCCTCCCCCATGATGGGCATCAACCTCGGCGGTCTGCCCAAATGGCTGGCACAGGGGCTCGCGGCCAGCATAGACACGGTCGGCAGCTGGCTGGGCGAACCACCCTATGGTCCCGGCCAGGGCAGCTACCAGTCACACGAATTTGCCGATAATGGCCTGAGCCACAGCGCGCCGCGTTATCAGGCGTTTCGCGATCTCTACGAACAGCACCCGCAAATCAAGCTGGGGGGGGTGACCGCCCACTGGATCCGCGAAGGGATAGCCGCCGGAGATACCGCCATTGCCGCCGCTGATCGGATCAAGACGCCACTGTTGCTGCTGCAGGCGGGGGAAGACAGCGTGGTGGACAATGCCGCCCAGGATGCTTTCTGTGCCAAGGCCAGATGTGAAGGGGGCAAGCCGCTGCGGATAGAGGGCGCCTGGCATGAGCTGTTTATCGAAGCAGACCCTCAGCGTCAGGCCGCACTGAGCGCGACCCTGGCGTTCTTCGAGCGCTTCTAGCGCTGGTTATTTTTTGGATCCCTAAATAAATGGGGTGACGCAAAACGCTGGGGTACACTGCCCCGGCGTTCAATTGATGCCGAGGTAATGATGTTCAAGGTAGTTGTATCCGATCTCGATGGCACCCTGCTCAACAAGCAGCACCAGATCTCCCCCCGCACCCGTGACACCCTGCACCGTCTGGTGGAACAGGGGATCAAGTTCGTGGTGGCCACAGGCCGGCACCATGTGGATGTGCGCAGCATTCGCGACACGCTCGGGCTGGACATCTACCTCATCACCTCCAACGGTGCCGTGGTGCACGACAAGCAGGATCAACTCATCTTCAATCAGGCACTGCCAGCTGCCGTGGCCGCCGAGTTGATCGCGCTGGATCGCGACCCTTCCATTCACCTCAATGTCTACTATGGCGACGAGTGGCTGGTAGAAGAGGAATTGCCCTGGTTGCTGCAATTCCATGACGAGTCCGGCTTCACCTACCGCCTTACCGACCTCGCCACCCACCCGATGGACAAGGTCAACAAGGTCTTCTACATCGGCGAGCACGAAAAACTGCTGCGGATCGAGGCTCACCTCAACCAGCATTATGGTGATCGACTCAACGTCACCTTCTCCCTGCCGGATTGCCTCGAAGTGATGCACGCCGGGGTGCACAAGGGCAATGCCGTGCGCGCCGTGCTGGCACAGCATGGACTGGATATGTCTCAGGCCGTCGCGTTCGGGGATGGCATGAACGACTTCGAGATGCTGGACATGGTGGGCCGTGGCGTTGTGATGGGCAATGCCCACGACCGTCTCAAGCTCGCCTTGCCGACACATGAGCAGACCCTGAGCTCGGACGAAGATGGGGTTGCCGTCTATCTGGAGCAGCTGTTCGCCCTCAGTACTGCTGGCGCAGCCTGACCCGTGACAGCATGGATACCACGACTGTGGTATCCATGCTGTCTGGCAGATATTTCAAATCGAGACACAGGCGCAATCTCCCCCCAGCCTGCAACCTGTCCCACATCCCCTATCGCCTCACCAGATGAGGCTTTTCAGATTCAACTGCTCCAGCATGCTAGCGCTACTCTTCCACTCGAAACTCTGGTTGGCACCCCCGTAGCACTCCGCCAGCCGGAGCGGTGTGCCGGGCTTGTGGCGACGACCGGCGACATCCAGACACCGATCAACCTTGTGATTGAGCAGACGATCCGCCTGCCACTGCCATTGGCGGCTATCATCCTGACACTCAGCCAGCACGAGTTCGCTCACCCCCTTGGCCACCAGACAGCGCTGCTCAAGCTGCAGGGCGCCAGCATCCCAGTTGAACTGCTGTCGGGTTATCTTTTCACAAGGTTGAGTGATCAGTTGATCCTGGGCATTCAATGCCACACAAAAACCACCGCTGGTCATCAGGGCAGAGGGAGCATCGATGGCCTGCCTGGGGGCGGCGCCCATCAGGATTTCATCCGGCTTGGGTTTGTACGAGCAGCCGCTGAGGGCCACGACAACCAGCGCCAACATGCTGGCGCGAACTGTATTATGGTGCATATGACATTTTGGCCTGAAAAGTGTTCAATAATGCCCACTTTGCTATGGGTCTGCGGCCCAGCATACCCGAAGCGGTGACAGGAAAGTGCCAACAGAAGTGTAAACAGACGTAACAGACGCAGAGATGGGGAGATGGGGAGATGGGGAGATGGGGAGATGGGGAGATGGGGAGATGGGGAGATGGGGAGATGATAAACGCCAGAAAGCGAAAAACCCCGCCTAAGCGAGGTTTTTCTGAATATGGTCGGTGATAAAGGATTCGAACCTTTGACCCTCTGGTCCCAAACCAGATGCGCTACCGGGCTGCGCTAATCACCGAGACAATTTTTTCACTGCAACGCTCTTTCAAAATATCAAGACAACCACTTTCGGTCATCTTCATCATACAGCAAGTATGGTGCGAAGAGAGGGACTCGAACCCTCACACCCGGGGGGCACTAACACCTGAAGCTAGCGCGTCTACCAATTCCGCCACCTTCGCATACCTGACAAGCTGTAAAATGGGGTGGCTGATGGGGCTCGAACCCACGACAACCGGAATCACAATCCGGGACTCTACCAACTGAGCTACAGCCACCACAGCTGTTTTCGTTCCACAACACGCCCGTTTAACCGGCGCACTTTAAATGGTGCGCCCGACAGGATTCGAACCTGTGACCTCTGCCTCCGGAGGGCAGCGCTCTATCCAGCTGAGCTACGGGCGCTACGCTGTCGAACGGGGCGCATTATTGATGATGGGGGCAGGCTTGTCTACACTTTTTTGCTCCCGCCAAATCAACCGCTTGTTTTTCCATCGTTTATGGCGCTTTTTCACCATTTTTGTTTCATTCAGGCTGGATCCAGCTCTGCAACGCTAATTTGTTTCCCCCCTAATGGTGATGCATCCAGTAGTGGAACTTGACTTGTTTCAATGCCTCCCTAAAATGAATGAACGTTCATTCAGCCGTTGTGATAATCGAGTCATGAACAAGAAAGAACGCATTTTCAATGCGGCTCATGAAATACTCGGCGAGCAGGGTTTCCACGGTCTGTCCATTGCCGTGGTAGCCAAGAAAGCCAAGGTGGCAGCGGGCACCATCTACCGTTACTTCAGTGACAAAGATGATCTGATCCGCCAGCTCTATCAACACAGTATCCTCCAGTGTCATCCCCTGGTCATGGAAGGTGTGCAGATAGATGAGGTGTCATTTCAGCAATTTCGGCGTCTGTGGCTCAACATCCACGCCTTTTTTGCCGACGACCCCAACGCACTCAAATGCAAGTTGCAATATGAGTGTTCCCCGTTGGGAGCCGAACTGGAGAAAGACCCGGTCATCATGGCCGCCTGGGCGCCTCTGGATCGTTTCTTCGAGCAGGGACGTGAACAAGGTCTGTTTATCGATCTACCCGTCCGGGCACTGCAGGTGCTGAGCCTGGACTGTGTGGGGACTCTGGCGCTACAACGCCAGGTTCATCACTTTGAGCTGACGCAAGAACAGCTGGAAGCCGCGATCCGGGCCAGCTGGAATGCCATATTAACCCCCAACTTTTCCACCTCAGGAGCCTGTTCATGAAAAAGTGGATGGCCATCATGTTGCTGATAGCGCTCGCCCTGTTTGGTAGCGTCATCGGCTTCAATATGTTCAAGCAGAAGAAGATTGCAGAGTTCATGGCCAACCGGCCAGAGCCCGAGTTCCCGGTCACCGCCATGGTCACCAAGGCCCAGGACTGGGTTCCGACCATAGAGGCAATCGGCTTCATCGAGCCGAATCAGGGGGTGACGCTCTCCACTGAACTGGCAGGCACAATCGATGCCATCACCTTCGAATCGGGCAAGCCGGTCAAGGCAGAGCAACTGCTGCTGAGCCTGGACTCCAGCGTGGAGAAGGCCAATCTGCAAGCCTCCCTGGCCAAGCTGCCAGCGGCACGAGCCAAGTTCGAGCGTTTCCAGAACCTCTACAAGAAGAGCTCCATCTCCAAGGATCAACTTGATGATGCCGAAGCCAGCTACCGTTCGCTGGAAGCGGATATCGACAGCCTGAAGGCAACCATTGCCCGTCGCCAGGTACGTGCCCCCTTCGGTGGCGTGGTCGGTCTGCGTAACGTCTTCCTCGGCCAGTACCTGCAACCGGGTACCGACATAGTGCGGCTGGAAGATACCAGTGTGATGCGCCTGCGCTTCACCGTGCCCCAGACCGATATTTCCAAAATTACTCTGGGCCAGACCGTCAAGATCAATGTGGACTCCTATCCGCAAGTGCAATTTGACGGGCATATCACCGCCATTGAACCCGCAGTCAACTACCAGAGCGGCCTGATCCAGGTACAGGCAGACATCCCGAACAACGGCGGTCAGCTTCGTTCCGGTATGTTCGCCCGCGCCAGCATCATTCTGCCCACGGTGAAAGACCAGGTTGTGATCCCGCAATCCGCCATCTCCTTCACCCTGTATGGCGAGAACGTCTATGTCATCCATGAGGCGGACGGCGTGAAACGGGCCAAGCAGGTAGTGGTCAAGGCGGGTGAGCGTCGCGGCAATGACGTGCATGTGCTGTCCGGCATCAAGGCTGGAGACCAGATAGTGCTGTCGGGTCAGGTTCGCCTGAGCAACGACACCAAGGTGCGCGTGGTCGAAAACGATGCCCTGGCCGTTCCGGCACAAACCCCGATGCTGTAAGCGCGGAGATCTGCAATGCGATTTACTGACATATTTATAAAACGGCCTGTGCTGGCGATCTCGCTCAGCTTCCTGATCGCCCTGCTGGGCTTTCAGGCCATCTTCAAGATGCAGGTGCGGGAATACCCCGAGGTGACCAATACGGTGATCACGGTCAGCACCAGCTACTATGGCGCCAGTGCAGACCTGATCCAGGGATTCATCACCCAGCCGCTGGAGCAGGCGGTGGCACAAGCCGACAACATCGACTTCATGACCTCCTCCAGTCAGCTGGGCAGCTCCACTGTCACGGCCTTCATGAAGCTGAACACGGACCCCAACGCCGCGCTCTCCGACATACTGGCCAAGGTCAACTCGGTACGATCCCAGTTGCCGAAAGAGGCGGAAGACCCTTCGGTCACCTCCTCCACCGGCTCGACCACGGCAGTGCTGTATCTTGGCTTCACCAGTCCAGAACTCAACTCCAGCCAGATCACCGACTATCTGGAACGGGTTATCAAGCCGCAGCTGTTCACCGTGGGCGGTGTGTCCAAGGTTGACCTCTACGGTGGGGTCGAATTTGCCCTGCGGGTATGGCTGGATCCGGCCAAGATGGCAGCCTTCAACCTGACCGCCAGCGACGTGATGACTGTGCTCAACAGCAACAACTATCAGTCAGCCACCGGTCAGGCGACGGGTTACTTCACCCTGTTCAACGGCAATGCCGAAACCCAGGTCAGCGATACCGACGAGCTCAAGCGGCTGGTCGTCGCCACCCGTGACGGCAAGGTGATCCGCCTCTCCGACATCGCCAAGGTGACGCTGGAAAAGAGCCACGACATCTATCGCGCCAGTGCCAATGGTCGCGAAGCCGTGGTCATGGCGGTCAACGCAGCACCGACTGCCAACCCCATCAACATCGCCCACGATGTACTGGAGTTGATGCCGAGCCTGAAGAGCAACATGCCGAGCACCATGCAGACCAATGTGCTGTATGACTCAACCATCGCCATCAACGAGTCCATCCACGAGGTTATCAAAACCATACTGGAAGCGGCTGCCATCGTGCTGGTGGTGATCACCCTGTTCCTTGGCTCCTTCCGTGCCGTCATCATCCCGATCATCACAATACCGCTCAGTCTGATCGGCGTAGTGATGATGATGGATCTGTTCGGCTTCTCCATAAACCTGATGACCCTGCTGGCCATGGTACTGGCCATAGGTCTGGTGGTGGATGACGCCATAGTGGTGCTGGAGAACGTCGATCGGCATATCAAACAGGGGGAGGAACCCTTCCGGGCCGCCATTATAGGGACCCGCGAGATAGCCGTGCCGGTTATCGCCATGACGGTCACCCTGGCGGCTGTGTACGCGCCGATCGCCCTGATGGGCGGCATCACGGGTTCCCTGTTCAAGGAGTTTGCCCTGACCCTGGCGGGGGCGGTATTTGTCTCCGGCATCATAGCCCTGACTCTGTCGCCCATGATGTGCGCCAAGATGCTCAAGGCCAACGAAAAGCCGGGCAAGTTCGAAAGCACGGTTCATCACCTGCTGGAACGGATGACAGACCGCTACGACAGCATGCTGCACGCCGTGATGCAAAAGCGCATCGTGGTCCTGGTGTTTGCCGTCATAGTGTTCGGCAGCCTGCCGCTGCTGTTCAAGTTCATCCCCAGTGAACTGGCTCCGTCAGAGGACAAGGGGGTTATGGCCGTGCTGGGTACGGCACCGTCCAACGCCAACCTGGACTACATCGAAAACACCATGGCGGACGTGAACAAGATCCTGGATGAGCAGCCGGAAATCGCCTACTCCCAGGTCTTCTCCGGTGTGTTCAATGCCAACCAGGCCTTTGGTATCGCCTCCATGGTGCCCTGGAGCCAGCGTGAAGCGAGCCAGAAAGAGGTACTGGACCGGGTTGCCAATCTGGTGAAAGACATCCCCGGCATGGCCATCACCACCTTCCAGTTCCCGGAACTGCCAGGGGCGTCGAGCGGTCTGCCGATCCAGTTCGTCATCACGACGCCGAAGAGCTTCGAGAGCCTGTTCCTGATCGCCGGTGAAATGCTGGCGGCCACCCAGGCCAACGGCCAATTCGTCTATTCGGATCTCGATCTGAACTACGACTCCGCCACCATGAAGATCAAGATCGACAAGGACAAGGCGGGTGCCTACGGCATCACCATGCAGGACATAGGTATCACCATGGGCACCATGATGGCGGACGGTTACGTCAACCGTATCGATCTGGATGGCCGCTCCTATGAGGTGATCCCGCAGGTCGAGCGCAAGTACCGCATGAACCCGGAATCCATCAAGGGTTACTACGTGCGGGCGGCTGACGGTAAATCCATCCCGCTGGGGAGCCTCATCAGTATCGAAGTGGTCGGCGAGCCACGTGCCCTGCCCCACTTCAACCAGCTGAACTCGGCCACCATAGGCGCAGTACCGGCACCGGGCGTGGCCATGGGAGATGCAATCAACTGGTTCAAGGCCACAGCCGAAGAGAAGCTGCCGCAAGGCTATCGCTACGACTTCATGGGTGAAGCCCGCCAGTTCGTGACCGAGGGCAATGCGCTCTACGCCACCTTCGCACTGGCCCTGGCCATCATCTTCCTGGTGCTGGCAATCCAGTTCGAATCCGTGCGTGACCCCCTTGTCATCATGGTATCTGTCCCTCTTGCCATCAGTGGCGCCTTGATTGCGCTGGCATGGGGCATGGCCACCATGAACATCTACTCCCAGGTAGGCCTTATCACCCTAGTGGGTCTGATTACCAAGCACGGTATTCTGATCTGCGAAGTGGCGAAGGAAGAGCAGTTGCTGCATGGCATGAGCCGGATGGAAGCCGTGATGCAGGCAGCCAAGGTGCGTCTGCGCCCCATACTGATGACAACGGCCGCCATGATTGCGGGTCTGATCCCGCTGCTGTATGCCGCGGGTGCCGGTGCGGCCCAGCGCTTCAGTATCGGTATCGTGATCGTGGCCGGTCTGGCGATCGGCACCATCTTCACCCTGTTCGTGCTGCCGGTGATCTATACCTACCTGGCCTCCGAACACAAACCCCTGCCGGTGTTTGATGAATCCATTCCGCCCAAGGCGAAAGGGAGTCACTGATACCCAAATTGACTGCTCAAGGCCCCGTTTCGGGGCCTTATTTTTATCACGCTAACGAAACACGACATAAGTGCATGAAGCAGTTAAACTAAATGGCAATATATCCAGACCGCAAGGACGCCATGTCAGGACTCTTCTCCAAGACCGCGCAGGCCGTCGGCCGCAACGGACTCTCATACCGACTGCTCTCCTATATTCTGGTGTGCAGTACCGTATTGGCGATGATCATTACGGTGCTTCAGCTTGGCTGGGATTACCGCAAGGATGTTGCCGTCATCGAAGACAGCATCGGCCAGATCGAAGCCTCCTTCCTGCAGCCCATCGCCGCCAGTTTGTGGAACCTGGATGAAGAGCAGGTCAAGGTGCAGATCGAAGGCATCATGAACCTGCCCAACATGCAATTCGTGATGGTCAAGGAGATGCTCGGCAACTCGGAAGTCCCGCTGTTGACCCAGGGGGTCGAACGGGAAAGCTACGACATCTCCCGCGAGTTCAACCTCACCTATCAGGGTGAAGTGGTTGGCAAGCTGTTCGTCGCCGCCTCCCTCGAGCAGATCTATCAGCGCCTTATCGAAAAATCCGTGCTGATTATGGTCAGTCAGACCATCAAGACGCTGGTGGTCTCATTCTGCATCCTGATCATCATTTACTATCTGGTGGTTCGTCATCTCAATCGCATCGCCAACTACGCCCAAAAATTCAATCTGGACAGGCTGGCAGTCGAGCTGACGCTGGAGGGCCGCCCCCTGCCCCGCAAGAAACCCGACGAACTGGATACCCTGGTCGCCACCCTCAACCAGATGCGAGCACGGCTGAACGATGAATTTGCGGCGCGCCATCAGGCGGCAGAACAGCTGCAACAGGAGCGGGACTTCTCGGCAACGCTGATCAACTCGGCCAACATGGTCATCTGTTGCATGGAGCCGGATCTCAACATCGCCAGCATCAACCCGGCGGCCATACTGCTGACCGGCTATCACCAACAGGAAATATTGCAGCACAACTGGCTGGATCTGTTTGTCAGCCAGGAGCAGCGGGAAGACCTGACTCTGACCCTGGCCGATCATGGCGCCATCGAGGACAAAGAGGTCATCATGCATGACCAGCAGGGCCATGAGCTGGTGCTGCAGTGGACCTTCGCCCCCTTTTACGAAGGCCCCAATCTCAAGTATCTGATCGGATTCGGTTATGACATCACCCGCCTGAAGAAGGTTGAGCGAGAGATCATTCAGCTTAACGAACTGCTGGAAGGCAAGGTGGTGGAACGGACACGTAGCCTGAGCGATGCCAACAACCAACTGGGCAAGGCATACGACGACCTGAAACAGGCGCAGCAAACCCTGGTAGAGTCGGAAAAAATGGCCTCACTCGGTTCCCTTGTGGCCGGGGTCGCCCACGAGATCAACACCCCTATCGGCATCAGCGTCACCGCCTCCTCCTATTTGCAGGAGCGAGTGGCTGACTTCAAGCTGCACATCGACTCCAAACAGCTGTCGCGCTCTTACCTCAATGAGTTCACCGTCAACCTCGATGAATCCATGCAGTTGCTGCAAAGCAACCTGAGACGCGCCTCGGAGCTTATCGCCAGCTTCAAGCAGGTGGCAGTCGATCAGTCATCGGAAGCACGCTACAACTTCAGCCTCGCTGACAACCTGCATCAGGTAGTAGTTTCCCTCGGTCACAAGCTGAAAAAAGCCCAGTGCGAAGTGGATATCCAGTGCGATCCCAAGCTGTCTATCTTCTCTTTCCCCGGCAGCTTTACCCAGATCTATTCCAACCTGATCCTCAACTCCATCAACCATGGTTTTGATAATTGGGACAAGCCCAAGAAGATCACCATCAAGGTGGAACAAGAGGGTGAAGAGCTGCTGATCAACTACAGCGACAACGGCCGCGGCATACCGCCGGAGATATTGCCGCGCATCTTCGACCCCTTTGTCACCTCCAAGCGAGGCCAGGGCGGCAGCGGGCTCGGCACTCACATCATCTACAACCTGGTAGTGCAGTTGCTGAAAGGCCGCATCAGTTGTGTCAGCGAACCGGGCAATGGCGCCCAGTTCCACATTCGCCTGCCAATCCAACATAACTGAGTGCTGGCTCTTGTGAGCCAGCCGCTTTATCCCCATCATGCTGTGATTGCCTTCTTAATGAGCGGAGAATCTCGCAATGGCACAGCATTTTGACTATATCGCCATCGGCGGCGGCAGTGGCGGTATCGCCTCGGCGAACCGGGCTGCCATGTACGGCAAAAAAGTTGCCCTGATTGAAGCCAAAGAGTTGGGGGGAACCTGCGTCAACGTCGGTTGTGTACCGAAGAAAGCCATGTGGTATGCAGGCCAGATCGCCGATGCCCTGAAATATGGCGCCGATTACGGCTTCGATACCACACTCAATCAATTCAGCTGGGCCAAGCTGGTCGAGTCCCGCCAGGCCTACATAGGCCGCATCCATCAGTCCTACCAGAATGTGCTGGGCAAAAACCAGATCACCGTCGTCAAAGGCTTCGCCCGCTTCGTCAATAGCAACACGATCGAGGTCAATGGTGAACAATACACGGCCGATCACATACTGATCGCCACCGGTGGCCGCCCTGAAGTACCCACTATTCCCGGCGCCGAACTGGGGATCGACTCTGATGGTTTCTTCGATCTGCAGGTACAGCCCAAGCGGGTTGCCGTGGTCGGTGCTGGCTATATCGCCGTCGAAATTGCGGGCGTGATGCAGGCCCTCGGCAGTGAAACCCATCTGGTGGTTCGCAAACACGCGCCGCTGCGTAACTTCGATCCCATGATCCACGAGACCCTGGTGGAGATCATGGCGCAAGAAGGGCCCAAACTGCACACCCATGCCACTCCCAAAGCGGTAATCAAGAACGCCGATGACAGTCTGACACTGCAGCTGGAAGATGGTCGCCACCTCACGGTCGACTGCCTGATCTGGGCCATTGGCCGCACGCCAGCCACCGACAATCTCAACCTGACAGCAGCCGGCATCGAACTGGACGACAAGGGTTTTATCCCGACCGACAAGTTTCAGAACACCGACGTCGCCAACATCTATGCGGTGGGTGACAACACGGGTCGCATCCAGCTGACCCCGGTGGCCGTCGCCGCAGGTCGCCGCCTCTCGGAACGGTTGTTCAACAACAAGCCGAACGAGCACCTTGATTACAATCTGGTACCGACAGTGGTGTTCAGCCACCCCCCCATTGGCACCATAGGCCTGACCGAGCCGGAGGCCATCGCCGAGTATGGCGAGAGTCAGGTGAAGGTGTACCGCAGCCAGTTCACCGCCATGTATTCGGCCCTGACCCAACATCGCCAGCCTACCCGGATGAAGCTGGTCTGTGTCGGGCCGGAAGAAAAAGTGGTCGGTCTGCACGGCATCGGCTTTGCCATGGACGAGATCCTGCAAGGCTTCGGCGTCGCCATGAAAATGGGGGCCACCAAGGCGGACTTCGACAACTGCGTCGCCATCCACCCGACCAGCGCGGAAGAGTTCGTGACCATGCGTTAAGTGTTCGTGAAGCCAGCCTCATCACCATCAGGCTGGCTTCGACAATTGCGCAACCCTTACCATCCCACCAGCGCGGAAGAGTTCGTGACCATGCGCCAAGTACAGAGTAAACCGGCTACCACAGCCGGTTTTTTCATGTCCGTCCTTCAGTAGCCCAGTAAAACCCTCGCTTTTTACGCCGATTTTACGCCCGCCCCATGCCGCTTTATGGCGCCTTTACGCCTGTTTTACATACCCTTTCAGCGTCAACTACACCAACGGAGTCGATGCTGTTTTACATCGACTCTTGCAGCTAATTATTTCAATGGAGTCGATATGAATTGGCTATATCTGCTGCTGGTCCTCGCCCTTATGGGTTATCTGTTGCGCGCGTTAACGCGCAGCCACGAGTGAGGGATCTGATATGTGGCAAGAAGTGATCTATCCGGTAGCCTTTGTGCTGCTGGTCCTGCTGCCAGCCCCCCTGCTTGGCAGCTATATATATCGGGTGTTTGAAGGCAAGAGCCGCTGGCTGTCGCCGATCGAGCGCGCCACCCTGGCCTGCTGCGGCACGGACGGACGGGAGCAGGATTGGAAGTCCTACGCCCTCAGCCTGCTGGCCTTCAACGGTGCCGGTTTCGGTCTGCTGTTCCTGATCCTGATGGCACAAGGCCTGCTTCCCCTCAACCCGCAGCAATTGCCAGGGCTGAACTGGGAACTGGCCTTCAACACTGCGGTCAGCTTCATGACCAATACCAACTGGCAAGCCTATTCCGGTGAGGCCAGCCTCTCCTACTTCAGCCAGATGGTAGGGCTTACCACCCAGAACTTCGTCTCCGCCGGTACTGGTGCAGCCGTTGCCGTCGCCCTGTTTCGTGGTATCTCCCGCCAGCAGACCATTCATCTAGGCAACTTCTGGCAAGATCTGGTGCGCTTCTGCCTCTATGTGCTGCTGCCACTGGCGCTGATCATGGCGCTGCTGCTGGTGTGGCAAGGTGTGCCCCAGAGTCTGTCTGCCTATCTGCCGTTCCATAGCCTGGAAGGTCAGGAGCAACTGCTGCCGCTGGGCCCCGCTGCCTCTCAAATCGCCATCAAGCAGCTCGGTTCCAACGGTGGTGGCTTCTTCGGTGTCAACTCGGCGCATCCGTTCGAGAACCCGACAGCCCTCTCCAACTGGCTGGAGATGGTCACCCTGCTGACCATTCCCGCTGCGCTGGTCTGCACCCTGGGTCGCTATGTGAAGGACACGGGCCACGGCCGTGCCATCCTCACCGCCATGGCCTTGTTGTTCGTGCTGGGGCTCTGCCTCTCCCTTTCCCAGGAGATGAAGCTGGATCCCAATCTGGCCCATATCACCAGCCAGGCGGGCAACTGGGAAGGCAAGGAGAGCCGCTTCGGCCCCGTACTTTCCAGCATTTGGGAAGTCGCTACCACTGCTGCCTCCAACGGTGCAGTCAACTCCATGCATGACAGCTTCACCCCCCTCGGCGGCATGGTCGGCATGATCAACATGCTGCTCGGCGAGGTCATCTTCGGCGGCGTGGGCTCGGGTATCTACGGCATGATGCTGTTCGTGCTGCTGACCGTGTTCCTCTGCGGCTTGATGGTGGGACGCACCCCGACCTATCTGGGCAAGCGCCTCGGTATCACTGAGATGAAATGGGTTGTCGCCAGCATGCTGGTAATGCCAGTCGGGGTATTGGTGTTAGGCGGGGTCACTCTGCTGATGCCGGATGCCAGCACCATCATTGGTCATGAAGGGCCCCACGGGCTGTCACGGCTGATCTATGCCTATGCCTCGGCCGCGGGTAACAACGGCTCTGCCTTTGCTGGTCTCGCAGCCGCCGATAGCTGGCAATGCATCGCCATCGGCCTGGCCATGCTGCTCGGTCGCTTCGGTTACATCATACCTGTGCTTGCCATCGCTGGTCAGCTTGCCCGCGCCCCGCGCCAGGAGACGGGTGAGGGTGACTTCCCGATCCGCGGTCCGCTGTTCATTACCTTGCTGATTATCACAGTGTTGCTGATAGGTGGGCTCTCCTTCCTGCCGGTACTGGCACTGGGCCCGGTAGCCGAGCATCTGAGCCTGATGCAGGGAGCGTTCTGATGAACGACGCCAGCGCGATCACATCACAGATGCCAATGGTCAACTATTTGATACTGGGAGCTTTTCAATGAGCAAGTCCATATCCATCACAACCCATACCGACAAGGTGAAGGGTAAAAAGCAACGCTCGCAAATCGTGCAGGCCATGGCCGAAGCGCTTTACCGCTTCAATCCCAAGGCACTGTTTGGCAGCCCTATTCTGTTCACGCTCTGGTTGGCTGCCGTCATGGCAACCGTGGAGTCCCTGCTGGGACAGCCCTTGTCTGGGGTCGCCCCCAGTCTGGCCTGGCAACTGACCGCCTGGCTGTGGCTGACCCTCTGGTTTGCCAACTTCGCCGAGACCCTGGCCGAAGGTCGTGGCAAGGCGAGAGCCGACAGTCTGAAGGCGGGCATGAGCCAGCTCAAGGCTCGTCGGGTGACCGATGCCAAAGATGGTCAGGGCGAATGGGTACCTGCCACCAGCCTGCTGAAAGGCGATCTGGTGCTGGTACGCAGCGGCGAGATGATCCCGGCCGATGGTGAAGTGGTCGCCGGTATCGCCTCGGTCAACGAAGCCGCCATCACGGGGGAATCTGCCCCCGTCATCCGCGAATCCGGCACCGACCGCAGTGGTGTGACTGGCAACACCACAGTGGTCTCCGACGAGATCTGGGTACGCGTCAGCAACAATCCGGGTGAAAGCACGCTGGATCGGATGATAGCCCTGGTCGAAGGAGCCAAGCGCCAGAAGACCCCGAACGAGATGGCGCTCGACGCCCTGCTGGTGGGTCTGACCCTGATCTTCCTGCTGGTGGTGGCGACCCTGCCCTGGTTCCTCAACTACAACGGCACCCAGGTACCCAGGCTCTATCTGATCGCCCTCTTCATCACTCTGATACCGACCACCATAGGCGGTCTGCTCTCCGCCATCGGGATCGCCGGTATGGACCGGCTGGTGAAGCTGAACGTGATAGCCAAATCAGGCCGTGCCGTGGAGGCCGCCGGTGACGTGCGCACCTTGTTGCTGGACAAGACAGGCACCATCACCTTCGGTAACCGCATGGCAGACGAGCTGATCCCGGCACCAGGGGTGGATCCCTCACTGCTTGCCCAGGCGGCCATGCTGGCCTCCCTTGGCGACAATACGCCAGAGGGCAAGTCCATCCTGACCCTGGCGGGCAAGAGCATGGCCAAGCCGAGCCAGCTGGAGAGCGACAAGGTGATCCCCTTCAGTGCCGAGACACGCCTGAGCGGTCTGGATCGCAACGGTCACCAATATCGCAAAGGGGCTGTGGATGCGGTGCTCAACTACCTCTCTCTCGACCGCAAGGCAGTACCAGAGGTAATCCTCAAGTCGGTGGATCACATAGCTCGCCAGGGCGGCACGCCGCTGCTGGTCTGCACCCACGAGAAGCTGCTGGGAGTCGTGTTCCTCAAGGACATCATCAAGCCAGGCATCAAGGCCCGCTTCCAGATCCTGCGTCACATGGGGATCCGCACCGTGATGATCACAGGTGACAACCCGCTGACCGCCGCCGCCATCGCTGCCGAAGCCGGGGTGGATGACTTTATCGCAGAAGCAACACCGGAGAAGAAGCTGGCTTATATTCGCCAGGAGCAGGCGGACGGGCGTCTGGTTGCCATGTGCGGTGACGGTGCCAACGATGCGCCCGCGCTGGCACAGGCTGACGTGGGTCTGGCCATGAACGAGGGTACCCAGGCCGCCAAGGAGGCGGGCAACCTGGTAGATCTCGACTCCAACCCCACCAAGCTGCTGGACGTGGTACTGGTCGGCAAGCAGTTGCTGGTGACCCGGGGAGCATTGACAACCTTCTCCATCGCCAACGACGTGGCCAAGTACTTTGCCATACTGCCGGCGCTGTTCATCGCAGCCTATCCGCAACTGGGTGCGCTGAACCTGATGCAGCTGGGTAGCCCCGAAAGCGCCATCTTGTCGGCCATCATCTTCAACGCCCTGATCATTGTGGCGCTGGTACCGCTGGCCCTGCGCGGTGTCAGTCTGAAGGGAACGGCTGCCAGCCTGCTGCGCCGCAACCTGATGATCTACGGTGTCGGTGGTCTGCTGGTGCCCTTTATCGGCATCAAGTTGATCGATCTGGTCATTACCGGCCTGGGCTTGGTGTAGGAACAAGGGCGCAACGCGCTGAATCCATGGCGTCCATGGCCTGCTGGTGCACCCGATTAATCGGCATCAAGCTGATCGACCTGGTCATCACAGGCCTGGGTCTGGTGTAACGACATAGCGGGGTGCAAGCCAGGCTTGCATCCCATCAACCTGTTTGGAGCAAGAAAATCATGATCGCAATCAGAACCCTGCTGACCCTGACCCTGTTGCTGGGCGTCGGCTACCCCCTGGCAGTGACAGGTGTGGCCCAGTTGCTGTTTCCCTGGCAGGCCAATGGCAGCCAGTTGACCAACAAGAAGCAAGAGTTTGTCGGTAGCGCCCTGCTGGCGCAGAAATTCGAGCGGGCTGAGTACTTTCATTCCCGTCCTTCCGCCAGTGACTTCGCCACCATTGGCAGCGGCGCCAGCAACCTGGGCGTCAGCTCACCATTGCGTAGCGAGTTCGCCAAGGCACAGGGTGATGTCCAGTCTCCCGCCATGCTGACCCGCTCCGGCTCGGGCCTCGACCCCCATTTGCCGGTGGATGCCGTGTTGGCTCAGGTGGACAGAGTGGCCAAGCAGCGAGGGCTGGATCCCGCCTTGCTGACGGAGCAGGTCAAGTCGGCGACACAAGCTGGTATCCTTGGCCCGCAAGTGGTCAATATCCTTCAGCTGAATCTGTTGCTCGATCAGGGCAAGGATGCCTGATGGAGGCAAAGTCCGGCACATACGGGCTGGCGATGACCCACATTTTCGAACTGAGTCAGCGGTTGCTCGATAAGGACAATAATGCGTAATGAGGTAAAGGCGGCAAGTCTGGAGCGGGGGCACCGGGATGCGTGATGAGGCAAGGGCCGACGCCTTGCTGGCGAGCCTGGAGCAAGAACACAAGGGCAAGCTGAAGGTATTCCTCGGTGCCGCACCCGGCGTAGGCAAGACCTACGCCATGCTGCAGGCAGTGCGTGAGCAGGCAAGAGAGGGGGTCGATATCCTGATCGGCGTGGTGGAAACCCACGGCCGTCAGGAGACCCTGGCCCTGCTCGACAAGCTTGCCATCCAGCCACGCAAACTCCATCTCCACCGCCAGCAACGTCTGGAGGAGATGGATCTGGATGCGCTGCTTGAACGCAAACCAGCCATAGTGGTGGTGGATGAGCTGGCCCACAGCAACGCCCCCGGCAGCCGCCACGAAAAACGCTGGCAGGATGTAGAGGAGCTGCTCGGTGCCGGCATCGACGTCTACTCCACCCTCAACGTGCAACACCTCGAGAGCCTCAACGATCTGGTGTGGCAACTGACCGGAGTCAGGGTCAAGGAGACCCTGCCCGATCAGGTGCTGCTGGAGGCCGACAGCATAGTGCTGATCGACCTGCCCCCCAAGGAGTTGCTCGGCCGGCTCAAGGAGGGCAAGGTCTATGTGCCCCATCAGGCCAAGGCTGCCCTGCAATCCTTCTTCTCCCTCAACAACCTGACCGCCCTGCGCGAGCTGGCGATGCAGACCGCCGCCAGCCACGTGGAGGGGGATCTGCAACTGCAGTGGCAAGCCGCAGGCAAGACAACGCTGCCGTTGCGAGGCAAGCTGATGGTTTGCCTCGGCGATCAGCACGGCTCTGCACTGGTGCGCTACGGCCACCGTTTCGCCCAGCGCCGCCAGCTGCCCTGGCTGGTGGTCCACATCGACAGCAAGGGGCAACGCTCCGCCGAACTGGAGCAGGCACTGGCGCTGGCCTCCCACCTAGGGGCCAAGGTGCTGACTCTCTCCAGCCCGGCGGTAGCCAGTACCCTGCTGGAAACGGCCGAGCAGCAACAGGTCTCGCAACTGCTGCTCGGCAAACCCCACAAGGCCCCCTGGCGCCGCTCCCTGGTGCAACACCTGCTCAAGCAGGCACAAGGGCTCGAAATCACGCTGGTGGATACCGAGAAGCGCAAACCCGGTATAGGATTGCAGCCGCTTCACCCCAAGGATATTCGCCAGAGTCTGCTGGCAGTGACCATAATGGGGCTGACATCGGCTGCCGCCTGGGGACTCTCTCACTGGCTGCCCCCTGCCTCCCTGCCGCTGCTGTTCGTGCTGGGGGTGCTGGCGACGGCACTCACCACCAGCCTGGTGCCCGCCATTCTGGCGGCCGTGCTGGGGTTCGTCGGCCACAATCTGCTGTTCACCGCTCCCTACTTCTCCCTCAGCGTGGCCAGTCACAGTGATCTGCTCACCCTGTTCGTGCTGCTCATCGTCGGCATGACGGCGGGGCGGCTCGCCTCCCGCCAGCGCCAACAGCTGGTGGGCTTGCGCGAAACCCAGCAGCTCGGCAACGCCCTGCTGTCGCTGAGCCAGGGGCTGGCCACCGCCAGCAGCCCGGAAGAGGTGCTCAGGCAAGGTACCCAGGCCATCTCGCTGGCCCTGGCCCAACCCGTCTTTGCCCTCGATCAGGACTATCAGTACAGGGCGGGCTCGGCCCAACACAATCCGGGCCAGACCGACAAGGCGGCCATCGACTGGTGTCTGGCCCAGAAGCAGAGCGCCGGTGCCCACACCGCCACCCTCAATGCAGCCGAAGCCCAATATCACCATCTTACCGATGAGCTGATCCTCGGCATTCGACTGTCCAACCCGCTCGCCTCTTCGGCCGAGCATCAGCTGCAAGCCCTGCTCACCGACATCCGCGCGGCTCTGGCACGGATCGATCTCAACGAACGGTTGGCCGACAGCCAGTTGCAGGCAGAGACGGATCGGATGCGCGCCGCCCTGCTCTCGTCTGTCTCTCACGACCTGAAAACCCCGCTCGCCACCATAATGGGGGCTGGCAGCACCCTGCTGGAGTACGGTGACAGGATCAGCCCGGAGGATCGCAGCGAACTGCTCCATTCGGTGCAGGACGAGGCCCGCCGCCTGCACAGCTATGTGCAGAATCTGCTGGACATGACCCGCATCGGTTCACCCGACTTCCAGCTGAAACGCGACTGGGTCGACCTGGCGGATTTGGTGGAGAGTGCCCGCAAGCGGCTGGAATCTTCCTGGCGTCAACACAAGCTGCTGGTGCACTTCGATCAGCAGATCCCCCAACTCTATGTGCACGGTGCCCTTATCGAGCAGGTGCTGGTCAATATCCTCGACAATGCCTCTCGCTACTCACCGGCCGGCACCCCCATAGAATTCAAGGTGATGCTGGCGGATCCGGACCTCATCCTCGACATCATAGATATCGGGGTCGGCATCGCCGAGTCGGACCGGGACAAGATCTTCAATCTGTTCTACACCCAGCCTGTCGGCGATTGCGGCAGTCGAGGCACCGGGCTTGGCCTCGCCATTTCTCGCGCTATGATAGAGGCCCATGGCGGCCGTATCTGGGCATTCTCCGGTCCCAATGGCAACGGCACCTGCATGCGCATCTCGCTGCCGCTTGCCCTCAACGCACCTGAGGTATAATGGCCCGCATATGGCTCACAGCGATGGCAGAGAGTACTATTTCCCCTCTCCTCAGCCCTCCCCCAATGTTCGCCTCAGGAGACTAGATGGCTCACATATTGGTCATAGATGATGAAGCGGCGATTCGCCGCTTTCTGCGTATCAGCCTGATTGCCGAAGGGCATCAGGTCAGCGAGGCGGTAGGGGTCAACGAAGGGCTGGAGCTGTATCGCCATCTCAATCCCGATCTGGTGATCCTGGATCTCGGCCTGCCGGATGGGGATGGCATTCAGATACTGCAAGCCATTCGCGAGCATCACCAGAATCCGGTACTGGTACTGTCGGCGCGGGATTCGGAACAGGAGAAGGTGCGACTGCTGGATGCCGGTGCCAACGACTATATGAGCAAGCCGTTCGGCATTGGGGAGATGATGGCCCGCATCCGGGTATTGCTGCGCCAGCGGGCCGGCGTCAGCAGCGGCGAACGCCGTCACTTTCCTCAATGTGGCCTGACCTTGGACGCCAGCAGCCACAAGGTGAGCTTGCATGATGAGGAGATCCCCCTGTCTCGCAAGGAGTTCGCCCTGCTGCAAGCGCTGGTGTGCCACCCGGGCAAGCTGGTGATGCAGACCCAGCTGCTCAACGACATCTGGGGACCGAGCCACAAGGAAGATACCCACTACTTGCGTATCGTCATCGCCAGTCTGCGCAAGAAGCTGGGGGATAATCCCCAGCAACCCAGCCTGATCGAAACCGAATCCGGCATCGGCTACCGCTTTATCGGCAGCTGATGTTTCACGTGGAACGCCGTCCGCTGCACAGTACGGCCAAGAGGCCACAGCCAAAGAGCAGCATGCCCAGATCCTGCAAACCGGCCGCCAGTGCCAACCCCAGACTGAGCAACAGGTAGTAGGCCAGCCCGAACAGAGCACCCGCACTGCCTGCCACCTCCCGATAAGTCAGCAAGGCCTGACTGAGCACATTGGGAATGGCGATACCAAAGGCCACGACCACCCCCATCATGGGCAACAGGAAGCAGAGCGAATCCTGACTCGCCCACACAGCAACCCCCGCCCCCAGCGCCAGCGACGTGGCCAACCGGATGAGCGACATCGACTGCCAGCCCTTGCCCAGCAAGCGCTTGTTCAGCAGGCTGCCGATCAGAGTCCCTAGCGCCAACACCAGGCCGGAATAGCCGAACTCGCTGGCATTCAATCCCAATCCGGCAAACAGAAACGGTGCCAGGCTGTAGTAGCCAAACAGCATGGTATTGAACAGAGCGACCAGCAGGGCGCTACGCCAGAGCCCGCCATCCCTTGCCATCCGGCACGCCAGTGGCCAGAGAGCCACCCTGGTAGTGATGGCAGGACGGGTTTCCGGCAGACGCCAGCTGGCGATCACCGTCAATCCCAGGGCCAGCACCAGCAAGCCGCTGAAGACACCGAGATAGCCTGACTGCTCGGCCAACAGACCGCCGCTCACCAGCCCCAACACAGGGCTGATGGACAGAGCCACACCCATCACGGAGAAGACACGGGCCAGATCGCTGCCCTGATAGCTGTCACGCAGCATGGTCTGGGTCACGACAGATCCCACGGCGGCGCCAAAGGCCGAGATGATCCGCGCCAGCAGCAGGGTTTCAAACTGATTGGCCAGCAATGCCAGCAGACTGCCAGCCCCGTAGGTCAGCAGACCGGCCAGCATGGCCGGACGCCGACCAATCAGATCGCAGAGGCGACCCCAACAGACAACCCCTACCGCAAACGCCAGAAAATAGACTGACAGTGTCTGGGACGCCTGCCCGTCACTCACCCTGAACTGACTGGCAATATGCGTCAGCACAGGGCTGTAGATGGTCTCCACTATCTGGGGAAACATCATCAATCCAACCACCAGCCAGAGCGGTGGCAACTTGTTGTTCATGACAAACCTCCTTGACGAGAGGTTGCCAGTCTAGAGAGATACGAAATGTCTGATTACAATAAGCAAGACTATAAACATCAACAATCAGACATATGGCCTTTATTCTTCCCGATCACCCTTTTGATCCCGACCGCCTGACTGGCAGCGTGATCGGCATAGCCTCTGCACTGGGTTGGCACGACTCAGGCCGGCATCAGCATCAACGCCATCAGCTGTTGTTCGCCCAGGCTGGCTGCATGAGCATAGAGCTGGCCAATCGGGTATGCCTGCTGCCACCCAGTCGGGCAGCCTGGCTGCCGGCGGGTACGCCCCACAGGGTCTTGATGCGCGGCGTGGTGGCCTACCGATCCCTCTACTTCATGCCACAACCAGAGCTGCCAGCCAGCGTGCAGGTGATCGCTGTCAACCCGCTGCTGCGGGAGATCATAGAACGAATGGCACTCTGGCCATGGGAGAAACCGGAAGTGGAGCAGAGCCGGACACTGGCCTTGTTCATGGAGGAGCTGGCGCAAGCACCGCGACAATCCTGGCAGCTGCCGTTGCCGGCAGACCCTCGCCTGGCAGTCTGGTTACAGGAGGTAAAACGGGGAGACACCCTGCCCGATCGGCTCAACCGGCTGGCCGAACGGGTGGGTGCCAGTGACAAGACCATAGGTCGTATCTTCATGCGGGAAACCGGCATGAGCTATCAGGCATGGCGCCAGCAGTGGCGTCTGTTGCGTGCCATGGAGCTGCTGGCCGAGGCTGTGCCCATCAGCCGGGTAGCGGCTTCGCTGGAGTTCTCCAGCGACAGCGCCTTCATCAGCTTCTTCAAGCAGCATACGGGGCAGACTCCCCTGCGTCATCTCAACTCTCGGGGTGAGTCGCATCGGCCGAGCTAGCTTCCACCACCAGGGTATCCAGCGCCAGTGGCTTCAAGTTGCTGAGGGCATCCAGCACCACAGCCCGGGATGCTTCCTGCTGCTGGGCCAGCATCTCCTGTCCCAGTTTGGCGGTATCCAGTTCGGGTCTGGGGTTTTCAGTTGCCATGACATTCAGGCTGAGGGTGCTCATTATCAGGGTGGCGATCAGGGTTTTCATCTGGCTTGCTCCGGTATGGTTGAGATGACCAGATAGCTATTCCAATAGTCGTGCCAACCCTAAAAAAATACATAAGAGTATGAATTTGTTTAAATTTATATTCTTATAACACCAAGGTACGTCGCACAAAACATCATGAGTGGTCATTTTTAAACCCATTAGTGGTATTTTTTACCATGCTCGATTATTGAGTCATGTTCCACGTGGAACGTCCCGTTATTTTGATCGACACCCGCTTTTAAACTGAGCTATGGTGCTACATCCCCGTAACTGACTCTGGATCCGTCACCGAATGGAATTTTCCTTGTTCGGCGAGAAGTTCACTCGCCACGCCGGCATTACCCAACTCATGGATGACCTTAATCAGGGGCTGACCAATCCGGACGCCATCATGCTGGGTGGCGGCAATCCGGCTCCGATCCCCGCCATGCTGGAGCGCTTTCAAACCGAAGCCAGAAACCTGCTCGACAATGGCGAACTGGTCAAAGCCATGGCCAACTACGACGGCCCCCAAGGCAAAGACAGGTTCACCAAGGCACTGGCCACCCTGCTCAACAAGGAGCTCGGCTGGAATATCACGTCCCGCAATATCGCCCTGACCAACGGCAGCCAGAATGCCTTCTTCTACCTGTTCAACCTGCTGGCCGGTGAGTTCGCAGATGGCCGCAAGAAGAAGGTGCTCTTCCCCCTGGCGCCCGAATACATTGGCTATGCCGACTCGGCACTGGCCGATGACTATTTCGTGGCGTACAAACCCACCATAGAGAAACTGCCCGATGGCCAGTTCAAATACCATGTGGATTTCGAAAGTCTGCAGGTGGGTGACGATATCGGCGTGATCTGCGTCTCTCGGCCGACCAACCCGACCGGCAACGTGTTGACCGACGAGGAGATTGAACACCTCGATCAAATCGCCCGCGACAAGGGCATTCCACTGCTGATCGACAATGCCTACGGTGTGCCCTTTCCCGGCATCATCTTCAGCGAGGCCAAGCCGTTCTGGAACGCCAACACCATCCTCTGCATGAGCCTCTCCAAGCTGGGACTGCCAGGCACCCGCTGTGGCATCGTCATCGCCGACGAAAAGATCATCCAGGCCATCACCAACCTGAGCGGCATCATCAACCTGGCGCCGGGCAGCCTGGGGCCCGCCATCACAATCCCCATGATCGAGAGCGGCGAGATCATTGCCCTGAGCGAACAAGTAGTGAAACCCTTCTACAAGCAGAAGGCCGACTTCGCCGTGCAACTGCTGCGAGACGCCATCCCGGACCCGCGCTTCCATATCCACAAGCCGGAAGGCGCCCTCTTCCTCTGGCTCTGGTTCGAAGGCTTGCCGATCCACAGCCAGGAGCTGTATGAACGGTTGAAGGCCAAGAATCTGCTGATCGTACCTGGTCACTACTTCTTCCCCGGCATTGATGACCCGGAGTGGCGCCACAGCCAGGAGTGCATCCGCCTCAATTACTCCCAGAGCGAGGAGCTGGTGCGCCGTGGCATTGCCATCCTTGCGGACGAAATCAATACTCTCTACGCTCGCTGATCAAGCCTGCCAAAAACAAAAAGGCCTGCAATCGCAGGCCTTTTTCATCTCTTGTCACTTAGTTGGGCAGCGCCAACTGATCGGGTTTGCCGATCTCGATGGCACGAGGCTTGAGCGCCTCGGGCAGCTCGCGAGCCAGATCTATGGTCAAGAGGCCATGTTCCAGTCTGGCGCCCTGCACCTCAACGTGCTGACTCAGCTTGAAGGCGAGCTCGAAGTCACGCTCTGCGATACCCTGATGGAGGAACTGACGCTCACCGGCAGCTGCCTTGCGCCCCTTCACCTTGAGGGTGCCGTTTTCGGTTTCCAGCTCCAGCTCTTCGCGCTCAAAGCCTGCCACCGCTAGCGTGATGCGGTAGCTGTCGTGCTCCCGCTTTTCGATGTTGTAAGGGGGATAGGCAGCTGCTTTTTGTTCAAACAGGCCCTCCAGCTCACGGGCCATCCGCTCAAAGCCGACGGCATTGGAATAGAGATGAGAAAAATCGAGGTTACGCATAATCCTATCCTTCTAATAAGCAACAGGTTTTCATTTCCACAGGCCCGTCATCGGCACCCGGGAAGCTTGGTAAAAATGGATTCAAATCAGGCGTTAGCCGTTGATCTCAATCTTGCGCGGCTTCATCGCCTCGGGTACTTCTCGCATCAGCTCGATGTGCAGCAGGCCATTCTTCAGATCAGCCCCTTTCACCCGCACATAGTCGGCCAGTTGGAAACGACGCTCGAAGCCTCGCTCGGCTATGCCCTGATACAGATAGTTGCGATCGGACTCTGCCTGCTTGTTGCCCTTCACCGTCAGCAGATTTTCCTGGAAGCTCAGCTCCAGCTCTTCCTGGGTAAAGCCAGCCACCGCCATGCTGATACGGTAGTCGTTGTCACCCAGCTGCTCGATGTTGTAGGGGGGATAACCGGCATTGCCATTGCTGGCCGCAGATTCGATGAGATTGGCCAGACGATCGAAACCGATGGCAGAACGATAGAGCGGGGAAAAATCGATAGAACGCATAGTATTACCCTCTTGTGAGCGATAACGGATTATTTGCCCTCCTGTCGGACGGGCTCCTGGTCGAAACCTCTGTCGAGCGTTTCGGCCTTGTTACCTATATAGGGGCCAGCTTTTTGCTTTCAAGGGCTAAAAATGAAAAGTTTTCTGAAACATCAGATGTGGCTCTTAGCCTCCCTTGGCATCTTCTAGTGATAATAAAAGAGGTGAGCATAATCCCCCACCTTGTCCCGGCTCGCCCAAACATGGCACCCTAACCGCAGATCCCAAGGAACCATGCCATGTCCCGTTCCGAACGCCTGCTGGCCCTGCTCCAGCTGTTGCGCGGTCACCGTTACGCCATCACAGGCACAGAGCTGGCCAGCCGGCTCGGCATCAGCCTGCGCACCCTCTATCGGGATATCGCCACCCTGCAATCCCAGGGGGCGCATATCGAGGGTGAGCCTGGTATCGGCTATGTGCTGCGCCCCGGCTTCATGCTGCCACCGCTGATGTTCAGCGAAGAGGAGCTGGAAGCCCTGGTGCTGGGTTCACGCTGGGTCGTCGCGCACTGTGATGAAGCCTTGAGTGCATCTGCCAGCAGTGCACTGGCCAAGATAGAGGCTGTGCTGCCCGCCGAATACCGCCAACAGCTCCAGGCCAATGCCCTGCTGATCGGCACCTCCCGCAGCGGCAGCCCTCTCGATGAGGCTCCCCTGCGCAGCGCCATCCGCCAGCAGCGCAAGGTGACCCTGAGCTATCGCGATCTGAAAGAGGAGCTATCTGAGCGCACCGTCTGGCCATTTGCTCTCGGCTACTTCGAGCAAGTGCGGGTACTGGTCACCTGGTGCGAACTGCGGCAGGGCTTTCGTCACTTTCGGGTAGATCGCATCGCCCGGATGCAGCAGGAAGATAACCCCTATCCCAAGAGCAGAGAGAGCCTGCTGAAAGAGTGGCGTGCTACCCAGCAGATCCCGCAACCAAAATTCATTGCTGACAGAAACTGACAGCAGGTAGCGCCATGCTGACGGGGTCGGCGCAAATGCGCCCTCCACCGAATCAAGGAGCGTTACCATGTTGTTAGTCCCACAGTTCACCATTCTCTATGTCGCGAATCCGGCTCGCAGCGCCCTCTTCTATCGCGAGCTGTTTGGCCATCCGCCAGTCGAAGAGTCTCCCACCTTTGCCATGTTCGTGTTCGAGTCGGGCGCCAGGCTGGCGCTCTGGTCCAGTGCCACAGTAGAACCCGCCGTTACCCAGAGTGCAGGCGCCATGGAGCTGGCCTTCCCTCTGCCTGATGAAGCCAGTGTCGATACGGGCTTGGCCGAGTGGCGGGCTCGCGGCCTGACCATACTCCAGCAGCCAACCAAGATGGAGTTTGGCTACACCGGCATGGCGCTCGATCCGGATGGCCATCGCCTGCGCCTCTACTGCTTGGGTGCCGAGCCAGCCTAAATCTTCAGGTAGCCACATCTGTACATCAGGAAAAATGCCGAACACTAATCAGACGTTCGGCATTTTCGTTATTTCAACCCGGCCGACAGCGACACTCTCATCCTTTCAACTGCCAGTGTTTCACGTGGAACATCGGGAGGTGCCTCGCTAACCAGCTGCATTGCCTGTGTTATCATCCTCAAGCCTGATTATCTGGAAAAACAATGACCTCTCGACATAACTCCCTCAGACTTTACCAGCCGACCAACAGCACCCCGGATGAACTGACAGAGCA
>Ga0115550_1000649_pt1 | contig 28664 bp, 24 predicted proteins | sample COGITO_mtgs_1005_FD_87177 | JGI IMG/M metagenome (GOLD analysis project Ga0115550, IMG submission 87177) | Pelagic marine microbial communities from North Sea - COGITO_mtgs_100511 | ecosystem: Environmental > Aquatic > Marine > Epipelagic | place: Germany:Helgoland, sampling site Kabeltonne...
GGAACCATCGCCGTAAAACTTGTCGCCAATATGGGTCGCCGGAAAGACAAACGGCAGCGCCGAGGAGGCCAGCAGGTGATCCGAGGTGAGCAGGGTACGCACCCCGCGCCGTCTGGCTCGCTCCCACGGCAGATGGTCGGCCCGTCCCTGAAAAAAGGTGGTGGAGAGACCGTCATCATAGTCCGACGCTGTGATGGCCAGTGCCTCCAGGCTGCCATAGAGGATGTTGTCGTCGATGCGGTGATAGTCGATGAGCTGATCCAGCAGGCGGCGCAGGGGAGCGTTGTCAAACAGGTGAAAGGCGTGATTGGTGTGAGGATTGATAAGCCCGGCAGAGCCTTCATACAACAGCCGCCACAGCAATCTGCCGGGGTGAAAGTCGAAGATATGGTGGGTTTCGAAACGGCGCCAGACCCACTCCAGCTTACGTACCCCCAGGTGGAAACAGGAGGCATAGCAGGCCAGCGCTGTGACATTGATGGCACCGGCCGAGGTGCCGCACAGTATGGGAAATGGAATGCCGAGATTGCGGGGATAAAACTCGGCGATGGCCTTGAGGGCACCGACCTGATAGGCCGCGCGAGCACCGCCACCGGTCAAGAGAAGAGCTGTGTTGGGTCTGGCCATGATACTGCGCCTTATGGTTGCCACTGAAGGTGTTGCCACCGAGCAATTTAACTATAAGGCGCTGTATCGAATATAAAAACAGGTCTGCGCACCATTTTTTCAGCAGGCTGGTTTCAACGGCGGCTATGCCGGTGGATGGGAGCCTGCCAGGCTATCGAAGGCGGCAAAGAGGGGGGCACTGGCAAGGATTCGGCCGTGACCTAATCCACGGGTGCTGACCAGTTGGGTACGGCCATCCAGGGTTGCTCGTTGGGAGTCGCCGTAGGGGGCAAACCTGTCTTCCTCGTCGTGCACTATGATGGCGGCGCCGCTGCGGCTGGCGAGACGCCCCAGCGGGTCGACCGTGCTGAGGGGATGCTGGTACTCCTGCTCAATCTCTTTCACTACCGCATCGAACAGGCGGATGGAATAGCCGGAGCGGGCCACCATGCCGTAGAGCTGGGGCACATAGTCGAGCACGGGCGAAACAAGCAGCAGCGGCAACTGGTCGAGGGCTTGTTGGCGACTGGAGAGGGTGACGGCACCCCCCATGCTGTGGGCGATGACGCCATTGAGGGGACCGAATTTGACGACCAGTTCGGCCACCAGCTCGTCAAAGGCGCGCACGAAGCGGGGCAGGTGACCGGTATGACCGGCGCTATGGCCATGGGCCGGATGGTCATAGGCGATGGCGGTGAAGCCCTGGGCGGCGATATGGCTCATCAGCGGATAAAACTGGCTGGCACTGCCGGACCAGCCGTGCATCAACAGCCAGACCGGCCCCTGGCCGAGCCGATAGCTCATCAATATCCCTTCGCTGGTGTGCACGGCTTGCTTCACCAGGCCCGCAGGCGCCGCCTCATCCCGCTGATTGCGCTGGGGGGTGAGCAGCAGCTTGCTGGCGGTGCGCCTGGCGTGAGCGGGGGCGAGTCTGTGATGCAACCGGGTGCCAAGCCCCAGCAGCCATTTGCTCGGGCTGAAGCGGCGGGTGTTGAAGTAGATCTTGCTGCTCATGATGGTCCTGTCTGTTTTGTGTGCGAACGGTCGTGCTTTTTTGTGGGTTTTTAAAAAGTCATTCGAGAAATCATTGCCAGCTGGTCAGCAGATCATCCACTTCGGGCCAGAAGTGGCGAGCGGGATCCTGACACAAGTCCAGCGCATTGAACACCTGATCTGCCAGATAGAGGCCGTATAGCCGATAGACGGCGCGCCAGGGTTCCAGATCCTGGCGCCACTCCCCCTGCGCCTGACCCTGCACTACCTGGCGGGCCAGGTAGTCGAGCCAGAAACGCACCAGCTGGCGCGCTGCCTGTTGCACGTCACCCTCCTGGGCCGAGGTCCAGGCATCGAGGAACATGCAGCGACCGGCGAAACACTGATTCCAGGCCAGCCAGGCCTGGAGCAGGGCGACAAGTTTTTCGCGCTGGCTCTGGTGTTGTTGCTGGCGCACGGGCTGGATCACCCGCTCCCGGAACACTTCGGCAGCGTGTTCCAGCACGGCGATCTGCAGGTTGTCACGGGATTGAAAGTGGGCAAAGAGACCGCTCTTGGACATCTCGCACGCACAGGCCAGCGAGCCTATGGTCAGGCTCTCCAGCCCTTGCTGGCTCGCCTGCTCAAACGCAGTCTGCAAAATGTTGTCGCGGGTCAGACGGCCCTTGCTCATCACACTCTCCTCGTTGGCCCTGCAGCATAAAGTACGATCGTGCTAATTGTCGAGGGAGAAACTGGCAGGAGAGGCCACAGGTCAGACTCAATTCTCTTTGATATCCATCTGCTGCAAGGCGATGACCGCCTGGGTGTGATTCTTGACGCTGGGCTTGCGAAAGGCGGGAGTGATAGGTGGCAAGGGGTCAGTCGTCCTTGATATCCATCTGCTGCAAGGCGATGACTGCCTGGGTGCGGGTCTTGACGCTGGGCTTGCGAAAGGCGGGAGTGATATGGACCTTGATGGTGGCAAGGGGGTCAGTCGTCCTTGATATCCATCTGCTGCAAGGCGATGACCGCCTGGGTGCGGTTCTTGACGCTGGGCTTGCGAAAGGCGGGAGTGATATGGACCTTGATGGTGGCAGGAGGGTCAGTCGTCCTTGATATCCATCTGCTGCAAGGCGATGACCGCCTGGGTGCGGTTCTTGACGCCGAGTTTGCGAAAAACAGCCGTGATATGGGCCTTGATGGTGGCTTCGGAGACATTGAGCTCCCAGGCGATCTGCTTGTTCAGGCTGCCATCGCGCAACATCACCAGCACCTTGTACTGCTGTGGAGTGAGGCTGGCGAGCTTGCTGGCGAAATCGGGGCCGTCTTCGGATTCGGGATGCAGGGAGATGCCGGCTGGCACCCAGTTATCTCCCCCGATCACCGTATTGAGGGCGTTGACCAGCTCTTTCATGGGGACCGACTTGGGGATGAAACCCAGCGCGCCGAGTCGCAGTACTTGCTGGATGATGGCGGCATCTTCCGAGGCGGAGACCACGACAATGGGCAGGTCGGGATACTGGCCGCGCAGGTGGGCGAGGCCGGAGAAGCCGTTGGCGCCGGGCATCTTGAGATCGAGCAGCAACAGGTCTACCTCAGGGTGTTCCCCCAGCAGGCTGGTCAGGCTGTTGATGGAGTCGGCCTCCAGCAGCTGGGCATCGTTGATGGCCATGTGCACAGCTTGATAGAGGGCGCCCCGAAACAGGGGGTGGTCATCTGCGATGACGATGGTAAATTGGCTGTCCATTGCTCACATTATTGCTAACTGATTGTTTTGGAAAATCAAACTAGCATCGCTCTCTTGGGGGGTCAAACCCGCAGGCGTGCAAATGTGAAGCGACCGTCGGATGTCGTGCCATTGGGGCAGATGGGATGGTCACGAGCAACCCATGCAGGAGGCAAGAGATGGGATCCTTGGTATTGACGGTGGGCACGGGCTCCACCTGGGCAATGCGGGCGGCACTGGTGCTCGCCATGAGCGGGCAGGAGTGGCAGGAGCAGGTGTTTGATCTGGAAGATGCCAAGGCGTTGGCGCGGCTCAAGCGGTTGGCGCCTGCCGGCCTGGTGCCCTGGCTGGATCACGATGGCGTGCGGGTACACGACTCGCTGGCCATTGCCGAATACCTGTACGAGCTCTGCCCAGACCGCCAGCTCTATCCCGCTTCCCGGGCCGAGCGGGCGCTGGCCCGCAGTCTGTGCGCGGAAATGCACTCGGGCTTTGGCCAGATCCGCAGTCAGCTGCCCTTCTTTCTGGGGGCGCCGACCCGCAGCGAGCCACCGGTGGAGGCCATCGGCGAGCTGGCTCGCCTGCAGACCATCTGGTCCCAGGCGAGGGGGCCATTCTATTTCGGTGAAGAGGGCATCATAGATGCCTTCTATGGGGTGATGGCCTATCGGCTTGCCAGCTATGGCATCCAGTTGCCCGGTCAGGCCGGTGTCTATCAGCAGGCCTTGCTGGCCTGGCCTTTGTGGCAGGCTCTGCTGGTCAAGGTACGGTTGCAGTGGCCTGTGGCTGCCCGTCAGCCGGCGTAAGACGGCCCTGTTGAACGGGTCGGCGACTGACATTGAAGAGGGGAGCCATTGGCTCCCCTCTCTGCTGATGCGTGGGAGGGTCTACGGCTGCCGACCGGCAAACACCACCACCACCTTGTCGGCGCCCTTCTCCCGCACGAAGCTGTAGGGAGCATCCGACAGCTTCTTGTGGCTGCCAGCGGCTATGGCCGGATGGGCGGCGCGGAACTGGCCTAGCCTTTGCCAGTGCTTGACCAGCTCGGCCTTCTCACCGCTCCCGATCTCCTGCCAGTTCATGTCCGAGCGAACACTCTGATCGAACACGCCGCCATCCTTGGCCAGACCCCGGCCGGACTCGTCCCCGTAGTAGAGCTGGATGCCCCCCGGCAGCAGCATGAAGCTGTTGGCGACTCTGCGTTGCAGCGGCACGTCCTGATAGTCGCCAAAGAACAGCTTGGTGTCGTGGGAGCTGATGTAGCTCAGCACGTTGAACTCGGGATCCTGATTGATGCGGCTGGCGTAGCTGGCATAGGTGGGATCGCTGCCCGCCATGCACTGGGCCTGGGGCAGAGCGAACTCCCGTTGATAGTCGAAGTTGATCAGGGAATCGAAGCCATTCTGGTACCAGAAATCCTTGGCGACCCCGTGATCCCACACCTCGCCCACCATGTAGAAGGGGAGGTCATCGAGCGCCTTGCTCGGGTTGGCGGTCTTCCACTCCTTGAGTGCCGCCGTACCTGCCTGTTTGAGCTTGGCCCAGACGGCGGGTTCCAGATGCTTGACGGTGTCGGCGCGGAAGCCGTCGATGCCGAAGCGGCGCACCCAGTCGGTGTGCCAGGCGATGAGGTAGTCGCTGACGCTTGCATTTGGGAGCGCCTTGGCTCTGGTGTCTTTCTTCGCCGCCAGCAGTGGCGGCAAGCCCACCGGCTTGGTGGACTCGGTCAGGAAGTCCGGCAGCCCCGCCACCGAACCGGTCACATCGTCTGTGCCTGGCTGCGGGTAGCCGGGCAGGCCGGCGCGCACCCATTCACCGCTCCACCACTTGTTCCAGTCTGGTGATTGGTAGTCGATAAACTGGTTGTAGCCATGCCAGTTGAGGCCGCCACTCGGACGCCATTCGTTCCAGCGGGCCGGCAGTTTGCCGGTGTTCTGGGTCAGATCGGTGAGCCCCAGATCCTGCAGATCCGCCAGAGTGGCGTAGCCTGCGTGGTTCATCACCACATCGAGGATGATCCGCATGCCGCGCTTGTGGGCCTCGTCCACCAGGGTCTTCAGGCTCTCCTCGTCGCCGTAGTTGGGATCGATCTTGGTGAAATCCAGTGCCCAGTAGCCGTGGTAGGCGTAGAAGGGGAAGTTGCCCTGCTCGCCGCCGCCGATGAAGCCGTGTACCTGCTCCACCATGGGAGTGATCCAGATGGCGTTCATGCCGAGGCTTTTGATGTAGTCGAGCTTCTCGGTCAGCCCCTTGAAGTCGCCGCCGTGCCAGGTGGCGACCTCGTCTTGACCATCCTTCTGGCGGCCGAAGCTGTGATCGTTGGCGGGATCGCCGTTGTGGAAGCGATCGGTCAGCAAGAAATAGACGCTCGCCTGATCCCAGCTGAAAGGAGCTTGCTTGGCTGCCTTGACCGGTTCGAGCAGCAGCAGGCCGCCGCTCTCCTTGCTCGGGGTCAGGGTCAGCTTGCCCTGTTTGACCACGGCCTCCTGTTTTGAGTAGGCATCCCGCAGCCGGGTGCCGTCAGGCCAGACTCCCTTCAGCGACACCGTCACAGGGCCGCCATCCCAGGCGATACAGGGCTCTGCCGGGGGCTGGCGCTTGAACTCGCTCTTCCTGGTCGCCCGCAGTACCTTGAGGCTGGGGGTATCGGGGTTGAAGGTAAACTCGTAGTCCCCGGCCAGCATCACCCGCAGGGTGAAACTTGTCCCCTTGGCGCATTTGTCCATGGGTTGGGCGGTGCCGAAGGGGAGCGGCTTGGCCTCGGTCGGACCGAAGCTGGTGCCGCAACTGTTGCCGGCATCGCCGATGCGGATCTGGTGGCTGCCCTTGTCCAGCTTGTGGGTCAGGCTGACGGTGCCCTTGTCCAGCGTCAGCGCCTCGGCCAAAGGTTTGCCATCCACATAGAGATGCACCTCGGGGGCAGCCAGCACCAGGCCTGAACACAGGGGGCCAGCCAGCAGGGCGAGCCAGAGGGGGGAGAAGCGGGGAGAGCGACGCATAAGCCATTCCTTGAGCAAGGGTAACCGGACCAGATTCCGTCAGTGGGGCTCATTCTAGGGGGCATAGTGGCGGGCTTGGACAGGCAAAACGCCGATCTGTGAACTCAGTTCAAATGGTTACGTTTTCAAGCCGGGCAAAGTGTGATGACGGCAAGCATCCGCTCGCGCTTGTCCAGAGAAGGCCGCCCTGACGTCAAGAAGCCGCCGCCCGAGTCGCGACATTCACAGGGCATTTGCTCACGACTGAGCAACCCCAAGGCATAGCTTGGGGGCTTGTACTGGGCCTGCTTCTTTTCCCGGAAAAATGGCACGGCTCTAACCCGACGAGGCTACTCCCGCTAACTGTATCGGTCAGCGGGCATGGCAGGGCGGGTCGGTCACAGTTGGTGGGTGTAACCACTTTGCACGATATGCCAGAGGCTGTCTCAGCCACTATTTACCCTGCGCTGTACGTTAACAGAGGGACAGGTGCGCAGATATTGATGGGGGGTCAGGCCGAACTCCTGCTTGAAGCGGGCAGCGAAACGGCTGGGAGAGTCATAACCGCAGGCGAGGGCCACCTCCAGCGGAGTGAGGGCCTGTTGCAGCAGAGTGAGGGCGTGGCTCATGCGCACCTGGGTCAGCAGCTGGCGAAAGCTGCTCCCCTCGGCGGCCAGCTTGCGCACCAGGGAGGCGCGGCTCATGGCGAAGTGGGGGGCTATGGTCTCGAGTGTATGGTCGGCGCCTGGCTCCACCCCGAGGTAGCGGGCCAGCCGCTCCCCGAGCGTCATTGTGTTGGCGGGAAACAGCAGGTCGAGTGCATGGGCGGCGTGCAGCTCGGCATAGAAGCCGTGCAGCAGCTGGATCTGGGTGGCCTGGCTCAGCGTGCGGCTGGCCATGGAGCAGACCAGCTCGAAGCAGAACGCCAGCGCCGGGTTCACCTCAAGGCGCGGCTCCCTCTGCGGGGTGGGCGGGGCGCTGCTCAGCCATTCGGCGGGGGGCGGGGCCAGCAGGGTCAGGGCATGGGAGCTGAACTTGCCCTGCTCGGGCTGATTGATGAAGGTGAGCTGGTGGCCTGCCGGGATCAGCAGCCAGCTCCCCTTGTCAAACGACAGGCGCCTGTCTTGCCACCACAGCAGCTTGTGGCCCTGCTGTACCCAGATGAGGGTCGGCGCATAGATGAGCACCCTGTGCAGGGGCTGCTCGCGGATCCCGAAATAGTGATTCAGTTGCAGCAAGGGAGTGCTCATCCGGCGGGCTCCTAGGGGGTGACGAAGGTGGCGGTCAGGGTGGCCTTGCCCAGCGCCATGGCATTGAGCATGTAGCCTACCATGGCGGGCGGGGTATCTGCCTTGACCTCAAGATCCTGGGGCAGTGCCCAGGCGGTGAACTGGTAGCGGTGCATGCCGTGCCCGGCGGGCGGGCAGGGGCCGCCGTAGCCCTGGCTGCCGAAGTCAGTTCCGAGCTCAAGACCCTGTTTGAGTTTGCCGGAGACGTTGCTGGCCAGCTCGCTCTGATTGGCGGGCAGGTTCACCACCAGCCAGTGCCACCAGCCACTGCCGGTGGGGGCGTCGGGATCATAGGCGGTGATGGCGACGCTCCTGGTGCCGGCCGGCAGATCCTGCCAGCTCAGCTGGGGTGAGCGGTTATCCCCCTTGCAGCCGAAGCCGTTGAAGCTGAACGCCTTGTCCATCAGCTGGCCTTCCTGGATGTCCGTGCTCTTCAAGGTTATGGCGGTGGCGGGCAGTGCCGCCACGCACAGCAGGGAGAGCAGGGCTGAACGCAGGGGTAATTTCATTGTGGTGCTCCTTTATGGATGAGGGGATCCTGATGAGGGGATCAGTCTAGCGAAGGAGGGCCAGCCTGGTGCAACATCAAGGCTCAATATCAGGATTAAGGTGGCTGATTGTGAGCAGAACTGCATCTGGAAGGGGGAAAATTGGGACGGCGAGGTGGCAATGGAGTGGGCGGCTGGTGGTGTGGCGGCCATAAAAAAACCGGCCTCATGGAGGCCGGTTTTGACATTGTGCTGACAGAAGAGCAGGCGGCTTAGCGCAGTATCATCTGCTCGCGGCCCGGGCCGACGGAGACCATGGGGACCGGCACACCCAGCAGGGCTTCGATACGCAGCACATAGTGCTGGGCAGCCTTGGGCAAGTCTTCAAACTTGCGGATGTGGGAGATGTCTTCGCTCCAGGCTTCCATGGACTCGTACACCGGCTTCAGACCGGCGGTCTGTGGCCAGATCGGGTTCTCGGTGTTGGCACCTTCGTAGGCCACGCAGATCTTCAGATCCGGCATGCCGGAGAGGCAGTCCAACTTGGTCAGGGCGATCTCGTTGGCGGCCTGGATCTCCAGACCCTGCTTGGTGGCAACGGCGTCGAAGTAACCGATGTCACGGGGACGGCCTGTGGTGGCACCGAACTCGTTGGCGAACTTGCGGAACTCTTCCTGGTTCTCCATGGCGGTGATCAGGGTGCCGGTACCGACAGAGGTACTGAACGCCTTGGCCACGGCAATCACGCGCTCGGGGCGCAGGGCTGGCAGGCCGCCACCGATGCCGGCGTAAGCGCCGGAAACGTGGGAAGACGTTACCCAGGGGTACTCGCCGTAGATGAGGTCACGGCCGGCGCCAAGCTGGGCTTCGAACAGCAGGGTGCCATTCTGGGCCTGGATGGCCTTGAGCGGCTCGCTGACGTTGCAGACGGCGTCGATCCAGGGAGCGGACACTTCCAGCAGCCAGTCTGCCATTTCCTGGGCGGTCTGGCTGAACTCGAAGCTCGGGTAGAGGGCTTTGAGCTGCGGCAGTTTCCAGTCGAGGAAGAACTGGATGCGCTCGACCAGCACTTCAGGCTGTTTCAGCCAGCCGACCAGGATCGCTTTTTTCATGACCCGATCACCGTAAGCCGGTGCAATGCCCTGACGGGTGGAGCCATAGGCACCATCACCCAGACGGACTTCTTCCAGGGTATCTTCCAGCGCATGGATCGGCAGGCAGAAGGTAGCGCGATCAGAGATGGCCAGTTTAGGGGTCACGCCGGCGGCTTTCACTTCAGCCAGCTCGCGGGTCAATGGCTCCGGGCTGATGACCATGCCAGGGCCGAGGACAACCAGGCACTCCGGGTTGAATACGCCGCTCGGCAACTGGTGCAGCTTGAAGGTGCCCAGGTCGTTGACGACGGTGTGGCCGGCGTTGTTGCCGCCCTGAAAACGGATGCTGGCGGCGGATTGACCTGCCAGATAATCGACGATGCGGCCTTTGCCTTCATCACCCCAGTTAGCACCTACGACTACGATAGACGACATGACTCTTTCTCCTAAGACGTTAGGCGTTCATCCTAGGAGGCTAAGGCGGATTAGAAAAATTAATTATCTTTATAATTCCGATAAGAGAACCATATAATTACAACAGCGTTATCGGCAAGACACCTGTGCTGCTGCACTGGCCGGCATAAGGTGCGCAGAGGTGGAAAACAAAAGGATCCCCATGCTGGATATTCACTGGCTGCAAACCTTCGTCACCCTGGCACGGTTGCAGCACTTCGGCCACACCGCCACCGAACTGCACATGACCCAGCCCAATGTCAGCCTGCACCTCAAGAATCTGGAGCAGGCTACCCGGGTCAAGCTGATTGAACGCAGCCCGTTCCGGCTGACCCAGGCGGGGGAGCGCCTGTTGCAAAGTGCCGAGCGCGCCATCAATGAGTTGCTGCTGTGCCAATCCGACCTCAATGCCCTCAATCAGCTGAGTCAGGGCACGCTTGCCATCGCCGCCAGCGACATCATCTCCCGCTTGCTGCTGATCCAGCCGTTCCAGCGTTTCAAGCAGGAGTTTCCCGGCATCGACCTCACCTTGTTCAATACCACGTCGGATCAGGCGGCCGAGCTGGTCAAGGCTGGCAAGGCGGATCTCGGCTTCGTGATGGCGCAAAAGCGCAGCGAACCTCTGTTCTACACAGAGTTGCAGCAAGTGACCTGGTGCGCGCTGGGACACGCCTTGGCCCGCTGGCAAGCGCGGGCCAAGGCGGGAGAGAGCGATCCCCTCGATGAGCCGACCCTGATCCTGCTCGGCCACGACACCCGCACCCGGGCGCTGATAGACCCTTCCTTGCCCCTGCTCGGTTTGCCTACTTGTCGCATCATGGAAGTGGGCAGCGTGGATGCCCAGCTCGACTGGGCCGAGGCGGGATTCGGGGTGGCCATAGTGCCGGACTTCTCGCTCCATCCGCGCCTCAAGCTCACCGCCCCCGTGACCAGATTGACCGACTTTCCCGGCACCAGCTTAGGATACGTGGTGCGTCAGAATCAGGTGTTGTCACGGGCCATCAAGCAGCTGCTGCACTGGGTGGAGGAGGAGATACAAAGGCCGGATGCCTACCATCCACCGCAGCCCACGGCTGAGCGCTGAGCCGGTTTTGGATAAGCCGGGGGAGTTGTCGCTTGTCCGGCCGCGATCACAACCGATAACAGGCAAGGTTTGACGGCTGAAATAAACGGTATATCTATCGCCTTCATTCCCGCTGTGTGTGCCGGGCCAAGGGATATAAAACGATACAAAAAAGAGGCCACCCGAATGGGTGGCCTCTTTGCCTTGGGTATCCCCGGGATCACTGGGTGGGGATGCTCGCCGAGGGCGCGGCAGGCAAGGGCTGGCTCGCGTCGTTCGTTGAACCGGTCGCGCTTGGCGATCCCCCTTTTGTGTCGCTTGTCGCCCCAGTGGCAACTGCTGCAGGAGAGACTGCCGCCGAGGCGGGCATAGTCACGGTTGCTTGCGTTGTCGTTGCCGCCGACGGGGGAGATGCCACCCCGGGTTGAGTCGCCATGGCGGCCGAGGTGGGTGGTACAGCGACGGGCTGGGTTGCCACCGGGGCGGATGTGCCCGCCGGGGGAACAGTCACCTCGCTGCTGGCGTGCGCAGCCGAGGCCGCTTCCATTGCGGGGGTTGCCGCCGACACTTCTGTCGCAGAGGCAGTGAGGGATTCAGGTGTCAGTGACGGCAGTGGCAGGGCGGCGTCTTCCATGCCCGGATGGCGCGGTACGTCTGCCGCGGCCAGCATGGAGTCCTGGGTGAGGGGCGTCAGTGCGGGGTGCAATCGGGTAAATTGCTTGAGCCGCGCGGTCAGCACGTCCCGCACTGTGCGCACCTCGGCTTCGGGCAGGCTGTCCAGTGCGATCAACTCGGCGGTAACGGCGAAGGTACTGACGCTGGTGGGCTGTCCGGGATAGAGGTTGGCGCCGATCCGGCTGTGCTGATAGTAAGGGTGGTGCTTGAGCAGGCGGTCGATCTGCTCCCCTTCGATAGGAATGATACGCGCCTTGCAGCGACCGGTCAGGTCCCCTATGCCCTGATTGGGGTGGCCCGCCACCACGAAAGCGGCGTCCAGAGTGCCATCGCAGAGCCCTTCCAGCCGACTGTTGACTGCGGCCGGGATGACGGGGGCAAAGCTGCTTGCCTGCCAACCCATGGCATCGAGCAGAGCCTGACTGGTGACGCGCTCCCCCGAGCCCGGGTTGCCAAGATCGACCCGCTTGCCTTCGATGTCAGCCAGGGTAGTGATGCTGCTGGTGGCGCTGGCAAGCAGGGTCAGCGACTCCTGATGGAGCCTGAACAGGCTGCGAAGCCGGTCGTTGGGCGGCTGGCCAACGAAGGGGCCCGTGCCTTTGGCGGCATGATGAACCACATCCGACTGCACCAGTGCCAGCTGGATTTTGCCCTGGCCCAGCTCCTTCAAGTTGGCCAGCGAGCCCGACGTGCTCTGCACCGAGCAGTGCAGCCCCTTGCTGGCACTCTCTTCGTTCAGCAAGCGGCAGATGGCGCCTCCGGTCGGATAGTAGACACCGTTGAGCGCCCCTGTGCCAATGGTGAGATTGGTGGGGCTGGCGTGCAGGGGCAGTGCCAGTGCCGCAGCCAGCCAGGGCAGGGTGATTCGTAGCAGGGCAGGCAGGTGGTGCAAGGGGCTTGGGTACATAGTGAACCGGATAAATGGCTGATAAAAGGGATGGGCCTGGCCCATCCCGTATGACGTCTCATGTTGTCTATTCAGCGGCGGGCCACAATGGCGTCAACCATTGTGGCCCGCAACGACTGCGCTCAAGCGTAGTTGGTTGCCGCCGACATGCAGCTGCAAAAATATACGCTATTGCCGTCAGATGCGAGTCTGGATCGCTTTCTCCATGCGAGCCAGTGCCTCGGTCAGCCGTGCCCTGGTGCAACCGAAGTTGAGCCGCACGAACTGGCCATTGCCGAACTGGGCGCCGGGGGAGAGTCCCACTCCCGCCTGTTCGAAGAAGGCGATGGGGTCGTCGAGCCCGAGCGCACTGACATCGATCCAGGCGAGGTAGGTCGCCTGATGGCGCGCCAGCGTGACGCCAGGCCAGCGGGCGACCGCCTGCTCGATCAGCGCCAGATTGGCAGCCAGATAGTCGAGTTGTTCGGAAAGCCAGGGGTCGCCCCCTTCGTAGGCCGCTTCGGCCGCGACAAAGCCCAGCAGATTGACGTCGGCGCTGATGCCGCGCATTGCCTGTTGCAGCTTGAGGCGCAGGCGGGGGTTGGGCACCACGGCGAAGGCGCAGCACAGACCCGCAATATTGAAGGTCTTGCTCGGTGCCATCATGACGGCGCAGCGATCGGCGGCTTCCGGGCTGACGGCGCCATAGGGTATGTGACGGGCATTTTTGTCCAGCAGCAGATCGCAATGGATCTCGTCCGAGCAGACCACCAGATTGTGGCGCTCGGCGATGGCATCGATGGCTTCGAGCTCCTCGCGGGTAAACACTGTCCCACCCGGGTTGTGCGGGTTGCACAGCAGCAGCAGATCACCAAACGGGGCCTGACGCTCCAGCGCTTCCAGATCCAGCACCCAGCGACCCGCCTCTTCCACCATGGGGACTGTGAGCAGGGGACGGTCGTTGAAACCGGGGGCTTGCAGGAAGGGGTAGTAGACCGGCTTGGGAGTGATGATGCCGCGGCCTTGCTGGCTCCAGGCCTTGCACGCCAGGTTCAGACCCGGTACCACGCCGGGCAGGAAGATGAGCCACTCTGGTTGTATGGTCCAGCCGTAGCGGCTTGCCAGACGCGCCATGATGAGTTCGATCAGCCGGGCAGAGGGGCGCGAGTAACCGAAGATGCCGTGGGCGACCCGCTTGGTGAGGGCCTCGACGACGGCGGGCGGCGAGACAAAGTCGGTGTCGGCAACCCACATGGGCAGCACGTCCTCGCCTTTGTACTTGTCCCATTTCAGGCTCATGGTGTCGCGACGATCTATTTCCCGGTCAAAATCAAACATGTGAAATCCTTATACTGGCCAGTGGGCTTTCAATGTACGGGGTCGGGCGCGGGGTCGCAAGCCTTGAGGTAACTCTTGATAATGACATAAAATAAGCGGCGCTATTTCATGCACTTGCCGAATTTTGGCCAGTTTTTATCCCCCAATCCAGTGGTAATCCTATGAGCTTGCTGACCACAGCCCTGCAGAGGCGTGATCCCGTCTCCCTCTCTTTTCTGGCCGTGACCTTTATGACCGGGGTTGCAGTAGCGCTCCAGGTACCGACCTTGAGCCTGTTTCTGGCCGAAGAGGTGCAGGTGCGCCCCTTGCTGGTCGGGCTCTTTTACACCGTCAACGCTGTGGTCGGCATCCTCATCAGCCAGTGGCTCGGCCACCGCTCCGACAGCAAGGGGGATCGCAAGCAGCTGATCCTGCGCTGCTGCTTCGCGGGTGTAGTGCTCTCCCTGCTGTTCGCCTGGAATCGCAACTACTGGCTGCTGGTGAGCCTGGGGGTTGTGCTGGCCAGTCTGGCAGCTACTGCCAGCCCCCAGCTGTTTGCCCTGGCCCGTGAATATGCCGACAGCCGCAACAAGCGAGCGGACATGTTCAGCTCAGTGCTGCGGGCCCAGTTTTCCCTGGCCTGGGTGATTGGTCCCCCCATCGCCTTCGCGCTGGCCATCGGCTATGGCTTCGAGGCGATGTATCTCGCCTCCGCCCTTGCCTACCTTGTCTGCGCGCTGGTGGTGTGGCGCTGGCTGCCCTCCCTGCCGTTGCCCACGCAAAATAACGAGGTGGAACGGGTCAGCAGCTGGCGGGACCCGTCGGTGCGGGCACTGTTTATCGCCTCCACCCTGATGTGGACCTGCAACAGCATGTATCTCATCAACATGCCGCTCTACATTACCCGCGAGCTGGGGCTGGAGGAGAAACTGGCGGGTGTGTTGATGGGCACGGCTGCGGCCCTGGAAATCCCCTTCATGTTGCTGGCAGGCTACTACACCCAGCGCTTTGGCAAGCGCCCCATGATGCTGGTGGCTGTGCTGGCCGGGGTGTTTTTCTACGTGGGGCTGGTCACCCTGTCGAGCCAGCCTGCCCTCATAGCGCTGCAACTGCTCAACGCCATCTTCATCGGCATAGTCGCGGGGATCGGCATGTCCTACTTCCAGGATCTGATACCGGGGCGCGCCGGGGTGGCGACTACCCTGTTTGCCAACAGTATCCGCACCGGTTCCATCATGGCGGGGGCCATAGCGGGAACCGTGGCCGAGATCTGGAGCTTTCACGGTGTCTTCATGGTGGCGACCGCACTGGCGATGGCGGCACTGGCCGCCTGCTGGCGGGTACCCAATGTGTGAGGCGGGTTTGTGACCGGTTGGCTATGGGTGACGCAGGCAGCCTGACGGCTTGGGCTTATTTGTCGTTATCGGTCTGATATTCGTTGCGCAGGCAGCGCAGCAGCAGTTCGGTGGCCGGGCCCAGAGTATCGGCCGTTGATGGCGTGAGCTGAGATATCAGTATCGCTGTCGCTGACCGAGGTTACTTGTCGTTATCGGTCTGATATTCGTTGCGAAGACAGCGCAGCAGCAACTCGGTGGCCGGACCCAGGGTATCGGCTGACGGGGTGAGCAGATAGGTATAGAGGTGGCGCTCGTTGCCGCTCTCCAGATCCAGTGGTACCAGGGCGCCGCTGCCCAGCTCCTCCTGCACCAGATGGCGGGGCAACCAGGCATAGCCAAGGCCGAGTTTGAGCATGGCGATGGCTTCGTGATAGTGGGTCGCCTTCCAGCCGGTGTCGTCCGCATCGTTCCAGTCCACCGAGCGGTGGATGGGGGGATGCAAGCTTATCTGGTTGTGGCTGGCGAGCTCCTCGGTGGAGACGGCTCCCGTCAGGGCGGCGAGGGGATGTTCGGCCGAGCAGAGCGGCAGCAGGCATACTTCGTCCAGCGGCAGGCCGGTGCGATCCTGGGGCAGGTGTTCGGACAGCATGAGATCCCCTACCTGCAATGCATTGAAGTGGCAGTGAATGCGTTCGTGCAGATTGACGCGGCAGCCCCGGCTGCGGGGATAGAAGTTGGCCAGTGCCCGATAGAGTCGCTCCCGCGGTTGCAGCACGGAAACATAGAGATTGATCTGCGGCTCCCACTGCCGTTCCAGGTTGTTGGCCAGGTTTTCCAGCTCTTCCACCTGCTGGCTGAGCTGACGGGCCCGCTTGAGGAAGATCTCCCCTGCCGGCGTCAATACCGCCTTGCGCCCCCTCACTTCCAGCAGGGGGACTCCCAGACTCTGCTGCAGCTTGGCCACCGCATGATTGAGAGAGGATTGGCTCTTGTTCAGCGCCTCGGCGGCCTGGGCATAACCGCCGCAGTCCACCACGGCCTGAAAGATTCGCCATTGCTCAAACGTGCTCTTGGGACGAAACATATCTCAACCTGATAAGGGATCGGATCTGATAAAGGCCTTCGACAGGGTGCCGACGACACCCTATTGAATTTAACCCCATGCGGTGCAGGGTTCCGGTTATTTTGTTGATTTATTTGGGCTGGGCCACAAAGGTCTGACCGGTTTTGCCACGGCTGTCCTGTCCCATCAGGTAGAGATAGAGCGGCATCAGGTCGGCCGGTGTCTTGAGCTGCTGGGGATCTTCCGCCGGGAAGGCGCTGGCGCGCATCTTGGTGCGGGTACCACCCGGGTTGAGGGTGTTGACTCGCACAGCCGTGTTTTCCAGTTCGTCGGCCAGCACTTCCATCATGCCTTCGATGGCGAACTTGGAGATGGCGTAGGTGCCCCAGTAGGCGCGGCCTTTGCGCCCCACGCTGGAGGAGGTGTAGACAATGGAGGCATCACCATGCTCCTTGGCGGTCTGGCGGATCAGCGGCAGCAGCGCCTGGGTCAGCAGGAATTCAGATTTCACGTTGACCTGCATCACCTCGTCCCACTCTTTCTCCTGAATATGTTCGAAGGGAGAAAGGGTGCCGAGCAGGCCCGCGTTGAACAGCACGCCGTCGAGGCGACCAAACTGCTGGGCGAAGGTCTCGGCCATGCCGCGGTAGTGGGCGGCGGTTGCTCCTTTCAGGTCCACCGGCACTATGGCGGGAAGGGGATAACCGGCGGCCTCAATCTGGTCATAAACAGCCTCGAGTTTGGCACTGGTGCGGCCGAGCAGGATCACGGTCGCGCCGTGGGCTGCATAGGTGATAGCCGCTTCGCGGCCTATGCCGTCACCGGCACCTGTGACCAGAATGACCTTGTCCTTGAGCAGATCCCGGGGTGCCTGATAATCGAGCATGACAACTCCTGTTAACAAATTCGTGGCAGATGCGCGCGGCAATAAAGGGGCAAGTGTACTGATCCCGCACGGCATTTGACCAGTATGAGACGGCAAAAATGTGAAGAAAATAGAGGGGTTGTGATTGTCGAGTCTGTTTTTTGAGCCACTGTCGCAGAGTTTTTGCGCGAGCCCTGCAAACTCCCTAGAATGTGAAAAACTCGAACACTGAGCGGAGCATCAAGTGGCATTTTTGACCGAATATGGGCTGTTCCTGGCCAAGACCCTCACCTTACTGCTGGCCATAGCTGCCGTCATCCTGATGGTGATCAGCAGCCGTCAGCCGAAATCCCGCAAGGGTGAGCTGGTGGTGACCGATCTCTCCAGCGAGCTGGAGCAGGGGCGTTATCAATTGCAGGCGGCGCTGGCCGGCAAGACCGAGCGCAAGCTGCTGGAGAAAACGCGCAAGGCCGAACACAAGGCCCGAGCCAAGACCGAAGACGAGCGCAGCCGGCTGTTTGTGCTCGATTTCAACGGCAGCATGGATGCCAAAGAGGTGGCTTCCCTGCGAGAAGAGGTGAGCGCCGTGATAGGGGTCGCCCAGTCCGGTGACGAGGTGTTGCTGCGTCTTGAGTCCGGCGGCGGTGTGGTCCATGGCTATGGCCTGGCAGCTTCCCAGCTGCAGCGACTGCGTGACAAGGGCATCAAGCTCACCGTAGCCATCGACAAGGTGGCGGCGAGCGGCGGTTACATGATGGCCTGCGTGGCAGATCAGATACTGGCGGCGCCCTTTGCCATCGTCGGCTCCATCGGTGTGGTTGCCCAGTTGCCGAACTTCAACAAGCTCTTGAAAAAGCACGACATCGAATTCGAGATGCACACCGCTGGCCAGTACAAGCGCACCATCACCATGTTCGGTGAGAACGATGATCTGGGGCGGGAAAAGTTTCGTGAGGAGCTGGGCGCCATCCACGAGCGGTTCAAGGCGTTCGTGGCCGAGCACAGACCCCACCTCGACATAGACAGTGTCACCACGGGGGAACACTGGCTGGCGAGCCAGGCCAAGGGGCTGGGGCTGGTGGATACCCTCTGCACCAGCGACGACTACCTGCTGGCCCAGGCCAGCCACCACAAGGTGGTCGGCATCAGCTATCGCAAGCCAAAGAGCCTGACTCAGAAGCTGGGCCAGCAGGCGGCCCTGGCGCTGGAGTCGAGCCTCGGCCGGCTGTGGCAGCAGAGTCCCTGGCGCTGAAGCCTCGCTTGCACCACGGGCATGAAAAAGCCGGGCATTTGCCCGGCTTTTGCTATCCAGCGACTCAGCGCTGGAACGGGTAGACGGAGCCGAGTTTGAGGATCTGGGTCAGTTCGTCCAGGGCGGTGCGGGACTCCTGCACCAGCGCCGGGTCGCGCAGATCATCCAGCGCCAGACTGTCGCGGTAGTGGCGATCCACCCACTGATCCAGCCGGGTAAACTGGCTGTCGTTGATGAGGCAGGCCGGATTGACCGCCGCCAGCTCCTGATCGTTCATGGCGACCCGCAGCCGCAGACAGGCGGGGCCACCGCCGTTGCGCATGCTCTGCTTCACGTCCATGTAGTGTATCTGCTTGATGGGGGTGCCCTGGGCGAGGAGCTTGCCGAGGTAGGCCGATACCGCCGGATTGTCACGACACTCTGTGGGGGCGATGATCGCCATCTCACCGGACGGCAGGGTCAGGATCTGGGTATTGAACAGATAGGATTTCACCGCATCTTGCACCGACACCTCGGCAGTCGGTACCTCGATAAAGTGCAGCTCGCCTTCGCCGAACTTGTTGCGCACCTCGACCAGCGCCGACTCGGTATTGAGAAACGCCTGCTGGTGGAAGAAGAGCACGTTCTGGTTGCCTACCGCTATCACGTCGTTGTGAAACACCCCTTGATCGATCACGTCCGGATTCTGCTGGATGAAGACGGCGCTCTCTTCACTCAAACCGTGTAGGCGGGCGATGGCTTGGCTGGCTTCCAAGGTCTGGCGGGCCGGATAGCGCTTGGGGGCGGGCTGGGAGACATCAAACGCGCTGCGGCCATAGACGAACAGCTCGACCCCGGATTCGCCGTAGGCACGACACAGTCGGGTGTGGTTGGCGGCGCCCTCGTCACCAAAGTGATCGTTTTCCGGCAGGTGCTGGTGGTGATAGAAGTGACGGTCGTTGTTGAACACGGCGCGCAGTATGCGGCCCGTCACCTCGGGTTCGAGGGAGCGGTGGAACTTGTTGGTCAGGTTGGCGGGGGTGAAGTGAATGCGGCCATCCTGGGTATCGGCACTCGGGGAGACGGTGGCGGCGTTGGCAGTCCACATGCTGGAGGCCGAATAACAGGCGGCCAGCACGGCAGGTGCCTGTCTGGCGGCCTGGGCCAGCACGCTTGCATCATTGCCGGTGAAGCCGAGGCGGCGCAGGGTAGCCAGATCCGGCCGCTCCTGCGGTGCCAGCACCCCCTGGGTCATGCCAAGCTCGGTCAGGGCCTTCATCTTGCGCAGCCCCTGCTTGGCTGCCTCCTTGGGATTGGACGCTTCCTTGGCATTGCTCTGGGAGGCAACGTTGCCGTAGGACAAGCCCGCATAGTTGTGGGTCGGGCCGACCAGGCCGTCGAAATTGACCTCGAAGTGCTTCATTGAGTACATCCTTTCGATTTTTATATGGGTAGCGGTTCCTTCCGCGCACAAAGCTGCGGGATGCAGCCATTATAAGGAGATTTTGTCTTTTGTAACAAGCTGATAACTAAAGTGGTTTGTTATGTTGCAAGAGCGGTTTGTTATGTCGTTTCAAATATAAAAAAGGGGTGGATATGGCATAAAAATAAAAAAGCGGTTGCTTCCCAAGGCTCGGCTTCGCATTAATAAATAAAGAGGTCAGGTGGTTCGGGCGGGTGAGCTAATTTGCTCACAAGATTGCTTTTTCGCGTCAAATCTCTTATACAGCCCCACAAAACCGCACACCAACCCCGTCGGGTGCAATGAGGATAATAGTTACAGCATGGGCAAATCACTGGTCATAGTGGAGTCTCCGGCCAAGGCCAAGACCATCAATAAATATTTGGGCAAGGACTACGTGGTGAAATCCAGCGTCGGTCATGTTCGCGATCTGCCCACCAGTGGCAGCGCCAGCAACGAGCCCAAAAAACCTGTCATTCGCGGTATAAAGCTGAGCGAATCAGAGAAGGCTGCCAAGGATCGCAATGCCCTGTTCTCACGGATGGGGATCAATCCGACCGCAGGCTGGCAGGCCAACTACCAGATTTTGCCCGGCAAAGAGAAAGTGGTCAGTGAGTTGCAAAGTCTGGCCGCCAAGGCCGACACCATCTATCTCGCAACCGACTTGGATAGAGAGGGAGAGGCCATCGCCTGGCACTTGCGCGAGATCATCGGTGGTGACGACAGCCGCTACAAGCGGGTGGTGTTCAACGAGATCACCAAGACTGCGATTCAGGAAGCGTTTGCCCAGCCATCCGAGCTGAACATCCACCGCGTCAATGCCCAGCAGGCCCGTCGTTTCCTCGACCGTGTGGTGGGCTACATGGTTTCCCCCCTGCTCTGGAAGAAGCTGGCCCGTGGCCTCTCTGCCGGCCGGGTGCAGTCCGTTGCCGTGCGTCTCATCGTTGATAAAGAGCGCGAGATCAAGGCGTTCGTACCGGTGGAGTTCTGGGATCTCAACGCCGATCTGCTGACCGGTGACAAGGCCGATCTGCGCATGGAAGTGGTTAGCCGCAACGGCGCCGATTTCAAGCCGGTCACCCAGGCCGAGACTTTCGCTGCCGTAGCCGCCCTGGAAGGGGTCGACTACAAGGTGGTTAACCGGGAAGACAAGCCGACCGGCTCCAAGCCGTCAGCCCCCTTCATTACTTCCACCCTGCAACAGGCGGCATCGACCCGTCTGAGCTTCGGGGTGAAGAAGACCATGATGATGGCCCAGCGTCTGTATGAAGCGGGTTACATCACCTATATGCGTACCGACTCCACCAACCTCAGCAAAGAGGCGGTCGAGGCGCTGCGTGAATATATCGGCGAGCAGTATGGCGCCGCCTATCTGCCGGCCGAGCCGAACCTTTATGGTTCCAAGGCCGGTGCCCAGGAGGCTCACGAGGCGATCCGTCCCTCCAGCGTGCTAGTCACGGCCGAGATGCTGGAAGGCATGGAGCCGGATGCGATGCGGCTTTATGATCTCATATGGCGCCAGTTCGTGGCCTGCCAGATGACACCGGCCCAGTACGACTCCTCCACCCTGACCGTCAAGGCCGGTGAGTTCGAGCTCAAGGCCCGTGGTCGTACCCTGCGTTTCGCCGGTTGGACCAAGGCATTGCCGCCCATGGGGCGCAAGGGCGAAGACAGCCAGCTGCCTGCGGTGACAGTGGGCGAGGTGCTCAAACTGATCAAGCTGGATCCGCGCCAGCACTTCACCAAGCCGCCTGCGCGCTTCACCGAAGCGGCCCTGGTGCGCGAGCTGGAAAAGCGCGGCATAGGCCGTCCTTCCACTTACGCCTCCATCATCTCCACTATCGTGGATCGCGGTTATGTGCGGGTCGAGAGCCGCCGTTTCTTCGCCGAGAAGATGGGTGAAATCGTCACCGACCGCCTGGTGGAGAACTTCGTCGAGCTGATGAACTACGAGTTCACCGCCAAGATGGAAGACAAGCTCGATGGCATCGCCGAAGGCAGCCTGGAGTGGAAGAAGGTGCTGGACGCCTTCTACGAAGAGTTTACTCAGGAGCTGGCAAAAGCGGATCGGGATGCGGAAGAGGGGGGCATGCGTGCCAACCAGATGGTGCTGACCGACATCGACTGCCCGGATTGCGGCCGCAAGATGGGCATTCGTACCGCCACTACCGGCGTCTTCCTCGGTTGCTCCGGTTACGCCCTGCCGCCGAAAGAGCGCTGCAAGAAGACCATCAACCTGGTCTCCGCCGACGAATTTGTCTCCGCCACCGACGGTGACGAGGCCGAAACCGAGGCGCTGCGTGCCAAGCACCGCTGCGGCATCTGTGGCACAGCCATGGACGCCTACATCATCGACGACAGCCGCAAGCTGCATGTCTGTGGTCGCAACCCGGATTGCGATGGTTACGAAATCGAGAAGGGCCAGTTCAAGCTCAAGGGTTATGAAGGCCCCAGCATAGAGTGCGATCGCTGCGGCTCCGAAATGCAGCTCAAGAACGGCCGTTTCGGCAAGTACATGGGCTGTACCAATGAGACTTGCAAGAACACCCGCAAGATCCTGAAAAACGGCGACATAGCGCCGCCGAAGGAAGATCCTGTACCGTTGCCCGAGCTCAAGTGCACCCAGTCCGATGCATACTTCGTGCTGCGTGACGGGGCGGCTGGCCTGTTCCTTGCCGCCAGCAACTTCCCGAAATCCCGCGAGACCCGTGCACCTCTGGTGGAAGAGCTCAAGCGCTTCAAGGATCGCCTCTCGCCCAAGCACCAGTACCTGGCTGACGCCCCGGCGTCAGATCCTGACGGTAACGCCTCCATCGTTCGCTTCAGTCGCAAGACCAAGGAGCAGTACGTGATGACGGAGGTCAACGGCAAGGCGACGGGCTGGACGGCGCACTACGACAACGGCAAGTGGCAGGAGAGCCTGGCCAAGTCGAAGAAGGCGTGATGGCGCGCAGTTCACACTATGATGAAAGAGGCCCCTTGCAGGGGCCTTTTTGTTGGGAGATGACGGTATACTGACACGGCTGCAAGGATGGCAGCGCTGTACACGGAGGTTGTGATGGAGATTAACGAGATCCGGCCGGGAATGACCTGCTTGACCCGGGAAGGGACTGCCTATGTGCTGGAAGTGGACAGGCAGAGTCTGCTGGTGTTGCTGCAACGGGAGTATGAAACCATACCCGTGCAGGTGCGCAGCGACGAGATCCTGGCTCCCCTCACACTGTGACTTGAAAGGGAACAAGGAGGCATGACAGCTCTTTGATTCGAAAGGAAACCAAGACAGATAGCCGCGCTGTGGCTCAACAGAACATCATGAGAAACCGCAGCGCTCTGGTTTAACAAAAAATAGCAGCGCTTTAAAAAGGAATGAGGAATAGCAGCTCGGCGAGGTCGGGCTGCCATTGCCACTCCCGCATCTTTACCCTCCCGCCTATCACTGGCACCCCCTCCTGCTGCAATCGTCCCGTCTGTTCCATAAAGCCTGTCGACCCTTTTGGCAGTGAAATGGTGCCGCCTGCGCCCAGCACGCGATGCCAGGGCAGCACCTTGTCCGTTTCCCGCAGCACCTTGCCCACCAGTCGGGCTCGACCGGGCAGCCCAGCCAGATCGGCCACCTGACCATAGCTGACCACCTTGCCGGGCGGGATCAGGGCGAGGATCGCCTCGATGCGGGCGACCTTGTTCAGGGTTGCAGGGGCTGGCTCCATTCTCATGGGTCATGACTCTCCAGAAACGACAGAAGCGCCATTGTGGCGCTTCTGTCATGGGGGTGGCAACCCGCGTCAACCAAAGGTCTGACTGAGCCCCTTGAGCTGTTTGGCGCGCTCCAGCAGCTCCTGACTCGAGTCGTCGACCTCCTGCATCTTCTGGCTATTGGCCTGGGAGTACTGGGATATCTGGTTGATGCTGCGGCTGATCTCCTCCACCACCGCCTGTTGCTGCTCGGCGGCGGCGGCGATCTGGGTGGAGTGTTCCGTGACCAGCTCTATCTCTTCCAGTACGGAATGCAGGCTGCTGGCGCCCTGGCGGGTCATCTCGGCGCACTCGCGGGTCTGTTGCAGGTTCTCCTGCATCATCCCCTTCCAGCGTCCCAGTGTGTGCTGGATCTGCTGTATGCTGCCCTGGATCTGCTCGGTCGCCTTGTGGGTGCGGGTCGACAGGGTACGCACCTCGTCGGCCACCACCGCAAAGCCGCGGCCCTGCTCACCGGCCCGCGCCGCCTCGATGGCGGCGTTGAGGGCCAGCAGGTTGGTCTGATCGGCTATGCCCTGGATTTCGCCCATGACACTGCCGATCCGCTCCGACTCGCTGGCAAGTTCTACCGCAGAGTTGAACGCCAGTTCAGCCTGTTTGGCGAGTTGCTCGATGCGCTGTTCGGTCTGGCTCAGCTGTTTGTTGGTGTGCTCGCAGCGGCTGCGTGCCTCGTTGACCTGACCGTTGGAGTCCTGGATGTTGTGGGCAATCTCATGAGCTGTGCTGGCCATCTGGGTCATGGCGGCAGCCATCTGCTGGGTCTGGGCATCCTGCTCGTTGATGTCGAGACAGGCCTGATGGGATGCCTGCTTCAGGTTGGTGGCCAGGGTCTGCAGGGGATGGGTCGCATCGTTGATCCGGCCCAGCACGGTACGGATGCGGGCCTGCAGCATCTTGATGTGAAAATCGGCGATGGCGCCCGGGCCGTCACCCGAATAAACCAGCCGGGTCAGGCTGTCGTATTCGCGACCGAGCTGCTGCAGATAGAGCGGTAGTGCAAAGAGCTCGCGCCAGTAGGCACCACCGATGAGCAGCAGGGGCAGCAGCATCAGCAGGGCTGTCATGGCGCCCTGGCTGAGAAAGGCCCAGCCGAGCAGGCCGAGCAACAGCAAGCCCAGCACCGGCAGGCGCACGCGGTTGAAAGAGGGGAGGCTGCCGGCCGAGCCACGCTCCGTCTTGAGCAGGGCCTGATAGGTCTGGCTGGCGACGCGCTTGAGCTGGGGTTCCGGTTTGCAGCGCACTGACTGGTAGCCGCTGATCCTGCCCCCCTCGTAGATGGGGGTCACATAGGCGTCGACCCAGTAGTAACGGCCATCCTTGCAGCGGTTCTTCACCATGCCGCGCCAGGGCTTGCCCTCCTTGAGGCGGGCCCACAGATCGGCAAAGGCGGCCTTGGGCATGTCGGGGTGGCGCACCAGGTTGTGGTTGTGACCAACCAGCTCTTCAACGGGGTAGCCGGCGATGCGGCAGAAGGCGGGGTTGGCGTAGGTGATCACCCCGCGCAGGTCGGTGGTGGAAACGAGTTGTTCGTCGGCAGGAAACTCCACTTCGCTGTCCAGGGTATGGACGTCTCTGCGAGCCATAGGAATACGCTCCGATGTTCTTGTTGATAGTTTTGTCGTTGTTATTGTGGCAGATCCGGGCGTGGTTGCAGGTGATGGCCAGGGCGCGCCGAGTCGGCTTCATAGGGGGCTGAATTTTGCCAACAATGGCGGATGAATGGTAGGGAAAAGTTGGTTTTTTGTTGGTGGATGGTAAAAAAGGCGACCCGAAGGTCGCCAGACAGAAAGATAACACTACCTCTGTGGTACCCGATAACGCACCTGTAGCTGGTCGAGGATCTGCAACTGGCCCGGCAGGCGGGCGGCGAAGTGATCCCACGCCTTGCGGGTGGCGTCGCTCCAGGCCACCTCGGCGGTGGCCAGCATGCGCGGGAACAACATATAGTCGAGACGGTCACGAGAGGTCACCAGTTCCGACCATAAGGGGCTCAGCACCCCCAGGATGTTATCGTTGGCATGGAAATCGGCAGGGGCAGGATCACATCGATAGACCTGCTCCAGATTGAGGGTGCCCGCCCAGTAGAGGCCGGGTTCGTGAGGATCCTGGCTCCAGGCCAGATCCAGATAGAGGTGCTGGGCCGGTGCCATCACAACGGGATAGCCCGCAGCCGCGGCATCCAGCCCTGCCTGGAAGCTGGTCCAGGCGAAGATGGTGGCATCCCGGCTGACCTTGTCGCCGTGCAATATCTCCTCCCAACCCAGCATCTGCTTGCCCTTGCTGGCCAGATACTGTTGGCAGTGGCGCAGCAGGTGGCCCTGCAGCTCGCGGCAATCCTGATATCCCTGCCGTTGCATCAACTGCTGGCAGGCCGGGCTGTCGGTCCAGACGCCGGTCGGGACCTCGTCCCCCCCCATGTGTACCAGGGGGCCCGGGAACAGCTCGCACACCTCGTCAATTACCGCCTCCAGGAACTGATAGGTGCCGGGCAGGGCCGGGTTGAGCACGTTGTCGTCGAAATATTGCACCGACAGGTAGCGGGAGCGATCCGCTTCCTCGATCAGTAGCCCGGGCAGCGCCTTGATGGCGGCGTGGCAGTGGCCCGGGATGTCGATCTCGGGGATGACGGTAATGCCGAGCCCGCTGGCATAAGCCACCAGCTCGCGTATTTCGCTTTGGGTGTAGTAGCCGCCATAGGGCTCGGGGCCGCCACTGAGCTGGGGCCCCACAGGCAGATCGTGGCCGCGCCAGGCGGCGATCTCTGTCAGCTGCGGGAAAGCCTTGATCTCGAGCCGCCACCCCTCATCATCGGTCAGATGCCAGTGGAAGCGGTTGAACTTGTAGAGGCTCATCAGCTTGAGCAGGCGCTTGAGGCTAGCGACGGGGTGAAAGTGGCGGGCGCAGTCGAGGAAGATGCCGCGAAAACCGAAGCGGGGGGCATCGACCAGCTCGATGCAGGGCAGGCTCTCTCCGTGCTGCAGGGCCCACTGGGCCAGGCTTGTCAGGCCGTGGCGCCAGCCAGCCTCGCCAGCCGCTGCTATGGTCACCCCCTCCGGCGTGATGGTGAGGCGATAGGCTTCGGCAGCCAGGGGGGCCTCGATCAGCCGGATCTCGGCATCATGATCCTGCTCCAGCGCCAGCCCTGTCAGCTCGTTGAAATGGGCCAGCAGGCCGGTCAGCGACCCGGGCCCGCTGACATGAGCCCGCTCCGCCAGCCGGAAGTTGCCCTCCAGCAGCACCAGCTGATCCGGCTGGGGCACTATGCCGGCGAGGGGCTCGACTTCGGGCAGATCCGGAGCGCCGGGCCCGCTTGGCGGCAGGCCCAGCTCTTGTTCCACCAAGGTCACCGGCATCAGCTGGGGGCCAGTGCTTGCCTCGGGCAGGCTCAGGAAGAAGCCCTGCGGCATGTCAGACAATCGCTTGATGGGGGTGTTGCGACAGCAAAAACGCAGCTCGCTTTGCCCCTCGGCCGGGATCAGCACCTTGTAGCTGCCGCTCTGGCGCTCCAGTCTGGCCCCTTCGAGGGAGGCGGGATCTATGTGGCGTGCCAGGCAGAAGTGAAGTTTCCAGGGGGCTGCCGGCAACTTGCTCAGGTTGAATCGGAACCAGACGTCCTCGCCATCGCGTCGGTCAACCTGGGTGTGGATCAGGGGTGCAGACATGAAAATTCCTCTGATGGAGTTAAGGGAACAAACAGGGCGATCATCTCCTTGTGGTACTGGTCAACCCGGGGAGGGATCCAAAGTGCAGGCATGGGTATTCCCCGGAGCGGGCAGAGTGGGATCCTGTCCCCGCCGGCGGGCAGATCAAATTGGACAAGGCTCAGCAGTGCAGACATGGGAGCGCCTCCGACTGGGCAAACAGTATGGCCCCCTCCAGTGCATCGGCCTTGGGGTTGACCAGATTGAGGTGCGCCAGCCGGGGAGCGAGGCGCATGCCGATGCCGCCGAGCAGGGCAATCTGGCTGGCTCCCAGCTGCTGCATCCCCTCCAGCAGGGTATTCAGCTGGGCGCAGGTCTCGTCAAGCAGCTGGCAGGCGAGCTCGTCGCCGTCGCTGGCGGCATCGAACACCCAGGGGGCGAAGCGGCCGTAGTCGGCGGGAATGGCGCGGGCGGCCCAGCGCACGACTTCGGCCTGATCCCGTTTGAAGTGATCGAGCAAGCGGATGGCCAGCGTGCTGGGGGGCAGGATGCCGTCGTGGCAGAGCAGGGATTGCTGGATAGCGCGCAGCCCCAGCCAGGCACCGCTGCCCAGATCCGAAATGGGAAAACCGCGACCGGAACAGGTGTGCAGCTGACCGTGGCGATAGATGAGCCCGGCCGAGCCGGTGCCGGCGATGAGGATGGCCCCCTCCTGGCCGCCAAAGGCACCGAGGCAGGCACCGAAGGCATCGGAGGTGAGCCTGACGCTGGCAAAGGGAAAGGGCATCTCGAGCATGGCGTGATAGCACTCCGCCAGCTCGGAGGAGGCCAGTGCCAGACCGACCCCCATCCGTTGCTGTGAATCGTTACCTAATCCGGCTTCAACCCTGGCCAGATCGATGGCAGCCAGCACATTGGTGTGGGCGACCTCTATGCCGAGCTCCAGGTTGGATCCGGCGGCGCGCCCCTCGCCCAAGATCTTGCCCGCCTTGTCCCGAATGCGGGCGCGGGTGTGGGTGCCGCCGCCATCCACGCCGACCCAGTACTCAATCATGCTGTCCTCCCTGTGCGCTCTGCCAGCTGATGGCCAGGGCAAACCAGGCGGAATGTATGGAGGATCCACTGCTCTCCCCCAGTGCTAATGATGTCCGAGCCGCTCTCAATCATGGCGACCTCCCTGCGCGCTCTGCCAAGTGATGGCGAGGGCAAACCAGGCGGCGTGGGGGATCCACTGCTCGCCCCAGCGCCAGTTCTGATCCAGCCGATCCTTGTACTCCTCCGGGATGAAGGCCACCTCAGCCTCGTCATCGAACCCGGCGGTGATGCCGTTGCAGATGCCGCCGAGGGCATTGGGATAACCGGCTGTGTAGCCCGGGTTGTTGATGCCGTGGCCCGCCAGCATGCAGGCGTTGAAGGGATTTTGTCCGAGGATCCAGTCGAGCTGGCGCTGGCCGAAGCCGAGCAGCGGCCCGGATTGCTGCGGGAGCTGCTCGGCGGCGGCAAAGGCCATGGCAGCCAGGGAGGCCAGCCGGGCATTCTCCCCCTGCCACCAGTAACCGGATTCGTTGTGGTGGGGCATAAAGAAGCTGACGCGAGGCGCTTCATCTACCCCTTTTACAAACTGGCGGGCGAGGGAGAAGGGGTTGCCTGCTTGGGCACACAGTGCCAGCTCGGCGGCCAGCGCCTGCTGCACCACGGTTTGCACCTGAGCCCTGCGCCCCTGATCCGGCTCTACGCCTAAATATTCCAGCAGCGCCAGCAC
>Ga0115550_1000650_pt1 | contig 28659 bp, 24 predicted proteins | sample COGITO_mtgs_1005_FD_87177 | JGI IMG/M metagenome (GOLD analysis project Ga0115550, IMG submission 87177) | Pelagic marine microbial communities from North Sea - COGITO_mtgs_100511 | ecosystem: Environmental > Aquatic > Marine > Epipelagic | place: Germany:Helgoland, sampling site Kabeltonne...
AGAGAGTGAAGTCTTGGACATACTTGGAATTTTATTATCCACAAAAGGCAACCATCCAAACATGCGAAAATGATTTCCCTCAGGAATAACAGAAAACAAATTATTGTAATATCCCAAATAACTGTCTACAGCTGTTGCCACTCCTGTGAGCACATCACCGTTAATATATCGGTTAGGTTTGGCATCGTTAATCTCTGCACCTTGAAGCAAAGAATGAATAGATGCTCCAATAGTTGTTTTGTAGTACTGTGGATTTTTTACGGATGATCCCACAACGGCAACGGTACGCTGAGCCGAAAATTCGCCAGTGCTGAACAACATACCAATGTTGGCTACATCTTCAGGATTGACAACCCAAACGCGGTCACCAGCATTGATTGGATTTATATGATGTATTTGAACACCAACATTTCCAGCAGGATGTTCTCCTTTAATGCCAACAATATTTGCATTTGCTACTTTTTCAAAGAAGCCTTTAAAATTAGCATCGGCAGTAAGTGTGACCTCAGCAATTTTAGCCAATACATCTATCCCTTTTTGGAATTCAGCCTTGTTGTTTTTTAACAAAAAATCATAATCCACATCTAGAGGAGCTGTGGAAAAAGCAGACACGAAAATAGCTTTTGGCGTATCTTCAGGCTGTGCAATTGTTCCATAGGGACGTTGAGTAATAAAAGGCCAAGCTCCTGCTTTAAGCAACACTTCTTTTACCTGCTCTTGATTTATTGATTCAAGTGAAGGAATATCGTGATGTACAGAACCCTGAGCATCATCTTGTGTAATAACAACTTCTAAAATTTTTCTTTTTGCACCCCGAACAATAGCTGTTACCTCACCGCCAACTGGTGACACAAAATGGATACGTGGATTTTGTTTTGAAAAAAACAAAGGACTCCCTTTTTGCACCTTTTCCCCTTCTTTTACAAGAAGCTTAGGTGTAGAAAAGAAAAAATCATCTGGTTTGAGTGCATATGTCTTGGAAGGGTGTGTGTCAACCAAGATTTTGTTGGCTTCACCTTCAAGGTTTAAATTAAAACCTTTCCGTATTCGTATGTCTTTGGACATCTTTATATAAGTTAAATTCTAAAATTCATGCAAATTTAGCAATTAATCCTTGCTATAGAAAGCCCTATTAAAATGAATTTTGCTTATTTATAAACATTCTTGATAATCTGTTTAAGCTTTGGTGAGCTTGGGCATGAGCTTAAATCGAAGAAGAAAGTTTTGCGTATCTTTGGGGAATGAAATTTCAATATTTAACCTACTTGATGTTACTCACTGTTTTATGGCTTCAAGGACAGGTTGCTGTGGAACAAAATGAGGTCGATTTCATCAAATCAATCTACTTTAAAGGGCAAGAATATGCTGGCCAATTTCCCTTAGTAAAGTTAAACGAAACCTTCACCCTTAGCTTTGACGATCTTCTTGCGCAAGACAATGACTACTATTACCGTATAAAATATTACAATCGAGACTGGACGCCCAGCGAGCTTTTCACCAATCAATTTCTTGGTGGATACGATAATTTACGCATTGACAACTTTCAAAGTTCATTGGGTACACTTCAACGCTATACACATTATACTCTAACTCTTCCGAACGAAAGAACCCAATTTAAGATTTCTGGAAATTATATGTTAGAAGTATACAATGCAGATGATGAACTTGTATTTTCGAGAAAGTTCCTCATATACGAGGAGGAAGTCCAAGTTAAGGCGGGAGCATATCCAGCAAGAGATATCGCTAATTTCAATAGTCATCAAAACATACAGTTTACAGTCACCCCCATAGGATTTAATGTACGTAATCCACAAACAGACCTCAATGTGCTATTGCTTCAAAACGACCAATGGGACACTGCTTTTTTTACACCACCACCACAATTTAATGTCGGCAATAGCTATGTTTACCGATACGACAGCCTTACACAATTTAAAGGGGGAAATGAATTCCTTTATTTTGACACCAAAGACATTCGAGTAGCAACCCCAAACATCAGTTATGTTAATCGTGAAGAAGTCTATCAACATTATCTATACCTGGATGTACCTAGAGAGAGAGAACCCTATACCTATTTTCCCGATATCAATGGAGATTTTTCCATCAGAACTTTTCAAGGCACCAACCCAGACATAGAAGCTGACTACAGCATTGTTTACTTCAGTCTTGCTAAACAATATGGCTTGAACGATGAGGAAATTTTCATTTATGGGAAATTCAATAACTACGCTCTCAACGATGAAAATAAAATGATTTATAACCCCAGCTTAGAAGTTTATGAAGGTATTTTATATTTAAAGCAAGGGTTCTACAACTATAAATATGTGACTAGAATAAACGGAAAACTAGACAAAGACAAACTATCCGGCAGCCATTCTTCGACTGAGAACAATTACCTTATTCTTGTGTATCACCGTGCCATTGGTTCACTTTATGATGCCTTGGTTGGTTGGGTAAATGTTCAGTCTTTTGAGTTGAAAAATTAGTGAAAAAAATAAAATTCAATTTCAACTTAGTTTGTCGGTAGTGTTTATTTTTGTATTAACTTGCTATTAGTTAAGCAACTAAAAATGTTTCAACAGGTTACCAGAGGAATTAAAATTTCCGTACGCACAAAATTTGAAGGGACTTTCATGAAAAACAATGTTCCCAACTACGCTTTTAGGTATACCGTTCGCATTGAAAATCAAGGTAAAGATGTTGTGCAATTGACCAATCGCCATTGGAAAATCATGGAATCCAATCGTCGCCCGCACTATGTTGAAGGGGCAGGAGTTATTGGTAAAAAGCCCATTCTTAAATCAGGAGAAGCGCATACCTATCAATCCAATTGCCTGCTTACATCACCCATTGGCGCAATGAGTGGATATTATACGATGGTGAATTTTTCTTCTGCACAAGAATTTGAAGTTGAAATTCCCTCCTTTAATTTGGCCGCAACCTTTGCGCTTAATTGAACTATTTTTTCTTTATTTGAGAAAAATTAAACCATGTTAAATAGTTTTCCAAAAAGTCCCAAAGCAGTGAACGAACCCATTAAAAGTTTCGCTCCTGGAAGTCCAGAGCGCGCTGAAGTTCTCACTACCTACAAAAATCTTTACAAGCAAACAGTCCATGTCCCCTTGACCATAAATGGCGAAAAAGTTGAAAGTGGCAATACGGCAGAAATGCATCCTCCACACGATCATCAACACCTATTAGGGACCTACAGTTTGGCTGAGAAAAAACACATCAACCAAGCAATTGAAAGTGCACTAAATGCGCGAAAAGCGTGGAGTCAACTCTCATTTGAACAACGGGCAACAATTTTTTTAAAAGCCGCCGATTTACTAGCAGGACCCTATCGTGCCAAAATAAATGCTACGACCATGTTGGCCCAATCCAAAACCATTCATCAAGCCGAAATTGACGCTGCATGTGAATTCATAGATTTTTTACGTTTCAACGTTCAATTTGCCGAAGAAATCTATGCAGAACAACCCAACTCTGGCGACGGAATTTGGAATCGTTTGAGCTATCGTCCACTCGAGGGATTTGTCTATGCGGTAAGTCCTTTTAATTTCACAGCCATAGCAGGAAACCTGTCTGCCGCTCCTGCACTAATGGGGAATACCATTGTTTGGAAACCAAGTGATCATCAGGTCTATTCTGCACAAGTAATCATGGAAGTTTTTGAAGAAGCTGGTTTACCTGCTGGAGTAATCAATATGGTTATGGGAGATCCTGCAATGATTACTGAAACAGTTTTGGCTTCTCCAGATTTTGCAGGAATCCACTTTACAGGATCCACCTTTATCTTTAAAAATATTTGGCAAAAAATTGGGGAGAACATCCACAACTACAAAACCTATCCAAGAATTGTTGGAGAAACAGGTGGGAAAGATTTTATTGTAGCACATCCAAGTGCCAATGTATCTGAAGTTGCAACAGGAATTGTGCGCGGGGCATTTGAATTCCAAGGACAGAAATGTTCTGCTGCCTCTCGTGTTTACTTACCTAAATCGAGCGCAAAAGCTATTTTAGATGAAGTAGTGAAAAGTCTTGAAGAAATCACCATGGGATCTCCAGAAGATTTTGGGAATTTTGTAACAGCAGTCATTCACCAAGGATCATTTGATCGTTTAAAAGAAGCCATAGAAGAGGCTAAAAAATCTTCGGAAGTAACCATTCTTCATGGTGGTAAATGCGACAACAGCAAAGGATATTTTGTTGAACCAACCGTTTTAGTGACAACAAATCCTCACTACGATACCATGGAACGTGAACTTTTCGGTCCTGTGGTAACGGTTTATATTTATGAAGATGCCAACTACACAGCAACCCTAGAATTGGTTGATCAAACCTCTGCCTATGCGCTGACAGGTGCCATTTTCTCAAAAGACCGCTATGCAGCAGAAGAAGCACTGATTGCCCTTGAAAACAGTGCCGGGAATTTTTATATCAATGATAAACCAACCGGTGCAGTTGTTGGACAACAACCTTTTGGTGGGGCTAGAGCTTCTGGAACAAATGATAAAGCAGGATCAAAACTCAACCTCTTGCGCTGGGTATCTCCTCGTTTAATCAAAGAACCTTTATTGACACCAAAAAACTACCGCTATCCTTTCTTAGGTGAATAAACTTCAAGAAAAACATCAATAAGCTATACCTCGGGCTAGCGCATTTAATCGTTCAGGTATAGCTTTTAAATTCATTTTCTACCATTTTTTTTGCTTGGTCAAAATCACGATACCATGCAATTTCACCCAACTCTATCGGTTGATTTTCTGGTGAGGTTCGCTCTTGCACACTAAAAAAATGGAATTAACAATAGCTATGCCAACAAATCATTTTAATAGGATCAGTCCTTCAAAGGAAGGTAAACTACTTTCTTCGTTTCAAAAAAAGTTTCAGTAAAATGATCGGAAAGATTAAACTCTTTTGCCTTTGAGAAATTGGCTAACTCCTCAGAAAGGTCGCCACCTTTCAAGTATAGAATACCGTTGTTTAACCTATGTGTCCCTTTATTTTTAACATTTTTGGTAACCCAAGGGACAAAATCCTCCATTTTTGTTACCGCTCTACTAACAATAAAGTCTACGGGTTGCTTAAATTCTTGGGCTCTTTGGTGACGAGCTTCAATGTTTTTTAATCCCAATGCTTCGACAACAGCTTGAACAACTTTGATTTTTTTTCCTATTGAATCGATTAAAAAAAAGTTCACTTTGGGAAATAGAATAGCCAAAGGAACCCCAGGAAATCCTCCGCCAGTACCTACGTCTAAAACCCTAGAACCAGACTTAAAAGGTTGAATTTTAGCGATTCCCAATGAATGTAGAATGTGTTTTTCGTATAAAGCATCAATGTCTTTTCGTGAAATAACATTGATTTGTGCATTCCACTCTTTGTAAAGATCTTCAAGTTGTGAAAATTGCTTTTTTTGATGAGCAGAAAGTGTAGGAAAATAGTGGTTTAAACGATCCAAAAGTTGTAATTTTATTAAAAATCTAAACAAAGATACACCTTCCTTGCTATGGAAAATAATTCTGCACACAAACCCTTGCGTTTTTCGCGTAATGATCCAAAAAAGTTTTTTCAAATCTTAAACAAAAGGGTTAATGAACATTTTCAAAAACGAAAAGCCTTAAAAACCGGTAACTGGCAATTGTATGTCAAAACTGTCATTATGTTTAGCCTATTGGTTACCCCCTACTTCCTTATTGTCTTGACCGAATTCAACCCTTGGGTAAAACTTTTACTCGCCATTATAATGGGTGTTGGAATGGCTGGCGTTGGAATGAACGTAATGCATGATGGAAACCACAATTCATTTTCCCGATACCCTTGGATCAACAAATTGATGGGATCAAGTATTTATCTCTTAGCAGGAAATGTTCACAACTGGAAAGTACAGCACAATATTTTACATCACACCTTTACCAATATTCATGGACACGATGAAGACTTAGACGCAGGTCGTATCATTCGGTTTTCTCAGCACAGTGACTGGCAATGGTACCATCGTTTTCAACATTATTATTCCGTATTCGTTTATGGCTTACTTACGATTAACTGGGTCATTAGTTCTGACTTTAGGCAAATAAAACGCTACCTCAAGAAAAAATTAACCTATCGAAAAGAACTTCACCCAAAACGCCAATGGTTGATTCTAATTGGAACAAAAATTTTGTATTCTGGTATTTGGATTGTTGTTCCAATGCTTTTTATGCAAATGCCTTGGTGGCAAATCTTGATTGGTTTTTTTGTGATGCACTACACAGCAGGTTTAATATTAAGCCTCACCTTTCAATTGGCACATGTAATTGAAGATGCACAAATGCCTTTACCAGACAAAAAAACAGGAACAATGAAGAATACCTGGGCAATTCATCAATTACTAACGACGGTTAACTTTTCTACAAAAAATAAATTTGTGAATTGGTTTACTGGAGGATTAAACCATCAAATTGAACACCATATTTTCCCAAACATTAGCCATATACATTACACAGATATTGCTAAAATTGTGAAAAAAACAGCAAAAGAATTTAATTTACCCTATAACGAGTATAAAACTACCCGAAGTGCATTATTTTCGCACTTTAAACATTTAAAAAACATGGGGGTACAGCCCGCATAACAACTACTAGTTTATATGGACGCACTATCAGCACGGATTAACAGCTTACCTGTATCCGCAACTTTGGCAATGGCTGCAAAAGCCAGAGAATTAAAGAACGAAGGAATTGATGTAATTGGTTTAAGTTTGGGAGAACCTGACTTTAACACCCCTGAATTCATCAAAGACGCTGCAATTCAAGCTGTAAACGACAATTATAATTCTTATAGCCCTGTAGACGGATATGTTGAGCTTAAGCAAGCCATTTGCACAAAATTTAAACGTGACAACGTTATTGAATATGGACTCGATCAAATAGTTGTTTCAACTGGAGCCAAGCAATCCATTGCCAATGTTTGCATGGTGTTGCTCGATCCGGGAGACGAAGTTTTGCTTCCTGCGCCCTATTGGGTAAGTTATTCTGCCATCGCTACCTTGGCTGATGCAACTTCAACAATAATTCCGTCAAGTATAGATACTGATTTTAAAATCACCCCCGAGCAACTGGAAGCGGCTATTTCGCCCAAGACCAAGCTCATCATGTTCAACTCGCCCAATAATCCAAGTGGTATTATTTACACTGAAGCTGAATATCGCGCATTAGGTAAAGTCCTTGAAAAATATCCAGATATTTATATCCTTTCTGATGAAATTTATGAACACATCAACTATGGAACCAAGCATTTTAGTATTGCAGCTATCCCAGAATTATATGACCGAACCATTACAGTAAACGGAGTAGCCAAAGCTTTCGCTATGACTGGATGGCGAATTGGTTATATTGGAGCACCCGCATGGATTGCTAAAGCTTGTAACAAAATGCAAGGTCAAATCACCTCAGGTGCGAACTGTATTGCTCAACGCGCGACCATTACTGCCTTGGAAGCCCCTGTAAGCAAAATACAATATATGATCGATGAATTTCAAATTCGACGTGAACTCATCATTAAACTATTATCCGGAATTCCTGGAATTCGATTAAATCAACCCGCTGGAGCCTTCTATGTTTTCCCAGATGTATCCCACTATTTTGGAAAAACCCTTCGTGGAAAAACTATCAAAGATGCTAGTGATTTTGCATTGTATCTTCTGGAAGAAGCCCACGTTGCAACGGTAACTGGTGATGCCTTTGGGAACGGAGATTGTATTCGAATATCCTATGCGGCTTCTCAAGACAACATCAAAGAAGCCATTGGTCGAATAGCAAAAGCCTTGGCCTGAAAATTAGCTTAGCATTTATCGAAACCGTCTAAAAAGTTAATATAGTCAATCCGAACTCGTTTCAGATCCTAAAATAAGGTGAAAATTGTCATATGAGATACTGAAACGAATTGAGAATGATAGTTTTTATAATTCTTTAGACAAGCGCTTTATTTCTCCCCAGCTCAAAATATAAGCGTACTTTAGCAGCATTATTCAAACAGATGACATTTAAAGACCTAGCCTTAGAGGCTCCCATATTAAAAGCACTTGAAAAACAAGGCTACACCCAACCCACTCCAATTCAAGAACAAGCCATTCCCATATTACTAAAAGGACACGATTTACTGGGGGTTGCCCAAACAGGAACTGGAAAAACAGCAGCTTTTGGTGTTCCAATTTTAAACCATCTGTGTAGAGACAATAACGTAGGAAAAGGTCAACGTAAAATTAAAGCATTGGTGGTGACCCCTACCCGAGAATTGGCGATTCAAATTGCTGAGAATCTTACCGCCTACAGTCAGTTTACTCAGCTTAGAAATACCGTTATTTTTGGTGGGGTAAAACAAGCCCAACAAGTGAAGAGTTTACGGAGTGGTGTGGATATATTGGTTGCTACGCCCGGGCGATTATTGGACTTGATGAGTCAGGGCTATATTACATTTAGGGATTTAAAGTATGTTGTTTTAGATGAAGCCGATCAAATGCTCGATATGGGCTTTATTCATGACGTAAAAAAAATAATTGCCAAACTTCCACCCAAAAGACAATCGCTTTTTTTCTCGGCTACCATGCCAAAAACAATTGTTGAATTATCCCAAAAAATGTTGGGAGAATTTCAACGAGTCACCATTAAGCCTGAACAAGCGACTGCAGAAAAAGTAGAACAAGGCGTCTATTTTGTGAGTAAAAACAACAAACCAAAATTATTGGTTCATTTATTAGAACAGCGCAGTAGCGATTCTGTGCTTGTTTTTTCTCGAACCAAACACGGGGCAAATAAAATTGTCAAAAAACTTGATCAGGCTGGAATCCGATCGGCGGCAATTCATGGAAATAAATCCCAGAACATGCGTCAAAAAGCATTGGGCGACTTTAAAGAGGGAAAGCTTAAGGTATTGATCGCAACAGATATTGCCGCTAGAGGAATTGATGTGGATGAATTGTCTTTGGTCATCAATTACGATTTACCTAACGTATCAGAAACCTATGTCCACCGTATTGGAAGGACAGGACGTGCCAACGCAAGTGGTATCGCCTTTTCCTTTTGTATGGCTGAAGAACGACCTTATCTTAAGGACATTGAAAAATTAATCAAGCAACAGCTTCCTCGACTTGGAGAACACCCCTTTATGGAAGAAGGTGATAGTATAGAAACTATGACCACAAATCCTCCAAAAAAAGCACGCCCAAAAAACAGAAATTTCTCTCGTGCTAATCGATCCAAAAAAAGAAGGTAGAGAGTGATTTTAATTTGTCCTACTCTCTTTTACTTTCTCATAAAAACCTGCCATAGTCACATAATGCCATGGAATAACCACTAAAATTCCGACTCCAAGGCACAATAAACCAAGAAAATACCAAGGGATAAAGCGCAAGTTTAAACCTAAAAATTTTAGCTTATAGCCATCCATAATTCGCCAGCTTTCTTGAAGACAATCGGTGAAGGATAAGTCAGGGCGATCGGCCATTACATAAAAAGTTAAACCAAGTCCTAAGGAAACAATTATTCCGGGGATAATTAGCAAAACTATCCCTACAGCAACTAAAATTGTCATACACAAATAGGCTAAAAAACTCTTGATGAAAAATGGACTCCGAAAACCATCGAAAAGCTGATTGAAATGTGGAGATTCGTTTCTAAAGATAGACCTAGAAAATATTGCTAAACCCAGAGTTAGAGGACCTGCTAAAAGCACAGTAAAGAGTCCTCCAAAAGGATCCAGTAAGTTTTGGGGAACCCCAACAATAAGAACATAAACAAAAGCAACCAAAACCCCAACTCCCCAAAAAGGGGAAAGCATGGTTCGACTTGCTCGCATCAGTGATAAATTAGAAAAAGACATGATTAAATGGGTTAAATTTTAATCAATATAAAAAAAAACCGACTTGTGTCGGTTTTTTTGTTTTAAGCTTTTACAATCTGTTCTTGGTGATTGATTGATTCTTGATGAATCGCCTTAAACATCCGCAATATAAATTCTTCAGACAAACCGCGGCTTTCTCCTTCCAAAACCATTTTCCCAAGAATTTCATTCCAGCGTTTGTTTTGCAACACAGCAACATTGTTCTGTTTCTTAAGTTCCCCAATAGCTTCGGCTACTTTCATCCGATTTCCTAGGGTGTCAAGAATGGTCTGATCGGCTATGTCTATTTGCGCACGTAAGTTTTGCAAAGCCGTTTGATAAGAGGCCTCGTCGGTTGTTTCGGCACGAATTTTTAAATCACGCATAATATGTACTAATTTTTCGGGTGTAACTTGCTGAGCAGCATCACTCCACGCATTGTCCGGATCCCAGTGACTCTCAATCATCAAACCATCAAAATTCAGGTCCAAGGCCATTTGACAGGTATCAAAAATCATTTCACGGTTACCTGTAATGTGTGAAGGATCACAAATTAAAGGTAGATCAGGGAACCTGTTTTGCACCTCAACGGCAATTTGCCATTCAGGATTGTTTCTGTATTTTGATTTGCCATAGGCCGAAAATCCGCGATGAATCAACCCCAAGTTCTTGATGTTGGCCGTATATAAACGCTCAACACCACCAAGCCAAAGAGCAACATCCGGATTGACCGGATTTTTTACCAAGACAATTTTTTCTGTCCCTTCTAGTGCGTCTGCTATTTCTTGAACAATAAATGGGCTCACTGTTGAACGCGCACCAATCCAAAGAATATCTATATCGTGTTCCAAGGCCAATTTTACATGGTCTTTGTTGGCCACCTCTGTAGCAGTCAACAAGCCTGTTTCTTCCTTGACACGTTGCAACCATTTTAATCCAATTGCACCTACACCTTCGAACATTCCTGGGCGTGTTCTTGGCTTCCAAATTCCGGCGCGATATACTGTCACATCGGTATCTTTCAATTGGTGAGCAATTTTCATTACTTGTTCTTCTGTTTCGGCACTACATGGACCACCGATTACTAAGGGATGCGACAGACCGAAATCGTTCAACCATTCGCGCATTGCGGGAGTATTCTCCATAATTAATTGTTGTGTTTAATCCCGTTAAGGATTGTTGTTAATTGATTAGTATGTTTCATTTGTTGGTGCAAATCAGCAATGTCATCATTCTCTAATTTGCGTTTAAAATTCTCTAAATTCTCAATGTAGGAGGATAAAATCCGAAGTACATTGGTTTTGTTTTGCTCAAAAATTGGGGCCCACATATCTGGGGAACTTTTTGCCAAGCGAACGGTAGACTCAAATCCACTTCCTGCTAAATCAAAAATATTTTGCTCGTCTTCTTCTTGTTCTAATACAGTTTTACCTAGCATAAAAGAGCTTATATGAGATAAATGGGAAACGTAGGCCATGTGTTTATCGTGATCATCGGCCTCCATAAAACGCAGGTACATGCCCATTTGGCGAAAGCTGGTTTTTGCCCAAATCAATAAATCGGGACGGGTTTTTTGGGCTTCACATAAAATTTGTGGCTTCCCGTCAAAAAGACCTTCATGTGCTGCTTGGGGTCCAGAAAACTCTGTACCAGCAATGGGGTGGGCGGCCAAATATTGATCGCGCTTTGGGTGCGATTCGACCACTTTACACAGCTCTTCTTTGGTCGATCCAACATCCCATAGAAGTGCATTTTCGCTTAGTCGATCCAACAATTGTGGCAGTAAGATCAAACTATCTTTGACAGGTATGCTCAAAATAACTCTATCTGCTTGATTGATTTCTTCCAATCGTCCTTTATGATCAATCATGCCAAGGGCAAGGGCTTCATCCAAATGAGCCTCATTTGTATCAACACCAAAAACTTCAATGGTTGAATAGCATTTTTTCAATTCCAAGGCCATTGAACCTCCAATTAATCCGATACCAATTACATATAATTTCATGCTTTGATTCGATTTATCGCGGTTTGTATTTGCTCTTCGGTTACACAAAGTGAAAAACGAATATAGCCTTCTCCTTGACTTCCAAAAATAGTCCCTGGTGTTATAAAGATATCTTTTTCGTATAAAATTTTATCAATATATTCTTCAGCAGAAAGGCTATTGTCATTCAGTTTAGCCCAAACAAACATTCCCACGCTATTTGAGTCAAAGGTGGTATCCATTAAGTTGGCCAACTCTTCTACAAGTACTCGTCTTCTTTTATAAACCTTATTCAGTTCATGGAACCAACTGCTAGGGGTATTGAGTGCCGCAATGGCTCCTTGCTGAATACCATAGAACATACCCGAATCCATATTGCTCTTTACTTTCAGTACTGCCTGAATATGTTCTTCGTTTCCAGCCAATATCCCAACTCTCCACCCAGCCATATTAAAAGATTTACTCAAAGAATTTAATTCCATACAAACCTCCATTGCATTGGGTAATGACAAAATACTTTGTGGATTATCGTTGAGAATAAAGCTATAGGGGTTATCGTTCACCAATAAAATTTCATTGTCTTTCGCCCATTGAATTAAACGCTTAAACGTTTCTGTTTGGGCCTTCGCACCTGTTGGCATATTTGGGTAGTTCAACCACATAAGTTTAATCTTTGTCGTATCCAATGCCTCAAGTGCTGTAAAGTCAGGCTGCCAATTATTATCATCGCTCAAAGGGTAAAAAACGGGGGTCGCTTCAACCAATTGGGTAACCGAGCTATAGGTTGGGTAGCCTGGATTGGGAATAAGGACTTGATCGCCTTTGTTTAAAAATGCTAAGGAAATATGCATGATGCCTTCCTTGGATCCCATGAGCGGGAGAATGTCCGATGAAGGACTGAGCACTACATTATAGTTTCGATGGTAAAACCCTGCTATGGCCTCACGCAATGCGGGTAAACCTTGATAACTTTGGTACATATGTGCCTTGGGATGAGATAAACCTTCTTGAAGTGCTTCCACTACAGATGGATGAGGGGGTAAGTCTGGGCTTCCAATTCCCATATTCAATATAGGCTTGCCTGCCTGAATAAGTCCCGCTACTTCCCTCAATTTTTTGGAGAAATAGTACTCTTTTACACTTTCAAGACGGGTTGCAGTGGTCATTTTCATTTTTTGGCTGTGGTATATTCTCCTAGGATTTTAAATTCTAACGCCATGATTTCTAAAATCTTGCGCGCTTTTTCGTACTGTTGGAAACGATCAAAGGTAACGTCCACAAAAAAAGCGTACTTCCCAGGCGTTTCGATTACAGGTAGGGACTGAATCTTTGTTAGGTTCAAAAGGCAATCGCTCATTACATTGAGCACTGCAGCTAAACTTCCTCTTTGATGATCTAAAATGAATTTTAAAGAGGCTTTATTGATTTGTTTTTTCTCAATCGCATTGCTGTTTTGCTGAATAATGACAAATCGAGTAATATTATCTTGAATGGTCTGAATGGAATGGGCGAGTATATCTAAATTGTATATTAATGCTGCTTGCTTTGGTGCAATTGCGCCAATCCCTTTTTGGCTATCTTCAGAAATAGATCGCGCAACATCGGCGGTATCAGCTGCTTCAATCAAACGAATATGGGGATAGGCTCGAAAGAATTCCTTGCATTGCAACAAGGCCATTGGGTGCGAATGTACTTCCTTTATATCTTCAATGGACTGGCCTGCCAATGCCATTAAATTATGATGAATGGTTAAGTTATATTCCCCAACAATCGACAAATCATTTTGATCAATTAGAGCATAATTGGGTATGATGGATCCAGCGATTGAATTTTCCAAGGCCATTACGGCTTGTTTGGCCGCACCATTTAAAATTGTGTCAACTAGGCTGTCAAAGCTCAGGCATTCCAACAACTCGATCTCTTGAGGGAAGTAATCCATTGCCACGACATGATGAAAAGATCCTTTTATTCCTTGTATTGCTGTTGTTGTTTTCATAGTATACATCAAAAAAAAAGTCCCGAACAAATGTCAGGACTTTTTCTATCGTTGCGTTGATATATTACAAAGTCCTTCCTGCCTCGTTAAAGAAGTAAAAGAAGTTATTGTAATAAAAAAACGTTTTATTCATTTTGTTTGAATTGGTTACAAATCTAAGACCAGTATCGAAATAAACAAACTTTTCTTTTGTTTTTTTTTAAATGGTTTTTGAATTAAATGTTATTTTTTGGAAAAAAGAGCTAATTTAATGGTCTATTGAATAAAACAAACATATGAAAACACCTCTCTTTTCCCTACTGCTTTTGACATTCTTAATAGGTTGTAACCAAAATGACCAAAAAACCGTTGAGCAGTTAAATAACTTCCCCTATCTCGAGGCTGATATCGCTGGCCTTTCTGCCGGATACGACGCTGGAGAGTACACAATTACTGATGTTACTCAAGCCTATCTAGATCGAATTGAAGCGATCGATAGGACGGGTCCAACACTTCGTTCGATCATAGAAGTTAATCCAGATGCTTTGGCCATTGCTGGAGAATTGGATGCTGAATTAGCCGCTGGGAAACGACGAGGCCCCTTACATGGCATTCCAATTGTATTAAAAGACAATATTGACACCCACGATAAAATGTCAACAACGGCAGGTTCTCGCGCATTAAAAGGATCAAAACCTCTACAGGACAGTGAGGTAGCTAAAAAATTAAGAGCAGCTGGAGCCGTTATCCTGGCAAAAGCCAATTTGAGTGAATGGGCCAACTTCCGCGGTCAGAACTCCTCAAGTGGGTGGAGTGGCATCAATGGACAAACCAAGAATCCCTATGTGCTGACACGAAATCCTTGTGGATCAAGTGCTGGTTCGGGTGCAGCTGTTTCAGCCAATTTAACTGTTTTAGCCATTGGAACAGAAACCAACGGCTCTATTGTTTGTCCTTCCAATGCTAACGGAATTGTAGGAATCAAACCAACTGTTGGGCTCATCAGTCGTTCAGGGATTATCCCAATTTCTTTCACTCAAGACACTGCCGGACCCATGGCACGCACACTCACTGATGCTGTTTTAACACTAGGTCCACTCACAGGAGTCGACGAAAAAGACAGCAAAACTTTAGCGAGTAAAGAACACGCTTTGACCGACTATTCTGCTTTTCTTAATCCAGAAGGTGTTCAAGGAAAACGTATTGCGTTGTTTACTGCGCCACTTGGAGAAAACGCTGAAGTGGACAGTCTTGTTCGCAAGTCAGTTAGAACCTTAAAACGCTTAGGTGCAGAAGTCATTGAAATTGACGCCATTGCTCCACGTGAAGCTGGAAGGAATTCTTTTCAAGTAATGCTTCATGAATACAAAGATGGGCTGAATGCCTATTTTGCTTCTTTAGGTGAAAATGCCCCTATAAAAAATTTAGATGAATTAATTGCCTTCAACGAACAAGATCCAATTGAATTAACTTATTACAACCAAGCTTATCTTAAAATGGCCAACGAAAAAGAAGGCATGGAAAGTGAAGCTTATCGAACAGCCTTAAACAATCTTCTGCGCATGAGCCAACAAGAAGGTATTGACCGTGTAATGAACGAACACAATCTAGATGCTATTATCGCTCCAACAGGAAGTCCTGCTTGGAGTACCGATTGGCTCAATGGTGATAATTCACACCTTGGAAGTTCTTCTCCTGCTGCAAGAGCCGGCTATCCAAACATTACTATCCCTATGGGAGATATTCACGGTTTGCCCGTTGGGCTTTCATTCTTTGGTAGGGCTTGGAGCGAACCTACCCTGATTGAAATTGCCTATGGATTTGAGCAAAACACCAACGCTAGAATAACGCCTACTTTTAGAGCCAACGACGAAGAATAATGAGTGACCTATTAGTACGCCTACTCAATATTGATCATTTTGATGTCATCTTGGTTTTAAGTGTTTTAATTGGGTTTGGATTAATGGAAACCCTTTCGGGTTATTTGGTTAATTCCAAACGCAAAAAAGGAGATTGGGTCCAAGAGATTCTTAGTTTTTTAATACTCTCGACTGGCATTAAACCTGCCATCATCTTTTGTGTTTATTTGTTTGGCTCCACTTTTTTTTCTGAACAACAATACCTTTTTACACAGTTCTCTTTTGGTTGGGCTTTACTGGTGTACCTCTTGATAGATGATCTATTGCAGTATTGGTATCATCGCAGCGCACACGAGAACCCCTTTCTTTGGAAATTGCATCGTGCCCATCATCAGGCAGAAGAAATGGGCTACTTTGTTTCCTATCGAAATGCCTTTTTGTATTATATTTTAATGCCCAATATTTGGTGGACGGGCTTTGTGGTTTTTACCGGGGGTGCAAAAGCGGTTGCCTTGGGATTGGTCTTAAAACAATTCGTTATCATTGGCTCGCACAGTCGTCTTCGCTGGGACAAACCTTTTTATACATTTCCGTTTTTGCGGCCCATCATTAAAGTTTTAGAACGCATCATCATTACTCCGGCATTTCATCATTCCCATCATGGGACTTCAATACTCGATGAAGCAAGTGACCCAAATGGTAATTTTGGTAATATGTTCAGTTTTTGGGACCAGCTTTTTGGGACAGCAACATTTCAAAGCAGTTATCCAGCTCACTATGGTCTTCAGAAAAAAACGGACGACCCCTGGACTGCCGCCTATTTTTATCCCTTTGTCACTTCTATGGACACGGAAAGTGAATGGCACAAAGACCATCAAATAAAAAGTACGGCGACCAAGAAGGCGACTACGGTAATGCTGACCAAAGGAGAGAACTATTTATGGTGTGCTTGTGGTCGAAGTTCTACCCAGCCCTTTTGTGATGGCTCACATCATGGCACCAAAATGAAACCACAGAAATTCACCGCAAAACGAACGGGAGAAGTTCGTTTATGCAATTGTAAGAAAACCAACAAAAGTCCTTTTTGTGATGACAGCCATTTAAACTTATAGGCCATGGACAAAAAAGCAATTATTGTAGGTGCTAGCTCTGGTATTGGAAAAGCATTGGCAATTGTATTAGCAAACAATGGATATAAGGTTGGGATTACAGGAAGAAGAGGAGAAATGCTGAACGAAATCAAAAACCTCTATCCTGATCAAATCATTCCTGTTGTAGCTGATGCTACTCACCCAAAGGCTGAAGAAGATCTCGATACATTGGTTGATCTACTTGGAGGACTTGACTTACTGATCATCTCTGCTGGAGTAGCATTTATCAATAAAGCTTTAGATTATTCTCTGGAAGACAACACTAACCAGCTAAATGTGGTTGCGTTTACAAAATTGGCCAATTGGGGAATGCACTTTTTTGAACGACAAGGACATGGACATATCGCAAATATTTCTTCAGTAGCAAGCCGAAGAGGAGGAAGACATGCGCCAGCTTACCACGCTTCTAAAGCCTACCAATCCAATTATTTTGAAGGATTGCGCCAACGCTTTTATAAACTAAAACTTCCTATCTCAACAACCGATATACGACCTGGTTTTGTCGATACTGCCATGGCAAAAGGCAACGGACTCTTTTGGGTGGCAACCAAAGAAAAAGCAGCCAAACAAATCTTTAATGCAATTCTACATAAAAAAACAGTCGTTTATATTACTAAACGCTGGAGGCTAATTGCATTTATATTTTCCAATATGCCTAAATGGATGCATAAAAGGTTGTAAAATTTTATCTTTAACAAAAAAATATCCGTGCTTACACTCCAAAACATTCATAAAAATTATGCTGATATCGAGGCATTAAAAGATGTGTCATTCTCTCTAAAGCCAGGAGAAGTTGTGGGTCTACTAGGTCCAAACGGGGCCGGAAAATCTACCTTAATGAAAATCTTGACCGGCTATCTCAAGGAGTGGAAAGGAGAAATAAAATATAAAGAACAAAATATACGTACCAACACAAAAGCCATTCAGCAAGTCACGGGTTATTTACCTGAAAATAACCCGCTTTATCCTGAGTTGTACGTACAGGAATACCTTCAATTTATTGCCGAACTCTATAAAATACCTCAGCCACCCTTTAACGATATTATTGATAAAGTTGGCTTGACTCAAGTGAAAAATAGAAAAATAAATACCCTCTCTAAAGGGTATCAACAACGTGTGGGCTTGGCTGCAGCCTTACTTCACAATCCTGAGATTTTGATTTTAGATGAACCCACTACAGGACTTGACCCAAACCAATTGATCGAGATTCGAAAATTAATTCGCCAATTGGGGGAAGAAAAGATTGTATTGCTATCTACCCATATTTTATCGGAAGTAGAAAGTGTTTGCGATCGGGTCATCATTATACGGGAAGGCGAAGTGGTTGCAGATGAATCCCTGGAAACATTACGAAAAGGACAACAACAAATTGTACAAGTAGAATTTGATTATCGCATCGAAACCGAGGCGCTGGCAAAAATTCCCGGAATCAATAAAGTTGTGAATACCTTTGATTTTAACTATGAATTGTATTGCTCCAATGAAGAAGATGTGCGACCCAGGGTCTTTGACTTCGCCCACGACAACCAACTGAAGATTCTTTCCCTTCAACAAAAAAATGAAAACCTAGCCGCCTTATTCAATTCGCTTACTACCTAAAATCTAGATGATCTCCACGCCCCGTTTAAATCTTCTCCCCATTTGTGCCTCTGACTGCAAAGCGATTCATGCTAAAAACTGCTATCCTGAAGTGGCTGAATTCAATACAATTGGTATTCCCAAAAGCATTGAAGACACAAAGCAATTACTTGCCCCATTGTTTGAAAAGCAGCAGCCAGATAAAGGACAACAATTGGGCTGGACAATTCGACTCAAAGAGAACAACATTTTCATAGGAGAATTGGGAATGCGGCTAAGTATACCCAAATACAACAAAGCAGAAATTCATTATAGCCTAGTCCCTGTCTACTGGAAAAAAGGCTATGCCGCCGAGGCCGTAAAAGAAATTATTTGCTATGGAATGAAAAGACTGGGGCTACACAGAATTGAAGCTGGTGTTCAAACACAAAACATTCGGTCCATTCAATTACTCGAAAAAGTAGGCATGAAAAGAGAAGGAATGCACCGAGAAATCTTGCCCATACAAGGGGAATAGAAAGACAATTATAGCTATGCCATACTGAGTAATGACATGGATTATTAAAAATTATTTATCTTGTAAGTACCTAAATGCTTACTGATGAAAATTTTACTTTGGGTGTTCCTCCTGTTTTCACAAATTACTTTTTCACAAAATCACTTTTTTGGGGTATTGTTAGATGCCCAAACAAAAGAGGAAATCCCGTTTGGACATTTTAACTATGATTCAAATAAAGGCTTTATATCAGATGATCGAGGACATTTTGACTTATATGCAAATAGAGAAACAATTCAAATTAACGTTAGTGCAATTGGATATCTCAACAAAAACTTTCTTTTAAAAGCAAACACCAAGAACACAATAGCCTTGTCCCCAAAGACAGAAAATTTGGAGGAGGTAATCCTCGATTATGTCGATCCCGCAAAAGAATTGATCCGGAAGGTCGTTGCGGCCATCCCTGCGAATTACCCCACGCAACAGGAGCAGGTATATGGTACTTACCAAGAACATGCTTATTGGGATAGCCTCCAAACCAAACCAATCTATAAGGCTGAAACCTTAACCAAGGCGGACAAGTTTTCTTATGCAAAAAAAAAACTCGGATGGCAATGTTCAAATCCAAGAACACAAAATAGATGTTATCGATTTGGATTCTGTAGAACTTCGGATTTATGGCGGCGTACATAATGTACATCACGGCGATTATGTAATGGCACGTTCTGGACCTCTTAATCTCAATAAACTAAACAACTATACTCTTAAAATAAAAGATACTCTTGAATATAATGGCCACCCAGTAATACAGCTAAATTTCACCCACAAAAAAAGCAAAGGAGAACTCTATATCGACGCAAATTCTTTTGCGGTAATTCGGTCAATCAGAGAACTAAATCCAAAGGAAATTAAAGAAGATTTTAATCTATTTAAAATTTACGAACGTCAATTTGGCAAGACTATTACTTCCTATGAGATGGATCCTGACGGGAAATGGCGACTGAAATTCATCTACCATAAAACGGGGTTTAAACGAAAAAACAATAGTAAGAGCTTTTATCTCAATACCACTTATTTTGCTAAACAAAATCTGCCAGAAGCAATTTTGATTCCACAAAAAGAACGTTTCTCCTACAATGCTATTCTAAGCGATTTTTTATTAAACAAGAATGAAAATCAAGATTCATTTTCTAAAAAACTACGCTTTATTTCTTTTCTTGGCAAGCTGAAGTTTTCGTATGGTTTGGGCGTTCATCCTTTTCAAATAGAATCCCATCAGTTTCATTTTAATGCCACTGAAAATTACATTAATCAAGAGACTACTTTAAGCGAGTTGATTTTTGTTTATCATAATAAAATAGTTTACAACTTAAACAATCAATTTGGGATTAGTGCAAATTCAGCCACTTCTTTAAAGAAAAAAAGGTACGAATCTTATGCCGTTGGATTGGATTTTAAATATGACCTATCCAAACGTAACCGTGTTCATTTTAATTCATCGTTGGGATTAGGCTTCCGTAAAATCAGAGCATTTCATGGAACCTTTTCTTTTGATCAAGCTTTTGAGCTAAATCGCAAAAAATTTGATAGTGGAGAATTATCGCTCTATACAGAAGAAAGGAATCTTTTTCTTCAACCTACTATTGGAATACATTTTAAGGTCAAACGCATTATTCATTTAGGTGTTGAGGCGAGTTATTTTATCCCGTTTACTTCAACCAATGGAATTTTTTCTCAAGAAGAAAAGGAATTTTGGTTTTGGAATAGAGCAGCATCTTTTCAAAAACTAACAAATAAAAATCTTATTCGTAATGATTTTATGCTGGGAGCTACACTAACCCTAAGATTATAATAAATGAAAACAAAACATCTTTTACTTTTCCTATTTATTCTATTTTGCATTTGCCTCTTCCTCAACTGGGACAGTTTTATGGAAGGTTTTAGTGCAGAATGTTGAAGTTAATATAAATCGGCCACTAATTTAAATAGACAAATATAGTCGAACATTTCCTTTACGCTTTTAAAAACATTTGATTCATTCGCAGATTCTGTCCCATCGATAACAGAAATACTTAGGTGGTTAAGCGTTTAGGAACTTCTTATTTACTCATTATACTATTGAATAAACGTCTAAATAAAATCAGTCTCATGCAATTGATTCTGATTCTTATCTTTCTGTTAGTCTATATCCTATTTTTTGTTCCCTATTTATCCGATTTCTTAAATGATATCAATTGAAAATTCTAAAAAGAATGGGTGTTCTTTCTAAAAAACCGCCTCAGCGATAGCCTTGATATTATCTGATTTTCCCATGGAATAATAATGTAGAAAAGGCACTCCAGCTTCTTTGAGTTCTATGGACTGTTGGGTGCACCATTCTATCCCTACTTGGCGAACTGCAGCATTGTCTTTGCATTTGACAACTGACTTGATCAAAGCCTCGGGTAAATCGACATGAAAACGATGAGGCAAGGCGTTTAATTGCTTTTTGGTGGCCAAAGGTTTAAGCCCCGGAATAATAGGAACATTTATCCCGGCTTCTTTACACTTGTCTTGAAATTCAAAAAACTTTTGATTGTCAAAAAACATTTGGGTGACAATATAATCTGCACCAGCGTCAATTTTTTTCTTTAAAAAGTAAAGGTCACTTTCTAAGGAAGGCGCTTCCATATGCTTTTCTGGATAACCAGAAACACCAATACAAAAATTCGTTTTCGAGGTATTTAAAATTTCTTCGTCTAAATAAAGTCCATTGTTTAAATCTTGAATTTGACCCACCAAATCACTGGCAAAAGCATGTCCTTCTTTATGGGGCGTAAAATAGGTTTCAGATTTAATGGCATCTCCTCTTAATGCAACAACATTATCTATCCCCAAAAAGTCGAGGTCAATCAAAAAATTCTCCGTGTCTTCTTTGGTAAAGCCACCACACAAAATATGCGGAATGGCGTCAACACCGTACTTGTGTTGCAAGGCAGCACAAATGCCAACTGTTCCCGGGCGCTTTCGAATAATGTGTTTTTTCAACAAACCGTTCTCCAGTTCTTTGTAAACATACTCTTCCCTGTGATAGGTAACATCTATAAAGGGTGGATTAAATTCCATGAGTGGATCAATGGAATCATAAATCGATTGGATATTCTGCCCTTTTAATGGTGGGAGTATTTCAAAGGTAAATTGCGTTTTACTGTTCGATTTTGCAATGTGTTCTATTACTTTCACGTTCTACTATTTTAAATTTGGACGAAGCCATTTTTCAGCCTCTTCAATCGGCATTTGTTTTCGTTTACTATAACTTTCTAACTGATCACGGGTTATTTTCCCTACCCCAAAATACTGTGCATCTGGATGGGCAAAATAATAGCCCGAAACCGATGCTGCTGGCCACATGGCCAAACTTTCGGTCAGGGTTACCCCAATGTTTTCCTCTACTTGGAGTAATTCCCAAATGGTATTTTTCTCCAAATGATCTGGACAGGCAGGATAGCCCGGTGCAGGGCGAATTCCCTTGTAGGTTTCTTTAATTAAGTCAGCATTATCTAAATGTTCATTTGCAGCGTATCCCCAATGTTTGGTTCTGACTTCTTTGTGCAAGAACTCGGCAAAAGCTTCTGCAAATCGGTCGGCTAGGGCTTTTACCATTATGGCATTATAATCGTCATTGGCTGCTTCATATTGCTTGGCTAATTCTGCAGTACCAAAACCAGTGGTCACACAAAAGCTTCCGATATAATCTTTTTTTCCACTTTCCTTGGGTGCAATAAAATCGGCCAAAGCAAGATTGGTTTTTCCTTCGCGCTTTTTTATTTGCTGACGTAGGGTTAAAAAAGTACCTGCGACTGTATCGCGCTTCTCATCTCGATACACTTCGATATCGTCATCTGCTTCGCTATTGGCGGGGAATAATCCAAAAACAGCCTTGGCAGTCAAGAGTTTCTTTTCAACTATTTCAGAAAGAATGACCTGGGCATCGGCAAACAGCTCAACAGCTTGTTCGCCAACAATAGGATCATCTAGAATTTCTGGATAGCGTCCGTGTAAATCCCAGGAGCGGAAAAAAGGACTCCAATCGATAAAAGAGATCAATGTGTCCAATTCTTGATTTTCAATTACTTGAACACCCAATTGATTGGGTGTAAAAGCAGAAAACTTCTCCCAATCTAATTGCAATTTTTTGGCGCGAGCTGTTGCTAAATCAATGTGCTCTTTGGTTTCTTGACGATCTAAGAATTTCGCTCGAAAGTTTTCGTAATCCTTCCGGATGGTTGCTTTATAATGAGGAGCCACTGCTTTATTTAGCAAGCTACCCGCAACCGTTACCGCTCTAGAGGCATCGTTTACATGTACAACAGTCGAATCCAATTCAGGAGATATTTTGACAGCCGTATGAGCCTTGGAGGTAGTTGCACCGCCTATCATTAATGGGGTATCTATATTTTGGCGTTTCAACTCTTGAGCGATATAAATCATTTCGTCTAAGGAGGGAGTAATCAAACCAGAAAGTCCAATAATATCTACCTGTTCTTTTAGGGCTGTTTCGATGATTTTTTCTGGTGGAACCATGACCCCTAAATCGATGATTTCGTAATTATTACAGGCGAGAACTACCCCAACAATATTCTTTCCTATGTCGTGTACGTCACCTTTTACAGTCGCCATTAATATTTTTCCAGCGGCTTGTTGCGCACCGTCTTTCTCTGCTTCAATGTAGGGTAATAAATAGGCCACAGCTTTTTTCATTACGCGAGCAGATTTCACTACTTGTGGCAAAAACATTTTCCCAGAACCAAAAAGATCTCCCACCAAATTCATTCCGGTCATTAAATGACCTTCAATTACTTCAATGGGTTTATTGACAGCTGTTCTTGCTTCTTCCACATCGAGTTCAATGAATTCATCTATCCCTTTGACCAAAGAATGGGTGATACGATCTTGTACAGCTTCATTTCGCCAAGCTTTAACTTCAACCTTGCGTTCTTTTTGATCGTTGATCAGTGAATCTGCCAAATCGAGTAATCGTTCAGTAGCATCCTCTCGCCTATTCAGCAAAACGTCTTCTACATGGGTAAGTAAGTCTTTTGGGATTTCATCATAAATCTCTAACATGCTAGGGTTTACAATTCCCATATCCATTCCATGCTGAATGGCATGATAGAGAAAAGCAGAATGCATGGCTTCTCGCACCAAATTATTCCCACGGAATGAAAAAGATACATTACTCACCCCCCCACTTACATGAGCATGGGGTAGGTTTTCCCGAATCCATTTGGTGGCATTAAAAAAGTCCAATGCATTTAATTTATGTTCATCCATTCCTGTAGCTACAGGAAAAACATTTGGATCAAAAATGATGTCTTCTGGTGGAAATTTAACCTGCTCCACCAAAAGGGTATAGGAACGTTGACAGATTTCTATTCTACGTTCCAGGGAATCTGCTTGACCGTCTTCGTCAAAAGCCATTACAATGACTGCAGCGCCATAACGTCTAATGGTCTTGGCTTGTTGAATAAAGTTTTCTTCCCCTTCTTTTAAACTGATAGAATTTACGACACATTTACCTTGAACAACCTTCAATCCAGCTTCAATGATTTCCCATTTGGAAGAATCAATCATGATGGGGATACGGGAAATATCAGGTTCTGCAGCAAGCAAGTTTAAAAAAGTAGTCATGGCTTTGGCCCCATCAATCATTCCCTCGTCCATGTTGACATCCAAAATTTGTGCTCCTCCGTCTACTTGATCACGGGCTATTTCTATGGCCGCATTGAAATCACCTTGTTCAATCAATCGCAAAAAACGACGAGATCCGGTAACATTGGTGCGTTCTCCCACATTCACGAAATTTGAATCAGGAGTAATGACCAAGGGCTCAAGTCCAGAAAGTTTTAAATAACGTTTTTCCATTAGGCGTTGACGTGTATTTTTCTAGGTTGGTATTTGGAGGCTAGCTCAGCAATAAGCTGAATGTGCTCTGGGGTTGAACCACAACAGCCACCAATGATATTGATCAAATTTTCTTCTAAATATTTTTGAATCAAATCCCGCATTTCCTCTGGCGTTTGGTCATAGGCACCAAAGGCATTGGGTAAACCGGCATTGGGATGAGCAGAAATCATTGTATCTGCTTCTTTGGATAAACGACGTAAATAGGGCAGTAATTGATCTGCACCTAAGGCACAATTGAATCCAATACTGAGAAGTGGTATATGGGAAACTGAAGTAGCAAAAGCCTCTACCGTTTGTCCCGAAAGGGTCCGTCCACTAGCATCGGTTATTGTTCCGCTTATCATTACCGGAATGTCCCAGTTATTCTCTTCTTTTAAAACATCAATAGCGAATAAAGCTGCTTTGGCGTTCAGAGTATCGAAAACCGTTTCAACTAAAAGTACATCCGATCCACCTTCAACCAAAGCACGAACTTGTTCGCTGTAGGCCTCCACCAAATCGTCAAAGGTGACAGCACGGAAGCCAGGGTCATTTACATCTGGCGACATGCTCGCTGTGCGGTTGGTTGGTCCAATAGATCCAGCCACAAAGCGGGGTTTATTTGGGTTTGTATTGGTGAATTCATCTGCTACTTCTCGCGCGAGTTTTGCCGATTGAACATTGAGTTCATAGACCAACTCCTCCATACCATAATCGGCCATTCCAATCGAGGTTGAAGAAAAGGTATTGGTTTCTACAATATCTGCTCCAACTTCAAAATAGGCCCGATGAACAGCCTTGATGGCCTCTGGTTGCGTCAAAGACAATAAGTCATTGTTCCCTTTCAAGGGAGAGGGATGCGAAATAAATCGATCTCCTCTAAAATCTTCTTCTTCAAATTTATAGGCCTGTAACATGGTTCCCATGGCTCCATCAAGTACTAAAATTCTTTTCGCTAAGGCTTTTTCAATCGCAGTCATTTATATCTTTTCTAGGGCTTGCGCCAAATCGTTTTGAATATCTTCTGGGTGTTCTAGACCAATTGATAAACGCACCATTCCATCAGTAATTCCCACAGCTTCTCTGTCTTTTAGAGACAATTTACTATGAGTGGTCGACGCAGGATGAGTAACAATGGTTCGCGAATCTCCTAGGTTAGAAGAAAGGCTTAACAATTTGATGCTGTCAAAAAACCGCTGACCAGCAGGCAAACCTCCCTTAACTTCAAAGGCAATTATACTTCCTCCTTGACTCATTTGTTTTTTGGCTAAGGCGTATTGTGGGTGGGATTTTAGGAATGGATATTTCACCCAGTTAACTTTTGGATGGTCTTCTAAGAATTCAGCTATGGTTAAGGCTGTTTGGCAATGTCGATCCACGCGAACAGGAAGGGTTTCCATACTCTTCGATAATACCCAGGCATTGAAAGGAGAAAGTGCCGATCCAGTATTGCGAGCAAAAAGATAAATTTCTCGTATCAAATCTTTTCGACCAACAGTAACTCCACCCAAAACGCGTCCCTGCCCGTCGATTAATTTTGTAGCAGAATGAATGACGATGTCTGCACCAAACTTGATGGGTTGCTGTAAATAAGGCGTAGCAAAACAATTGTCAATCACTAAAATCAAGTTGTTCTTTTTGGCCACTTCACCCAAATAAGCAAGGTCCAAAATGGCTACACCAGGATTGGTTGGTGATTCAGCATAAATTATTTTAGTATTGGGTTGAATCAAGGCTTCAATGGTATCAATTTCTTCAACATTAAAATAGCTAGTTTCTATATTCCATTTTGGAAGAAATTTGGTGAATAAGGTATGGGTAGAACCAAAAACGGCACGAGCAGAAACAATATGATCTCCACTGTTGAGTAAGGCGGCAAAGGTTCCAAAAACTGCTCCCATTCCAGTAGCAAAAGAAACACCATCTTCTGCTCCTTCCATATCAGCTACTTTTTCGACCAATTCTGATGTATTGGGGTTGGTAAAACGGCTGTAAATATTGCGTTCTTTTTCTTCAGCGAAAGCTGCACGCATTTCCTCTGCGTCCTCAAAAACAAAACTAGAGGTTAGGTGCAATGGAGTAGAATGTTCCATGAATAGGGAACGCTCCATTTGTGTTCGAATAGCTTTTGTTTCTAAACGATGACTCATATTGCTTTTCCGTTTAGTATGATTTTAAATTGTATGTCAGCAACGCTGTCTATCATTTTTGAAACCGAGCAATATTTTTCGTAAGATAGTTTTGCAGCCCGAGTTGCTTTTTCTGGACTAATATCATCTCCTTCCAAATGAATTGTAATTTCTATGGTGTGAAACAAAGCAGGAACTTCTCCTTCGTTCCGCAGCCCATGCACCTCCATTCGCAGTGCATCAGGATTAATTTTTTGCTTCCCAAGAATGGCGACAATATCTATACTGCTACAGCCAGCTACACCCATAAGCACAAGTTCCATTGGGCTAATTCCAGCGACTACGCCTTCATCTTTTGACTTATTGTCTAAGATTACACTTCTACCTGCTTCGTTTCGAACTTCAAATAGATAATCTTTATTGATACGTTCTAAGTTTACTTTCATAAGGGCTATTCTAATATGAGGGTGAGTATTTCTTTTACTTTTTTGGGCTCCATCAGAAAAGCATCGTGGCCAAAATCTGAAGTGATAAGATGATGGTGAATATTTACTCCAGCATTCTTTGCCAAAGCGACTGTTTCAAGGTCTTCGGACAGAGGAAAAAACAAATCACTATCTATCGAGACTATATGGATTTCTGATTGAATGTTTTGAATGTTTTCTTCAAAAGATTTTCCATTACGGCAAATGTCAATCTTTCCCAATAAATGATTCATGGTTTTATAGGCCTGTAAATGGAAGCGGTCTTTTAATTTATTTCCATGATAAAGTAACCAAGATTCAACATTGTATATATTGAGCTCTTTATTGATTGAACGATTAAAACGCAATTTAAAGGATTGCGGGGTTCGATAGCACATCATGGCATGCATACGAGCAATTTCAAGAGGTTTGGGGTTACTCTCCAAAATCTGATTTTGAATATAGGTCGTAGCAATCATCCAATCGGATGATTTCCAATCTCCAGCAATTGGTATTAGATGTTCAATGAAGTTAGGACTCAAAGCAGCCATTTCCCAAGCAATTCCAGAACCAATAGAACCTCCAATTAATGCATGGATTTTTGTGATTCCTAATTGTCTTAATCCTGCGCAGAAAAAACCAGCAATGGTTCCTGTATGCCAATTGGAATAATTTTCAATGAGCGTCCCATCATATCCATTTCCCGGAATGTTAAAGACAATCACAGCAAAACGATTGGTATCAATGGCTTTATTTTCACCAACGATATCATTCCACCATCCATTTTCTCCAGTAACACATGAGTTTGCCGTAAGTGGATGATTAATTACTACCACAGGTGCAGTTAAATAATCACAGCCAAAATGTTGATAACTGAGATCCTGTCCATTCGACAATTGGATATGGTTTAATTCATTAATATTAACTTGAGATACCATTGAACTTTTAAAGGTTAAATACTTCTTTTATGAGGTCGACTTGATTTAATTTTTCCCAAGTAAACAACTCAACTTCTAACTTTATTTTTCCACTGTAAGGCGATTCAAATGTTTTAGTGATTTTCTGAGGCGTTCGTCCCATATGGCCGTAGGCAGCTGTTTCAGAATAAATGGGTGTGCGCAATTTTAAACGCTGTTCTATACCATAGGGCGTTAAGTCAAAAATAGTTTTGATTTTTTCCGCAATTTCACCGTCAGACATTTCAACATTTGATTTTCCATAAGTGTTTACTGCA
>Ga0115550_1000656_pt1 | contig 28599 bp, 28 predicted proteins | sample COGITO_mtgs_1005_FD_87177 | JGI IMG/M metagenome (GOLD analysis project Ga0115550, IMG submission 87177) | Pelagic marine microbial communities from North Sea - COGITO_mtgs_100511 | ecosystem: Environmental > Aquatic > Marine > Epipelagic | place: Germany:Helgoland, sampling site Kabeltonne...
CCCAGCACCCGGTAACAGGTATCTATGTCCTTCACTCTGACGCGAAAGGCGTAGATATCCATTACCTCATGAAATTGCAGCTCTTTTTTCTCCATCTTGTTGTAGATGGAAAACAGGTTCTTCTCGCGGCCGCTCACCTGGGAGTCGATGCCGGCCTCATGCAGGCGGCCCTCGATCTCGCTCTGGATGGAGTCGATGATTTCACGGCGATTGCCGCGGGCGCGGCGTACCGATTCTCGCAATACCCGTGAGCGCATGGGGTAGAGCGCCTCGAAACCCAGCTCTTCCAGCTCGTTCTTCATGGTATGAATACCGAGGCGGTTGGCGATGGGGGCGAAGATCTCGAGGGTTTCGCGGGCAATGCGGCGGCGCTTGTCCGGCCGCAGCGAACCCAAAGTACGCATATTGTGGGTGCGGTCGGCCAGCTTGATCAGGATGACCCGGATATCCTGGGTCATGGCCATCACCATCTTGCGGAAGTTTTCGGCCTGAGCCTCTTTGCGATCGCGAAACTTCAGCTTGTCGAGCTTGGAGACACCGGCCACCAGTTCGGCGACGGCATCGCCAAACAGTGCGGCCAGATCGGCCTTGGTCACGGGGGTATCTTCGATGACGTCGTGCAGCACTGCGGCCATCAGGGTTTCGTGATCGAGTCGCATGTCGCCGAGAATGCGGGCAACGGCAACCGGGTGGGTGATATAGGGTTCGCCACTGGAACGCATCTGTCCCTGGTGGGCATCACGGGCCACCACATAGGCTTGCCTGAGCTTCTCAACCTGCTCTGGAGGCAGGTAGGAACTGGCTATTTCTTTAAGATTTTCAAATAAATACAAGACAGTCCCCGCAGCGGTGAAACGGCAATCCGTGGAATTGAGGAATAGTCCTGAGTTTGCGAGGTTTTCGAGCGGTTGTAAATGGGAAGAACAGTCGGCACCCGGGCGGGCGCCGACCATGGGAGATTACTTACTTAACCGCGGCCTTCGGCGATGGCAGCAACGGCTGCCAGTTCGGCGGCTTCCTGTTCTTGCTGCTCGTAACGGTCCTGGGTATCCATCACTTGATTGTTCACCAGACCCAGTTCGATCTCGCGCAGGGCGATCACGGTCGGCTTGTCGTTCTCTTCGTCGACCAGGGGATCTTTGCCTTGAACCGCGATTTGGCGGGCGCGGCGGGCGGCGACCAGCACCAGGTCAAAACGGTTACCTACCTGTTTTACAGCATCTTCTACAGTAACGCGTGCCATGCAGGACTCCAGTGTTTGGGCTTTCTGTGTTTAAAAAAGCAGTGTTTAAAAATGACGCAAAAGTTTACTTGTTTTTGGCCTATTCTGCCAGTAGCTGTTGCAGCAAGTTTTGTTGTGCCTGCTGTTGCTGACGCATTTCCAGCCGTTGGCACTCAATAATGGCCCTGAGTTGGAACAGTGCCAGCTCAAAGTCCTTGTTGATAATGACATAGTCATACTCGTCGTAGTGCACCATTTCGGCAATGGCTTTCGCCATCCGGCCGGCAATCACCTCGGCGCTGTCCTGACCGCGCCCGATCAGGCGCTGTTCCAGCTCGGCGCGGCTGGGGGGCAGAATAAAGATGGATTTGGTCGGCATCTGCTCGCGGATCTGGCGGGCGCCCTGCCAGTCGATGTCGAGGAAGACGTCGATCCCCTGAGCCAGGCAGGCTTCAATGGCGGCGCGAGAGGTGCCGTAATAGTTGCCAAATACCTCTGCCCACTCCAGAAAGTCACCGCGTTCGATCAGTTCCTTGAACTCTTCCACCTGCACAAAGTGGTAGTGCACCCCGTTCTCTTCGCCGGGACGAGTGGCGCGGGTGGTGTGGGAAACCGACAGTTGCATCTTGCCAGCCGGGTTGTGTTTGGTCAGCAAGGCATTGAGCAGGCTGGATTTACCCGCCCCGCTCGGGGAGGAGATGATATAGAGAGTGCCTTGTTGCGCCATGTCATTACCTTATTATCTAGACCTGCGTTTTGGTTGTAGCAGAGGCCGCCGTCTTGTGCCCGAAAGGGAGACAGCCAAACGCAAAACGCAGGAAATTCTTGAGTCGGGAGGATGTAAAGGCGGCGAATTTTATCAGAAGGCGGCGGATAAAAAAACGGCTGGAATCATATTCCAGCCGATCAAAGTATTCGTTGCTTGCTGCGGGAGCGTAACCCACATCGGCTGCCATTCTGCCCCGCAGGCGGGACAGGGGCCATCAGGTTATCCCTGCCTCATGGCTCGGAATTTCCGAATCGCCCTCAGCCGGGCAGGTGACGATCGGCGCAGAGCCGGTCAAAGGTGGCGATGACCCTCTCAATCCCTATCTTGCCCATGGCATCCGGATCCTTGAGGCGGGTGCGCCAGCCGAGCTCGGCCAGCGGCTTGCCGGTTTCCTGTTCGATCAGTTCCTGATAGACGCTGACCACGTAGTCACGGCACAAATAGGGGCCGGTGCGAGCCGGATTGTGGTGGGCGTAGAGGCCGATGACAGGTGTGCCTACCAGGGTTGCCATGTGGGTGGGGCCCGTATCCGGGGCCAGCACCAGGCTCGCTTCACCAATCAGGGCCAGCAGCTGTTTGAGGTTGGTCTGCCCCACCAGATCCACCGGTTTGCTCTGGCTCAGCCGCTGTATGTCGGCCGCCAGATCCCGCTCCAGTTTGGCCGGGCCGCCGCACAGGTAGACCTGAAAGCCCTTGTTGGCCGCGTGATCCGCCAGCGCAGCATAGCCTTCGGCAGTCCAGTTCTTGAATGCCTTGCTGGCGGCGGCGCAGATGAGCAGAGTCGGTTTGCCGCCGATTTTCTCCCTGGCCCAGATTTTATGTTCGGCGCTGATGGGCAGTTGCCAGTCCGGCGTCAAATCCTTGATGCCGAGCTCTTTGGCAAAGGCAAGGAAACCGTCCAGTACATGGGGAGACGTGGGGGAGGGAACCCTGTGGTTGGTGAACAACCACTGACCGTCGTTGGCGCGCGCCTTGTCGAAACCGAGTTTGACCCTGGCCTTGATACCGAGCGTCGCTATGCTGGCGCGCATGGCCGCCTGCAGGTGGAGCAGCGCATCGAACTTGCGTCCCTTGAGGGTGCGCCACAGGTCGAAATAACCGCGCCAACCCTTGCTCTTGTCAAAGGCGATCACCTCGACCCCGGGCAAGTCGGCAAACAGGGTCGCTTCGATTTTGCCGGTGATCCAGGTGATGCGAGTCTGGGGCCAGGCCCGCTGGATGACGCGCACCAGCGCCAGCGCGTGGCAGCAATCCCCGATGGCGGAGAGCCGCAGTATGCAGATAGAAGAAGGCGGCGTTTGGAACAGCGGCATGATGTGGCGCAATGGTGGAAAAATGGATGGATGGCATTATGCAAACTCCCCTGTGGATTGTAAAATTGCGCGCAACTGGCAGCCGGTACCGGCCCTGCTCCTCACAAGGTGCACGGGTCCGTGCTGGCAAGCCGCCTTATCGTGAATCGAACCATTGCGATTACTGACCGACCGGAATCACCAAGATGCGAATACAGACCGAACACAACCAGATCTGCTGGTACGCCGAAGGGGTTTTTCGTGACCCTTCTCCCGAGCTGTTTGATCCGGCCTGGTGGCAGACACATCGCCAGGTGGTGGGTTCTGCCATAGGGCGCGGTGTGACCTGGTTCGTGAAGGATGAATCCCGTCATCTTGTGCTGCGTCATTACTATCGTGGCGGCATGGTGGGCAAGGTGGTGCGGGATCGCTTCTGGTTCGAGGGGGTGGAATCCAGCCGGGCCATGGCCGAATACACTCTGCTGGCCAAGTTGAGCGAGCAGGGCTTGCCGGTGCCGCGCCCGTTTGCGGCCCGCATGGTCAAGCAGGGCCCCTTCTATCGCGCCGATATCCTTATCGAACGCATTCGCGGTGCCAAGGACCTGGTGGCCCTGCTCAAGCAGGGGCCGATCGCCGACCAGGTGTGGCACAAGGTGGGTCAGACTGTGCGCCAGCTGCACGATGCGGGTGTCTATCATGCGGATCTCAACAGCCACAATCTGCTGCTCGACAAGGAGGGCAAGGTGTGGGTGATCGACTTCGACAAGGGGGCGATCCGTTCCCCTGGCAGCTGGCAGCAGGCCAATCTGGAACGGCTGCAACGCTCCTTCAGTAAAGAGTCCCAATTGCACACCAGTTTTCACTTCGTGCCGGAAAACTGGCAGGCGCTGATGAGCGGTTATCAGGGAAAAGCGAGCTGACCCTGTTGCTCGGCGCGAGAGCCAATGTTACTTATTGAGCAGGTATTCAGATTCGGTTTCGAGGCATTCGATGGACATGCTCAAGGCTCCCCTGAGGGAAGTGGTCACCCGGTTTGATCCGACGCTGATGGCGGATGCCATGGCTCTGCTGGAGGCGGGACTCTGGAGCTGGAGCCCGCAACAGGGTGTGCAGCGGGATCTCTCCTGTCTGCGTCTGCTGGGATTGAATGAAACCGGTCTGGACGATCTCGGCTGGCTGGAACGGGTGCATCCCGACGATGTGGCTGTGCTGCAGGAGGCTCTCGTTGCCTGTCAGAGCGGGCGAGTGCCCCAGATCCGGCTCGAGTACCGCATCCTGCATCACGACGGTCACTACGTTCGGCTGGAAGAGCGGGCCCGGCGCGATGTTCACGGTCAGGTGTTGGGGGTAGTACGCCTGCTCGAGTCACAGGCGGTGGCGGAAGAGCGGCATGGCACGGATCCCCTTACTGGACTGGAGAGCCGAAGCCACTTCGAACAGCTGCTCGACGAGCGGCTGGCGACCGAGAGCGGCAGTTTCAGCCTGTTGCAGTTTACCGTCGACCACAGTGCCAAGATCCAGCAACTGTTTGGCGAAGCGGCCTGCGATGCCATGCTGGCCAAGCTGGCGCGCATGGTGCGACACGAGCTGCGGCGGGAAGATCCCTTCGCCCGCTGGGATCAGGACGGTTTCATCCTGATGCTCTCCCAGACCGATCGCTTGAGTGGCCTCGAGATTGCAGAGCGATTGCGCCTCGAGATCGCCGATGCCAGCCTGCTGCCGCAGCGGCCTGTGACCGTCAGTGTCGGGCTGGTGCAGAGCCAGGCCGGCGAGCATATCGATCACTTGCTGGCCCGGCTGGCGACCTGCCACGGTCAGGCCAGACGGGAGCACAATGCCGTCGTTGGTTAATGCTTGCTCACGCTGGCGCGCTGACAGATCCAGAGGGAGGCCAGCATCAGCAGGCCGCCAATGACCAGCCTGGCGAGATTGGTATCCTTGCCCCAGATCAACAGATTGACCAGCAGGCCCGCCGGGATCAGGGCGTTGTTCATGATGGCCAGCACACCGCTGCTGACCCTGGTCGCGCCCTTGTTCCACAGGAAGTAGCCGAGGCCGGAGGCTCCCACACCCAGCCAGAGCAAAATGCCCCACTGTAACCCGGAAGTCGGATACTGCGGCTTGCCCAGCAACCACCAGGCGGGCAGGGCGACAGCCAGTGCTCCCAGATAGAAGCAGCCGAATACCGCCTGCTGTGGCGGTTGCTCTGCTTCTCGTGCCAGCAGTACCTTGTAGCCCACTTGTCCCATGGCGAAGCTGAGGTTGGCACCCTGCACCACCAGGAATCCCAGTACATAGCTTTCGGTCAGCCCGTCGAAGCGGATGACGGCTGCCCCCAGCACCGCCAGCAGGGCGCCCCACAGATAAACAGGCTTGAAGCGGCGCTCCAGCAGGTCGTGCAGCAGGGTGACGTAGAGGGGGGTGAATATGGTGAACACCAGCACTTCCGGCACCGTCAACAGCAGGAAGGACTGGTAGTAGAACAGATACATGATGCCGAGCTGGATGGCGCCGAGCCCCATCAGCTTGAGTGCGAAATCAGGCCGCAGCCAGCGGCGTCTGAGGAAGGGCAGAAACACCAGACTGGCGAGGACGATGCGCGTCAGCACGGAGAAGTAGGCATCCACCTGGCCGGCGAGATAGACCCCGATCAGGCTGAAGGAGAATGACCAGAGCAGGGTAACCCCTATCAAATAGTTCATGTGTTTGATTTATCGTCAGTTGTCAATTTTGAGGGCGCTATGATGGCCGAGATGGAAGCTGTGATCCAGCGTTTATGGCACCAGTTGCCACAGATCCGCGCCTTTGCCTTCGAGGCAAGCAATGGTGCGGGGTCCGCGACTGACTGGTGTGGTCGTGGTGAGGGTGATGTGGAGGTGACCGATCATCAGGGAGGCTGGCTGTTCGCCGAGACGGGCCGTTACACCACGCCCCATGGCCGTGTACTGACCATGCACAACCGCTTCTGGTGGCAGCGCGGCGATCGGGGGATCCGTCTATCCCACCTGCGTTATGCCCAGCCGGTGGAATTGTTCGAGCTGTTGCCGCAAGGGGATGGCCGCTGGTTGACCGCTGAGCCGCATCTGTGTGGCCAAGATCACTACAGTGCCGAGCTGACCGAGAGCGACTGTGGTTTTCTGCTGAGCTGGGAGATCACAGGCCCGCGCAAGAATGAGCGCCTCAGTTATCGCTACCTGAGGTGACCCTCACGTCGGACACCTGTCCAATGCAAGAGCATGAAAATGCAGAAATAAAAAAACCGGCGCAGAGCGCCGGTAGAGGGGACAAATCGGAGGTTTTTTTAAAACGGTCCCAAAAACAGGAGAGATACACTCTCGTCACACATTCAGAGATGGATGTCAGACACTCAACGCATAGCTCAGCATGGCTTGCAGCTTGCTGTCGAAGAACCAGGGCAGTAGCACCATCAGCAGGCCGAGCAGGCCGGCCAGCCGGTGGCGATATTGCCAACCGGCAATCAGCACCAGGCCACCACACAAGGTGGTCAGGATGCCTGACATAGGGCAGCCTCCCGCTGGGCGCGTCGTTGCTGTGCCCACTGGTTCAGCGCGACCGAGCCCAGGATCAGGGCCAGTGCCACACCCGTGGTGGACTGGATTTGCTCGCCGAGGAACATGGCACCCAGCATGACGCCGAACAGCGGCACCAGATAGTTGCTGAAGGAGGCAAAGGTCGGGCCCGCCTTCTGGATCAGCGCCATGTAGAGGAAGTAGACCAGACCGGTACAGAAGACACCCAGCACGACAACGGCGCTGATGGCATGCTGGCTCGGCATGGTGAGCGCACTCAGATCGGTCAGGAAGGGGGCCGCCAGCATCAGCTGGATAGCCGAAGAGATCAGTATGTTGCGCGCCACCACCACAGGGTGGTCCTTGGCGAAGCGTTTGATCATCAGCAGGCCGATGGCAAAGCAGCTGGCCCCGAACAGTATGGCCACGGCGCCGAGCAGGCCGGCGTTCATGCCGTTGGCCAGTTTCGGCCAGAACAGCACCAGCACACCGATGAAGCCGATGATCACCGAGACCAGACCGCCCTTGGTGATTTTTTCACCGGAAAGCAACAGAGGGGCCATCAAGATGGTGACAAAGGGGATACAACCCATTACCACGGCGGCGATGGCGCTATCCACATACTGTTGACCCCAGGCCACCATGATGAAGGGCAGAGTGGCATCGAGCAGGGCGATCAGCATGTAAGTGCGCCATGGTGTGTGCTCGCTCTTGAGACGCATGAACAGGCAGAGCAGACCCAGGGTCAGGCTGCCGCACAAGGCTCGTCCGGCCGCCACCATGATGGGGGGCAACTCGGTCACGGCCTGATGCATGAAAATGAACTGGGAGCCCCACAACAGGCCAATCGCCAGCAACAACAGATAGCTACGCATGTTAATCTCCGATGTAATTCGCCAGCGCATTCTATGCAATCTGCTACTATGCCAAAAATGAATTGTCGTCATTCAACTATGGCAGATATCGATGGAACTCCCTCTCTCCCGCCTCGACCTCAACTTGCTGACCGTGTTCGACATGCTGATGCAGGAGCGAAACGTCACCCGCGCCGCTGAGCGTCTGCACCTTTCCCAGTCCACCGTCAGTCACGCGCTGGGGCGGTTGCGGCAGGCGCTGGATGACCCCTTGTTCGTCATGAGTCGGCGCGAAATGATGCCGACCGAGCGAGCCAAGACCCTAGCGGGACCCGTGCGTCAGGCGCTGGCCATGCTGGAACAGGGATTGCGGCAGGCGGAGGGGTTCGATCCTGCCAGCGCGCGGCGGATCTTTCGCATCGCCACCCCGGGTTCGGTGGAGCACGGTCTGGTACCGGCGCTGGTGGAACAGCTGCACCGACAGGCACCACACTGCCGGCTGGAGGTGTGCGAGCTGGCAGACAGTGACTACGAGCGGGAGCTGGAGAAGGGGGAGCTGGATCTGGTGATCGGGTTCGCCGATGCCAATCACTTCTCGCCCCGGCTGTGGCGCGAGCCCTGGTTCAACAACCCGCTGGTCTGTTTGTCACCGCTGGGCAGTGAGTTGCCCGAGGTGCTGGGGCCGGCCGAACTGGTCAGCCGCCCTCACATCCATACCTCCAGCTGGGGTCACAGTCAGGCCATGGTGGATCTCTGGCTGGCCCGTTTCGGGGTTGAGCGTGAGCTGGGGGTGCGGCTGCCGAGTTTTATGGCGGTACCGCCGCTGATGGCGACCGGCCGCTATCTGGTGGTGGTACCCGAGATGATAGGGCGCCACTTCTGCCGCTACTACCCGCTGCGCCTGCATCAGCTGAACCCGGATATCCCCATCGTCTACCTGATGGCGGGCCACCCGCTCACCGCCCATGACCAGGCCATTGGTTGGTTCAAGGGGTTGCTGCACCGACTTGCCTTCGAGCGCTATGGCGCGGATGCGCTGGGCAGCCCGGCACAGCGCGGGGCGGATCAGGTCAGTGCGGCGAAGTAATCCAGTCCCATGGCGTTTTTTACCTCCGCCAGCACCTCGTCGGTGAGCGCACGGGCCTGCAGCGTGCCTTGCTGCAACAGCTGCAGCAGCTGACGCTTGTCGGCAAGCGCTGCCTGTCGTCGCGCCCGCATGGGGGCGAGCAGGATTTGCAGGCAGTCGTTCAGCACCTGCTTACAGCGCATGTCGCCGAGCCCGCCGCGCTGGTAATGGGCCTTCATCTCCGCCACCAGCATCTTGTCGGGATGGAAGGCATCCAGATAGGCGAATACCGTATTGCCCTCCACTTGACCCGGGTCGCTCACCTTGAGGTGATTGGGATCGGTATACATGGCGAACACCGCTTGCTTGACCTCTTCCGCTGACATGCCGAGCTCTATGGTGTTGCCGAGGGACTTGGACATCTTGGCCTTGCCGTCTATGCCGGGCAGACGGCCGGTGTCGCTCAGGATTGGCTGGCACTCTGTCAGCACCTCTTTACCCACCAGAGCGTTGAAGCGGCGGACTATCTCGTTGGTCTGCTCCAGCATGGGCAGCTGATCTTCACCCACAGGCACATGGGTGGCGCGAAAGGCGGTGATGTCGGCGGCCTGGCTGACCGGATAGATGAGAAAACCGGCCGGCAGGCTGCGCTCGAACCCTTTCTGCTGGATCTCCGCCTTGACGGTGGGGTTGCGCTCCAGTCGGGCGACGCTGACCAGATTGAGGTAATAGGTGGTGAGCTCGGCGAGGGCGGGCAGGGCGCTCTGCAGGCAGAAGGTGGTCTTGGCCGGGTCGAGACCGACCGCCAGATAGTCGGCCATCACCTCCAGCACGTTGTCGGTCACCTTGGCCGGATTGTGGCCGTTGTCGGTCAGGGCCTGTAGATCGGCGATCATCACGAATTGGCGGTAGTGGTGCTGGGCTTCCACGCGCTGACGCAATGAGCCGACGTAGTGGCCTATGTGCAGTTTGCCGGTGGGACGATCGCCGGTCAGTATGATGGGGTTGTGCATGTCACTCTCTCCAGTAGGGTGGGCCGGGAGGCGACAAAGGGCTAAAAACAATGACCGCCTCTCGGCGGTCACGGTGTTTTCTTTGGGATATTTTACATAGAAAAGCAGTGCCGCCTGTTTAGAAGCAGCACCACCAGTAGTTGTGATTGAAGATGGTCATATTCATGGCAAATAAAACTACGCCAGTTTGATCACTTCTGCAAGGGAACGACCAGCAGGTCGCAGGGTACCGTATTCATCAGCTGACGGGCGCTGGAGGTAAGCAGGCTCCAGAAGCTTTGACGATGGCCGCACACCAGCAGGTCTATCTGGTAATCCTTGACCGCCTGGTTGACCCGTTCGCTCAGATCACCGCAGATCACCAGCTTCTTCTCGATGGGGTAGTCCACCGAGGCCAGGAAGGTCTCCAGCTTCTCTTTCGCTTCGGCGATCACTTGATCCTGCACGTTGTCGATGTCGATATCGATCATCTCGGTGTAGAGATCCTTGAGGTCCACATCAACATGGATCACGGACAGCTTGGCGCCGTTGGAACGGGCCCGATCAACCGCCTTCTCGATCACCTTGCGGTTATCTTCCGACAGGTCGATAGCGGCCAGTATGTGTTGGTAATAGGTTCCATTCATGGGAATTCTCCTCACTGATCCTGAGTTCACTATACCAATGTCTGATGAAACTAAAATGGCGTTCTCGACACAGTTTTGGGATTTAAATGAGTTTCTTATGGGGCTTCTTCTATGTCATGCGTCATAAATTGTCTATAAATCGAACAAGAGTTTGACCTGAGTCACACCCCTCGACTTGCCCGGCGAGGGTGGCAGGCATAGGATGTGCCCGTGCTTCGCAATGAACACAAAACAATAAAAAGCATCTGAATACCGCTTTGGGGAGCCTCGCGCTCCCTCTTGTTTTTCTGCCTCCTTACTGCCCATATCCCGCCCGACATCAAGGTAATCCGCAACTTCTTGGTTATGCTGTAGCCAGTTCCTTTGGAGATCCCATCATGATCATTCATCCCCAGATCCAGGGTTGCGTTGCCCGCAACTGTCATCCCATCGGCTGTCGGGCCGCAGTGTTGCAGCAGATATCCAGCGTCAAAGCTGCGGGCAGTTTCAACGGGCCCAAGCGGGTGCTGGTGCTCGGTGCCTCCTCTGGCTTCGGGCTGGCTTCCCGCATAGCGCTGACCTTCGGGGCCGGTGCCGATACCGTCGGTGTCTCGTTCGAGCGAGGCCCGTCCGACAAGGGGCTCGGCAGCGCAGGCTGGTACAACAATATCTGGTTTCGGCAGGCGGCGGAGCAGGAGGGGCGCGTCGCCGTCAACCTGATAGGCGATGCCTTTTCCGATGCCATGCGCCAGCAGGCCATCGACACCATTCGCCAGCAGCTGGGGCAGGTGGATCTGGTGATCTACTCGCTGGCCAGTGGTATCCGGGTATTGCCGGATGGTCGTCAGGTGCGCTCCGCACTCAAGACCACGGGCCAGCCTTTCAGCGGCTGGGGGCTGGATCTGGAGCAGGACAAGCTGGTGCAACAATCCCTGGCGCCCGCCACCCCGGAGGAGATCCGCGACACCGTCACCGTCATGGGCGGCGAGGACTGGCAGCTCTGGATGTCGGCGTTGCAGCAGGCAGATTGCCTCGCCCCCGGCGCCCGGACTGTGGCCTACTCCTACATAGGCCCGGAATCCACCTATCCCCTCTACCGGGATGGCACCATCGGCTATGCCAAGGAGCACCTGCATGCCACCGCCGAGGCCATCAACCTGCAACTGGCAGAACTGGGCGGCCACGCCTGGGTGTCGGTCTGCAAGGCGCTGGTGACCAAGGCGAGCGCCTATATCCCTGTGCTGCCGGTTTACCTCGGCTTGCTGATGGGGGTGATGAAGGAGCTCGGCGTGCACGAGGGCTGCATCGAGCAGATGCAGCGATTGTTTGCCAGCAAGATGTATGGGCCGCAGGGCGTGGTGGCTGATGGCAACCGGCTGATCCGGATGGATGACCACGAGCTGGACCCGGCCATTCAGGCCGCCGTCTCGACACTCTGGTCAAAGGTGACGCCGGACAACTTCCATACCCTGGGGGATTTTGCCGGCTTGCGGCAGGATTTCATGCAGCTCAACGGTTTTGAGCTGCCCGGTGTCGACTATGGGGCGCCGGTGGATGTGGCTTCCCTGACCGAGCTGGTGCCCTGATCCCGCCCGGCTGGTCAAGTTATCCTGGTTTCATTCTGCGGGGGTGGCCGTGCTCACTGACCGTCAGGCCACGCTGCTGGCCAGTTCATCCTGCGCCGAAGGGGTTGTCGCCAATATGGTCTGGTTGCGGCCCTGGCGCTTGGCTTGATACATAGCCATGTCGGCGCGGTGGATCAGCGGGCCAAGCCCCTCATCAGCCTCTGAACGCCCCGCTATGCCGATGCTGATGGTCATGTGCGGTGTGTCCAGCTGGGCAATCCTCAGGCGTAACTGCTCTGCCAGGTGCCAGCAATCCTCTGCCGCCAGTGGCACCGACACCAGAAACTCCTCGCCTCCCCAGCGCCCTATCAGCTGTGCGTCCGGGGCCCAGTCGCTCAGCTCCCGCGCCAGCCGCTGGATGGCCCGATCACCCGCCTGATGCCCGTGTCTGTCATTGATCTGCTTGAAGTGATCGATATCGATGATGAGCAGGGTGAGCGGGTCTTCCAGTTGCCACTGGATGGCAAGCCGTTCCAGCAGGGCGCGGCGGTTGGGCAGCTCCGTGAGTTGATCGAAGGTGGCAAGCTTGTAGAGGTGGCGTGAGCTGCGGTGCAGCCTGTGGGTGGTGATGCCCAGCAGGAGCAGGGCGCCAGCCAGCAGGCCGACCAGCATCAGCTGGTAGTTGCGGGCGCTCTGTTGATGCAGCAGCTGCTGGCGCTTGCGTTCGTTCTCCTCTTGCAGCACCCGGTTGTTGGCCTCGCTGCGGGCCAGATCCATCTCGGCCTGAAAGGTGGCGGCATGTTGGCTCAGCGCCTGATTGAAGTGCTGCTTGTAATCGTTCATGTAGGCGGACAAGGCCTCATAAGCCTCCGGATAGCGGCCCTGCTGGGCCAGCAGGCTGGCTTGCAATGCCTTGCTGCCGGCGCTGGGGTGGCCCTGGGACGTCAGCAGTTGCAACGCCAGCTGTATCTCTCCCCGGCCCTGTAATGCCCTGACCCGTGTCTCGAGCAGGCGTTCCCCCGCATCCTGATATCCCAACTGCTGATAGAGTGCCTGCGCTTCGTCCAGACTGCGCAAGGCTGCCGTCCAGTCACCCTGGGCGTTGAGCGTCATGGCCTGATAGCCGAGGATGATGGCGCGGTAATCCGGCGCCAGATGGGGCGTAGCCAGCAGGCTGTCAAGCAGTTGTCTGGCCTGGATGGGGCGATCCGTGTCTATGTAGAGCCGTGCCATGTTGGCTTTGATGATGGTCTGGCTGTTTGGCTCGTCCAGCTGCACCATCTGCTGCAAGGCTTCCCGATAATAGGTTTCCGCCTCTCTGGGCAGACTCAGGTCGGCATAGAGGTTGCCCAGGGTCATCAAGAGGCGGGCTGAGTCCAGGCTGGCAACCGGTTTGTCTCGTGTGGATTGCTTGAGGCGAAAGGCCGTCTTGAGTTCGGCGATCGCCTCTTTCAACTGCTGGGTGCGATAGAGTGCCAGCCCGTTCAGGGCATGCCATTCAGATGCTTGCATTGGGTGGTCGATAACGGCGGGTTTGAGCCTGGCCAGCAGGCGGAGGGCTTCATCAGGTGCCTCTGTATCCAGGATCAGGGCAACCTGTTGCAGCTGAAAATCCAGCAGGCGCAGGGGTTGCTGCTGGGCACTGGCCAGCTCGCGGGCTCTGGCGTTGTCGAGCAGGGCCTGCGGATAGTGACCCAGGGCTGCCTGGGCCAGGGCTCTGGCATAAAACAGCTCCATATCCTGCTGCGGGTTGGCATCGAGGCGTTGCAGATAGCCGACGGGATCGCGCGCCGCCTGCAATTCAGCCTCTTCCAGCAAGGAGGGAGCGGCCTGCAACTGGGTTATCCAGAGCAGTGCCAGTGCCGTTATGAATCTCATTGAATCCTTTCCCTGACCACTGGCGCCATCATAATGGCTGAATCCACGTACACCATGTTTCTTTGCTTCTCTATACCTGTATGGGGGATAGGATGAGGCGAAAAACGGTCACAACTGAGCAGTTTGACCGCCGTATCTGGTTGATTCGTGTTAAAACAGTGGCGACAATCGTGATCAAATCACAGTGGAGAATCAGCATGTTGGCAAAAGCCATGATCGAGAAGTTGAACGAGCAGATTAATCTTGAATTCTATTCCTCCAATCTCTACCTGCAGATGAGCGCCTGGTGTGAGGACAAGGGTTTCGAAGGTGCCGCCACCTTCCTGCGTCAGCACGCCGTCGAGGAGCGCCAGCACATGGAGCGTTTGTTCACCTACGTGAGCGAGACCGGCGCCATGCCGATGCTGGGCGCCATCGATGCGCCTCCCCACGAATTCAAATCCCTGGGCGACATTTTCCGTAACACCCTCGAACACGAATATCACATCACCCAGTGCATCAATGGCTTGGCTCACGTGGCATTCACCACTCAGGACTACTCCACCTTCAACTTCCTGCAGTGGTACGTGGCCGAGCAGCATGAAGAGGAGAAGCTGTTCAAGAGCATCGTCGACCGTCTGTCGCTGGTGGGCGAAGATGGCAAGGGTCTCTACTTCATCGACAAGGAGCTGGCCGAGCTGGCCAAGGGTGCCCCCGCCAGCGTCATGGATGGCAACGCCTGATAGTCGTGGACACTTAGTGTTCACCCAGTACAATAACGGCCCCTTTATGGGCCGTTTTTTGGTTTTTACGAGTTGCCGTTACGGTGGTGCTTGGCAGGCACAAGAACGGTTCTTTTTATGGGCCATTTTTTGTTTTTTACGAGTTGCCGTTGCGGTGGTGCTTGGCAGGCACAATAACGGTTCTTTTTATGGGCCGTTTTTTGTTTTTTATGAGTTGCCGTTGCGGTGGTTTTTTGGTCGCGTGTTTGGCCGTCTGATGAGTAGGGCAGTGATGATGCAAGTGGATGTGGTGGTGATCGGGGCCGGTGCGGCCGGTTTGATGTGTGCCCAGCAGGCGGGTTATCGCGGGCGCTCCGTGCTGGTGCTCGACAATGCCAAGAAGCCGGGTCGCAAGATCCTCATCAGCGGTGGTGGTCGTTGCAACTTCACCAACCATCAGGCCGGGCCCCACGCCTTCCTCTCGGGCAATCCCCATTTCTGCAAATCGGCGCTGGCACGCTACACCCAGCAGGACTTCATCGACCTGGTGGACAGGCACGGGGTCAACTACCACGAGAAGACCCTGGGCCAGCTGTTCTGTGACGAGAGTGCCAAGGAGATAGTCGATGTGCTGCTCACCGAGTGCGACTGGGCTGGCGTCACCCTGCAGTTCCAGATCGAGATCCTGTCGGTCACCAGGACCGAGGCAGGTTTTGTGCTCGGCACCAGCAAGGGGGAGGTAAGCTGCCACTCTCTGGTGGTAGCCACTGGCGGCCTCTCCATGCCCAAGCTGGGCGCGACTCCCTATGGTTTCAAGCTGGCGGAGCAGTTTGGCCTCAATGTGCTGCCGACCCGCGCAGGTCTGGTGCCGTTTACCCTGCATCAAGCCGAGAAAGAGGCCTTTACCGATCTGGCGGGTATCAGCCTGCCGGTGGCGGTGACCGCCGAAGATGGCACCCGCTTCAAGGAGGCCATGCTGTTTACCCATCGCGGTCTCTCCGGCCCCGTCATACTGCAGATCTCCTCCTTCTGGCTGGCGGGGGAGAAGATCCATATCAACTTGCTGCCCGAGCTGGATATTCCTACGGCCCTCAAGGCATGGGCGCAGGCTCATCCTGCCCAGGAGTTGAAAACCGTGCTGGGTCGCGAGCTGCCCAAGCGTTTCGTCGACAAGCTGGTGGAGCTGGGTCAGCTCAATAGCAAACCGATGCGTCAATACAACGAGCGAGAGCTGGCGGCCATCGCCACCCTGCTGGGGGATTGGCAGATACTGCCGAACGGCACCGAAGGCTATCGCACCGCCGAGGTGACCCTGGGCGGCGTGGATACCAACGAGCTCTCCTCCAAGACCATGGAGGTGCGCAAGGTGCCCGGTCTCTACTTCATAGGCGAGGTGGTAGACGTGACCGGCTGGCTCGGGGGCTATAACTTCCAGTGGGCCTGGTCTTCCGGATGGGTGGCTGGCCAGTACTGCTGATCTGCGACGGCCCTGTTCCCGGCGGCAGGAAAATTGGTATAGAGTGGCAGTTCACTATTTTATCCGGCGGGGCTGCCTGCCTGTTCTTGTTTGCTGGCGAGGTGGAAGATGTTTGAGAGCCTGGGTGTCGTCAATGTCTGGACTTATCTGGTCGGTCTCTTCTTTATCATCATAGCGCCGGGCCCCAACTCCCTTTATGTGCTGCGCACCGGCGCGAGCCGTGGTGTAGGTCCCGGTTATCGGGCGGCGCTCGGCGTCTTCGTCGGCGATGCCATCCTGATCTTCTGCGCCTACCTGGGGGTGGCCTCTCTCATCCGTACCACGCCCCTGCTGTTTACTCTGGTGCGCTACCTCGGCGCCATCTACCTGCTCTATCTGGGGGTGAAGATACTGCACGCCAATTTTGTCGCCAAGCGGGAAGGGCAGGAGTCGGTGGTGGACCCGGGCGAGCGTTACTTCTCCAAGGCGCTGACCTTGAGCATCACCAATCCCAAGGCGATCCTGTTTTACGTCTCTTTCTTCGTGCAGTTCATCGATTTCAACTATGCCCACACCTGGCTCTCCTACCTGGTGCTGGCGGGCATGCTGGAAGCCATGAGCTTCGTCTATCTGACCCTGCTGATCTTCGGTGGCACTCTGGTGGCTAGCTTCTTTCGCCGTAAACAGGGGCTTGCCCGGTTGGGCAATGGCCTTATCGGCCTCTTCTTCATGGGCTTCGCCGCTAGGCTGGCGACCCTTTCCTGAACCTTGTTATCGATTTGCCCCGTAGCTTGGTGATGGCTTTTTTGTCTCCAACGTGTAGCCATATCCCCCCACTTTGACCCTGGCCAGCGGTTCTCACCCCATCATCTCTATGGTGAGTCGCTCGTCGTATGGCTCTGAGGTATTTTTATGCTCGAAAATCAGATGATGTTGTTGGCGGTGTTTGAACGGGCGGCGCTGATGCTGATGACCCTGTTCTTTCTGACCCGTACAAGGCCGTTTCAGCGGCTGTTTCAGAAGCGTGATCACACCCCGGCCGAGCTGGTGCTGGTTGCCTCCATCTTCGGCCTGTTCGCCGTGTTCAGTACCTACACCGGCATTCCGGTGGAGGGGGCGCTGATCAACGTGCGGATCATCGCCATCATCTCGGGCGGTATCCTGTTCGGCCCCTGGGTCGGCATTCCGGCCGGGGTCATCTCGGGCCTGCACCGCTACCTCATCGACATGGATGGTCACACCTCGATCCCCTGTCTCATTGCCAGCATCATCGCCGGTCTGCTCGCCACCTGGTTGCACCTGCGCTGTCGCAAGTCGCGACTCTGGCTCTACGGCATACTGGCGGGCATGTTGTGCGAGGGGCTGACCATGTTGCTGATATGGCTGCTGACCGAACCCCATGAGGTGGGGGTGGAGATCGTCAGCCACATCGCCTATCCGATGATCGCCGGGGCGCTCTGCATCGGCCTCATCATCAAGTTGGTACAGGATCTGGATGACGAGAAGGAGCTGATTGCCGCCAAGCAGGCCAAGCTGGCCCTCGACATCGCCAACAAGACGCTGCCCTTCTTCCAGAAGGTCGATCGCCACTCCCTTGGCCAGGTGTGCGGCGTCATCTGCAACGAGATCCATGCCGATGCGGTGGCCATTACAGATACCCGCGATGTGCTGGCCTACGTGGGGGTGGGCAAGGATTACTACGAGCTGGACGAGCACCACGCCATCAGCGACATGACCCAGCGGGCCGTGCTGCTGGACCAGATCATCATCAACAACGATCTGCGCCAGTATCACCTCTCCGATTTTCACTCTGTCATCATCATTCCGCTGCGGGAAAACGGCGCCGTCAGCGGCACCCTCAAGATCTACTATCGCCGTACCCACAGCATTACCAGTTCTCTGAGAGAGATGGCGGTAGGCCTCTCCCAGCTCATCTCCACCCAGATGGAGGTGTCGCGCATCGAGCAGTTGAAAGAGATGACCCGCAAGGCGGAGTTCACCGCATTGCAGAGCAAGATCAATCCGCACTTCCTGTTCAATGCCCTCAACGCCATCTCATCCTTGATCCGCATTCGTCCCCAGCAGGCGCGCCAGCTCATTGCCAATCTGGCGGACTACCTGCGCTACAACCTCAACAAGGGGGACGAGCTTATCGACATTCAGGAGGAGCTGCAGCAGGTGCGCGATTACATCGCCATCGAGCAGGCCCGCTTCGGCGACAAGCTGGAGGTGGTGTTCGAGGTGGATGACGTCCACATCCAGGTACCGAGCCTGCTGTTGCAGCCGCTGGTGGAAAACGCCATTCTGCACGGCATCCAGCCCCGTAGTGCGCCGGGCCGTGTCACCATCGAGGTGAAACAGCTGGCGGGTGGCATTCGGGTGGCTGTGCGCGATACCGGTTACGGCATCAGTCAGGCGGTGATCGATGGCGTGGCCGCCGGTCGGGTGGAGAGCCGCAGCATAGGGCTGATGAACGTTCATCAGCGGGTCAAGCTGCTCTATGGCGACGGTCTGCAGCTCAGACGGCTGGAGCCCGGAACCGAAGTCTGTTTCTATCTGCCGGATCAGGAGGCGATGCCATGTTGAAAGCCATTATTGTCGAAGATGAATATCTGGCCCGGGAGGAGTTGGCCTATCTGGTGGGCCAGCATAGCCAGATTGAGATAGTGGCGAGTTTCGAGGACGGGCTGGAGGCCTTCAAATACCTGCAGGATCACGAGGTGGACGTGGTGTTTCTGGATATCCAGATCCCCTCCATCGATGGCCTGCTGCTGGCCAAGAACCTGCACAAGTCGAGCCATCCGCCCCACATCGTCTTCGTCACCGCCTACAAGGAGTTTGCGGTGGAAGCGTTCGAGCTGGAGGCGTTCGACTATATCCTCAAGCCCTACAACGAGCCGCGCATCATCAATCTGCTGCAAAAGCTCGAGCTGGCGGGCAAGTCTCAGCCGGTGCAGGGGGGCGAGGGGATCAGCCCGCAGAATCGCACCGTCAATCTGGTGAAGGGGGAGCGCATCATAGTCACCCCCTGCGAGCAGATTTACTACGCGGAAGCGGACGAGAAGCTGACCTATGTCTACACCTGCACCGATCGTTACGTGATGACCATGACCATCAGCGAGTTTGTCAGCCGGCTGCCTGCGGAGGGCTTCTTCCGCTGCCACCGATCCTATTGCGTCAACATCAACAAGATCCGCGAGATAGTGCCCTGGTTCAACAGCACCTATCTCATCCGGCTCCATGACCTGCCGTTCGAGGTGCCGGTCAGTCGCAGCAACATCAAGGCGTTTCGTCAGCTGATGCGGCTCTGATTGTCATCCATTCCTGCCGATCTGCATTTCATGCCTTAATCGGCTGGCACGAGCTGCGTCTTGCCTATAGTGGCCTCAATTTCCTTAAGGCCATCGACCGAGACGCATCATGACCAAAGAGATGAACCGCACCCGGTACCTCACCCTGATAGGTACCATCATTACCCAGTTTGCGCTGGGTTCCGTCTACACCTGGAGCCTGTTCAACGCCCAGCTCTCCGACAAGCTGGACGAGCCGGTCAGCCAGGTGGCGTTTGCCTTCGGTCTGCTCAGCCTGTCGCTGGCGGTCGCCTCTTCCATGGCGGGCAAGTTGCAGGAGCGGTTCGGGGTGCGCAATGTCACCCTGGGGGCCGGCGTGCTGCTCGGTATCGGCTTCTTCCTCACCGCCCACGCCAGCAATCTGGCCATGCTCTACCTCTGCGCCGGTATTCTGGTGGGGTTTGCCGACGGTACCGGCTACCTGATGACGCTCTCCAACTGCGTGAAGTGGTTCCCGGAGCGCAAGGGGCTCATCTCCGCCTGCTCCATCGGTGCCTATGGCCTGGGCAGCCTCGGCTTCAAGTACATCAACCTGCTGCTGCTCTCCAACAACGGCCTGGAAGCGACCTTCCAGCTGTGGGGATTGATCGCCATGTCCATGGTGCTGGTTGGCGGCATGCTGATGAAGGATGCACCCAAGCAGGCCGCTTCGGCGCAGCAGACCGAGAGCCGTGATTTCACCCTGGCCGAGGCGATGCGCAAGCCGCAGTACTGGATGCTGGCGCTGATGTTCCTCACCGCCTGCATGAGCGGCCTCTACGTCATCGGCGTGGCCAAGGATATCGGCGAGAACATGGTGGGTCTGTCGACTGCGGTGGCTGCCAATGCGGTCGCGGTGATCGCCATGGCCAACCTGGGCGGTCGGCTGGTGCTGGGCATTCTGTCCGACAAGATGTCCCGCATCCGGGTCATCACCATAGCCCAGCTGATCACCCTCGGTGGCATGGGATTGCTGCTGTTCGTGCCGCTCAATGCCAACCTCTTCTTCGTGGCGGTGGCCTGCGTGGCCTTCAGCTTCGGCGGTACCATCACAGTCTACCCCTCCCTGGTGAGCGACTTCTTCGGTCTCAACAACCTGACCAAGAACTATGGCGTCATCTATCTGGGCTTTGGTCTGGGCAGCATCATAGGCTCCATCGTGGCCTCCCTGTTCGGCGGCTTCATGGCGACCTTCAACCTGATCCTGGTGCTGATGGTGGTGGCCCTGGTGCTCTCCCTGACCATCCGCTTGCCGGCGCCTGTCGCGGTATCCGCCGACAGGGCCTGATCCCTCATTCCATTGTGATGACAGCATGAAAAAGAAGACCCGGGCTTGGCCCGGGTCTTTGCATTCAAAGGAGTGCAGCTCAGCGTGGGGGCAGCCCCAGCAGGCTGCGCACATGGCGGCTAGTATCTTCCACCGTGGGCCAGTCACGGCCTGTGATGGTGACATGACCCATCTTGCGGCCGGGGCGAGCCTCGCCCTTGCCATAGAGATGCAGGTGTACTCCGGGCAGGGCCAGCACCCCTTCCCAGTCTGGTGTGCCCCCGTGCCAGAGATCCCCGAGCAGATTGAGCAGGATGGCGGGCCGCACCTCGGCTTTCTCGGGCAAGGGGAGATCGCACAGGGCGCGCACCTGCAACTCGAACTGGCTGCACTCGGCATTGTCGAGGCTGGGGTGACCCGAGTTGTGGGGGCGGGGCGCCATCTCGTTGACCAACAGCCGCCCTTCCACCAGAAAAAACTCCACCGTCAGCACGCCGACGTAGTCGAGCACCGCGATCAGCCGCTCGGCGATATCTTTCGCCTCAGCCTCCAGCACAGGGACATTGGCCGGGGAGCGGGTTTGATCGAGAATGCCGCCACTGTGCCAGTTCTGCACCAGAGGCAGGGCGCTGATGGCACCGCTCGGGCTGCGGGCCAGGGTGAGGGCAAACTCCCCCTCCAGCGGCAGGCGTTTTTCCAGTACGCAAGGTACGCCGCTGGCGGTCAGCGCGCTTGCCAGCTCATCCAGATTGCCGACCTGCCACTGGCCCTTGCCGTCGTACCCCTCGCGGGCGGTCTTGAGGATAGCGGGGAACAGCGCGCTGGCCTGTGCGGGGATGGGATCTCCCGCCAGCAGCGCCAGATGGGGGGCGACCGGGATGTCAGCCCCGCGCAGAAAGGCCTTCTCCTCGCGCCGCTCCTGACAGATGCGCACCGCGCTGGCGGCTGGCCGCACCGGTTTTTGTTTTTCCAGCAGGGCGAGAGTGGCGGCGGGCACGTTCTCGAATTCGCAGCTGATGGCGGCGCAGCGGCTGGCCAGATCGTGCAGAGCGGCGTGGTCGTCATAGGGGGCGACAATATGATGATCGGCGGCTGCTCCGGCGATGCTGGCAGAGTCGGGATCCAGCACCACCACCTTGTAGCCTAGGCGGTGGGCGGCCATCACGAAGTAGCGGCCAAGCTGGCCGCCGCCGAGCATGCCCAGGGTGGCGGGTGGCAGTATCATGCCGGGTCCTCCAGTTGCAGCGCCAGCACCCGATCACGCTCGTTGGCGCGGAAGTCGTCGAGCTGTTGCTGGTAGCGGGGGGCCTCGCCATCCAGGGTGACCGACAGTAATGAGACCGCGAACAGGGCGGCGTTGGCGGCCCCCGCCTCGCCGATGGCGAAGGTGGCGACCGGCACCCCCTTGGGCATCTGCACTATGGAGAGCAGGGAGTCCATCCCCTTGAGGTGGCGCGAGGGGATGGGCACCCCCAGCACGGGCACCGTAGTCTTGGCGGCGACCATGCCCGGCAGATGGGCGGCGCCGCCGGCCCCGGCGATGATGGCCCGCAGGCCGCGATCGCGGGCACTGGCTGCATACTCGAACAGCAGGTCCGGGGTGCGGTGGGCCGAGACCACCCGCGCTTCGTAGGGCACGCCGTGTTCCTTGAGGATGCGGGCTGCCGCCTGCAGCACGGGCCAGTCGGAGTCGGAGCCCATTACCAGGCCGATCAGGGGAGGGGTGTTCATTTTTCTGGTTCCTTGCTGTTAAACGTTTGCTTTCGGTAAACAAAAAGAGCCGGCAAGCCGGCTCAGAATTTCTCGGGTCGCACGATTTCGACCGGTTGCAGAAAGGCGATCATGGCGTAGTCGGGGTAGTAGCGACTCTGCAGGTGGGCCAGCAGTCGTTCCGCCTGCTCGCGGCTGCAAATCGCCTCCAGCCTGATGTTGCCGCTCTCGCTCCAGCTGGCGTTGCGCTCGCCGTGATCGCCTCGTCCGCGTGCATCCGTGATGGTGTAGCCCCGCAGCCCTTCCCGGGTCAGGGTGCGCAGCAGGGTGGGTTCCAGATTTGCTTCCGTGATGACGGTCAGCAGGGTACGGGTCTCGGTCTGCATGATGGCTACTCCGTGAAGTGGCGGGCCCAGCTGTGGTAGAGCGGGATCCCCAGCATGATGTTGAAGGGGAAGGTGACGCCCAGCACGGCGCTGAGGGACAACCCCGGGTTGGCCTGGGGCACGGCGATGCGCAAGGTTGCTGGCACGGCAATATAGGAGGCGCTGGCCGCCAGGGTGGCCAGCAGGGTGAGTCCGCCAAGGGAGAGCCCCATCAGCTTGCCGACCGTCAACCCCAGTCCTGCCGAGGCGAGCGGCATCAGCAGGGCGAAGCCGAGCAGAAACAGGCCATGGCGGCGCAGATCCTGGCACTGGCGTGCCACTATCAAACCCATCTCAAGCAGGAACAGGGCGAGTGCCCCTTTGAACAGATCCACAAAAAGGGGTTTGAGGGGGGCTATGCCTTGCGGCCCGGCCAGATAGCCGATGGCCATGCCACCGAGCAGCAGGGTCACCCCCTTGCCGAGGAAAGTTTCATGGGCCAGCATGCGCCAGCGGGTCTGGCGGCTTACCCCGCGCGCCAGCATTATGCCCACCAGGATGGCCGGGATTTCCATCACAGCCAGGAAGATGGAGAGCTGAGATTCGAAGCTGATGCCGCGCTCGGTGAGCCAGTTTACCCCGACTGCGAAGGTCGCCACGCTGACCGAGCCGTAGTGGGCTGCGGTGGCGGCGGCATCGATCCGGTTCATCTTGATGCGCAACAGGGCAAAGCCTGCCAGGGTTTGCACCACACCGAGCAGTATCACCAGGGCGAGTTGTGGCAGCAGTGGCAACAAGGATTGCTGGGCCAGGCCGACACCGCCTTTGAGGCCGATGGCCAGCAGCAGGAAGAGGGAGAGGGTGTCATAGAGTGCGGGGGGCAACTTGAGCTCGGATCGCACCAGACCGGCCAGCAGGCCAAACAGGAAAAAGAGTACAACAACATCCAGCATGAGGGGTCGCAGGAGGCAATTCACAGGGTGCTTGCATGCTAGAGTGCATGATGCTTCGATAAAATCAGATTTTGATTGATGATTGTTCGGCAAAAACTGATAGGAACCCGGATGCTCAACTACAAACAACTCTATTACTTCTGGCATGTGGCGCGCAGCGGCAGCGTGACACGGGCCGCCGAACAGCTTCATCTCACTCCGCAAACCATCAGTGGTCAGGTCGCGGAGCTGGAGTTGTCTCTCGGGGTGGCGCTGTTCAGCCGGGAGGGGAGGCGGCTCGTCTTGACGGCTGCGGGGCGCCAGGCACTTGAGCAGGCCGGCGCCATCTTTTCGCTGGGTGCCGAGCTGGAACACACCCTGCGCCACGCTAGCCAGGAGCTGACCATGCAGGTGGGGATTGCCGACTCGGTGCCCCGCACTCTGGCGTTTGAGCTGCTGGCACCGGCCATGGCGCTGGCGACGCCGGTGCGGCTGATCTGCCATGAAGAGCGGGCCGAGCAGCTATTCAGCGAGCTGGCCAGACACAAGCTGGATATGGTGCTGATCGATCGCCCACTGCCACCAGATAGTGGCGTACGTGGCTACAACCATGAACTGGGACGCAGCCCGCTGGCACTGTTTGCAAGTCCGGCGCTGGCGGCTCGTGCCCGTTCGGGGTTTCCCGCCTCTCTGGAAGGGCTGCCGCTGCTTATCCCCGGCGAGAAGTCGGCGACCCATGATCGGCTGCTGGCCTGGTATCGCCAGCAGGGCATACATCCCCATCTGGTCGGCCAGTTTGACGACTCGACCCTGATGAAGTCGTTCGGCAAGGCGGGCATGGGGATCTTTCCCGCCCCCCTTGCGATGCGTGACGAGATTGAGCGCCTCTATGGTGTCGAGCGGATTGCCACCTTGCCCGAGGTCACGCTCTCCTATTATCTGGTCTCTGCTGGCCGTCACCTCTCCCATCCCGGTGTACAGGCGGTGATGGAGGGAGCCAGGCAGCGGCTGGTGGAGCTGGAAAAGCAGAAATAGAAATCTAGATGGCTATACATCCAATCTGGCTCTGCCTATAATCCCCTCCGCTTTGGCGCATCATGCTTAATAGGGAATCCGGTGAAAATCCGGAGCTGGCGCGCAGCGGTAAGGGGGAACGAAGCGACATCAGGGCACTGCCGTCAGGTGGGAAGCCGTCGCCGTAGGCCATCAGCCCCCCAGCCCGAAGACCTGCCAAAGTTCGTATTTCGGGCCGAGAGAAACCGGCCACGAAGTAGATGCTTACGCGAACTTAAGGATCTCTCATGTCCAAGAAATTATTGGTGGCTGCCCTGTTGCCAACGGCGGCCTTCGCCCAGACGACCATCCCCGTCAATCCTACCCTGGTGATCACCGCCAATCGGGTGGAACAACCCATCAGCTCGGTACTGGCACCCGTTGTGGTGATCGACCGCGCCGAGATCGAATCCCGTCAGGTGCAGAGCCTGCCAGCGCTGTTGAAGACGTTGCCGGGTGTGCAGATCACCACCCTGGGTGGGCGAGGGCACATGAGCAGCCTGTTCATCCGCGGTACCAACTCCAACCATTCGCTGGTGCTGATGAATGGACGCCCCATCGCCGCCATGGTGGCCGGCACACCAGACCTCAGCCAGATCCCGCTGGGCAATATCGAGCGCATCGAGTACATCCGGGGTCCGCGGGCTGCTGTCTATGGCGCGGATGCCATCGGTGGCGTCATCAACCTCATCACCAAAACTTCCGCCAAGAATGGCAGCGAGACCCATCTGAAGGGTGGTGTGGGCAGCAATGGTTACGGCCAGGGTCAGGTGCGTACCGTGCAGGCCCTGGGTCAGCAGACCGACATGAATATGATGATCGGCTACGAGCGTACCGATGGTTTCGATGTGGTGGCCAATGCCCAGCAGCCGGATCGGGATGGCTTCGACAGCCTCAATGGCCAGGTCGGGATGAACCATGCCTTCAACGACGCCTGGAGTGCCGACTTCAACGCCCAGGGTTATGACAACCAGACCGAGATGGATGATGCCTATCAGTCGGCTGACCAGAGCCGGGTACAGGCCTTCCAGTATGATGGCGGTCTCAAGTTCCAGAGCGAGACGCTGACCAGCCGGCTTGAGGCCAGCTATGGCGAGAACAAGCTGAAGAGCTGGCTGGAGAGCAAGGGGGAATCCAGCGCCCAGCCGATCCACACCGGCTTGACCCGTTTCTCCTGGATCAACAGCTGGAGCGGCGTTGAGGGGCTCAACCTGACCGGCGGCGCCGACTGGCAGCAGGAGCAGTTGAAATCCGACTCGCGCAGTTCTGGCCTGGCGTTCAATGCCCCCGACCGAGACAACACTGGCCTGTTTGCGGTGGGCAGCTACCGCTGGCAGGCCCTGCTGTGGGAGCTCTCTGGCCGTACCGATGACAACAAGCAGTATGGCCGTCACAACACCTGGTCTGCCGCCAGCGGGCTGGACATAGATGACAACCACAATGTACGGCTCAGTTATGGCACCGGCTTCAAGGCGCCGACCTTCCTCGACCTCTACTATCCCGGTTATGAGAATCCGGATTTGAAGCCGGAAGAGAGCAAGAACCTGGAGCTGGGCTTTGCGGGTCGTTATACCGGTTGGGACTGGTCGCTTAACCTCTATCGCAACAAGATCAAGAACCTGATTGCCTGTCAGAGTGCGTTCTCCACCTGCAAGCCGGACAACACGGATGCCGAGATCCGTGGCGTGGAAGTGGCGCTGGGTCTGGAAACCGGACCGCTCCATCACGACGTCAGCTTCGATTACACCCGGGCCGAAGACAAGAACGATGGAGATCAGCAACTGCTGCGCCGCGCCAAGCAGAAAGCCAGCTGGCTGACCCAGGTGCAGCTGGGCCCGGTCGATCTCTCCACCGAGCTGCTCTATGTGGGCAAGCGGGATGACAAGAACTTCAGCAGCTTCCCTGCAGAGCGGGTGGAACTGGGTTCCTACACCCTGATCAATCTGGGGGCCAGCTATGGGGTAACGCCTCAGCTCACGCTGGGTGGCCGTATCGACAACCTGTTTGATCGTGACTATGCCCCGGCCTATGGCTACGCATCGGCGGGTACTGAGTTCAAGCTGACGGCGGACTACCGTCTCTGATCGCCAGCGCTGCTATATATAGAAGAGAAAAAGCGAGGCCCTGCCATTGGCAGGGCCTTTTCTATTGGCGGCAGGCGGGAGTATGATCGCTGCCTTGCACCAAAGGGGGAGGTCAGGTGGCCAATATTCTAGTGTTCGACTCCGGCATGGGTGGCTTGACCATCTATCGCGAGATCCGCCGTGCGCTGCCGGCACACAACTACTTCTATTGTTTTGACAACGCCAACTTCCCCTATGGTGAGCTGAGCGAGTCAGCGTTGATTGCTGCCTGCACCCGTCTGGTCAGTCACATGGTGGCCGAGCATGTCATCGATCTGGTGGTGATTGCCTGCAACACGGCCAGCACCATAGCCCTGCCATCTTTGCGTGCCGCCCTGACCATTCCGGTTGTCGGCGTGGTGCCTGCCATCAAACCGGCTGCCGCCCTGACTCGCAATGGGTATATCGGTCTGCTGGCGACCCCAGGTACCGTCAGCCGTGAATATACTCATCACCTCATTACCCAGTTTGCCCCGGGCAAGCGGGTGCTGCTCAAGGGCGCGACTGAACTGGTGATCGAAGCCGAGCACAAGCTGGCGGGACGGCCGGTAAACATGGCGCTGTTGCAGGAGGTGCTGACGGACTGGATGGAAGGAGAGGAAAGGCCGGATACCCTGGTGCTGGGTTGCACCCACTTCCCGCTGCTCAATGACGAGATCCGGCAATTGATGCCAGGATGTCAGCTGGTGGATTCAGGGAGCGCTGTGGCAAGACGGGTGGCACATCTATTGGCTACCGTGGCTGAGCAGCCTTCGCAAGCCGTGGTGCAGGCCAGGGCATATTGCACCCGACTGGATGCACAAGCCCAAAAATTGACAGCCCCCTTGCAAGCTTGGGGGCTGTCATCACTCGAAGAGGTGCGGTACTAACTTGTGACCGCCAGGGGATCAGGCATCGACTTCGCTGCCTTCTCTCTCATCTTTATCCCGCTTGTCGTTGGCTTCACGTACCTTGAGGGTACGCTGCTGATACTCCTTGTCATTGAGCACGGCGATGGCCTTGGCGGCATCGGCGGCTGGCATCTCCACAAAACCAAACCCTCTGCGTTTGCCGGTGGCCTTGTCCTTCATCAGACGGACAGAGATCACCTGTCCCTGTTCGGCAAACAGTTCGCGCACGGCAATCTCGTTGGCGCGATACGGCAGGTTGCCTACATATAAGGTGCAAGTCTCTTGGCCGGAGGCCAGCTCGCCTGCTGCGGCAGGTGTCCGCTTAAGGAACAGCGGCACGATGAAACCACCGATGGCCAGACCCACAGCAAAAATCACTTCGGCTTTCAAAGAAAACTGCAGAGCCTGGGCAACCAGATAACCAACCAGCGCCAACACCAGGGCAAGGATGGCAGCCTGCACATAAACGGGAAACTTGGATAAATTCATCTTTAAAGACCTTTTGTAAATGAAAGCAAAAAAGGTGCAACACTCTATTCACCTCCATGGTAACCAGCTTTCCAGCCGGGCGCTACCATGGACCACTTGGGACACATTATCCGTTCCAGTATGGCATTCCCCAATGGGGGAAGGCGCACTTAAATGACGATAAAACAGGACTGAAATCATCAGGTTGTGGATAACACTGTATATATACACTGAGTAAGCTGTTTCTAATTGGATAATTTGAAGTTTCCGTGACTTTCTTCAAAAAAAGCCTTGTCATCGTGATCCTGCTCCCTATAATGCGCCCCTACCAGCACGGCGGAACACGCCAACCTGATGAGCCAGCTTCCTTGCGAAGCCGGCGCCGAAAGAACAGCGAAAACAACCGCTTGACTTTCGAAGTGAGGAGCGTAATATGCGCCTCCTCAACGCGACAAGCGTGACGCTCTTTAACAATTTGAATCAAGCAATCTGTGTGGGCACTCACAGCATC
>Ga0115550_1000662_pt1 | contig 28443 bp, 19 predicted proteins | sample COGITO_mtgs_1005_FD_87177 | JGI IMG/M metagenome (GOLD analysis project Ga0115550, IMG submission 87177) | Pelagic marine microbial communities from North Sea - COGITO_mtgs_100511 | ecosystem: Environmental > Aquatic > Marine > Epipelagic | place: Germany:Helgoland, sampling site Kabeltonne...
GTGGTAAGTGGATTAAGCCAAACAATATATTAAATAACTGGAGGGTTACTAAAACCTGTTTAAGGTTGGGTAGTAGGATTATAGGAAAGTGTCTGATGGGTTCAACATCGAATGCACTAGAGAAGGGTGGTGATAACTTTAAGAAGCTTTACTATGACTCTGATCCAGGAATAAGAAATGCAAATGGTCAAACTAAAAGCGGGTTATATTCACTTTTCATCCCTATGGAGTGGAATATGGAGGGGTTTATTGATAAGTATGGAGCCCCTGTTTTAACCACACCTGAAAAACCTGTAGAGGGTATTAACGGGGACATAATAAAGAAGGGTGCTATAGATTATTGGAATGACGAGGTTTCTTCTTTAAAGAATGATGCGGATGCATTGAATGAATACTATAGACAATTCCCTAGGACAGAGTCTCATGCGTTCAGGGATGAGAGCAAGTCTTCTATATTTAACTTAACCAAAATCTATCAACAGATGGATTATAACGATAACCTAATAAAAGACAGGGTATTAACAAAAGGTTCATTCCATTGGAAAGATGGGAAGGTAGACTCTCAAGTTATATGGACCCCAAATGACAGGGGGAGGTTCTTAGTTTCTTGGATACCTAATAGCTCTTTACAGAACAGGGTTGACATCAGGAACGGTTCTAAGTTCCCTGGTAATGAACATATGGGTGCTTTCGGTTGTGACAGTTATGATATATCTGGAACAGTAGGTGGTGGAGGTTCTAACGGAGCGCTTCACGGTATCACTAAGTTCCATATGGAGGATGCGCCTTCAAATGAATTCTTCTTAGAGTACGTGGCTAGACCACAGACAGCTGAGATATTTTTCGAGGATGTTCTTATGGCTTGTATATTTTATGGTATGCCGATACTAGCAGAGAACAACAAACCTAGACTACTGTATCACTTCAAGAACAGAGGGTACAGACGGTACTCAATGAATCGACCAGACAAAGCAGCTAGTAAGTTATCAGGAACAGAAAGAGAGCTTGGTGGTATACCTAACTCATCTGAAGCTGTTAAGCAAGCACACGCGGCAGCTATAGAAACATACATAGAGAAGCATGTTGGTTTGGATACTGAAGGGGTTTATAGGTCTCCGGATGAGATGGGCTCTATGATGTTCTCAAAAACATTGAATGATTGGGCTCGTTTTGATATAAATAACAGGACCAAGTTTGATGCATCTATAAGTTCTGGTTTAGCTATTATGGCTATACAAAAACACCTGTACCAAACAGTTAAAAAAGAGTCTAAAATTAGCCTTAACTTTGCAAGATATAATAATAAAGGAAGGTTTAGCGAAATAATCAAATGAGAGAAATAAAGAAAGCTATAAATCCATCTACATTTCCTAGTCAGTTTGTACCAGAGTCTCAGAAAAATACAAAAGAGTTTGGTTTAAAAATTGGTCAATCTATTCAGCATGAATGGTTTAAAAGGGACGGTGGTAGTTCTAAGTTTTTTAATCAGTGGGATTCATTCCATAAGCTTCGTTTGTATGCTAGGGCAGAGCAATCTGTTTCTAAGTATAAGAACGAGATAGCTGTTGATGGTGATTTATCTTACATGAACTTAGATTGGACACCAGTGCCTATTATACCTAAATTCATAGATATAGTGGTTAATGGAATGTCGGATAGAATGTTCGATATAAAAGCGTATGCTCAAGATTCAATGTCTGCTGAGAAACGAAACAAGTACCAAGACTCACTAGAAGCTGATATGGTTTCTAAGGACGTCTTACTACAAATAAAGGAAGACTTCGGTGTTGACGCATTTAACACTGATCCAGAAAATTTACCAGAAACAGATGATGAGTTAGAGTTGCACATGCAGCTTAATTATAAGGCATCCATAGAGTTAGCTGAAGAAGCTGCTATAAACACGGTTCTTGCTGAGAACAGGTATGAAGATACTAGAAAAAGAATGTTGTATGACCTTACTACACTTGGTGTGGGTATGGCTAAGCATGAGTTTGTACCAGGTGATGGGGTTGTCGCTAAATATGTTGACCCTGCAAACGTTGTTTATAGTTACACAGAAGACCCTAACTTCAATGACTGTTATTATTGGGGAGAAGTTAAGACGGTTCCTATTGGAGAAGTTTTAAAGATTGACCCAACAGTAACTTCAGATGAGTTAAAAGAAATAGGAGAAATAAATAAAGATTGGGCAAACTCTTACAGAAACAGTGAATACTATGATACATCTGTTTTTAGTGGAGATAATGTTACTTTATTGTACTTCAATTACAAGACAACAAAGAAATTTGTTTATAAGAAAAAAGGAGAAAAAGTAATACCTAAAGAAGATACCTTTAACCCACCACAAGAAATGATGGAGGAAAGAGGTTTTGAAAAAGTAGAGAAAGTTATCGATGTTTGGTATGAGGGAGTTATGGTTATGGGAACTAACATTGTCCTTAAGTGGAACATGTCAGAGAACATGGTAAGACCTAAGTCCGCATCACAGAATGCAGTATCAAATTATATTGCTTGTGCTCCAAGAATGTATAAAGGATCTATAGAATCAATCCTAAGAAGAATGATTCCATTTGCTGACCTTATACAAATGACACACTTAAAGTTACAGCAAGTAATACAGAAGGTTGTCCCAGATGGTGTATTTATAGATGCAGATGGATTAAGTGAGGTAGATCTAGGTAATGGTTCAGCTTACAATCCTGAGGACGCATTAAAGCTTTACTTCCAAACAGGTTCTGTTATAGGAAGAAGTTTTACTCAAGATGGTGAATTCAATAATGCAAGAATACCTATACAAGAGTTATCTAAAAGCGGAAGCCAAGGGAAGATAGCAAGTCTTATTGGTAGTTACAACCATTACTTACAAATGTTAAGGGATGTTACAGGCCTTAATGAAGCAAGAGACGGGTCTATGCCTGATCCTAACTCATTAGTTGGACTACAGAAGTTAGCAGCGTTAAACAGTAACACAGCGACTAGGCACGTAATGGAGGGTCTTATGGATATCTCAAGGGACTTAGCTACAGCTTTATCATGTAGAATATCAGATGCACTAGAGTACTCTTCATACAAGGAGGAGTTTATTATGCAGATTGGTAAGTACAATGTAGGTCTCCTTGATGATATTAGGGAATTACACATACATGACTTCGGTATATTTATAGAGCTTGCTCCGGATGAGGAACAAAAGCAACAGCTAGAACAAAACATTCAGGTAGCGCTATCTAAGCAATCTATTGATTTGGATGATGCAATTGATATTAGAGAAATAAGAAACGTTAAGCTAGCTAACCAATTATTGAAGGTTAAGAAAAAGAGAAGAGAGAAAGAACGTCAGAAGTATGAGATGCAGAAAATGGCAGCTCAACAACAAGGGCAGATTCAGTCTCAACAGTTAGCAGGTCAGATGGCAGCTCAGAAGGTTCAGTTAGATGCTGAAGCAGAGATGAGGGTTGCTCAAGCTAAAGCAGGTTTTGATATTGAGAAAATGAGAGGCGAAGCTTCCATTAAGTCAGAACTAATGCAGTTAGAGTTTCAGCTACAGATGAGCTTGAAAGGAGTTGACACAGATAACCTTTCTAAAAGAGAGGAAGCAAAAGAGAAAGCAAAGGATGACAGGATAAGTAAACAAAACACACAACAATCAAGGCTTATAGAGCAGCGTAAGAAAGACTTACCTCCTGTAAATTTTGAGTCAAATGAAGACACGTTGGATGGTTTTGACTTAGCTGAATTCGAGCCTAGATAATTAAATCAAATCAAATATGGAAATCAAAGTAAGAGAAGTATCAGGCCCTGGACAAAAGTCCGTTCAGGAAGTTGAAGAAACCTTAATGAAACAGGTTGAAGAAACAGGTGTAGAGGATACCCTTGTTGAAGAAACGAGTGTAGAGGATACCCTTGTTGAAGAAACGAGTGTAGAGGATACCCCTGTTGAAGAAACGAGTGTAGAGGATGTCAGTATAAAAGAAGACGATATCCTTTCATTTATTAAGGATAAGTATAAGAAAGACATATCATCAATGGATGACTTGTTTGCTGATAAGCAACAAGAAGACCTGCCAGAAGATGTATCTGCATTCCTAAAGTACAAGAAGGAAACAGGAAGGGATATTAAAGATTTTATGAAGCTACAAGTGGATTATGATCAGGTGGATGATAGTAAATTATTGCAAGATTTTTATTCTTCTACAGAGGAGGATTTGGATTCTGAAGATATATCATACTTAATACAAGAGAAGTTTGGGTATGATGAGGACATAGATGATGAGTCTGATGTAAAGGCTAAAAAGATTGCAATAAAGAGAGAGCTTGCTAAGGCAAAGAAGTACTTTAATGAGTTAAAGGAGACCTACAAGATCCCAGTCGAGTCGGCTAAGGGGTTGGTTAACGATGAGGAGTTAGAGACTTACAATGCTTACAAGGAATATGTATCACAATCGCAAAGTATTCAAGAGGAGAATCAGAAGAAGACTGAATTTTTCATGAAGAAGACAGAAGAGGTGTTTAACAATGAATTCAAAGGTTTTGAGTTTAATATTGGAGAGCAGTCTGTTTTGTTTAGCCCTGGAGAAGTAAGTGACGTTAAAAGCGCGCAATCTGACGTTAATAATTTCATATCTAAATACATAGATGAGAAAGGATTGATAAAAGACCCTAAGGGATACCATCGTGCATTGTCTGCAGCAATGAACCCTGAGAAGATGGCTAATTTTTTCTACGAGAAAGGAAAGGCTGATGCAGTAGGTGATGTATCTAGACAGTCCAAGAACATAAACATGGATGTCAGGTCAACACCTCAACAAGTATCTACTTCAGGAATTAAAATGCGTGCAGTCAGTAGCGATAGCGGTAATGGTCTAAAGATTAAACGTAGAAAATAAACATTTAAAAAAACACAAAATGGCATTAACATTAGGAGCGGGTCAAGTAAGCTTAACCCCAACACAAACACAGGTAGTAACACCAGGGTCTTACATCTCAAACTTTGACTTTTTAAGTCAGTATCTTCCAGATACATACGAGCAAGAATTCGAACGTTACGGAAACAGATCAATTAGTTCTTTCTTAAGAATGGTAGGAGCAGAGATGCCTTGTACATCAGACTTAATTAAGTGGAGTGAGCAAGGGAGATTACACTTGAAGTATCAAGCAGTAAGCTTAGCTGATGAAGCAGTAGAAACAGACGACGCTGTAACATTATTGATTGCAGGTCACGCAATCAGAAAGGGACAAACAGTTATGGTATCTGACAGTACTGCAGCTTCTTTTAAAGCAATTGTAACAGGAGTAACAGCTGACAATATTACTGTAGCTCTTTATACTGCTGCTGGATTACCAGTAGTAGCTGGATTATCAGCAGGAGACAACTCTGCAACTGCTTTACAAGTATTTGTATACGGTTCTGAATTCAAGAAAGGTTCTAACGGAATGGAAGGAGCAGTAGAAGCTACTCCAGACATCAAGGAGAACAGCCCAATCATCATCAAAGATAAGTACACTGTATCAGGATCTGATATGGCTCAAATCGGATGGATTGAAGTTGAAGGAGAAAGTGGAACTGGGTACTTATGGTACTTAAAATCAGAGCATGAAACAAGACAACGTTTTGAAGACTATTTAGAGACTGCAATGGTGGAAGCAATTCCTGCTGAAGCTAACTCTGGAGCAATTGCTGCAGGAGGAGACTTAGGTAACAAAGGTTCTGAAGGTTTATTCTACGCTATCGAAAATGGTGGTAACACAACTACAGGAGATATTGAAAATTTAGATGATATCGATGCAATTGTAGCTAGATTAGACAAGCAGGGAGCAATCGAAGAGAATGCTTTATTTGTAAACAGAGGATTATCTTTCCAAATTGACACAGTATTAGCTGCACAAAATAACTTTGGTTCTTCTGGTTCTTCTTTTGGTTTATTCGACAATGATAAAGACATGGCTTTGAACTTAGGATTCACAGGATTCCGTAGAGGGTATGACTTTTACAAGTCTGACTGGAAATACTTAAACGACGCTTCTATGAGAGGTGGTATTGTAGGTGGAGCAGTAGATGGTGTATTAGTACCAGCTGGTTCAACTTCAGTTTATGACCAAGTATTAGGAAAGAACGCTAAGAGACCATTCTTACACGTTCGTTATAAGGCTTCAGCTGCTGAAGATCGTAAGATGAAATCTTGGATCGTTGGTTCTGCAGGAGGTGCTTCAAATAGTGATTTAGATGCTATGGAGGTTCACTTCTTATCAGAAAGAGCTTTATGTACTTTAGGTGCAAACAACTTCTTCTTATTCAAATAGGATGATTACATAGGGATTGGGTCGCATGGCGGCCCTCTCCTTTTTTTTATAAACTTTAAATTAAATCAAAATGAAAAAACAAGTAGTCCTTAAGGACAAAATCTACAGATTAAAAGGCATGACTGCCCCACTGAGTTATATTCTAAACTCAAGAAACACAAAAAGAAAACCATTATTACATTTTGACGGTTCTAGAAACAGAGCGTTAAGATATGCTTCAAACCAAGCATCATGCTTCCAGGATGAACAAGATGATAACTCTATTTTAGAGCCTATTGTTTTTGAGGATGGAATGCTTTTTGTACCTAAAACAAACCCATTACTTCAAGAGTTCTTATCATACCATCCATCAAACGGGGAAACGTTTGTTGAACTTGATGAGGAGAAGGATGCAACCGAAGAGGTTGATGTTTTAGATGCACAGCTTGAGGCACAATTACAAGCTAGAGATTTACCTATCGATATGTTAGAGACCATTGGTCGTATTGCATTATCCTTAAATGTAGACAAGCTTTCAACTGCTGAATTAAAAAGAGATATCAGGTTATTCGCAAGAAACAGCCCGATTGACTTCCTAGATACCTTGAACGACCCAATGTTAAAGCTACAGAGTTTATCTGCTAAGTGTTTATCTGAAGGTTTATTGATGTTCAAGAACAAGTCGAAAGACATTTATTACAACTTACCAGGGAACAAAAAGAAACTAATTAGTATTCCTTTTGGAGAGTCACCTGTACACGTATTATCATCATTCTTTCAAAGTAATGATGGAGTAGAGGTTATGACAATGCTAGAGGCAAAGTTACAAGAGTAAACCTTTTTACATACAGACTCCGTAGGCCCCTCACTTAAATGAGGGGTTTATTTTTTTTTGACTATCTTTGTGGAAAATAAGTAACATGATAAACAGCGTAAGACAATCTGTCTTAGCTATAGCTAACAAACATCAGCAAGGATACATAACTCCTGCTGACTTTAATTTGTATGCGAAGCAAGCACAGTTAGATATATTTGAAGACTACTTTTACAGGTATAACCAATGGATTGTTAGACAAAACCAAAGAGCTTCAGGTTCAGGGTATGCAGATATATTGAAGAACCTAGAGGAAGTAATTGATAACTTCTCTGAAGAAAAAGATTTAGAGAACGTAGGGAACAAGTACACGCTCCCTAGCGACTACTATCTCATAAATAAATTAATAGTAAAAACAAACTTGCTAGCAAGCGGAACAACAACAAGTACAACCGCTGTAACATTGGTAAAGACAGGTGCAACATTTGTTACTGATGGGGTAGTGGTAGGAGACCAGGTTTGTGTTATAGATGATTCAGTTCTGTATGTTGCAAACATCACAGTAATAACTGAAGACACTATTATAACTGATAGCACACACCAATGGAACAGCAACTCATCGAATCTTGTTTTTGCTATATATAAGAGTAATAAATTTAAAGAGTCTGAGAGGTTGTCTCACACAAAAGCAACGATGCTTAATGCGTCAAACATTACAGCTCCAAACATTACTTTTCCTGCGTACACACAGAGTGGTAACACTGTAGATGTGTTCCCAGTAACCTTAACTAATGTTGGTCAAATAAAAACACAGTACATTAGGAAACCTAAAGACCCTAATTGGACGTACCAAATAGTAGCAGGTGACCCTCTATATAATATTGGAGACCCTAGTCACCAAGACCTAGAAATACCTTTGACGGATGAACCGTTAATTATATCTAAAATATTAAAGTATGTTGGTATATCTATAAGAGAAGCGGATGTTTATAAATCTGCTCAGGATTCAGAAATAAAAGAACAACAAAAACAAGGATAAGATATGGCATATTTAACAGGTTATCAGTACTATGAAAACGGAGGTTCTGGACAAGAAGATGCTAACTGGGGATCTTACCAATACACAACACTAGAAGATATTGTAAACAACTTTATGCTGATGTATGTTGGTAATGACAAGTTGGTTAACAATGTAGAAAGATATAACGTAATATTTCATGCTAAGAGAGCTATTCAAGAGCTTAATTATGATGCGATGAAAGAGACTAAGATTGTAGAACTAACTGTTTGTGACAACTTAAGAATAGTTTTGCCTTCAGATTTCGTGAATTGGGTTAGAATATCTTTATACAAAGATGGGACATTATTCCCTTTAACAGAGAATATCCAAACAAATTACGCTAAGAGTTATTTACAAGATAACGACTGTAGGGTTTTATTTGACGAAGATGGAGACATACTTACAGGAACATCATTTCTAGATGGAGATAGGTTAGATGGACTATCAAAGACACCTTACTTAGGTTCAGGTAGAATGAAAGGGAACTTAGGATACAATATTGATGGGAAGTGGGTATTTGATTACTCAGTAGGTACAAGATTTGGGTTGAACACAGAGACCGCAAATGTAAACCCTACGTTTAAGATAGACAAAAAATCAGGTGTTGTTAACTTTGACTCTCAGATGGCAGACCAAACTGTTGTCATTGAGTACGTTTCTGATGGAATGGAGTCAGGTAGCGACGTAAGCGTGAGTGTGAACAAGATGTTTGAGGAATACATTTATGCCTACATAAAGTATGCAATACTATCTTCTAAATTCAATGTACAAGATTACGTTATTAGAAGGGCTCAGAAAGCCAAATCAGCGCTACTAAGGAATGCAAGAATCAGAATAAGTAATATACATCCAGGGAGATTACTCATGAACTTGAGAAGTCAAAACAAATGGTTAAAGTAATATGGATATAAATAAAATTTTTATTGGCGGCAAGATGAATAAAAGTCTTGACGAGAGATATATACCTAAGGGTGAATACCTTCATGCGGAGAATGTAAGGATCAATTCTGATGAGACAGGGGAAGCAGGTGTTATAACTACAGCTCTAGGTAAGAACGAGATAACTGACTTTGGTTTTGGAGATTCTCAAAAATGTATAGGAGCTTTTGCTGATGAACAAAGAGATACCATATACTGGTTTGTTACAACAACATCAGGAACAAAAACTGACTACATAGTGTCCTTCAATGTTGAGACGGGGGTTCAAAGGGTTCACTTAAAAACCTTTAACCTACTAAACTTTGACGAATCTCATTTAATAAATGACATAAACCTCATAGATGACCTTCTTTTCTTTACTGACAATAAGAATCCTCCTAGAAGGATAAACATAAAAGAGAACTATCCTGAACCAATTTCAGGTGTAGACCAAACAGTGGAAGATGACATATCTGTTATCGTAAAACCCCCTGTTAGTTCTCCTACAATAAATCTAGTAAAAACAACAAAGAAAGATAATTACATAGAGGATAAATTTATAAGGTTTGCGTACAGGTATAAGTATGTTAATGGAGAGTACTCAGCACTTTCTGAGTTCTCTGATTTAGCGTTCAGCCCAGGAGGTTTCGAAGTTGATTACAGGAACTACAACTTAAAAGGGATGCAGAACAAATACAACTCTGTTAACTTAACTATAAATACAGGACCGAAAAGAGTGGTTGGTGTAGATGTTTGTTTTAAGGTATCTACCTCAAATATAATAAACGTTATTGATAAGTACAACAAAGAAGATGAGGGTTGGACGGACAATAATGAAGTATCTTTGGTTTTTGATAACCAGAAAATATATACAACACTACCAGAGAGTGAGTTATTAAGGTTGTATGATAATGTCCCTAGGAAAGCAAAAGCACAAACAACTATAGGTAACAGGATTATGTATGGTAATTATGTTGATGGACATGATGTGGGTGTGAAAATAGATTACACGACAGAACTGGTAAGTAACAATATTGGTTTACAATCACCTGCTCCAAGTACTAGTGAGGGGGACTCTTATACATTAGAAACCACTACTAATATTGATGACTGTACATTAGTTGTTGATTTGTCTGATATCGAAATGAGAACAGGTGGTGCAATTAGCATATCTGTAAGTATAGACCACTCTGCTTTTGGAGGAGATGCATCTTATTCTGATGGACCAGAAAGTACATTCAGAGGTTCTGTCGACTTTGTGTTTCCAGTAAATTATTACTCTGCTCAAGAGTTGGTTGAAGATACTAGGTTCATAAGCAAAATAAATTCAGACCTTCCTATAAGTGAGGCTGGTGATGGTAATAGTTTAAAGGATTTGTTCTATAATGCTATTACTCCTAAAATAGGATGGGAGTTAGTAGGTGCTGGTGTGGCTTCAGATACTGAAAACTTTTTGATTTCTCATAATGATAACAGTTTATTTATACAGATACCTGCTTTAAAGTTTAGAGAAACAGCAAACCCAACCGTGTATGCTTATGAGTATTTATTCTCTTCTTCTCTTGACATCGATGTGTACAAGTTATCTAAACTACAGAGCCTTCACAGTAACAGAGATTATGAATTAGGTATTGTTTATTTAGATGAGTACAATAGAGCAAGTACTGTTTTAACATCTCAAAATAACACAATAAACGTTCCTGCTTCATCAAGCGCTCTGAAGAACAATATACGCTCAACAATAAAGAATACAGCTCCATCATGGGCTAAAAGATATAGGTTTGCTTTAAAGTCAAGCAAAGGAAGTTATGAAACAATATACAGCAACCAGTTTGCGTATGACTCAGAACAAAGTGCTTGGTGGTGTAAGTTAGAAGGAGATAACCAAACAAAAGCTAAGAAAGGAGACACCTTAATAGTTAAAACATCTGCTTCAGGTCCAGCATCTGGATTGATTAAAACAAAGATACTAGAATTAGATGTTAAGCAAGATGACTTCTTAAATAATAATGAGCTGACAGGTGTTTACATGAAAATAAAGCCAAAAGGTTTTTCTGTTAATCAAGAAGACATCCCAATTATAAGTTACGGTACTTGTGGAAAAGATGTAAAAAATAGAGACATTGTGTACTCTACATCTGAAGAGAATCCAGATTATACTGTAGGTGGTTCTGAACTACAATACAGAGAGTACAGTATACCAGCGGGGTCAATTGTTAGGTTTGAAATAATAACATATCAGTACGGAGATTTTAACAGTAGGTTTGTATTTGAAAGGTCTTTTACTGCTACGAGTGATTACGATAACATGTATGACTTCATTGCAGGAGAGAATATTGATTTCAATCTTCCAACCAACGACCCTGGAGCTGAATCTGCTCAAGGGCTAGAGGTTGAGGCAGTATGGATAAATACAGTTGGGACATACGATGACTTTAATGGAGAGGTAATAGGTTTTGAGCACCAAAACTTAAACATTACTGACCCTGTAAACTTGACCTCTAGACTACAAATTAGGTACTACAGGAACAGTGTAACTGGTGAAGCGTGTTTAGGATTCAGTAATCCGCAATCTTTTTATCACGATAATCACTTCCTTTTTGCTAGTACACTTAGGAACGCATACATGAATGTAGATATTGAGGTTGTGAAGTCTGGTGGTCTTTTAGTTTTAGAGACCGTACCTATTGAGTCTGATAATGAAATATATTACGAAAGTAACAAAAGTTACCCTATTGATGAGAATGGACTACATGAAGGAAACGTTCAAAACCAAACCAGTAGTCAAGATGCTATAGTTGATGTTAATATATTTAACTGCTTCTCTTTTGGTAATGGTGTTGAGAGCTTCAAAATAAATGATGAACTTGAGAAACCAGGTTTCTTGATGGGTGCTAGAATAACAGCTGTTTCTGAACAGGACTACAAGGAGGCTCACAGGTATGCAGATATTACTTATAGTGGTATATACAACGAGGATACAAACATAAATAAACTAAATGAGTTCAACCTTGCGTTATCAAACTTTAGTGTACTAGAGAAGTCTTTTGGTCCAATAGAGAAGATGCATGCTAGGTCTTCTGATATATTGGTATTGCAAGAGGATAAGATATCTACAGTTTTAGCTAATGGTAAAAACCTTTTCTCTGATGCTTCTGCCGGAGGTGCTATTATAAATACTCCTGACGTACTAGGAACACAAGTAGTACGATTTGAAGAGTATGGAATAAGTAATAACCCAGAGAGCTTTGCTGCTTATGGTTATGATGTATTTTTTACGGACACAAAAAGAGGAGCTGTAATAAACCTTAGAGGTGATCAGATGAATGTGATATCAGATTTAGGTATGGGATCTTGGTTCAGGGATGAGTTTGTTACTAGTAAGAAAAAAATGAAATTAGGAGCATTCGATGCTTACACTAAAGAATATGTTCTTTCTGTAACAGATACTGAAATAGTAGAAGAAGCGTACGAAGTTGATTGCGGAACCAAAATAACAAAAACAAATTCTACGGATACGTTTAGCTATACAGTTAACCTGAATCACGTAGTAGGTTCATACGATGTAGATTATACTGTAACATCTGGTTCAATAACAGTTGTAGCAACATACAATGATGTAGAGGTTAAGAATGAAACATTTACTAGTAGTGGTACGTTTAGTTTAAGTAAAAGTCAAATTGACGTAAATGAACTTAAAGTTAGCATCACATCAGTAGCGGCAGATTACTCATTCACAGTTGGCTGTGTTCAACCTCAGACATTAACTATTATTAGTATAACTAAGAACCACGTAAGTAGAGATGGTAAGACTATACACCATGAGTTTACTTGGAATGATGGCTCAATTCAAGGAACTACTCAGGACAGCTTAATATCAATTAACGAAGGTCCGGTATCTTCTTATACCACATTATCAGGTATTGAGTCCTTTGGACCTATACCTTTAGAGGGTGCTACAGTAACAATGAGGTCTGTTAAAGAGCTTGGTGATTCCTTAGTGTTTAACTCTGATAGGTTTAAGTACTTGGTGTCTGACACACTTTATTATCGTTATCAAATCAATGACTTGTACCCACTACTTCAAAATAGTGGTACAGTAGCAAACCCTAGTGACGGAGTTTACGAGTCTTCTTTTACTTACAATAATACAAGTAATCATCAATACCTTTACTTAGTATGGGAGTATATTGATTCAGGAGAGGCTCAAGACTTACCTCCAGTAATAACATTGTTAGGGCCTAACCCTTATAACATTGTTACTAATGACCCATACACTGAGTATGGAGCAACAGCTGTAGACCCTGAAGAAGGAGATGTTTCTGATAACCTAGTGATAAATTCTGCCGCTGTTAACACTTCTGTTGCAGGAACTTACTCGGTTACATATAATGCTAGTGATGATGCAGGTAATGCAGCTGACGAGGTAACAAGGTCTGTTGTAGTAGCTGAAGCATCCGGTAGCTCTGATAAGTGTAGAAACGTTTACATTCCAGACACTGTAACTATAGACCCTAGTGTAGATGTATTCTACTACACTCAGTCAGGTATAGTTGTTTCAACTATAATTAATCAAACACAATCAACGGAAGGATTAGACGGTATTATATACCATTTATGTAGTTCAACAGTTCCTCAGATTGGGTACAACGGAGGTGCTGCTAACAACTTACCTGCAGGTGTTACTGTTACAACAAACGGAAACTGTACAAATAATTTTGAATGTAGTTTATAAATAATAATAATGGCAAAAACATTAACATATAGTCAAAAAGTGAAGGGATGGCCTTCCTTTTATAGTTACTACCCTGAGAAGATGGTTAGTATGAATAACAAGTTCTATTCATTCTATGGAGGAGAATTGAGTGTACATAATTACGTCGGTTCGTATTTAGGTACATCAACCCTCACAGGTGTGTTTAACGAAAACCCTCACGATGTAAAACACTTTAAAACAATATCTACAGAGAGTGAAGGTCCTTGGACGTTTAGCTTCGAGACGGATTTAGAGAAAGGTGAGGCCAATAACTTTGTGAAGAAAGAAGGAGAATATTTCTCAAACATAAAGACAACCACATTATCAGATTTTGCGGAAACAAATAACAGAGGAACTCAAGGTATAGGTTTTTGTACTGTTCGCTCTAGGGAAGGAGATACATTCACTGTTACTTTTGCTAACGAAATCAATAATATGATTTCAATAGGAGACTTGATTATTGCGTACAATGAAGGTACAGGTGATCAGAATAAAGTAGGGACGGTTACTAGTGTTAGTGGAAAATCTATGGAGGTGTACAGGTATGATGTATTTAGTGCAGTTGAAGTAGGGGATTTTGTTTTATTCAGTAAACCCGTTTCTATAGAGAGTTATGGTCTTAAAGGGTATTACATGAAGTATACTTTATCGAAAACATCACAAGTCCCAAGCAGTGTGTTTAGTATTGGTACTAGTTTATTTAAGAGTTATTCATAAAAAAAACTTATATTTGCAATAATAATAATAGCAGAAGAAAATAAAAAAAATATGATAGGAATTATTTCTGCAGGACTAGGTCTTCTTGGTTCTGGAATGTCTATAATAGAAAGTATAGAAGCAAAGAAAAGACAGAGAGATGCTGATAAGGCAGCTGATATAGCTTTAAGACAAGCAAAGAAAGAATTATCTGTAAACAGAATGGAAGGTATTCAGGTACCTATAGAGTCTTACAACCAAGCAATGAGAGCGGTTACCGCACAACAAATGCAGGCTGTTGAGGGACTAAGAGAGTCTGGTCAAAGGGCTGTAGCAGGTGGTATTGGAAGAGTAGGTGCAGTAGGTCAGGATGCAGTAGAGCAGTATAGACAACAAATGGATAAGGCACTTGCTCAGAGAGATTTACTTATAGCTCAAGAGGATGCGAGAATCGACCAATCATTAGCAGAGATATCACTAGGAGAAGCGAAAGGAGCTATGGCTGCATCACAACAAAACCAACAAGTGGCAGCACAACAAATGACTAGCGCTGTTTCTGGTTTGGGAGCTGTTGCTAATAACCTTTATAAGTACAGTGACTTATACAAGAAAACAGATGATGATACTACTCAAAATAATGATGATAATACTCAAGTTAATAATGATACCACTCAAGTTAATAATGATAAGACTCAGCCTATTAGGAAAGAGTCTTTAAATGCTTACGGCGTTAAGGGATTTATTAATAATGACCGACAAAAGTACCTTAACCCCCCTTTTTAGATAAACTATAAATATGGCATACTACGGATTTCAAAAAGAAAAAAATATAGATAAGTCTATTATAGATTGGTCAAGTATTACTAAGAAAATATCTGATGACTTAATCTCTACAAGTGAGGATAGACAAAAACAAAGGAATGAACTTGAGGATACTCAGGTTAAGAACATAAACACCATAAAGGATTATGTTCCAGGTGAAGACACAGACATGAATTCATTTGTGTTGGAGCAATCTCAGAGCACTCGTGGTTTTTTGTCAGCTATACATAAACAGATGACAAGTGGTAAAATATCTGTTGACAAAGCTAAAAGAATAAAGCAGAGGGTAATGAACTCCTGGGGTAGTGTAAGTGAAGCTAGTAAAACATTTCAAGCAAACGCTAAGAGGCTTGGTGATTCTAAAGGAAAAGCTAATGAAGCTCTTTTAAATATTATGGGTTTAAATGCTGACCTAAATAGCAAGCAAATATATCACGACCCAGAGACAGGAGAGGGATACTATGTTGATGTTGATAAAAAAACAGGAGAAGTTGACTTAAGTACAGCTAAACCTATATCAGCAATAAACAATGTTCAGCGACAAACAAAACAGTACGTTGACGTACCTGCCGAAACAGCTGAAATTGCTAAAAAAGCTCCTAAAATAAAGTTAGCTATAAATAGCACAACTGACATAAGCTCCGCACTTCAAAGTAAGGCTTACACAGATTACTTAGATAACGCTGTTAAGGCAAAGCTATCAGACGATGAAAGAATGGTATCAGTAGGTCTAGATTTCCTTGACATGGAATACACTGTTGATGGTGAAGGTTCTTCAAATACAACTATTACTTACGACAAGGTAACAGGTTTTAAACCTGACGGTACACCTATATATAAAGAAGAAAAAGTAAGTCTAGGTAAAATAAATTTTAACTCAAGTACAGGGAAAGCAGAACTAACTCCCGAGCAGAGACGGGTAATAAAAGACGGTTACAAGAACGCCATAATAGGTCAGTTACCAAGAGAAACTAGTAAACAGTATGTAGACCCAAGGTCAACAAAGAAATCTCCTGGAGAAAAAGCTGTAGCAAATTCTGTAGATTTAATAAACAGATATGTATACGATGGAGATGTCGATGCCTTACAAAGCGCATTAACATCCTTAAAGAACTCACCATATGTTAGTGTAACGAAGCCTGATGCAAACGGTGTAATACAGTTAAACAAGTCTGATGGTACATACGATAAATTCAATACAAAAGATAGAGGAGCATTTGCTGCAGGAGAACAGTTAGCAGGTTTCTTGGGAATTGGAGGAGAATATAAAGGAAGAAAAAATGCTAAAGACATTTTAAACCCTAACGTACTTACTACTAAATCTACTGCATTTACACAAAGATATTCATTAACACCTAAAGATGAAAAACAGTTCCAAGTTGCTTTGTCTCCAACTAAAGATGCATTTGGGGAACCAACTAACCCACCTACGAGAGATGCTGTTAATGAATCAATAAAATCTGTTGCTAGTAAATTAGGTGTACCTACAGATAAAGTCTCAGTGAGTGCAGATAAGGATGGAAATTTAGTCATAATGTACTATGAAAATAATGTTGAGAAAGGTAAAGAAATAGGTGTTGTAGGACAAACTAGTACTACAGAAATAATAAAACAACTTGAATCAATTGGAGGATTTACTAGATCTAAAGGATCGATGTCTGGATATTAAATAAATGATAATGAACGAAGAAGCATTAAAACAATTATATACACTTTCTAAAGAAGAAGGTTATAACAAAACATTTGAAGAGTTTAAGTCCTTAATGTCTCAGAACTCTGATGCAGTAAATACAATGTACAAGACAGCTCAGTCAAATGGTTATGAAAAAAATATTGAAAGCTTTGAGATTTTAGTTGGCTTAAAAAAAAAAGAAAATTTACAGGATATTTCTCCAATGGAAGATATGGCTTCACCTACGGAGATTACCTTTTCGGATGCTTCAAAAATAATAGAAAAAGATGAGGAAGTTGCTATATCTGAAGTAAACTCATTACTTGCTGGAAAAGGTTTTTCAGTACAAGAAACAGGAGCAGGAGATGCTTTAAAGATTGTAGACAATATAACAGGTGTAGAAACTGAGATAGACTTACAGCCTATTGATTTTTTTGGAGGAAACGAAGAAAAAGAAAAACAAACTAATAAACTACTAGCCTTAGTAAACTCCAAGAATACATTAAAAAGAAGAGCACTATCTGACAACACGCTTTCTGGATTTATAGAAAACAAAAATAAATATCTAGCGAAACTAGAGGATGACTTCCCTCAGTTTACTTTTGAACGCACACCTGAAGGTGTCAAAGTGTCTAAAGGAGATTCAACTGAAACCTTTGACTTTTTTGTAGGTCAAGGAGGAGGTGCTACTGCTACTGAAAAATTCTCTAAAATAAACAAATTTATATTCGACAATATAGATGACAAAGAAGCGTCAGAGATATACAAAAATAAATCAGCAAAAACATATATTAAGACCATGAAAGATATTGATGCCATAAAGAGTAAGGTTGATATATCTGATGAAGTTGTTTCTAAAGATGTTTACAATAAAGATTACTTTTCGAAGTTATTTATAAGACTAGAGGCAGAGGGAATTGAATTTAACCCAGAAGCAAGAAAAGAACTAGAGAAAGGTCAGACCTACGAACCAGCAACAGAATATGACCCTGGTAGCCTTAAAGATTTTAATGAACAAGATATAAAGAATGGTATTCGGAAATATTTTTCTAACAATTCAGAAGCCTTAAAAGTAATAAATAACTTCGAAAAGTATGAAAGAAGCTCTGTTCTAAAGCAAAAGATTGACAGAGCTACTAAACTGAAAATAGAAAACTATTACGACAACCTTCCAAACAGAGAAGGGGTCAGACAACTTGTTCTTCAAAAAAACAAGGATATAAATTCTAAGGAGGCTGATGTGATTACTAGGCTTGAACTAGCTAAGTCAGACTACGTAGGAATGTTTTCATACGCGAAAGAAAAAATAGCCTCTATAGTAAAAAATAATCCTGAATTAAGTGTAAAGTTGCAATACGATGAATCAAGTAATTTAATTTCTATTTCATATTCAGAGAAAAATAAAGAACTTGAATTATTACAGAACCAAATAAACCAGAGGTTAAGTGATTTCACTAACTTGATAAAGAAATCTGAACTAGATTTAGGTGAGATGAATTCAGGCAAAGAAAATATAGAATATTTCTTGGATGCGTCAAAAAGAAACTACAATAATATAGACATTGCTTACACAGATTTAAAGAACGCATCCAAAGGATTGGCGGGTGATTTTATAACTGTTGCTAGTTTAGCAAAAGAAGGTTTAGGCCTTGAAGGAATAAATATAGGAGGTGTAACACTTCCTGTAGAACTTTTAAGATCTCAAGTTAGCGCAGAGAAACAAAAAGACATGGAAAGGGTGGATCAGTTTTATGAGACCAAAAGGACTTACGATGAAGTTGATGGTCTGGGGAACGCTATGGTGTTCTCATTAAGAGAGCTCGCTACACAGACTCCTAATATCGCTTTAGCAATTGCTACATCTGGTGCAGGAACCTCTTTAGGTCTTTCTAGGGCAGCTATATCAACCCTAGTATCTACACAGTTTGGGGTTTCATCTGCAGGAGCAAAGTATGATGAGTTAACGACTAGACAAAATTATGCTAAAACAGCCAAGAAAGGTCTAAAAGAGTTAGAACTAATAAAGGAAAACATAAGTACACAGGAATACCTAAGCCAAAAATACGAACTAGAAAGGGCAATAGAGGATGGAAATATTACACCACTACAAAAAACAGGGGCAGTTCTAGCTACAGGAGCTATTGAGTTTGGGGTTTCAAGGTTTATTGGTACTGTACCTAACTCTATCAACGTTATAAAGAATTTTAAGAAGCCAGGGAAGTTTTTGGATGATATACTAATGTCTAATAGGAAATCTGTCTTAAAGAAGCTAGGAGAAGCTGGTGGAAAGGTAACTAAGGCTACAGTAGGTGAGATAGTTGAAGAAGAGAGTATAGAAATTCTTGGTCAGGTTAGTGACTTTGCGTTACTAGGTGATAAGGTTGACTTCTCAAACCTAGATGATATACTTGTTACGTCAGTAATAACCTCTGGTGCGATGAATGTTCCAGGGATTGCTTACTCAAGTATAGTTACAAACATAAACAATAAGAGGTACAACTCTAAGATAGAGTCAAATATAACTAGAATAAATGAGTTGAAGAAACTTTTAAAGAATCCAGACTTAAAAGAATCTAACAGAAAAAGCATACACGCCAACATAACTAATGAGATAATAAAAATATCCAATGTAGCAAGTGAAATGGAGGCTGACGCACTATTAGTTGGAGCTGATAACATAAAGGAGCTTTTAGTTATGTCAGATGTTGAGAGGTCTTTATATAAAAAAGCTGGTATAAAACCTTACGACAGTGAGCAAATAAAACAAGCAAAAATAAAGTCACACGTAGATTCCTTAGACAAGGAAGATGGCCAACAGTATAAAGATAACTTAAAGTACATAAGTGAAAAAAGAAACGAAATACTAGGAGACTTAAACTACGAAACAGCAATAGAGGAAGTATTTGGTGAGAAAGGAAAAGAAATTGCTGAGGAGCTAGATGACAAACTTTCTCCAAAAGAAAAGTACACAAAAGTTTATGAGGCTATAAAGGATGATATAAACAAAGAATCTGTAAAGGAATACAATAAAATTAAGGAGGTTGTAGATTTTGCAAACAGGATGGATGAAAACCCTGACTCACTAACAGATGAAGAGTTTAATTTTTACACAGAAAACAAGGACTTAGTTGATAGGGTAATAACTGAAAGAAAAGATCAAAGAAAGAAGCAGGAACTATTTACATTGACTAACAAAGTTATAACAAATCCTGATAATTTGTCAGAAGCTGAATCAAAGCTATATGAAGATAACAAGGAATCTGTAGATAAAAATATAGAAGATATAAAGAAAGCAAACCCTGATGTAGTAAATCAAGTAATTGCAGCAAAGAAAGCTTTATCTGGAGTTTTGGGAGATGTTACATTCAAACTATATGAGAGTGAACAAGAGTATGCTGATACCACAGGAGAAGAAGTTGGAGACACTAGTAGTGGTGAATACAGTGTAGAGAAAAAACAAATAAGCATAAACCTAAGCAACGCTACAAGTACAACTGTCGCACACGAAGTGTTTCATGCTATATTATTGTCTAAAGGTATGAGTGACAAAGAAGCAACTCGTCTTACCAACTCTATGCTTAAATCCGCATATAAGTTTACGTCTAAAGATTTAAAAAAGAAAATAACTGACTTCTCTAAAGGATATAAAAAATCTTTGCAAAGCGAAGAAAGTATGGCCGAGTTATTTGGTATATTGTCTAGTGAATACAAAACATTAAACAAACAAGACCAGGGTATAATAAAAAGATTTTTAGACAAGTTAGCTAAGTTATTTAAGCTTAAACAATTTACTGATGCAGAGGTTGTAGACCTATTAAACGTATTATCAAGAAAGGTTGCTAGAGGTCAAAAAATAAAAAGCGAAGATGTAAAGGTTATTTCAGAAAAAAATAGTAAGTTTGCAAAGAAAAAAATACAAAGATATGGAAGAGATAGAAAAAGAATTACAGAACTATCCAAGTTATTGGAGACCTACACTAAAGAGACTAGCAAAACAAGGGGGATCGATAAAAGAAATGTACGAAAAACTGAAAGAGTTGGATCAGTTGACTTAGATATAATCGCAGAGTACGATCTTAACAATATTGTAGATGACGGTATAACTAAAGTTTTTCCTAGATTTCAGGGAGTTCAAAAAGTTTATGAAATAACTAACGGTAAGGCATACAGAAAACTTATGGTTAGCTCTTTAAAAAATAGCCCGTTTGCTTCATCCGTTACAGTACACAAAGAATCAGAATTCAACGAAATGAGAATGTTCGTTACTGAAGATGGATCTACAGGTGTTACTATGGATAAAGAAGGTTTCTTAGGTGGAGCTTTTTCAAATGGATCAAGAAAAAATAATCTAAGTCAGTTAATGGTTTTAGGTATAAAAGAAGGTGCTACTACAGTTGAAGCTTTTCATACAATACTACCTGATTACTATACTAAATTTGGTTTTAAAGCAGTAGCAAAAACATCATTCAATGATGATTATAAACCTATGATATCTAATGGATATTCTTTAAAAGATTGGGATTATGATACTTACAAAGAATTTAATAACGGTAGGCCTGATGTTGTTTTCTTTATCTATGATGGAGGAGATAGAAATACCATAGAAGATAGATTAGATACCTTCGGAGAATACCAAGAGAATACAGTAAAAGCATTTGATAAAGAAGGTTATGTAGACGCTGAAAACTTCATGCAACAAAAAGCTGTGGAATCTTTCACAACACAAGAAACACAAGACTTTAGTGTATTAGATAATATTTCAAATACTCCTGAAGACTGGGGTAGCTCTTCTGACAGGAAACAGCTTAGAACAAAGCCAGATCCTAAGACTACAATAAAAGCTTACAAGTTATTTAGAGTTTCTGAGGATCAGCCAGGGAAAATATTTCCTTTATTTGTAGATGCTAACACACCTGTTGAAGTAGGCCTTTGGATTGATGCCGATATGGCGGAAGGCTATTCTTTTCAAGGTAAGAACGGCCACTTCTATATACCATCAACAAGTTACGAAACTGTTAATGAATCTACAGGTAAAAAAGAGAAGAGAAAAACTGGAGCTAAAATAGAGATACCTAACGATAAAGTTAAACAAGAACTTATTGATGGAGGATTCCTTCCTAAAGGTTCTAACGCAAAGAATATAACTAGTTTAGCTAGAAGGCCAGGGTGGCATGCAGGAGACTCTCCTATGTCAACACATCTTGGTAGCAAAACAGGTGGTTCTAATATAGTAAACACAAGGTCATCTAATCAAGTATGGGCAGAGATAGAGGTTCCTGCTGATGTCGATTGGCAAGAAATAGCTAACAGTGAAGCTAGTTTCAAGAAGAATGGGGACATGATTGTTAAGAGTGCTCAAATAACAGATAGGATACCAGAGGATGGTTACTACAAGTATAAGACAAATCCAACAATGACGGGATCTTGGATTATATCTGGGGCAATAAAAGTAAACAGAATACTTTCTGACGAACAGGTTGCTGAGATTAATAATGATTTTGGTGTAAAGGATTTAGACAGATTAAAGCCAATGGATTTATCTAAGTACGGTTTTAAGGCAGAAAAATCTCCAGAAGGTAGAGTTAGGAAACAAACTTTTTTGACTGAGGATGTTAACAAAGCTCTTGAAGAAAAGGCAAGTCAAAAAAATAAAGTAAAAGCGACAAGAAAAATTAGAGAGAAAATTCTTGATAGACAAACAAGAATAAAAGACTTATTAAAAGGTATTGGCTCTAAAGAGTCTCAAAGAACACATGACTTATTAGTAACAAGAGCAGGAGCTTCAGGTAACGCAAGCCTTAGGTTTAAAGAGGCCGATGAAAAAATATACAATGGGTTGTCTAAGACTGACATTGTGGACCTTAATGAGGTTATATACCTTAAAAGGATTATATCTATAAACAAAAACAGGGTAAAAAACAAAAGGCCTTTATATGTTGGTTACAAAGGTATTGACTCTACTAAGGCTGTGAGTATGCTTAACACTATAAAAGCTCAGGTTGGTTCTGAGAAGTTTAATGTACTAAAGGAAAGAGCAGACGTATACTTCGATGTCTTCAACGAAAGTCTAAAGAGAATGTACGATGCTCAATTAATTTCAGAGGATGTATATAACAAATTAAAGGATGAAGAGTACTCTCCTATAAAGACTATAAAGTACTTGATTCCTGACAACATTAACGATACTGAAGCAAGCAGAATAAGTAGCATAACAGGTTTAGCTCCGGATGTTATAAAGACTTTAAGTAACGAGAATAAGAACGAGATAATACTTGATTCTAGGTGGTTATTACAAAGTAACATATCAATGATTGAATCTAGGGTATTTGAGAATAGGTTGTTTAACTCTTTCTTTGATGCATACAACGAGTTAAGTAAAGAAGAAAAAGATTCATTCAGTAACATAATTAAGGAAAATCCTGTTGTAGGTAAAACTAAAGCTGGTAAACCTATTTTCTTGTATGATAACACACCTGTGCCACAAGGGTTTGCTAAATTAGAATTCGTAAAGGACGGAATAAAAACAAGCCTCGTAATGGATCAAGCTTACGCAAATCAACTACTTGACCTAAAGAAAGACCAAGGCAATATATCTCAATGGGTTAAGAAACTTACATTAGTTAATGTGTTGAGATTTATGGCAACATCAGGTAACCCTCTATTTATTGTAGGTAACACAGCTGTCGATTTTACTAACATACTGTTACTTTCAAATACTTATTCAAACAATAAATTCGTAGCCGCACCTGAACTCGCTTATGATTTTATAAAAAACTCACTAAGAAAAGGTTTCGGAACAAAAGAATACAAAGAAATCTACAAAGAGTTTATAGAACATGGGGGTAGTATGGACTTCTTATCTTCGGATGGATTGAAAGCCATACAAGGAATAAAGTCAGAAAACTATGTGGTTAATGCTGCTACATCTACAATGAAAGGAATAGGTGGTTTACTAAGTTATCTTGGTGAGACATCTGAACTATCCTTTAGATTAGCTGTATACGAAAAAGCTAAGCAGAACAATATAAAGAAGTTTGAAAAAGAGAACAATAGAAAACCTACAGAAAAAGAATTACAAGACATAATGTTCTCCTCTGCAAGAGAATCTAGAGAGACAATTGACTTCAATCAAGGTGGATCAGTAGTTAAACAGTTTGACCAAGTTTTTCCATACTTAAATGCTGCTACTCAAGGTTTTAGAAAAGGTGTTGACTTTGCTAACGATAATCCTAAACAGTTTGCTTCAAATGTATTACAGTTTATGATTTTCTCTGGAGGACTTGCAGCAGCTTCAATGATGATGTTGTTTAAAGCTTTAGATGATGAAGATGATGTTAACGATGTATTTAAGAGTATAAGCCAATATGAAAAATCAAATTATCATATATTCTTTACTGGAAAAAGAACTGAAGACGGAGAGTTTGATTACATTAGAGTAAAGAAATTGCCGCTACTTTCTGTTGCTGCAACAATGGCGGAACAACTAACAATAAAGACATTGATGAGTAGTAGAGGTATTGATTATGATATGAATACAGAAGCTCTTGGAAAGAGTATTGAAAGCGCTTTACCATTTGTTCCAACTCTAAAGAATGTTCTAACAAGAAACCCTGTACTTTCTGCTTTAATAACAGGATACACAAATTATGACTTGTTTTATGACCAAGAGGTATTTAGAAATCCTAAAAACCTAAAGTTAGAAGATAGAGCTAAAGGGGCTTATGATGACAGGGTGGCTACTATATACAAAGACTTAGGTAATGTGTTTGACTTCTCTCCTAAGATAGCTCAAGCTTCTATAGAGAAAATTATAACAAGCGAAAACACTAACCCATTAGTAGGGTTGTTTTACTCTGGTTATGATAAAATGTTTAAGGAAGATACTGAGTTAGGTAAAGAGTTAGATGGTGTTGTAAATAATGTTCTAAAGAGTTCTAAGAGAAAAGTTTTAAGAACCACAAACAAAAAACTTATAACTTATGCTGAAGATGATTTTGCTGAAATGGAAGAGAAGGCCATTGAGACAGAAATTTATAGAAAAGAGACAAAGATAAAGAACGCTATAAAAAACAATGACCTAACTCAAAAAGAATTAAAGGATTTGATAGTTGAGAACTTTGAACCTATTGACTACAAGAGATACTGGAAGAAGTTTACTACATATGCTAGAACAAAGGATGTTGATTACTCTATACTTGATATAATTTATGAGCAAAACCCTGAGGTGCAAGGACTTAAATTGTATAATAAATTTGGAGCTGACCTAGACGACAAGGAAAAGAGGGAATTATCAAAAGTATTTAGAGCAGCAAAAAGAAAGTGGTCTAAAAAAGGATTGTACTACTACAAGAAAAAGATACGAGAAATGGAAAAGTAAATAGAGGGGTTACTCCCTCTATTCTACCTTAGTAATCATTACTTGTGTGTTGCTTATAGCTTGTTCTTTGTTCTCAAAGAAGTTGTTAACGTACTCTGAGAAAACGATTGCCTCAGGCTCCGGTAATGAAGCTATCTGAGATATCATTCTGTGCTTCAAGTTCATAGCATTTATTGCCATCTCTTGGTCCAATGAAAAAACTCTGTCGTAAGCTTTACCTACGTTTGACTCTAAGGTTCTCTTGAACATGTTACCATGCTTCTTAAGTAACCCATTTAGTTTGTACTCATCCATTATTTCTAGAGCAAGTTGAAGTGTAAAAACTAACTCCATACCTGTTCTAACTACTGCTACATTATCAGATGCTTTATCCATGCTATTAATCCATTTATATTAAGTGCTACTAAATTCCATTGCTTCCTGTAAACTACCTGAATGATGACAAGAACAAAACCAACTACATAGAGTGTAGGTTCTATTGTCCACTGAGCGGCAATCAAAAAACCACTGCCCATGTATCCAATCCTTGTAGCAATCTTTTGCTCTACAGGTATTTTCTTGTTTTCTGCAAAAGAATTAACTATCTTTTCCTTCACACTCGTCAAGCATCTGTTGTAGTGATCTAATAAGAACATAATTAGGGTTGTCTTTTAACTTCTCAGTTATGATTGCTGTTATTAATAAGTGATTCATTTTCTAAGTATATTTGTAGGGCTGCTAAAGCTCTCCAAGCTACCTTACCTAAGTGAAGTAACCCATCTTCATCAACAGGGTTCTGTGAGTGATCTATTAAGTGCCTGGCTAACGCATCTTCGTTATCAGTGCTTTTACTTTTATCCCAATGCAATGGCTTGTCAGAATGATGCTGATCATTGCCTTTCTTACTAACTTTACTAACATACTTTAATGCGTCTGGAAAATATTTAACAACACCTGTAAATACAGGTTGACTTTTTCTTGATTCGCTCTCACTAGATACTAAAGAAGTTCTTCTTGGTTGGCTCAACATAGTTGATGTTGTAGTATATTCTGCCATAATTACAAGTGCATTAATTCATTAATAACCGTATTGCCATCTATAACAATAGCACAACCAATCGCAGGCTTCTTACCTCTCTTAGCATATGCCATAGCATAACTGTCGTGGTCTATCCCACATCCCACCTGTGTGCCAAAAACCTTAAAGTTCTGTCCAACAAACCACTCGGTATAACACTGAGTATGCAAGTGACCTTGTACTGTAGACATCATGTCAGCTCTACACTTTGTTTTTGCTGTACCTCCCTCTCCGTGAATGTACTGTACGTTATCATAAACAACCTTGTCAACAAAGTTCCAGTTAGGAACACCTAATACATCCTTGTAATCTTTTATCCACTTGCTGGGTATAGCAGATGACTGAGCTTTCCTCATTATCAATCTGTCGTGATTACCTATAGTGACATCGGCTACGGGAAAAGCTTTGTACCAATTAGCGAGTTTAGATATAGCGAGGTCCAACTCTTGGCCACCACCCATCCCGTTAGCGTCAGTCTCATGATAAGAAGCAAAGTGATTATCAATCACGTCACCAATAAAAACAACATGCGAACAATTGTATTTTTTAAAAGTGTCTTTACAAAACTCTAAGTAACCATCAAGACAAAATGGTTCGTGTAAATCTCCTATTACTAAAATTTTATTAGATTTCATCTGTGAAGGTTTGGTTTATTTCTGTGAGTAAATCATTTATTTCTGAAATTATACCACTTGCCTCATCCCTCTCATCATCAACCAAAGCTTCATACAGTGAGTCGCAAAGATTGTTTAACTGATCCATAGCTATGTTTATGAAGTTTAGTCTTTGTTCTTCTGCAGTGATACTCATTTCTAACTGTTTAATTGGTATATTAGTTCCTTACCCATCTTAGGGTCTAATTTTTGTATGGCTTTGTAGATGTATCTAGACTTCTTCCTAACATCTTCTTTTTCCTTCTTAGTAGAATCTGTACCTAGGTTTGTGTACATGTAGGTGTCAATCCTAAATAACTCATCTATTTTTTTCTCGTCGCTCCAGGTTGAAAAACCTAAAACTTTTTCTACGTCTTCGTATTTATATTCCATTGTATACTTCTGTTATGAATCCTAGCTTGTCCAACTCTCTTAACCTGTACTCCTGTATCTTTGATAACTTACCTGTAGGTGTCTTTATCTCAGAAAAAATAACCGGTGTATTAGGAGGTATTGCTAACACGTCTGGGATTCCGTTTTTATTTGTCTTTATAAGCTTGAGAACATAGTATCCCTCTTTCTCTAACTGATCTATACGTTTCTTCTGTATCTGTTGTTCTTTCATTCAAAAGGTCCATCATCTCTTCTTGAGAAGATACTTAAAATAAGCATTATTAAACAAAAATAAAGTATTAACATTCACACTGACCTAAATCCAACTTACAAGAACATATCTTAGTTTGGTCTTTAACAAACTGACCATTAATCATTCTACCTGTTCTTTGACTTATAACATTGTAAGCAGACTCTAAACAGTCTTGTACACTCAGTCCTTGCATCTTAGCCTGTATGATAATAGTTACTATGATATCTCCGATAGCATCAATTATTTCATCCCTGTCATTTATACTCACAGCCTGAGCTAATTCAGCAGACTCTTCAACAGTCTTTATTGCTTGAGCCATAGGAGTAGCTACATCAAGTATTCCTTTATCTAACGCCCAATTCTCTACCCTTAGTATCAATTCTTCCATACCGTAAATCTATAAAAAATTACTTAATTATCTATAAAATCTTATTAACAATCTCTCTTGAAGTGTCTGAGTGTATAGTCTTTCTTGTTTATTACTGACCGGTATATCTTAGACTCTAGGCCTCCTTCTGAGAATATCCAAAAAACCTTATTGAATTTTCTGTCCTTAGTAGTCATCCTATCCCTTGCTTGCCAGTAACTAGTTGCACTAAAGTCTATGTTGTAAAACAAAACATAGTCAGCGTTCCTTAAACTAATCCCTTCTCTTCCACTAACAATCTGTAAAGCAATATGCTTATCTGTAGA
>Ga0115550_1000681_pt1 | contig 28015 bp, 52 predicted proteins | sample COGITO_mtgs_1005_FD_87177 | JGI IMG/M metagenome (GOLD analysis project Ga0115550, IMG submission 87177) | Pelagic marine microbial communities from North Sea - COGITO_mtgs_100511 | ecosystem: Environmental > Aquatic > Marine > Epipelagic | place: Germany:Helgoland, sampling site Kabeltonne...
GAAAATGACCCCCCACCAGTGGAAAATGAGAGCTACCCCCCTACAGTGGAAATTAAGAGTTACCCCCCGCCGATGGAAATTGGCGTAGGCGCAAGCCGAGCAAGCTCGTTAAGAGTTGACCCCGCCAGTGGAAAATGCTAGAACCGAATCATAAAGTAGAAAAGGAGACACCGCCGATGGAAAATATGAATTATAAATCTGGAGATAGAGTTTGGTGCCACTTCCCTTGGGTTGATGAAGACTGCTGGGTAACAGGTACTGTAGTAAAAGTGACAGCCAAGAGAGTTGTTGTTCACAATGATGTAAGAGGTGTAGGATACTATGCACCACATAATGTAAAACTGGCGGAAGGGTAGGCCGATGGAAAATGACAGCATTAAAGTAAAAGCAGCAATAGCAGCACTGCGTGACATTGGTCACTCCTATGCCGTTAAGATGGCGGAGCTAGGGCATAACCTAGATGGACACAGTGACCTTATGAATGGCCTAGCAGCCTACTATAAGCTAGACCTAAGAGGTGAAGCAGATTATCTTGATAAGTCTGTTGACATCATATGTGATATCGTTTATGAAGTAGTAGAAGAGAAACTTAAACAGGAGAGCCACAATGGAAATTAGTAAAGAGATCAAAGCTATCGCTTACGATGTTAAAGTAGTCTTAGCTGCTGCATCAGAGGCTAAGAAAGAAGCTCAGACGGCCATGAATCGTTTGAACCTATGCGACACTAAGGCGCAGAAGATCGACAGCCTGTGTGAAGCTATGACTGACGCTGAGTATGAGTTCGACAGTCTGAAAGATCGTCTAAAAGACTTACAAGATCAACTTGACATCCTACTTGAGATGGTAGAGTATGATTCCATTAGCAAAGCAACCCAAGAGAGAGGATAAGTTATGAATGGATTTATTTGGTGTCGTACCGCAAAGCTACCAAAGGACGTAAAAGGTAAATACCTTGTCTACCGTGGGAATAAGACACTTATCACTGGTAATACACGTAAGACTATGAGAGAAGCTATTTACAATATTGTTGGTGATCCAGATGAGATTGACCACATCTTTATTGAGAACTTCACTATACTACCAGACGGAAACATTAGCGTATTTATGGGGAGCTAACAGATGAAACTTAATAAAGAACAGATGATGGAAGTACGTTCCAGTGCATCTAAACTAGCAGATCATGCTTTACTTAGTTACTGGAGTGAGAGTGGTGAGAAGGAGACTAGCTATCACCAGATCACAGTAATCAAGATGCTAAAAGACTTACGTCACTTGATTGATTTTGTTGAGCTGGAAACAATGTATGGGGAGGAAGTCTAATGGTTGGTGTAGAGCAGTTTGTTATCGCTATCATGTACGACAATGGACACATAGAGCCTATGCACACAGGTCGTAGGTATGGTCGTCAGGCAGCTACTATAAGAGCAGAGGAGCTAAATAAATCTTTAGACGACCTAAGATTAGCCCTTGCCATAGATCGTTTTGTCGTATACTCTTTAGAAGAAGTCGAAGATACCCGAATCAACAAGAAATACCTTTAACACACAGCACAGTCACAGAGTGACGAGCATTTTAAAAGGAGACTACACAATGGCACTAGATACACGCATGGTAAGTATGGTACTTGCTGAGAACCAAAACCAGTTTATGACTGTAAAGTTCCTGACCAAAGACAATGAAATCCGTGTCTACAATGGTCGTCTGAACGTCAAGAAATACCTTGTAGGTGGTGAGAGTGGTCGTAAGGCAGCAGAGGTACTAGCAGCCCACAACCTTATCCCTATGTTCGTTGGTAAAGAAGGTGAGACACCACAGTACAAGAGCTTCAAGCTAGACCGTGTGTTAGCTATCAAGGCAGGGGGTCGTCACATCTATGCTATGGGGGCTGAACTAGACTGATGGTAGTCACAATAGCAGCAGCAACGTGCCTAGCTTTGAATGTATACTTTGAGGCTAGGAACCAACCCACCGACGGACAGTACCTAATTGCTGAAGTCACAATGAACCGTGTTAATGACGACAGATACCCAGATAATGTCTGTGATGTTGTATGGCAAGGTAAACAATTTAGCTGGACACACGATGGAAAACCTGATAAGCCTAAGAATACAGATGCTTGGCTTAAAGCACAGATTATAGCCTATAGTGTTATATTGTATGGCTGTGAAATATGTACTGAAGCCACTCACTATCACACTATTAACGTCAAGCCATACTGGTCAAGAAAATTAACCAAGTTGGGTATGTATGGCGATCATATCTTTTATCAATGGGAACATAAATAAAATGCTAAACTATGACCTTGAAGCGTACCTTAATGAAATTGGTGTTATTAGCAATGAAGGCTTAAGCACCCTAGAGGAAATACTAGACCCACGTTATGCCACACTGGCTAAGGGTTACTTTAATGACCCCCGGGACGAAAACGGTGGAGTACCATACTAAAATGTATATTCTGACATATAAAATCTATGACACCGATGGAAAATACTTCTGCAATTGGTCGTTCACTACTAAAAGTAAATACGATCATGCAAGAGAGACCTTCCCAAACCTTAAGATGGAGAGAGTACAATGACCCGAATATCAGCTAAGTTAATAGGACTAACACAGCCAATAGACATAGATGCTAAAACACCAGAGGAGTTTATTGCCTACGCAGCTCGTGTAAGTAATCCAAGCAATCAAAAGAACGTTGGTACAGCTAGTGGTTTGCTAAGATATTGTATCCGCAATAAGCACTGGTCAATTTTTGAGATGGCAAATGCTGTAATTGAAGTAAATGCGCCTCGTGATATTACCCGCCAACTTCTACGTCATAGGTCTTTTAGCTTTCAAGAATTTAGCCAAAGGTATTCGGATAATATTGAGTTTACAGATAGGGAGTTCCGCCGCCAAGATGAGACCAATAGGCAGAATAGCATTGATGACTTAGGTAAAGCAGCACATAGACGTGCATCAGATTTAATGGCTCTTGTGCAAACAATTTCTTCTTCTGGCTATAGAGAATTGAGAGAGCTTAATGTAGCTAAAGAATGTGTCCGTGTATTGCTGCCTGAAGGTCTTACAATGTCTAGACTATATGTTAATGGCACTCTAAGGTCTTGGTTACACTACCTAGACGTTCGTGATGACATAGGAGTTACACAACTGGAACACGTACAATTAGCCCGTGAAATAAAGAAAGTACTAAAGGTGGCATTTCCTGTAGTCTTTAATTTAAAGTCTAAGGAAGATGGATAAGAGCTACTAACACCATAGTATTATTAAACGACCTAAGATAGGTGTTAGTAATACCATGATATTATTTATGTGGAGATTAACATATGACTAAACGAATACCAATGAAAGGCGGCGATGAGTATGATGGACTTACTAAAGCACGTAGGTTTCATATATGGAAGAGTGGTCAGTTAAAGAAGATCAAACGTGCTTACAACAAACGGTTTCGTAAACACAACAAGGAGAATAAAGATGAATAACAATATTAAGATAGAGGCCATTGAAGATCATGAGGATGGATCAGCTACACTAACACTTGATTTGAATGCAGAAACATACCATAAGATATTTGAGTATGGATTCATAAAACTTATTATGAAAGGTATTGAATCAGAGGAGAAAGATAGTGCGTAAGTATGCTGTAATGTATGAAGTTGACTACGGTGAATGGATGTATGCAACACATGAAAACCCATTTACTTACAACAGTGATCCAATCCTATTTGAGAGCTTTGGTTTAGCTGAAGACTACGCAAAGAGGTTTAACAGTTCAACGGTTGTGCTTATGCACCTACCAGTAAACTCAGTAGCTAAAGTTATAAAGGGGAATATTAATGGAGACGAATGAAGTCATCAGTATGTGCCAAAGACTGGCTCGTAAGTATAATGCCCCACAACACTACCAAGACCTTGTGCAAGAGGGCATACTAGTCTGTTATGAGATACTTGATAAGGAAGACTGTACACACCCTGCCAAGCTCTACAGAGAGGCTAACAGACGTATGCACGACTTCCTTAACCTAGATGTGTTGCCAGTGTCTGTACCAGCCCACAACATCACTAGAAGGCTTACACGTGATGCTGACGACACAGAGATTGGTGAGATGTCAGATACAGGTGTGAATTGGCTAAGGACTGTACTACAATCAGATTGGGTTGGTTATGATGAAGATTACATCGAATCTGATCTTGATACAGCAGATGCCTATGAACAGAAAGAATACCGTAAGTACATGATGAGTGTTGCCAAAAAGACACTATCTAAAACTGAATGGCAAATTATCAAGATGCGATATTTTCGTGACTTAGCACAAGAAGAAGTTGCTAACGCACTGAAATCAAACAAGATGTGGGTATCACGACATGAACGTATTGCCTTAGATAAACTAAAAAGTAGCTTACTGTAACAATTCGTGATGTTACAAACCTGATAAAATATCCCTAATACCAAGTGTGAGTAGAACTTAAGTATTGACTAAAGTATTAACAACTACTAGTTATAACTACACAAGAAGGAGAACTTAAGATGGAAGATGAAGACTACTTAGGTTTACTACAAGAAAAGGTTAGTAAGCTGGAACCTGAATACCATGAGTTATCAACAGTGTTTTTGTCGTTTGAAGACACACAAGAGTTTGATGGACTTGTCGAAAGCATTAGGAAGTATGGTCTATTCGACAATATCTTAATGTGGAAAGGCAGTATTGTTGATGGTCGTCACAGACATAAAGCCTGTCTAAAAGCTGGTGTTCAACCTCAATACGAATACCTACCAGATGATATGCCTTTTAATGTCGTAATGGATCGTGTGATCTCGTCTAACCTTATGCGTAGACACTTAACGACAGGTCAACGTGCTATGACTGCTGCTGCTTTGGCTAATATGACATCTGGAGCTAGGACTGACTTGGAACCTACGACGAATTCGTCCAAGGTTAAATCTACCAAAGATTCTGCGGATCAGCTTAACGTAGGTACAACAGCAGTAAAGACAGCAAAGGCTATCAGCAGAGATTTTCCTGATCTAGCTGACAGTGTTAAGTCTGGCAGCATGAGTTTGAATGCAGCAGACGAAGAGAGGAAGAAACGCTTAGGTATCCCACCAAAGTTTTCTCCCCCAATCGTAAAAATAGCTGACCTTGATGAGTTTATGCACATTAAGGGTGACAACTGGAGTAGTGAAGTAGCGGCTGGCTCTTTGATCTCTACTGCTAGGGACTTGCACCTACAGGAAGGCGAAGACGGTATCTACCGATCCATAATGAATATTATGAAGTTGGGAGAAGGTAAGCATTCCCAATCTTATAATGCGGCAGGGCTAATATCCTTACATAAAGCTCTTAGTAGATGTGTACCCGACCTAGAGAAAATGCTTATCGTTAAAGCTGACACAACTAAAATGAATTAAGGAGATATAATATGCAACTCAACCTTTTTGACTATGCCCTTAAAGCAATTAAATCTATTAATGCAGAGGCTGAACGTAAACTATCTAATCCAAAGTCACATCTTATGGAATATGATGTTAAGTCTGCTGCATCTTTACTTGATAAAGGTGAACGAGTGAACATAGGTAATATTAATACCTTGTCACGAACAGAGAAGGCAAAGGCAAAAGAAAGTTTTGGCATTTGGGAATATCACTATTCACCACAAAACTGCCAAAAGACTGTAGATTGGATGCTAGAGAATGATCCATCTTACTTTATGTTGCACATTGCTGGTTGTCGAAATAGAGGCCGTGGCACTGTCTATCGCATGGATAACCTTCAAGATTATGCAAATACAAAACTATTTGGCGGTAAACACTAAAAGGAGAGAACCACATGACTGAATTATCTCACCAACCGTGTCCATTTGTGTCGTGTGGTTCTTCCGATGCCTTTAGTTATAACACTGATGGCTTTGGTAAGTGTCATGCTTGCGACAAGTCTTACCCAAGCAACTCTAGAAATGAGGCATTTGAATGGGCTAAAGAGAAATACCCATTAGTTGAAAGAGGCGACTATATGAATACTGTAATTGAATACACGCCTAAACGTATTGAAACCCCCAGCAGTGGAAAATATGAAGGTATGCGTGGTATTACGTCCAAGACTATGGAAGAGTATCAAGTACTTACATACTCTGATCGTCAAGAGTATATTTACCCCAGCGGGGGAATTAAAGTAAGAACCTTACCTGACAAGAAGTTCTATGCCAAGTCAGGTTTTAAAGCTGATGAACTATTTGGTATGAACCTGTTTACCTCTGGTAGCTCAAAGATGGTAACAGTTACTGAAGGCGAACTTGATGCTTTATCTGTGTCGCAGATGCTTAAGTCAACCTATACCAATCCTGTCGTATCACTACCGTCTGCCACACCATCTAAGAAGCTATGGGAAAACTGCAAAGAGTGGTTAGATGGCTTTGAGAAGATCATACTGTCAGTAGACAACGATGAGGCTGGTAACTCCCTTGCTGATCGAATGGCTAAGTTATTCCCTAATCGTATCTACAGGGTGCCACACGGGCAGTACAAGGACGCTAACGACTTCCTACAGGCTGGTAAGTCCACTGAGTTTAAGTCGGCTTGGTGGAATGCTAAGAAGTATACCCCTGAGAACATCTTGAATAGCACCGATGACTTCTTGTCGTTATATCACGATACACCTGAACATCAGTACATACCCACTGGCATACAGGGACTAGACGACAAGATCATGGGTCTTATGCAAGGACACTTCACAGTTATCAAAGCTCCTACTGGCATTGGTAAGACTGAAGTTATGAGATACCTAGAGTTTAATATGCTACAACGTGGTATTCCTATCGCTGCATGGCACTTAGAAGAAACTAAACTACGATCCATACTAGGTTTGGTGTCGTACCAACTATGTGATAATGTAACACGTAGGGATTTGATCGAAGAGAAAGGAAGGGAGGAAGATGTTGTCCAAGCTATACGTGACCTCACTAAAGACGAACTATTCTACCAATTCTACCTTGGTGATGGACAAGGATCAGACGAGCTATGCGACCAGATTAGATACTTTAGTCAGGCGTGTAATTGTAAGTTTGTCTTCTTTGAACCTATCCAAGACGTAGTTGCTGGTATGTCAGAGGAAAGCAAAGAGCAACAACTTGCTGACCTATCAGTACGACTATCTAAACTAGCCGCTGAATTAAACGTAGGTATTGTTACCATTGCTCACACTAACGACAATGGTGATACAAAATACTGTAAGATGATTGGTCAACGTGCATCTGTCATTATCGACTTGCAACGTGATAAAGAAGCGGATAGTTTAGAGGAACGGAACACGACTTATATTCGTGTAGAGAAGAATCGCCCTTGTTCAGAAGAAGGTAATGCTGGAAAGATGCGGTTTAGTACTGACACATTTACATTAAGAGAGGTACTGTAATAATGACTATATTTGACATCGAAACCGATGGTCTTTTAGATGAGATGACCAAGGTTCACGTTTTGTCGTATCAAACTAAAGACATGAAAGAGCCTGTATCAATTCACGACTATGATGAAATGCGGGACTTCTTCCTTGAACATAGCCTTGAGAAGAAACCACTAATCGGACATAACATTATCCGCTTCGACATACCCGCAGTGGAAAAGCTGCTTAATATCAAAGTGGATACCCGCCTGATCGACACCTTAGCCCTGTCTTGGTACTTACACCATGATCGTATTAAGCATGGTCTAGAGGGCTATGGTGAAGAGTATGGTGTACCTAAACCTACCATTAAAGATTGGGAAGGACTGACACCAGAGGAATATGCTAACCGTTGCCAAGAAGACGTTAAGATCAATACCCGTCTATGGCGTGACTTAGACCTTAAGCTAAACAAACTCTACCAAGACGAAGATGAAAAGAACCGTATGATCGACTACCTGTCGTTCAAACTTGACTGTGCTAAAGAACAAGAGGCCCTGCGATGGAAATTGGATGTAACCAAAGCTCAAACAGCCTACGATGAAATCCTAGAGCTAAAGGCTGAGAAGGTAGAGCAGTTAGCTGATGCTATGCCTAAACGTGTACTAACTCGTATGGCACAACAACCAAAGATTATGTATAAAGCTGATGGTTCACTGTCAGTACATGGTCAACGGTGGCATCAGCTATGCAGAGAGTACAAGCAATCTGTAACAGCACGACAGTTTGTTATTAAGACAGGTGAAGAACGAGCTAATCCTAACTCTAACGACCAAGTAAAAGACTGGTTGTTTAGTCTAGGTTGGCAACCACGTACATTTAAATTCCTACGTGATAAAGACGGGGAAGAACGTCAGCTAGAACAGGTAAGGAAAGATGGAGAACTTTGTAAATCAGTACTGGAGCTTATTACTCCTGATAACAATCTATCTTATCTTGATGGACTCACGGTCTTAACCCACCGTGCTGGAATACTTAAGTCCTTCTTAGAGTGTCATGTTGATGGTTGGTTACAGGCTGAAGTAGCTGGCTTGACTAATACACTACGCTTTAAACACGCTAAACCTTTGGTCAATCTCCCTAGTGTTGATAAACCATATGGTGACATCATCCGTGGCTGTCTAACAGCACCTGATGGCTACACCCTATGTGGTTCAGACATGACCTCACTAGAGGATACAACCAAACGTCACTACATGAAACCACTAGACCCTAAGTATGTGGAAGAGATGTCACGGGAAGGCTTTGATCCCCACCTAGACTTAGCTAAACACGCTGGTGTTATTAACCAAGATGACATCGACAAACACAACTCAGGTGAGCGTAGTCTTAAAGCCCTACGTAAGAATTACAAAGTGGTCAACTACTCAGCTACGTATGGCATAGGAGCGCCTAAACTGGCCCGTGAGACGGGTATGAGCGTTAAAGAGGCTAAGACCCTACTAGCTGCCTTCTGGTCACGTAACTGGGCTGTAGAGGCCGTAGCGAAGAACCTACGGACTAGGGAATTGTTTGGTAGTATGTGGGTTCAAAACCCTGTATCAAACTTTTGGTATAGTTTACGAAGTGAGAAAGACCGCTTCAGTACACTAAACCAAGGCACAGGTGTCTTCTGCTTTGACACTTGGGTTGCTATCTGTCGCAAGAATGGTATTAAAGCTATCGGACAGTTTCACGATGAGATTATCGCTGTTGTTAAGCTAGGTGATGAAGATAAGACTAAAGACATCATCAACAAAGCTGCTGAGATGCTTAACGACAAGGTAAAACTAAATGTTCCTTTGGGCGCAGAGGTGCAATTTGGCAACACTTACGCAGATATTCACTAAAAGATAACTTTATTTTACTTTTAGTGTTACAAACCCGAAAAAATATCCCTATAGTATATTACCACCCCACAGTGCTGCACTAGCAGCCGAAACAAAAAGGAAAGCCCGATATGGCAAAATACACAATGGACATGGTTCTTGAGTACGCAAAAGTATTTGAGGAGAACGCAGACAGAGGCAAAGAAGATGGCCCCCGTGCTGCACAAGCTATCTTCGCTAAAGGTGGTCAGTATGTTGTGAATGCTTACTTCACTGATGAAGCTCAGATCGAACAGCTTCTGAAAGATGGTCTTGATCCTGCGCCTATGAACTCTCAACGTATCCAAGAAGGTAACCCAGCCTTTGGTATTGGTAAGTTCGTTAAGATGAAACGTATGATCTCTGACATCAAGTCTTTCAATGATCGTAAGACAGGTGCGCCAGTGGAAATTGATTATGGTGGCCCTGTTGGTGTTGTTAATCTAACGAATGGTACTGACAACAAATCTTGGTGGTCTTTTACAGAAGATGGCCCACTAGGTAATGGTACTGAGGCTAAGGTTCAGTTTGAACTCTATGCTAATGGTGCTGGTATTCGTCTAGTTAATATCGGTGTTACAAACCACGTTCCGTTTGAAAGCACTAACACTGTAACAGAAGACGATAAACTCTTTATGGTAGGATAATAAATGCGGGTTTCAATTGACTTCTACTTTGACGAAGACACTGATGGCTATAATGGCTCTAGCAGCGCCTCACGGGACGGTGTAGAAGACTTACAGACCGCAGGGCAGTTTATCTCAGGAGCCTTACGTGGCGCTGGTTTCAGCTACGTAGAAGATGTAGGTTTCCTAACGGATGATCAAGTTATCATCTGGGGAGAGCAACTGTAATGAGAACAGGCAAAGTGCTGATCGACGGTGATATTGTAGCCTATAGAGCAGCCTTTGCCACCCAAGACCTTCTACCAAAGGATGCTACAGATAAGGCAGATGAACTCTTGCACTACATTCTGGAGCAAACTGTGATGTTCCCAGAGCCTACGGACTATATAGTCTTCCTGACAGGTTCTGGGAATTTTCGCTTTGAGATAGCTAAGTCCTACCCCTACAAGGGAAATAGGGCAGCTAATGAAAAACCTAAGCACTTAGCTTGTGTGAGGGAACATATGGTAGATAATTGGGCGGCAATCGTTAGTGAGGGAGAAGAAGCTGACGATCTTATAGCAATAGCTGCAACAAAGTATGGGCCTGAAACCATCGTTGCTTCAATTGATAAAGATATGCTTCAGATACCCTGTCGTCATTATAACTTTAACAGGAACGAATGGAAAGAAGTTGACCCCTTCGAGGGAATTAAGTTCTTTTATACTCAGATGCTTACTGGCGACAGAGCCGATAACATCATTGGCTTATTTAAGATCGGCCCTGTTAAAGCTGATAAAATACTTGAAGGCTGCACCGATGAAATATCACTATGGAATGCTGTCGTTAAAGCATATGATGGCGATACCACCCGTGTAGTGGAAAATGCGAGGCTATTGTGGCTAAGACGACAAGAAAACGAACTATGGCAACCACCCGTGGCTATCGCTCAGGGTTAGAGGATAAAATCTCTGACCAACTAAAAGAGGCTGGTGTTGCTTTTGAATATGAAACCTTCAAGATTAAGTACACAGTACCCGAAACTTTACATACTTATACTCCCGACTTTATTTTACCAAATGGGATTATCATTGAAAGTAAGGGTAGATTTGTTGTAGCTGATCGAAAGAAGCATTTATATGTTCAAAAGCAACATCCAGACCTTGATATAAGGTTTGTCTTCTCTAACTCTAAAGCTAAGATTAGTAAAGGTTCAAAGACAACCTATGCTGATTGGTGTAATAAGAATGGTTTTCTCTTTGCAGATAAACTTATCCCAGAGGAGTGGATCAATGAAGTATCTAAACGCAGTTGAGACAAGGCAAACAAACCGAAGTCCGTTTAGTCCACAGGAGATCGACGAACATGAAGATGCAGAACGCATTTGGGCTATTATTGCTGAGATTAAGCGAGAAGCTAAGGATGCTTGCCAAAAGTCTTGGGACGATGGACATTGGGCTGGAAGACACGACAAAGACGAAAAGTAAGACTTTAATTTGGTGTGTCATGGATGGCCCTTATGCTCGTGAAGACTTCCCTGAAGATGAGTTTGAAGAATACGACATAGAGGAAAACTTTAACTTTATGCTTGTTGTCAAGATTGAAGAAGACGGTAAGGTCGGGACAGCTAACTTCTGGTATGAAACACTAGACGAAGCTCTTGCAGTCATTAAATACTTTGAGCAGAACATTGAACCGTTAGAGGTAAATGATGGGGAAGAGGAGTAACTTTGAAAGACTACCAAGAGATTACTACCCAACACCACTAGCTGCTGTTGAACCACTAATTGATCACCTACCCTATAGCTTCGACTATATTGAGCCTTGTGCTGGAGACGGTAGGCTAGTTGATCACATTAATACACTAACTGAAGGTCATGGCGAATGCCTCTTTATGTCTGATATTAGCCCACAAGCTGACGACATAATGAAGTCAAACGCCCTGACCTTATCTTTTGGAGATGACCAACCCTTTGACTACTGTATCACTAACCCACCGTGGGAACGTGTATTCTTACATGAGTTCCTAGACCACTGGATTAACCTTTGTCCGACATGGTTGTTGTTTGATGCAGATTGGATGCACACTAGGCAATCAGCAGTCTACATGACATACTGTGCTAAGGTTGTATCTGTTGGTCGTGTCAAGTGGATTGAAGACAGTAAGATGACAGGTAAAGACAATTGCGCTTGGTATCTATTTGATGCCTTTAAAACGAAACAAACAGAGTTTTATGGAAGGTCTGTGAAATGATTAGTCCAGAAGATATGATGGGATTTGATTACTACAGTACCCTAGATGGGAAACTGACACTTGATCAATACCAAAATAAAGCATCAGCAACAGCTATCTACCCTTCAACAGCAGCTATCTTGTACCCTGCACTGGGTTTAGCTGGTGAAGCTGGGGAAGTGGCTAACAAGGTTAAAAAGATCATTAGAGATAATGCCTTTGATCGTGGTGGTATAGCAGCAGAGCTAGGTGATTGTCTCTGGTATATTGCAGCATTAGCCCGTGATCTAAACATCAGCCTAAGTGACATTGCTAAAGAGAACCTTGATAAGCTAGATAAACGTAAGAAAGATGGCAAGATTGCTGGAAATGGAGACTACAGATGATAACACTTAAACAAATTAGGAAGCTAGTCTTTGAGAACTGTGTTGTTAGGTTCTTACGTTATGCAGCTACTTGGCATAGACACCGTGAGACTATTAAGTACCTATACTCTTTAACAGACCGTGAGTTAAAAGATATAGGAATTAACCGCAATGAAATCGTAGACCTAATCTTTCGTGAAGACGACTTGGAGAAATACAATAAATGACCAGCAACTATTTACCCACAGACTATCAATCATTCATCGCTACCTCACGGTATGCACGATGGCTAAATGATGAGAACCGCCGTGAGAATTGGCGGGAAACAGTAGAGCGTTTCATTGCTAATGTAGTCAGGGGCAAAGCTGATGTACGTACAGAAGATGATATCCTATTTGCTATGCTTAACCTAGAGGTTATGCCCTCTATGCGCTCTGTAATGACCGCTGGGCCAGCCTTAGCTCGTGACAACACATCAGGCTATAACTGTGCTTACTTGCCTGTAGACGACCTTAAATCGTTTGATGAGGCTATGTACATCCTGCTATGTGGTACAGGCGTAGGGTTCTCCGTTGAACGTCAGTACGTGTCTAAGCTACCAGAAGTCCCTGAGCTTATGTTTAAAAGCGATACAGTAATCGTTGTTAAAGATAGCAAGGGTGGTTGGGCTAAAGGTCTACGTCAACTTATTGCTTTGTTGTATGCTGGTGAGATTCCAGCTTGGGATGTATCATTAGTTCGTCCAGCGGGAGCTAAACTTAAGACCTTTGGTGGTCGTGCATCAGGCCCTGCACCACTGGTTGACTTGTTTAACTTTGTTGTTAATACCTTTACCAATGCTAAGGGTCGTAGGCTCTCCTCTATTGAGTGCCATGACCTTATGTGTAAGATAGGTGAAGTAGTTGTAGTTGGTGGTGTACGCCGTTCAGCTATGATCTCTTTGTCTAACTTGTCTGATGATAGGATGCGGAATGCTAAATCTGGTAACTGGTGGGAACATGAAGGCCAACGTGCTTTGGCTAACAATAGTGTTGCTTATACTGAACGCCCTGACATGGAAACTTTTCTCGCAGAGTGGACTTCTTTGGTTAAGTCTAAGTCTGGTGAACGTGGGATATTTAGTAGGGTTGCATCTCGCAAACAAGCAGCTAAAAATAATCGAAGAAATGTGGACTATGAGTTCGGAACGAATCCCTGTTCGGAGATCATTTTACGACCAAACCAGTTCTGCAACCTCTCAGAAGTTGTCGTCAGAGCAACAGACACAATCATCGACCTCGAACGAAAAGTCCGACTAGCTGCTATCATTGGTACTATTCAGTCAACACTTACTCACTTTCCTTATCTACGTAAGATTTGGCAGACTAATACTGAAGAAGAGCGTCTGTTAGGTGTTAGCTTAACAGGTATCATGGACAACAGGCTAATGACCCATGCTAATGCTGGCTTAGAGAAACTATTGGAGCATCTAAAGAATGTTGCTATCACTACTAATGCTGAGTGGGCTGAACGCCTTAATATTCCTGCTAGTACTGCTATCACCTGTGTTAAACCTTCAGGTACGGTTTCACAACTTGTTGATTCGGCTTCTGGAATACACGCTCGTCACTCAGCCTATTATATTCGGACTGTCCGTGGCGATAACAAAGACCCTCTAACCCAGTTTATGATTGACCAAGGTATCCCTGCTGAACCTTGCGTTATGAAACCTGATAGCACTACAGTCTTTAGCTTCCCACAGATGTCACCAAGGCAAGCTGTTACTCGTAATGACATGACTGCTTTGGAACAACTAGAGCTATGGATGACCTACCAACGTCACTGGTGCGAACACAAGCCATCAGTAACCATCACAGTCAAGGATAATGAATGGATGGAAGTGGGAGCTTGGGTCTACAAGAACTTTGATGAAGTTTCAGGTGTGTCATTCTTACCACACTCAGATCATAGCTATCAACAAGCACCATATCAAGAGGTAGGTAAGCATGACTATGAGACACTACTATCTGTAATGCCTGAGCGTATTGATTGGGCAAGACTATCAGAGTATGAGAAGGAAGACACCTCCAAGGGAACTAGTACCTTCGCTTGTGCTGGCGGTTCCTGTGAGATGGTTGACTTAACGTAACACCACCACCTAAGCAAGCGGCTAAACTGCTTAACAAATAAGGAAAACTAATGGCAATTCGTAAACCTTTCAGCAGAGCTTTATACGACAAGCATGACAACTCAGCTAAATCAGCTTTAATTACTTTACTTGAAGAAGCTGGACATGAGGTACAAGAGGTTAAAGAGAACTTCTATGCTGATGTTGTATCAATTAAAGATGGTATTACATATCATAACGAAGCTGAAGTTAAACGTGCTTGGACTAAAGATTGGCCACCCGAATGGACAGAGATCAGGATACCCGAACGTAAATCTAGGCTACTAAAGAAGTACGATGGGAAAGTAAACTTTTATGTATTCAGCAATGATTTGTCACAATGTTGGTACATTAAGGGTTCACAATTAACCCAAGAATCACTTGCTACAGCTAAAGGTCGTAATATTATGAAGGGCGAAGAGTTCTTTCACATTCCTTATATTGAAGCGGAGTTAATCTGTGTTACAAGAACCTATCAAACGGTCTAAGAGAACTACAAAGTATAAAGGCGCAGAAGAAGAAGGGGCAACAAAACTAGTTTCATTACTTCCACTGAATGATCGACAGGCTGAATACATTAAAGCGATACAACAATCCGATCAGGTGATAGGCTGTGGCTATAGTGGTACTGGTAAGTCCTACATTGCAGCTACCATTGCAGCTAATATGTATGTGATGCGACAGATTGATCGTATCATCATCACTAGACCTAACGTGTCTGTAGGAAAGGAGCTAGGGTTCTTCAAAGGTACTATAGAGGAGAAGTTTGCACCTTGGGCTATGCCTATCCTAGAGGTCTTAAACGAACAACTAGGTAAGGGTGTAGTGGAAACAGGCATGAAGAATGGCAACATTGAGTTAGCCCCACTATCTACTATGAGGGGTCGTAGCTTCAAGGATGCCTTCATTATACTAGACGAAAGTCAGAACACTAACATTGCTGAGATCAAGATGTTTCTGACTAGGATTGGTAAGAATTGTAAGGTTGTTGTTAACGGCGACATTAAACAATCGGATATTAAGGAGCAATCAGGACTATCTAAGATTATTCACTTGGCTAAGAAACACGCTATTGACATTCCTATCATTGAGTTCCAAATAGAGGATATTGTCCGTAGTGATATTTGTCGTGAATGGATTATAGCATTTGAAAGTGAGGGTATATAGAATGGCTAAATGGGAAATTAAACAACACGAATACGACACTAAAGCTGATAACGTAAACCATCCAGCACACTATGGTCAAGGTAAGATTGAGTGCATTGACTACCTTGAAGACTTCCTTACCCATGAAGAGTTTATAGGGTACCTCCGTGGGAATATAGCTAAGTACCTACACCGATGGCGTTACAAGAATGGCATGGAAGACCTAAAGAAATCCCAATGGTATCTTGAACGACTAGTGAAGACTATGAATAAGAATTAGACATGAAAAAGCCCCTGAGTCCAATTAAGGATTCAGGGGTTTACTTTATTTTAAACTATAATTATTTCTTTAGCCAGCCATAAATCTTGTTGGTTTGAAGCTCTCTGTCCTCAATGCCATGAGTTCCACCATTAACTCGTTTTGTAATGCGTCTGATTGTGTCGTAGTTCACACCTTCGTCTGCAATGTCAAACAGATTATTCTTCTCAAAGAACCATAGCGCAGTCTCAAATGCTAGTTCACCTTCAAGCAACTCAGGGTTAGTTATTACATCAGGACGGTTCATATCTTTAGCAAAGGCTTTATGGTTATCAAAGCCTGTCAACTGTAAAAAACCTCTGCCAATATAGGCTGAAGCCTGTTGAGGTGAAGAATTACCCATACGACCAACATAAACCTTCTCAGCTAGTGCTTTAGGGTTACGGGCGTATGGTGCAGCATCTTCTACCGTCTTAAAGCGACTAGGCCAGACACGACACATAACCTCTGCTGAATAGTTAAGGTTCTCTTTAGTTAGCTTAAACCCACCACTCTCATGGGAGGCTTGACCTAGTAAGTGTGCAGCACGTTCAGGTGTCAGCTTATAGTGTGCAGTAATAGCTCTTGCTGTATTAGGCCCAAAGCTACCGTCTGTTGTAATGCCGCACTTACCTTGCAGCAGTTTCATTGCTTCACTCATTTTGTCACCTTCTGTACCTTCTCATACGACCTTAGTCCACCAAGACCAAGCATACCAAGCAGGATTGGCATGAGATCAGCAGTCCCAACTTCAGGCAATGGTGGTAGATCAACGCCAAAGACTAACAAGAAGAAGACAAGAAAAGGCTGCAAGATAAACGACCATAATAATGCTAATCCACATATCCATCCTATCGCTGGCCTCCATCCACCTTTAAATAATGATCCACTAGCAGCTTCAGCTTTATTAACTTCAAGCTGCGCTAGTACCTGTTCATTAGCCATCTTCTCCGACATAGTGGCTATCTCATGTGCCAACTTAGCTGCCTGATCTTTGTCAGGAACGATCTTATCAATAATACTAGTTACTGGCCCTATAAGTGTGTCGAGTAGTCCCATGTGTTAGTCCTTTGATTTAGCCCAAGCTGTCATACCCATGAAGCCTACTACAATGCCCGTCTGAGCCACTAGGAAGGTGTTCAGGAAGCCACTAGCAGTGTTCATGCGCTCTATGCCTATAAGAGGCGTTAGGAGGGCTGCTACGGTTAAAATAGAGGACAACATAGCTACCCAAGCCATAAGCCTCTGTTGGTCTTGCATCTTGTCGTTATTTTCAATCTGTAGCATACGCTCAGAACGAACTAGTTCCTCATCAGAGACAATGCCATCACCATCAGTATCAAACGTGTTGTACTTTGAATCAGGTTGTAATTGTTTTTGTGTCATTATGCTTCATCACCTACTCTGAAACAAGAGGGGACTACATTATACCCTTTACCCCTCATTATTTTACCATAGTTAGCTGCATTAGTTTCACATGAGGTTTTACTAAAGAAGAACTCACTTGTATTAGCTCTCATCTCACAACTCGTAGCTAACGTATTAGCACACAACATGATTACTGCTACCCACATGATACATATCCTTATTATGCTTTATTTGTCCATCCAAACCAGATTAAGAATACCATTAGTGCGATAGCTACACTGCCAAAGAACACGCCTAGTACCCAGCTAATAATATTATTGCGTATTTCTTTCTTACGATGCTCATGCTCTTGCCGCTGCTTACGCATCTTACCCTCAAGGGAAACAAACTCTTCCCACTTAGACTGACCATAAGCGTATTGAATATACTGTTTAAGTTCAGCCCTCATAGCTAGGGCCTTCTGTTTAGCGGCAAATACCTCTATGGCATCTGCCTGTGCTGAACCTGTCATGGACTTCCACCACGGTGGGTTCTGTGCCTGTGCAGCCATAAAGTCTAGGTCGGAGATAGCATTAGCCCAAGCACCTAACTGCGATCCCATATCAGATAGTTCTTTACCAACTTCGATACCCTTCTTAAGGTAACTAAAGGCAGTACTGGCCGCAGCCATCAGTGTAATTGGGTCCATTATTTATACAACCTCTTTAGTGGGCAGGGGCTGTCGGGCTGCACCCATATCTTTTCGTCATTACTAAAAGTACAAATCTTTACGAAGGTATTATGACCACCTAACCAAAGATGGCCATAAGTTATCATTATAAGAACATACCACATTACTTACGTAATGCTTCTTCAATCCTATCTAGTTTAGCGAATATAGCTTTAACGGTCTCTCTCATCTCTTTCATCTCACGATCATGGGATACTTTATCGTGCATTACTTCAGATTTAAGTACAGCTATATCAGTGTGGTGGTCTTGTTGTCTCCCCCAGAGGAATATAACGAAAGCAGCTACAGGGGCCACTATCCATTTCATAATAGTATCAATCATTTCCATTTGTCGTAAGCCCCTGTATTATGTTTTATTACTTGTATATTCTAATGTAGCTTTGAGCTTTGTTACCCTTCTTAAGGTACTTTACTTCGTACTTACCACTTAGGCTGTCTGCAAGGTCTGCAATACTATCCTCCCCTAACCAACTGTCTCTGTCGGAGATAAGTTCAGGTTCATCGTTTGAAATAAGTGTACCATCTGCTAGATACCTGTCTATGACAACTTCATTCTTATTACCCTCTACTTTCTTGTAGATTTTATATTGGGTCATTTGCTTGTTCTCATCGAAGTAGAAACCACGGAGAAGTTCACCTTCTTTCTGACCGTCAATATAAAGACGTAGTTTGTTAGTGCCAATGCTCTCTAGATCAACAGCAAAGCGTCTAGATTGAACACCAGCTACTGCACGAGGTACATCACCAATAAGTGCTTTTAGGTAGGTTACTTTAGGGAATACAACACACATGGTTGTTTGACCATCACGGTGACTAATGATTAACTCACTTACGTTACCGTGTATAGTCCAATCCATATCTTTTAGTGCTTGTGAGTACTCTTTGAAATGTTCTGATATAGCCATTATGTTACCGTATAACTTCCGCTAGAGCCAGTTGCTACAACTTCCGATCCATTTGATTTTAGTACTATAAAACCACCCATACCATAAGCCCCAGCAGTGGCATTATATCCAGGAGCGCCACCTCCACCAATGCTGTAACTTATTGAAGAGCCTAGAGAATAATAGAAAACTCCTTGGCTCTCACTACCAGCCCGACCACCTTCACCAGCATTACCTGAGTGATCGTAAGTACCTTCAGCGTCACCACCACCACCTGAGCCACCAGCTACGTTACCAGAACCCGCAGATGCGTTAGAGTTGTTATTTGTACTACCACCACTAGAGCCATAGTTACGGGTGTACCCATCCCCTATATTAGCATTTTGACCAGCTTGTAAGCCTGTGAGACGATTAACAGAACCATTGCCACCACCAATACCACCATTGGCAGAGATTGACACACCAGTACCTGATAATGAGCTAGAACCACCGTCATTTGCTTTACCAGACCCACCACCATCATCAACGCCATAACCTCCACCACCACCTCCACCACAGAGATAGTATTGGATATAACGCTTCTTTTCAGTACCCCTGAACTGACTGAATTTTATAGTACCATTTTGAGGGATACCTGTATTGTTTCCACTAACAGGTTTTTCATAGCTGTTACCACGGTAATATTCTGACATTGAAATCTGACCAGTACCACCGTACTCGTTTTCAATAGTCTGTAATGAAATTGAGCCAGTAGAAGGTATTGTCATTAGATTGTCCCGAATGCAATGATGTCACCAGTAACAGTTAAGTTACCACTACTATCAAGTTTCATCCTATTGGTACTGCCGTATTTAAACAGGAGACTTGTTCCTGAGTGAGTTAGTTCCCAATCACCAACTACAGGGTGGAAGTCATTATTAGCATCATCAAGATAGCCAATAGTTACCCAATCTGCGTTTGAGTTGTCCCTGATCTTTAGCCTACTTGTTGTAGTATCAAACCACAACATATAAGGCGCAGGAGCAGACGGTGCTGATGTCCCTGAGTGTAGGGTTTTTAGGGTATCATACGCATTATTGATAGCAGTTCTAGCTGCTGGCGCTGATACGTTACCTATGATTAAACTATTCTGTGACATTAATAACCAATCTCCGCATAAAGTGTGTCTACACTTGGCGACACGCCAGTGTTACTTGCTGTTAATGTAGTTCTGAATTGAAAGGCACGACCAACGACTGTCTGACCATTAGCTAAGAACCAATCTCCCCAGACAGGAGATGACGTTGGATCATCTTGAGTTGCCCTAACTTCTACGATAGATTGCATATCACCGAAGTCAGCATCAGAAGCTGTCCACCTATCCCAAGTTTCAGGCCAAGTTTCCCATAGTTGTGGTATGTTGTCCCACTCTTCAAGGTAATCAGCGTGTCTTTCAAATAGAATGTAACCAGTACAAACAGCATTTCTGGCTGTACCCAAGTCTACATAGTCTGCACTTGCGGCTGTCTGTGAGCCACTTAATGCACCACCAAAGTAATACATACCCTGTGGCGTTGCAGCAGTTGTAATGTCTATTTGTAGTTCATCGGGTGTCTTACTGGTATCAATAATGATATTACTATTTGGTACAAGATTATTACCAACAAAATCTGGGTCTTCTGTCTGAGTAACAACAACACCAAGAATAGGTAGGTCATTTGGTATTACAAGGACACTTGTAGCATTATCACTAGGCTGACCAATCTTATCTACTGCTTTAATAAGGAATGTACCAGAACGTGCTGGAACAGTAGCGAAGGTAGCTGGTCGTGCAACTTTGTTAATAATCACGTTTGAGTTAGCCCAAAGATCATCTGGATCACCTGAAAGAGCCGCAGTGTGTTTGACCTGATAGTACGACAAATCAAGATCACTAACAGGCTCCCACTTCAAGAAACAAGTACCTTGAGAAATCTCAAAGTTAAACCCTGTTACTTGTTCAGGTGGGGTATCAGGGGGATTAAGTTCAAAGGCAAGCTCATAGACCCAATCACCTTTCACACCAAAGGTATTAATACCCCTTGCACGAATATCATAGAAGTCCCGTGGTAAGTCTAATACAGAGTACTTACCAAGCTCACCTGTACCCATAGGTAAGTATTCATCAGATGAAGAGAGCTTATATTGGACTTCTACACGGTCAATACGACTAGTAGCAGAACTTGTGATTGACGCAGCAAGCTCTGTAGCAACCTTTTCAGTAATAATACGGGTCAAAGCTGATGGGGTAATACCTACTGCTGGAACCTCAAATGGTGACAACAAGGTTGTGTTATCAGTCTCATAGACCATACCATCAGCAATATCATCAAATACGTTCTCAGATATTTCCCTTAGTGTAACACTAACCTGTAAGTCTTGATCCTCTTGTAAACCAAAAGTCCACTGTAGAACCTCAAACTGTTTGTTTGTCCACCCAAAACGTGAGATACTTAAGTTGATAATATCCCCAACTTCAATCTGAAAGCCCCTCATACCAAAAGATGCTTGGACTGTAAGTTGTTGTCTATTACGTTCTAGTGTGATAAGAGCAAGCCTACGACAGATATTGAAGTTGTTTGTAAAGGGCAAGTCAAGGTCATATATACTTATTTGGTTGTTGTCAGTTAGCCTAAAGGCGGGATTAGTAACTTCAGCGTAATCTGTTGGCTGATATTCAGTCTCTGGGCCACGGAAGACCCCTTTAACTGTATTAAAATTATTACGTCTGCTGTGACGGGTTGATACACCAATAGAAGAACGAAGGTCATCCTCATTGAACGATACTGTAGGTGCAATGTAGTGTGCAGCCCTCATACGCCACTTACCCTGTCCAAACCAAAGAAATCCACCCATTGCAGATAACAGATCAATTAAGTGGTCGTGTGGAGTAACGGCAGTCGTAAAACCACCGTTAAGAGTGAAACGAGCTTCTCCCGTTAGTGTTGGGTAGTTGTAGTAGTCACAGACATTTGCAGCCATAATAACTGATGTCTCATCAATGCTTTCATTGAGTTCACCCAAACCATAAGTTGCGTTTGTTAAGTAATCTCTTATACATAAAGCTGGATTATCTGACCAAACTGTAGTGTCAGTGCGTGGATCATAAATCTTCTTACCCTTAATGATAGCAGTCATTTGAGGTACGTTATTAGGGAATGAATCAGCCTCAAACTCCATTCTGAAGTATGCGTAAGATAACCCCTGAAGTTTATGATCTTGTGTCCAACCTACACCAGACTGAATAAGGGAAAGGATGGCGGTGTCATTCTCTGACCCACCCTTCCGAAGATAGATACGTACATAGCTATTATAACGAGTGTGGGTCTTACCATCTTTACTTGTAGCAAGAGTTGGTCTATAGTAAGTATCACCATTGCCATCAGTTCCTGTTGTTAAAGTCAGAACCTCGTCATTAAAATAGAAGGTAGTAAACTCTTCAATCTCATGCCCAGTAAAAGTAATGATACGATGGAGTACTTTGTTGTTCTCACCAGAGACAGCATCAAAGATAATAGCACCACCAATACGAGTTTGACCATAAATAATCTGATGGTCTTGTGCTGACCCCCTAGAGGAAACTTGATAGCCACGGTTAGCTTGGTTAGACCCCGATGGAATATTAGGTTTTGGGGCAAGGCCTTTAAGCGCAGCGCCAAGAGTAAAAGAAATAGCAAAAGAAGTCATAAACGCAGTCATGCTGAATGCAGCCCATGTACCAGCTACGGCAATGGTTGTAAGGGATGCAGCGCCAGCACTCAGTAAAGCTAAACCAGCAGAAATCGCCATTCTTAGTCCCCTATATACTTCGAGTAGACACGTTCAATCAGATTAAAATTAAGGTAATCCATGATCTTATCAAACGGCCTATGAACTTTAGTGTTAATGCTTAAGACAGATACGCCATCTTGTTTAAGGCAAGTCTCTGCAAACTTAATTAGCTTTACTCCAGTAAGACCCTTTCTGTGCTTTGCTGATAAATATATTACATCGTTTGCAGCAAATATGTGATCTTTATAGTGTAGGTTAACCCCCATGAGAACAACAAAATAACCAACCAGAGTTTCTTCATCTCTAGCTGTAAATATCTTTAACTTCCCTTGTTGTTCTAGGGATTCATACGCATCCCAATCTGGGTTTAAGCGTATCTTAATCTTGTTTAAAGCAATCTCTTCCCAGTGTTCTTTTAGTAGATATTGTATATCAGACTTAACAGTAGGGAGAAATTCTTGCTGGTACTTAACCATTAACTGATCTACCCCAGTTTAATGTTGTATCTTGTAGGCTTTCAACAAAGTCTAACCCTTTATCCTCTGGGTAGATTGACTTTTGATGCTGAGATGTAAAACGACCAACTCTAGGACGCTCCAAGTCAATTAGCTTATTCTCAAGTTTTAGCTCAACAGTGCTTGTGTCAGGGCCTTCATTAATGGACATCTGATCCATGTAGCCAGTGAAAAGCTGTGTTAAATCTACAATAACTCGTTCTAGGGTAATCTTACCGCCATCTTCAAGTTTAATATAGTCCTGTAAGACTTCTTGGCTACTCTCTAACTCAAGACTACCCTTTTGGATTAGTCCAAAGTGGATGTTACAAGTACGACCTTGATAAGCCTCCGTGAGAGCTAAAGATATAACCTCTGATGGAACACCACTTAAAGTTAGTGTTGCACCTTTAGCACCAATCTCTGTAGACTCTTCAACAGATGAGATGTCTAAGAGGTTGCCAGTACCATAATAATCTTGACCATTATAAACTAATGTGCCAAAGCCAGTCCACAAACGTAAGACACGATCATGTAGATTACCGTCAACCCCCTCAAAAGTACCCTCATCGAAGTTTAATTCGACAGCAAAGAAGGGATAAATTACTTCATCTTCTAAGTTTGCAATTACGTTGTTAGACAGGTCTCTAGACATAGGATTTAATTTCCCTGTTTAAGTTTACTCAGCTTCTTGAATCGTCAACGTGCCAGCTTCAACCTGACGCATGATCTCTGCGTAATGCCTGTTGGCTGGGTCTAGTGGGACTGATAGCTCTTGGTTGTCTATGGTGGCTTTGATGCCAGACACAGTCCCCATGTATGCGGTGTATTGTGCAGATGTGATGTTCATACTGTTCATGATATTCTCCTACAATTCTGCATCAACATACGCCATTGGCGCATTGCCACCACTGCCACCTTCTAGAAAGAACCATGATGTGGCATTAAAAAGTACAGCGTTTACACCTGCTAAATTCGCAGTAGGAACTGTTGAGTTCCAACTAACTCCGCTGTAAAACCCTAATGCAGGTGACGATCTCTTTTCTACTAAATAGGAAACCCGTGTCCAAAAATTAGCAAAAGTGTCAAGAGGAGTACTAAAAATGTTTGCGTAGCCATTAGAACCACTGTCCCGCCCTATGATTTCATAATACCGCTGGCACTTACGCAAAGTATCCCCCACAAATTCATGGGCAAAAGGCGATGCAGTGGGGCCAGCTTCTAGCTGAACGCCTGTGATGGAGCAGTACACACCAGTGGCTTGAACGGCACTAGGGACAATGCCAATGTATAGACCAACCGCATCGGCTGGGATTGTAACATTACACGAAATTCTTTTGTAGTCAGCCGAAGCATCTGAGGAAGAAGCAGTTATAGCATTTGTTTTAGCAAGAACTGTGTAACTTGCCCCACTACCATCTCCACCTGTGCTATACCCAATCTCCCAAGAGATAACACCAGAGTAATTACTAGATACTTTTACATAAGCACTTGCAGTAAGTGTCTTGCTTCTAAGGCTCTTTACGTTTTCAGTTTCTATAAACTGCCTAACTTGGCCATATGAAGTGCCAGCGCCAGTTGTCCATTTAAGTGCATATGCAAATCCACTTGGTAAGCCAGTTGTTTCCTGCGCAAAAGTAACTGTGCCAGAAACAGTATTACGAAACCTGTCCACGCAACCATAACCAGTTGAAGTCTGGGATACCCCCCGCTGCCAGATAGCCATGTTTCCATTGATGATTAAGTTGTGAGGCTGCATATTTGAGGCTTGGGGGGTAAGCCCATTGATGCTTGCAGTCGATCCGCCAGATGCATCTGTGATTGTGTTTACGCTAAGATTGCTCACTTTGGAAACTCCTCTTTAACTGCAAGGATGGTGGCCTTCCAAGCGTCCAGACCTTGGTGGTATATGGTGTCTAGCTGATCTGCGATGGATGGGTATGCTGTGGCACGTTGGTCTTTATATGCGTTGGCATCAATGTGGGCTTGCACGGCAGCAATATCATATTCAACTACATTACCATTCGCATCGTAAGCAACGTCACCACGAATAGTTGTAACTAACGGATTTAATTTATAGATTGCGTCACTCATCCTTTAATCTCCGTAAGTGTAAGTGTAGAAATACCAATAGGGTCTTGAAATCTGTCGATGTTGCTTCCATCTCTATTGACGTAAACAGTTGTCCCTGAAACATAACATCTTAATTTAACTGTATATGTACCTGTTACGTTTGGCGTGATTACGGTTGTAAAGGACTCACGCAAAGCTATATACGTAGAAGCATTTATATCGTATAACGGTCCCCAATGATATCTTCCACGAGAACCTGATGCTGTTGGCCGATTTATAATATTATTAGAGCCATCGGTAAGTGCCAAGTACCCCCCATTATTTGTTGCACCCCATAAAACAGAACAAGTTATAAGAAGTCTATTACTGGCTGAAGCCATAACAATAGATCCACTAAAAACATCTGCGTCACTAGCACTACTAAAAGCGGTATCGTTAGAAGCGTATACAACCTGCAACACACTACCCGCTGGCATTGCACTAGATGGCACACCTGCCGTAGTCAGCACCGTCCCCGCCTCATCAGGTAACGTCAGTGTTCTGTCGGTGTTTGTAGCTGGGCTACTGATTGTGAATACACCAGTGCCAGTGGCGTTAGGTGTTATACTAATTTTGCTCATGGCTTATCCAATCAAGGCATCAAGCGTCAATGCTTTCAGTTCATCAGGTGTAGTGGCCGCAGCTATACGGGCATCAGATGTTACATCACGCAGTGCTTGCTTGTCTGTGGCAATGCTAAGTGTGTCGCCACTTAGTTCCAATGCTCTCATGTAAGCCACATCAAGTTCAGCTAGTAGTGGCGCACGGGCAGCACGGAGGGCATCTTTGTGGATGACTTTAGCTGCGTCCATGTCTACCTCAACAGCGGAGCCATTGAACTGCCAAGCCCCACGGAATGTGCGGTCTGATGGAACGGTTAAGGATGCTGCATCACGAACATCCCCGTTGATATTGATTAATGTTGTCATGCTGCAATCCTTTCAGCGTCTTGTGTTATCTTCCACGCATTGCGGAATGAACGATCAGATGGAATTAATTCAACTGGTGTAATCTTTAGGACTACCCTGTTGCCTACATAGTCACGCCATACGGCAGGGCTAATGTCTTTCATAATGAGATACTCAATGGCTTCCTCTTCGGTCATAGGGCCGATAGGTTCAGCGTATGGATGCTCTTTGGGTTGGCCATCAGGTACATCACGGTCACGCAAATAGGTGTCAATGGGTGGCAATATGCTACCAGCTAGTGCTGCGGCCATCCAGTTTGGATCAGGCACTAAGACTTTAGCTGGCTCATCTTGGCTGTCCTCAAACAGCACACGATACTTAGACTGCACTGGGGTTAAGTGCGACTTTGCTTCAGCTAGTCTATCCCATAGGTGTGTCATAGCTGTTCCTTTCATCGAAAGATGGATGCGCACATAACGGGCATATCTTGAAAACTACTATCTGAGTGATAATGCCCATAAACAGAGCAACTTGCCGTTGTAGGGTCATTTAACAGACCTGTGTAACGGTTGTTATCAGTCCCCTTACCTGAACAAACAACAGAATAATTTGCATCCGACAGCGCATTTGTAAAGTTTACAGTGTATTGCCCCGTCCCATTATCAGTAATAGACCCAACATTAAGGCTATCCCTGATAGCTACAGTCCCAGTGCCATTAAAGTTCACCCAAGCCTTAGCACTACCATTGACAACATAGGTGCTTGCAACGGATGTGGTGCCATCAGAGATGTTAGATGCGATTATGGTACTCATGCTAGATCTCCGAATGCTGCACAGCCTATCGTATCGCAATCAGCCCAACCATTGCCAATACTTGTGCTGGCTGCAAATTTGCTAGTTGTCCTTGATGACTGATAACTACCAAATCCAGATGGGTAATTGCCTGAATGAATAACGCACCCAATAACGGAGTAGTTTGCAGACGACATTGAGTTTGTTAAGTTTACGTCTGTAATGCCATAGCCAATGTCAGTAATTGACGAACAGTTTACGCTATCCCGAAAGGCAGGAGTTGATGTGTTGTAAAAGTTAGCCCAAGCAGCGGCAATGCCTCTTGGTGCGTTGCGATATGTTCCACCAGCCGATGGGGCGATGTTATCTATGCGAATATTAGACATTTATTATTCCCCTTTCATCGGGTGATGGTTACATTCATTGAAACTGCCCCACCGTCATTGCCGTTTCCGTTTGCTGCTAGCGCCGTACCAACTCGAACATAACTAGTTGTGACGTGCGGCGTAGTTAGATTGCTTAATACCGCAGACAAACTAAAACCGTCTGAGTCATACCCACTGTTCGTTGAGGCAGTTACATTTGTCGCAAAGTTTGCATCCGACATCGCAGTGGTGAAATTAACTTGATATTCACCAGCGGCAAGGTCGGTAATTGAACTCACATTCCCACTAGCTCTTATAGCCACAGTGCCAGTGCCGTTGAAGTTTACCCAAGCCTTCGCAGCATACTGCCCCGTCATTGTAATAGGCCCAGTGCCAGCCGCATTGCTGATTGTGGTTGCTCTAATCTCACTCATTATATCACCGCCAGTGTGCCGCCAGATGTAACCGTTAAGGTCACGCCTGATGCCACTTCAA
>Ga0115550_1000689_pt1 | contig 27728 bp, 26 predicted proteins | sample COGITO_mtgs_1005_FD_87177 | JGI IMG/M metagenome (GOLD analysis project Ga0115550, IMG submission 87177) | Pelagic marine microbial communities from North Sea - COGITO_mtgs_100511 | ecosystem: Environmental > Aquatic > Marine > Epipelagic | place: Germany:Helgoland, sampling site Kabeltonne...
CGAGGAGATTTTTCGGATGAGTTTACTACTAAAATTGCTCAGAACACCCAATTGATTAAAGGAATGGAATTTCACGAAAACCTTCGTGATGTTTCCATACTGTGGTTTGTGGGATTCTATTTACTCAATATTTTGGACGCAAATGTTGGTGCTCATTTATTACAGTTTAATGTTGACGACACCCTAACTTTTAAACCATACTTTAACCAAGAAAATATTTTAGCTGATCCATCTGTGGGTCTAGCGCTTCAACTAAAATTTTAAGGATGAACATTGCTTTATTAGGATATGGACGTATGGGAAAGGCTATTGAAAAAATAGCAGTAGAACGTGGACATTCCATTGTTTGCATTGTAGACAAAGAGCAACGTGAAGGTTCCATTGCAAAGGCAGATGTTGCCATAAATTTTAGTGTTCCAACGGCCGCCCTAGAAAATATCAAAGAAGCCTTTGACAATTCTGTTCCGGTGGTATGTGGCACAACAGGATGGCTCAATGCTTTGGATGAAATACATAAATACTGCGCTGAAAAGAACAGTGCTTTTCTGTACGCTTCCAATTTTAGTGTTGGGGTAAATTTATTTTTCAAATTAAATGAATTGTTTGCAGGTTTAATGAAAGGGCATGAAAGTCAATACAAAGCCCACATTGAAGAAACCCATCATGTACATAAACTTGATGCCCCAAGTGGAACAGCCATTAGCTTAGCAGAAGGAATTGGTGCTCAAAACAAGCACTATGCCAACTGGTCGATGGACAAAGAAACCAAAGATTTAAAAATAACTTCCCATCGAGAAGGAGAAGTGCCCGGTACGCATACAATTACCTATGCGTCTGCTATTGATCAACTCACCATAGAACACAAAGCGCATTCGAGAGAGGGCTTTGCCTTGGGTGCCGTAATTGCTGCTGAATGGCTGTATGGAAAAGAGGGGATTTTCTCCATGAATGATGTCCTAAACCTATAAAAAAAACACTCCTATGACAATTATACAATGGTTCTTGTTCTTTCTTGCTGTCCAACTGATTCATTTTGCGGGTACATGGAAATTATATCAAAAAGCGGGTAAACAGCCTTGGCAGGCATTAATCCCTGTTTACAATGCCATCGTTTTAATGGATATCATTCGTCGACCAAAATGGTGGGTGATTTTATTATTCATCCCCATCATCAACCTAATGATGTTTCCTGTGATTTGGGTGGAAACCCTTCGTAGCTTTGGAAGAAATTCGGCAAAAGACACTGCGCTTGGGTTAGTCAGTTTTGGCCTTTATATTTATGCAGCAAACTATGACCCAACAACTGTATATGAAAAAGACAGAAGCCTTGTGCCAAAGACCTGGTTTGGCGAATGGATAAACGCAATACTGTTTGCTATTATTGCCGCAACCTTGGTGCATAATTATTTTATTCAACCCTATATTATCCCAACGGGATCCCTTGAAAAAACTTTACTTATAGGAGATTTCCTCTTTGTGAGTAAATTTCACTACGGGGCAAGAACTCCTACCACAGCTATTGCTTTTCCAATGGTTCATGACACCCTACCTATAGTAAAGTCAAAATCGTATATCGATTTTCCACAACTCCCCTATTTCCGTTTACCCGGATTTAAGGATGTTCAACGCAACGAAATTGTAGTCTTTAGTTGGCCAGCAGATACAGTTCGACAATTTTTTGTCAAAGAAAAAGGAGTACGAAAACCAATCGATAAAAAATCTAACTATGTCAAACGCTGTGTGGGTATTCCGGGAGATACCCTTGAAGTAGTCAATGGTTTTGTTCACATTAATGGAAAACAAAGCATTCTTCCTGAACGTGCAAAAACCCAATATGTTCACTATGCCTATAATGCAAAAGGAGTTTCCTCTCGCAAACTCAATGAAGAAGGAATAAAAGACTTTACACGGAAATACCGCATAGAAAACATTACACAACAAAGCTATGATGAGATACTTCCTTATATCCACGGAAGAATATCCAATGATATCAATAATTTTATAGTCATCACCCCACCTGCTGGGTTGCCACCAAAATTGATCGGACAGCTTCGCCTAAGGGTAAAAGAAATTTTGGAGCCTTCCAAAGAACTTGTTTTAACCATTGCTGAAGCAGCATTACTGAACGAAAAACAACTATTTGATAGTTTAGTACGAAAGGTTAGCAGGGTAAAAACTCCCAATACATCCATTTTCCCCAATAGTTTACCCTATGATTGGAATGAAGACAATTTTGGACCAATTGTTTTACCGAAGGCTGGAGCGACAGTGAACTTAAATGAAGGCAACCTTCCCCTGTACAAAAAGATTATTCGCGAATACGAAAACAATAGCCTCGATCTCCAAGATGGTCGCATTCTAATCAATGGAAAAGAAGTTAGTAGCTATACTTTTGACCAAGATTATTATTGGATGATGGGAGATAACCGTCATCGCTCGGAGGATAGTCGTTACTGGGGTTTTGTGCCTGAAAATCATATTGTAGGAAAACCTGTCCTTGTTTGGTTTAGTATTGAAGGAATTAACGATGGAATTCGAAACTGGCGCATTCGTTGGGATAGAGTAATGACTACTGTAAAAGGTGAAGGGAAACCAATTTCGTTTTTCCCTTACTTCATTGGAGCAGTTGTTTTATGGCAGCTTTTTGCATTTATCCGTCGCAGAAAACAAACAACTCTCGACTAATGCAATTGGTCCCGGCCTATTTTCCAAGCATAGGATATATGACAGAACTAGTGGCGCATCCGATTCATTTCACGCTTCTGGGCAACTATCAAAAGCAAACCTACCGAAACCGCTGCAGTATCTATGGTTCAAATGGAAAACTTGACTTAATCATTCCGGTAGAACACAACAAAGAAAAAACACATCAAAAAGACAGTGAAGTCAAGATTAAATGGGATGAAAATTGGCAAAAACAGCATTGGAAATCCTTGACATCTGCTTATAGTTCTTCTCCATTTTTTGAGTTTTATGAGCACGAATTAAAAGAAGTTTTATTCTCCCGGACAAAAACTTTAGCAGCCTATAACCTAGGACTACTTGCATGTATTTATGAATGGCTCGACATAGAAGATGAATTGCTGTTTTCTGATCAATACATGGCACTCACTCCAGCAGAAGAAAGTATAGTAAATCCTAAGGAAGCAAGTAGTAGAATCTTCCCCAAATACGTTCAAGTATTTGACAATAAACACGGATTTATACCAAACCTTAGCGTGCTTGACCTTATCTTTAATCTAGGGCCTGAGAGCTATGACTATCTAGATCAAAAGGCTAATCCCAGCCCAAGTGTGCAATGATGGGATAATGGTCAGAATAGTTTTCTTTGGCCACTTCAAATGCATTGACCTTAAAATCTTTGTGGGTGAAAATAAAATCGATCCTTAGTGGAAAAGAAGCGAAATAAAAAGTTTCGCCCAAGCCCTTTCCTGCAAGAGTAAACGCATCATTCCGGTCAACAGACAAAGCCTTATATGCTTTGGAAAATTGTGTATTATTTAAATCAGTGCATACAATTGAGGGGAAATCATTGACAGCTTCCACGGCATTGAACTGGTCGATTTGTGTGAGTTGCTTTCGGAAAACCTCATCAAACTTTAGTTGTAAAGCCTCAGAGTTGGGATTCGAAAACAAGCTGTCCTCTGCATTGATTCTGAATGATTCTAAATGGAGATTATACACCCTTAAGCGTTTGTTTCGAAAAGAGATGTCTATAAAGGCGCCACTATTGGTAGATGCTTCAAAATCAATATATCCCTGATCAAGAATAGGAAATTTAGAGTAAATCGCTAGTGGAGATTTTCCCATTTCACGGCTCGGCTGGATATATTTATAGTCATAGGCATCCAAACGTGGTGCTTCAGATCTTGAGTATTCTTGCAAACAAAGAACATCGGGATTTTTAACACGAATTAAATCTTCAATCGAAGCGGGTATGGAAGAAGAATCAATCCAACGGTATTTGTTGAAGAGACGAACATTATAGCTCATCACCGAAAAGGTAGAACTACTCTTACGCACTGTATTATTTGGAAATTTATACAAGAGATTCCATTCGCTGTAACCAATTAAAAATGCTCCCATAAATAAAAGAAAGGGCCACTTCATTTTCATTAACCAATAACAGAAGAAAATCAAATTGAATAATACCACAACGGGGATAAAAAGGTTAATGATGGAAAAATTAAAGAAGGAGGGAATACTCCCCATCAACATCAGTTGAAAAACAAGTAAACACCCGTTCAAGGCAAGCAAACAATTTTCAATAAAGCTAAATTTCATGCTGCGTTTTTCAGTTATTTTTTACCTGCATTAAAGAGTAATTCTTTTTCTTCTTTAGACAAACTCTCATAGCCTGAGTCACTGATTTTATCAAGTATTGCATCAATTTCCTTTTGCGATTTCACAGAAGAAGTTTGACCAGTTTTGGGCTTGGATCTGTGGACCGTCTGCATCGTTTTTTTAGATTGAAACAAAGCAGCAAAAGATTCTATTACCCAATCAAAGCCACGACCAATATCGTTCCCTTTTTGCAATTGAGATGCATAGAAAAAACCAAGGGCAGCTCCTCCAATATGGGCAATATGCCCACCGGCATTTCCAGTAGGGATTTGCAATACATCCAACACCACCAATCCAATTCCGAGATACATGAGTTTTAGATTGAAAAATAAAAGACGGATTTCTTGATTAGGCGTGTAGGTACAGCTAAAAATCAAAACAGCCATTACTCCAGCAGATGCGCCGACCAAACTTGGATATTGTCCCTTAAAAACAGGAAATAAAATATAACTCGCCATAAAAATGATTCCACCCACTAGGATTCCTGAAAAATAAACATTCAGAAAGCGCTTGGGAGAAAAAAGATTAAGGAAAAATTGTGAAGCATAATATAGCAGCAGCATATTCCAAAGGATATGCCCAAAGCTCGCGTGCAAAAAGCCATAACTAACAAGTGTCCACGGACGATAAATAAATGTCGATAAATGCGGAGATAGTTCCAACCAGCTAAAAAAAGTTTCCTCAGGAAGATTGAAAAGAAACAGGAGCGTCTTAATGAAAAAAGGCAGGACAAAACACAGCACATTGATCAAGATGATTTTCTCGGCTATATTGAATTGTTGAAAACGATTGAGAAGGCGTTGCATACTATTCATATTAATTCCAACGATTTTGATTGAATTGATTTCGCTTCCAATACAACATCATCGCAAATCCAGTTAGAGCTCCACCTACGTGGGCAAAATGCGCAATCGGCCCCATGGAATAGGACGTAAATCCAAAAAATAAATCTCCAAAAATTAAAATTGGCACAAAGTACTTTGCTTTGATTGGAAGGAAGGGTAAAAATATGATTCGCAGTGGAATATTTGGAAACAAAAAGGCAAAGGCAACCAATACTCCATAGAGTGCACCAGAGGCACCGACCATTGAAACAACATAAGAATTATAAAGAGATTGTACAGCATCGCGAGAAACATGCTCTAGCCAGGCTAGATTCATGTCACCAACGGCAAGGCTATCTAGTATATCCCTGGTAGAGAAACCCGCACTGGTAAGCGTATCCATAATGGGATAAAATGTAAATGAATAAGCAAACAGCTGTAAGGCTGCTGCCCCTAATCCGGTAGAGAAATAATAAAACAAAAACTTTTTTCTCCCCCAAAGCTGTTCGAGTGGAGAGCCAAACATCCACAAGCCTAACATATTGAATAGAATGTGATTGAAGCTTCCATGCATAAACATATGCGTAATGGGCTGCCAAAATTGAAAAGCAGGATTCTCGAAAAAATGGAGAGCCATCAAATCGTTAAAAAATGCACCATATAAATTAGACGCGAAAAAGAAAATCCCGTTAATGATTAATAGATGCTTTACTGTATTTGTTATTCCCTGCATTAGTTGAATTTTTTTTCCAATTCTTCTTTCGACAAAGAAATAAAAATCTGACGATTAAAAGGTGATAGCTGCGTCTCTTTACAGGCAAATAAATCGTTGATCAACTGTTGCTGCTCTTCTATTTCTAGGTGCTTTCCGCGTTTGATGGACAGGGTTCTCGCAAGTGACTTTGCGACTAAATCAGTTTGACTAAAGCTGTCTTCTGGATGTTCGTTGGCCAGCGTTTCAAAGAGATTTTCAAACACCTTAATGGCTTTGTTTTCTGAACATATGCTTGGAATACCCACTACCTCAACATGATCGTCTTTGAGATCGCCCAAACGAAAACCTACCTCAGTCAATAGGGAAACATATTCCGTATAAAGGGCTTTTTGCATCGCATTTAATTCAATTTGAATGGGAAACAATAACTGCTGACTGGAGGTGGAAGAATGCGTAATGTTGGATAAAAACAACTCATACAACACTCGTTCATGCGCACGCTCTTGATCAATCAACAAAAGAGCAGCACCTGTTGAACTGACTAGATAGCGATTCATCAACTGGAAAATTTTCTGGCTTACATTGGCAGGGGGAGTGTCCATTGCTCCCAATAAGCTTATGGTAGTTGATTCTGTTGAGCCAATTTCTTGATAAAGCGATTCCCATTGTGGGCTTATTTTTGATGAAAATGAATGAGTGGTTTTCTCTTGAAAGGGATTAAAATCCCGATCAACTTCGATTTTGGGAGATTGCACACTTTGTTCAACCTTAGCGTAAGAAACATCTAGATTTGGGTCACGCTCAAAATCTAAGGTGGGAGCTACTTGAAACATTCCCAAACTGTGTTTTACTGCAGAACGTAGAATGGCAAATAAACTTTGTTCATTCTCAAATTTAACCTCTGTTTTTGTTGGGTGAATATTGATGTCTATTGTATGGGGTTCCAATTCAAAGAACAGAAAATAGCCAGGGTAACAACCATCGTGAAGCAAACCTTCGTAGGCCGTCATAATTGCATGATGTAAAAAGGAACTTTTCACAAAACGATTGTTGACAAAGAAAAACTGCATCCCCCTACTTCGCTTTGCCGCTTCTGGTTTCATTACAAATCCACGGATTCCCGATACCGTTGTTTGTTCTTCTACTGGCACCAATTTATCGTCTAACTTTACCCCAAAAATATGGGTTAAGCGTCGCCTTAGATTTGCTGCGGGTAAATCAAATAACTCTGTACTCCCTTGAAGCATAGAAAAAGATATGTCTGGATGAGCAATCGCTACTCGATGAAATTCATCGATGATATGGCGTAATTCTACCGTATTGGATTTGAGAAAATTTCTACGTGCGGGTACATTAAAAAATAAATTACTCACCGACATGGAGGTCCCCACAGGCGCCACAAGTAATTCTTGGCTTCTTATTTCCCCTCCACCCATTTTAATTTTGGTTGCAAGCTCATCTTCTTGCCTTTTTGTATGCATTTCGACTTGAGCAACTGCTGCGATTGAAGCCAAAGCTTCTCCGCGAAAACCTTTGGTATGAAGGGCGAACAGATCGTCGGACTGTTTAATTTTTGACGTGGCATGACGTTCAAAAGCCAAGCGTGCATCAGTGGCACTCATACCCATTCCGTCGTCCACAACTTGGATGAGTTGTTTTCCTGCTTCTTTTATAATCAGCTGAATTCTTGCTGCTTTAGCGTCGATGGCATTTTCGAGTAACTCCTTTACTACAGAGGCTGGGCGTTGGACAACTTCGCCTGCTGCAATTTGATTGGCGACATGGTCCGGAAGCAAAGCAATAACATCTTCCATGCACTATGGTCTAAAGATGGATAAATCAAAATCGATGATGTAGAGAAAAATCAAACACAAAACAGCAATAATAAAAAACAACAGGGGGGAGAATGCTCGATTGCCTCTATTACGGCTATCGATTCTCGCTTCTTCCCATTTCTTTCCGAAGTCATTGGCGTTGTAGGTGTCTCGATATTTTGAGAATTTAGAGTCAAACTCATAAATATTTGAAATCTCTTTCCCCTCATAATAGCGTGGGGTATAGTTATACCTGCGGTTTTTATTTAGCTTAAAAAGAGATGACTTAAACATTTATTTTCTTTGACTTAAAAATACGTTTTTTCAGAAAAACCAAGAAAGAAACTTGGGTTAAAAAACTATTTTTTGGCTAAATGTGCCATTTTAATTGCTGTAACGGCTGCCTCAACTCCTTTGTTCCCATGAACCCCACCGCTTCTATCAATGGATTGTTGCAGGCTATTGTCCGTTAAAACACAAAACACAACAGGCTGATCAGAAGATAAGTTCAAGGAAACAATTCCCTGAGTTACCCCTTGACAAACAAAATCAAAATGCTTGGTCTGTCCTTGGATTACACTTCCAATAACAATTACCGCATCTACTTGTTTTTCTAGAGCTTTTCTGGCACCAAAGACCAATTCGAAACTTCCAGGAACATAAGTTATATGAATATCCTTTTCATTAACACCACAATCGATCAAGGTAGTACGAGCTCCCAGACAAAGCTTGTTCGTTATTTGTGCATTCCATTCTGCAACGACTAAAGCAATTTTCAATCCCTTTCCAGAAGGGACATCCTTTGCTTCAAAGGCAGAAAGATTGGTCTGGGAAGTAGCCATGGGCTATTGGTTTTCTAAACGTCCAATTTGAATCTCGATCTGCTGAGCTTCAGGGGAATTAGAATAGTCACTTTGAATGCGTTTAAAGTATTCTAAAGCCTCGCTGTTTTTATTTAAACCAGCGCTGATGATTCCCGCTTTAAATAAATATTTGGGAGTAGTAAAATCGTTTGAGCTAGCATTAAAAGCTGCTATGTAATTAGACAAAGCTTTTTCGTCTTGACCAAGTTGTGCGTAGGCATCACCAAGGGCACCTTTGGCCAATGAAGACAATAACACATCATCAGAGCTAAAGTTGCTCAAATAATCAATTGCTTTCTCGTATTCTTGAATATTGATATAGGCCATCCCAGTACTGTAGTTTGCTAGAGCGGCTGCAGGAGTATTTCCATAGTTTTCAATAATGTCTAAAAAACCATATTTACCCTCTCCCCCATTAATGGCACGAAGATACAAGGCCTGAGAATCATCTTCATTAATTGCTAAATTAAAATAGTATTGGGCTTGATTGAGTTCAGTAACTGCATCTGCCTTTTGAGGTGTAGCAACATAGGTGTCATAGGCTAGGTAACCCAATACCCCAACGGTAATAACGCCTATAAAGGCTAGAATAATATTTTGATATTTTGCAACAAATTCTTCTGTTTTTGAAGCGCTCGCATCGAGGGTTTCAAAAACTTCTGCGGTTGTGCTTTCAATTTCTTGTTCAGATATTTTCGGTGAATTAACCGATTTTTTTGCTCCGCGTTTTTTATAAGTGGCCATGATCTATGTATTAAAGAGCCCAAAAATAAACTTTTTATTCCAATCGTAAAAGAGACTTTGTGTTTCTTATCTTAGCAACAATGAAAATAGCATCACTTTCTTTGACAAACTATAAAAATATAGAAGCGTCTTCTTTCGTTTTTGACGAACGAATCAATTGTTTTATTGGAAAAAACGGCGTTGGAAAATCCAATGTATTGGATGCCATCTATCATCTTTGTTTTGGGAAGGGCTATTTTAACCCATCTGCAGTACAAAATATTCAATTTGGGAAAGAGTTTTTTCTTCTGGAAGGGCATTTTAATCGAGATGATCGCGAAGAAAAAATCATTTGTAGTTTAAAAAAGGGCAATAAAAAAACCATTAAACGCAATGGAAAGGCATATGATCGCATTTCTGATCACATTGGTCTTCTTCCTTTGGTCATCATTTCTCCTGCCGACAGAGATTTGATTGTTGAGGGAAGCAGTACACGAAGAAAATTCATCGATGGGATCATGGGACAAACCGACAAAGCCTATTTGCTCGATTTGCTGAATTACAACAAAGCGATAGCCCAACGCAATGCACTCCTCAAATATTTTGTCGCCAATCAAACCTTTGAACGCGAAACACTGGAAATTTACAATGATCAAATAATTACAATTGGAACACGTATTTTTGATAAAAGAACTCTTTTTTTAACTGAGTTTATTCCTATTGTAAAAAGGCGTTACCATAGCATTAGCCAAAGTGACGAGCGTATTGACATTATCTATCAAAGTGACCTACACCGTTTGGACTTTAAAACACTTTTGGAACAAAATTTACCCAAAGACAGAGCCGCCCAGTTTACCACTACTGGCCCACATAAAGAGGATTTAGATTTCACCATTCACGAACAACCCATTAAAAAATTCGGGAGTCAAGGACAGCAAAAATCCTTTTTAATCGCGCTTAAACTCGCCCAATTTGACTTTATAAAAAAGCAGGCGGGAGTTCCTCCTATAGTCCTATTGGATGATGTTTTCGATAAGTTGGATCAAGAAAGAGTGTCCTTGATCATGCAATTGGTAGAAAGTAATCACTTTGGCCAATTATTCCTGTCAGATACCCATGAAGACAGAACATTGTCTGCACTAAAAACAACACAATTATCTTATAAACTATTCGAGCTATCATAGTTTTTTTTACCTTCGGAAAATGAGATCAACCAACAGCTACGTTTTCTATCTATGCTTGCTTTTTTTTATAGGTTGCGCCAAGGTAAAAACACTTGAATTGGTGCATCTAGGGGGTTATTGGGAAATCAAAGCAGTACATGCTCATGGGGAAGTATTTCAACCCAGAGGTGCTGCCCCATTGGTTGATTTCTATCATTTGGAAGCTGACAGCATTGGTTTTAAAAAGAAAATGACTCCAACATTTAATGGTCTTTACCAAAGTTCGGAAGATCAAATTGCCTTTTCCGTCAAAAAAGAAGGACAGCGTTTATTTCTTCATTTTGACTCCGCATTGACTCCTTGGAAGGAAGAAATTTTATCAATTGATCCAGAGGAAATGATTTTGTTTCATAATGACAAAGAATACCACTATAAGCGTCATCAAAAAATAACATTCTAAGATGAGTCAAAAAAAGCGAACATTTGAACCAAAACCCATTCAAGATGTTTTACAACAGATCACAGAACAACGTAATTTGGCGAAAGGATTAAATGAACTTAAGGTAAAACAAGCTTGGGAAGCAACTGTTGGAAGCAACGTAATGCAGTTTACCCAAGAACTATCGCTCCGTGGAAAAACGCTCTATATTCATCTTTCTTCTGCACCGCTCAGAGAAGAATTGTCTTATGGAAAAGAAAAAATCCTAAAACATCTAAACGATACCTTAGGATTTGAAGGGATTCAAAAAATTGTTTTACGCTAGAATAATTCTCGTCCAGCAAAATGGAATGCACCTTCAATGGCTGCATTTTCATTACTGTCAGATCCGTGTACTGCGTTTTCACCTATAGAGGTTGCGTAGAGTTTACGAATGGTCCCCTCGGCTGCATCAGCTGGATTTGTTGCCCCAATTAGGGTTCTAAAATCGTCTACCGCATTTTCTTTTTCTAAAATTGCTGCCACAATGGGGCCACTAGACATAAAGCTAACCAATTCACCAAAAAATGGACGTTCATTGTGAACGCTGTAAAAAGCTTCGGCATCTAACCTAGAAAGTTGTGTTTTTTTCATGGCAACAATACGAAAGCCGGCGGCTGTGATTTTTTCAAGAATTGCGCCTGTATGTCCATTCTTAACCGCATCGGGTTTAATCATGGTAAAAGTTCTGTTGGTTATCATAGTCGTTTTTTTTTGTGCTGCAAATGTAAGGAAATATATAACGATATGCGAAAAGCCTTCTTCAATAAAACAGAGGGAATGTTTTCTTTCTCTTATAGCATTTGTATATTTGACCTGTTATGCAAAAAGAATTTATCGATCAGCTTTCCGCCTTACTTTCTACCCCAAAAAAATGTGTGATTTTTCCACATAAAAATCCCGATGGAGACGCCTTGGGAAGCTCCCTAGCTTTAGGACATTTCCTACAACAAAAAGGGCACGATTGTAAAATTATTTCTCCCAATGAATACCCCCAATTCCTCGCATGGATGCCGGGACAAGAAAATATTTTGTGTTTTAACAAAGAGGAATTAAAGTGTCGAACCTATATTGAAGATGCTGAGTTGTTTTTTACGCTCGACTTTAATGCCCTTGGAAGAATTGCTCCAATCGATCAATGGATTCAAAAAACAAACACGCCAATTGTCATGATCGATCACCATGAAGCACCACAAGACTACGCAGCGCTTATGTATTCTGATTCAGCCCTGGGATCGACTTGTGAAATGATCTATAATGTGTTGGTTGAATTAGATGAAAAAGCTATTACTCAAGAAATTGCAAGTTGCATTTATACAGGAATAATGACAGATTCTGGCTCCTTCCGATTTTCATCAACCACCGCCAGAACGCATAGAGTCGTGGCAAATTTGCTGGACAGTGGAATTGACCACAGTAAAATTCATCAAAACATATATGACAGCTATCGATTTGAGCGCCTTCAACTCCTTGGCCTTGGATTAAAAAATCTAACCCGTGTAGACAATTTACAAGCGGTATATATGCACATAAGCCAAGCAGAATTAGACAGCTGTGATTTTCAAAAAGGAGATACTGAAGGTTTTGTAAATTACGGATTGAGTCTTGATGGAGTCAAATTAGCCGTCATACTGATTGAAAACAAACAGGAAGGAATCATTAAAATGTCTTTCCGTTCCAAAGGAGATTTCGATGTCAATGCATTTGCACGAAAGCACTTTAATGGAGGAGGACATATAAATGCTGCAGGAGGAATGTCTGCCCTTTCACTGGAAGAAACAAAACATGAATTGCATCAAATCATCCTTCAATACAGTTCCATTCTAATATGAAAACCCTACCCTTCTTCTTTTTTGCCTTTTTAAGCTTGGTAAGTTGCCAAGAACCCCAAGCAAGAAAACCAATCTATCAAAGCAATAAAATCAATATCCAGGCTTCGGTAGAAAGGAATAAAAAAATCAATCAGCAACAACAGCAATTGATAGCGCAAGCCATCAAAAAAGATTCAGTCTTGAACTATCAATCCAGTGCTTTCGGCTATTGGTTTGCTATCCAAAGAAAGGCGCCCACCAAACCCAAACCAATTGCGGGAGATGAGGTCACTTTTAATTATAAAATTCAAAACTTATCTGGAAAAGTAATCTACGATGAAATGGAATTGGGAGAGGTGAATTATTTGGTGGACAAAGAAGATTTACTTCCCGCCTTGCGCTATGCCGTAAAAGAGTTGAAGGAAACTGAAATAGGTGTTTTTTTAATGCCCTCTTTTTTGGGTTATGGCTACCAAGGAGATGGCGATAAGATTGGCATAAATCAACCTTTGCGCTTTACAATACAGCTCAATTCCTTAAAGAAAACTAGTGCTAAACTCGATTCAAAATAAAAAACTACATTTGATTATTATTTTAAAACCTTACCCATGAAAAAATACAGCTTACACATTTTCTCACTTCTTTTACTCATTGGATGTGCCTCACAATATCCAGATTTAGAAGCCGGATTATATGCCGATATTATTACAAACAAAGGATCAATTATTGTTTCTTTAGCACAAGATAAAACACCAACTACTGTGGCAAATTTTATTACCCTTGCAGAAGGCGAAAATGAATTTGTTGACGAAAAATACAAAGGAAAAAAATACTACAACGGCACTGTTTTTCATCGGGTTATTAAAGACTTCATGATACAAGGAGGTGATCCAACAGCCACAGGATCTGGGAGCCCAGGCTATCGATTTGATGATGAAATCACAGATCTCACCCATAGTGGGCCAGGAATACTCTCAATGGCTAATTCTGGTCCTGGCACCAACGGAAGTCAGTTTTTTATCACCCATAAGGCCACGCCTTGGCTTGATGGAAAACACACGGTCTTTGGTAAAGTGGTAGAAGGACAAAGTGTAGTTGATTCTATAGCGCAAAACGACACTATCCAATCGATTAAAATAATTCGAAAAGGGAGTGAAGCCAAAAGATTTGATGCGTTAAAAGTATTTACAAATTACTTTACCTCATTGGAACAACGCAAAGCAGAAGAGGAAGAGAAAAGAGCCGTTGGTCTATTGAAAACCAAAGGAAAATTTGAAGGTCAGAAAGCTGAAAGTACAACAACGGCTTCAGGGCTCCAATATGTCATTACAAAAAAGGGGAATGGAAAAGCTGTAAAAACAACCAATAAAGCAATAACACATTATGCTGTTTATTTTGACAACGGAACGCTTTTGGAAACAAGCATGCTCGAAACTGCTGAAGAACTTGGTGTTGTCAACGAACAGCGCCGTTTAGCGGACGCCTACCAACCCATTCCAACAGACATTAGTCCCAATGCAGGAATGATTGAAGGTTTTAAAGAAGGTCTTAGCCTACTCAAGGTTGGAGATGAAGCCACGCTTTTTATTCCCTATTCACTAGCCTATGGTGAAAATCCAGTTCGTGGGATTCCTGGTAAATCCAATCTCATCTTTGAGGTTAAGATTGTAGAATTGATTGAGTAATACCTAAGTTAACAACAAGTCAAACCCACCGCCTTGGTGGGTTTTTTGTTCATGAAAACAAGATCCATCTTTTTTGGTAATCTATTTTTCCTCCTGCTGGGAATCTCACTCCTCTTTGTGGCAAAAGAAAAACCTTTATGGATTGATTCCATTTATGTAGAAAAAGTCTATCCCTTGGTGTTTTCTTCGAGAGAATGGTTTTTTAGTGCCCTGCCCTTTTCGATTGGAGATTTCTTTTATGCCTGCCTAATCATTTGGTTTGTCATTCAATTGAGACGTCTTTTTAGCAAACATTGGAAACAATCACTTTTGCTTCTTTTTCTTTCATTCACAATTTTATTTTATTGGTTTCAGGTTTCCTGGGGACTCAATTACCACAGAACCCCAATTGATCAAAAATTGAAGGCTAAGGAAAAATATACTGAAAAAGAACTTATTGAGTTGACAAGCTTTTTTGCTATGAGAAGTAATCTTTTACACGAACAATTAAGTCCAAACGATAGTCTTGCAATTCAGTTTAAGGACAACACCGCTTCATTAATTGATCGAATGCAATTAGCCTATACATCTTCAGACAATGTGGGGAGGGTAAAAGTTTCCCTCTTCAGTTTCCCATTGAGCTATATGGGGTTCTCAGGTTACCTAAATCCTTTTACACTAGAGGCGCAGGTCAATGGTCGCATCCCCAAAATCAATCTTCCCATAACCATCGCACACGAAATGGCTCACCAACAAGGCTATGCCGCAGAAAACGAAGCAAACTTTATTGGATTTTTAACTGCATACAATCACCCAGATCGCGATATTCAATATGCCGCCTCTCTCTTTGGATTTCGCTATTGTTATGCAGAACTGCGAAAAGCAAACCCAGCCAAAGCAAAAGAAATTGCACAAAACCTACGACCAGGGATCTTCGCAAATTTTGCAATATCTACAGCTTTTTGGAAAAAACATCAAAATCCTTTTGAACCCCTATTCAAGAAATCCTATGACACTTATCTGAAGGCAAACAGTCAGACCAATGGAATCCAATCCTACAATAATGTAGTTTCGATCCTTTTACAGCAGTTTAATGTGGATGAAAATTTAGGTACATTCAAAAAATAATTTGTAGTTTGGATAAAAATTAAAATATGAAAATACGTTTATTGCTGCTCTTTTTTGTCGCGAGTATTAGTGGTTTTAGCCAAGACTATTTCCCCGCTAACACAAGTGTTAAAACATCAGCCTCGCACTATCAAGCAATCACAAATGCTACTTTACACCCAGCGCCCAACCAACAAATCGACAATGGTACTATTTTATTTAAAAATGGAACAATCATTGCGGTGGGTCAAAATATCAATATTCCCGAAAATACGCTAATCCACGACTACAGCGGGAAACACATCTATGCATCATTTGTAGAATTACATTCGAATTTCGGGATCAAATCAGAAACCGCTGGAGCTCGAAGAGGAAGAAGCACACAATATGATGCAAATCGTGAAGGTTACTATTGGAATGACCATATACAAAGCGATTACAATGGAATAGAAGATTACAGCTACGATAAAGCAGGCGCAAAAAAACTTAGAAATGCAGGCTTTGGCGTTGTCAATAGTCATCGAACAGAAGGTATACACAGAGGTACCAGTGTTTTTGTTGCTTTAAACGATATGGACACAGATGCCATCCGTTTGCTAGATGAAAAAGCAGCGCAACACCTTTCATTCACAAAAAGTAGAGAATCTTCTCAATACTATCCAGGTTCGATTATGGGAGCAATGGCGCTTTTACGTCAATTTTTCCACGATGCCGATTGGTATAAAAAAGGAGGGGCTAGTAATAAAGATTTAGCCATCGAAGCATTTAATGTCAACAAAAATCTTCCTGCTTTTTTTGAAGCTAGAAATAAATTGGATGTTGCTCGAGCTGCCAAAATAGGAAAGGAATTTGGTCTACCATTTACCATTACTGCTAGCGGAAAAGAATATGAACACATCCAAAACCTGAAAGACTTGAATGCAACTTTATTGGTTCCCGTCAACTTTCCTGATGGCTATGATGTAACTGATCCTGTGAGCACCCAAAAAATTGCCTTAAGCGATATGCGCTATTGGAATCAAGCCCCTATGAATCCTGCTGAAATTGCTAAAGGGGGAATTCCTTTTGCCTTTACCAGCAATGGACTTTCTGATAAAACAGCTTTATTGAAAAACATCAAAAAAGCTATAAACTATGGTCTAGACAAGGAAAAAGCCTTGGCTGCATTAACCACCACTCCTGCCCGCTTATTGGGAAAACAAGCTGATGTTGGACAGCTAAAGAAAGCTGCCATGGCTAATTTCATTGTGACCAATGGTCCATTGTTTGAAGATTCAACTAAAATTGAAGAAAATTGGGTTCAGGGAAGACAGCACAAAATAATCACTTCTCCTGAGGTCACCTTTGACGGAAAATACACTTTAATGCTAGATGGGGAAGAATTGAATTTAGTCATCAAAAACAGTGAAACAAAAATAGCGGCGACTGTTAAAAAGGACACCGTTAAACTAACTGCAAAAGCAACCTATAAAAGCGGCTGGATGAGTTTACAAATTCAGAACGAAGCCAAAGACGCCTATGCACAACTGTCTGCTAAAATCAGTGATGCGAACCGTATTGATGGAGAAGGAACATCCTTTGACGGGAATTCTATTCGATGGACAGCTCGCTTTAACGAAGCAGCCGAAGACAAAAAGAAAACAAAGAAAGAAAACAAACAACCAACTCCAGTAGCAGTTACCTATCCCAACAATGGATTTGGTTTCAGCTCGCTACCATCAGCGCAAAACACCCTGTTTAAAAACGCTACGGTTTGGACCAATGAGGCAGAAGGAATACTAAAAAACACTGATGTCTGGGTAGAAAACGGTAAAATTAAAGCTATTGGTCAAAACCTGAATGCGCCTGGAGCTGTTGAGATTGATGCTACAGGAAAACACCTAAGCAGCGGAATTATCGATGAGCATTCTCATATTGGTGCCTCTAGTATTAATGAAGGAGGACATAATTCTTCGGCAGAAGTAACCATTGAGGATGTAATTAATCCAGATGATATTAACCTCTACCGAAATCTTTCAGGAGGTGTGACTACCTTACAAATTCTGCACGGTTCAGCCAATCCAATTGGGGGTCGTTCTGCCATCATCAAACCGCGTTGGGGAGAAGATGCAGATGGACTTTTATACCAAGGGGCTGCACCATTCATCAAATTTGCCCTTGGTGAAAATGTAAAACAATCCAACTGGTCAAGCTATGCGCGTTTTCCACAAACCCGTATGGGAGTTGAGCAGGTATTTGTTGACTATTTCCAACGGGCAAAAGAATATCAAACTGCTTGGAAGACCTACAATGCACTTGGACGAAAAACCAAAGCAAAAACCTTAGCCCCCCGATATGATCTTGAAATGGAAACCTTGGTTGAAATATTAGAAGGCAAACGATTTATTTCTTGTCACTCTTATGTGCAAAGTGAAATCAATATGCTAATGAAGGTTGCGGAACGTTTTGGTGTAACCATCAATACCTTTACACATATTCTGGAAGGCTATAAAGTAGCTGACAAGATGAAAGAACACGGTGTAGGAGGATCTACCTTCTCCGACTGGTGGGCCTACAAATTCGAGGTTAACGATGCTATACCCTACAATGGAGCCATTATGCACAGTCAAGGAGTAACTGTAGCATTTAATTCTGATGATGCTGAAATGTCTCGCCGCTTAAATCAAGAAGCTGCAAAGGCCGTAAAATATGGTGGGGTTTCAGAAGAAGATGCTTGGAAATTTGTCACCCTCAACCCTGCAAAATTAATGCATATCGATGATCAAGTAGGGAGTGTAAAGGTGGGGAAATCAGCCGACTTAGTTTTGTGGAATGACCATCCAATGTCGATCTATGCTGTTGCTGAAAAAACAATGATTGAAGGCATTTTCTATTATGATTTAGATCGTGCAACGGCACAGATAGAAATAATTCAACAGGAACGCAATCAACTCATTCAACAGATGGTTGAAGCGAAAAATGGAGGTGCACCAACACAAAAAGCACCAAAAAAACAAGCGCGTGAATTCCATTGCGAAACATTAGACTAACACATTACAGATGAAAAAAATAATATATTTAATAAGCCTATTTTGCCTCAATATTGTGGCAACAGCGCAGCAAACTCCAGCACCATCACAAAGTGAGTCCATTTTGATTCAAGGGGCGACCCTTCATATTGGAGATGGCACAATTATCGAAAATGGTTCCTTAGGCATTGAGGCTGGTAGAATTGTTGAAGTTGGTCCCTCATCGGATATAAAAAACAACTATGCAAGAACAATAAACGCAAAGGATCAACATGTTTATCCTGGTTTTATTGCAGCAAATAGCACGGTTGGAATGGTAGAAATAGATGCTATTCGCCCAACAAATGACTTGAATGAAATAGGGACATTCTTACCTAATATTAGAACCTTGATCGCATACAATGCTGAATCTAAGGTTGTCGAATCGCTTCGCCCAAATGGAATTTTGACAGCGCAAATTATCCCGACAAGAGGACGAATTGCCGGAAGTTCAACGGTGGTTCAACTGGATGCCTGGAACTGGGAAGATGCTGCCGTCAAAACGGATGAGGGAATGCATATCTATTGGCCTCGTTCCTACCGAAGAGGAAATTCTGCAAAAGGAGAAGATCCGTTGGTGTATGATCAGAAAAATTATGACAAACAAATCCTGGAACTTGATGCCTATCTAAAGGAAGCCAAAACATTCACCGCCTCTGCAGAGAAAAAACACCTTCCACATGCTGCACTTCAAGCAATGTTTAGCGGAAATCAGCAGGTTTACCTTCACGCTAAGGAAAAAAGACAAATCCTTGATGGAATAGTCTTTTTGCAAAAGCACGGACTCAAAAAAATCGTTTTAGTTGGTGGAGATGATGCACATTTAATCCTTCCCTTTCTAAAGAAAAATGATATTCCAGTGATCGTATCGCGCCCGCATCGCTTACCCAATACTGCAGATGAAGACGTTAAACTTCCTTATAAAATGGCAAAAATATTAATGGATGCTGGGCTTACCATTACCATTGATGTAAGTGGTCGTATGGAACGAATGAATACCAGAAACCTTCCTTTTTATGCAGGTACTTTTGCGGCCTATGGAGTAGACAAAGAAAAAGCTGTTCAAATGATTACGCTCGACGCAGCTAAAATATTGGGCATTGATGATCGACTTGGAAGTCTTGAAAAAGGAAAAGAGGCAACTTTATTCATTGCTGTAGGTGATGCGCTAGACATGCGAACCAATCAACTTAGTCATGCGTTCATTCAGGGTAGAGCCCTTCTGCTTGAAACCCATCAAACAGAATTGTGGAAACGTTATATGGAAAAATTCAGCCGAAAATAAGAATGCAATTTATTTCTAGTCCCCAAAATGGACACATTAAAGAATTAAAAATATTTCAGGGAAAAGCAAAAAAACGAAGGCAAGAACAACTATTCTGCATTGAAGGGGAAAAAGAAATTCGGCATGCGTTAGCGGGTGGTTTTCGGTTAAAAAACGTTTTTGTTAAGGAAGCTAACACAAAAATTGTAAGCGATATAGCTTTTGCAAATTGCGAATGCATTGAAGTCAATGCAGCTCTATTTGAAACACTGTGTTACCGAAAAAACACCAGCACACTTATTGGTGTGGCTCACATGAAGGAACACCAACTTGAGGGACTAAAACTCCCCAAAAAGAATGCCTTCATTCTCATTGCTGAAGCTCCTGAAAAACCAGGAAACATTGGTGCACTGCTTCGAACAGCCGACGCTATTGGCGTAGATGCAATGATATTGGTCGATCCAAAAACAGATCTGTACAACCCCAACGTTGTTCGATCGAGTGTGGGCTGTTTATTTAATGTTCCCATTGGGATAGGAACAATAGCTGAAACATTTTCTTTCCTAGAACAAAAAGAAATAAACATCTTTAGTGCCGCACTTACTGAAAAAGCGAAAGCCTATACTTTACATGACTTTAGGGGGAACACAGCCATTGCCGTAGGCACAGAAGATCTCGGACTATCCAAGAACTGGTTGGCACATAACACTACAGAAATCTATATCCCAATGGCAGGAGAAAATGACTCTCTAAATGTTTCTGTTGCTGCGGGTATTTTGCTTGCTGAAGCAAGAAGACAAAGAAACTAGCTGACTTATTGGGATGAATTTAAAAGAATTGTGTAATTTACTTATATGCAAATCGATGAGGAAATAGAAAACAAAGAAATTGCGAAACAGTACAAAGAGCTACTGAAAATAAGCTATTTGCAATTATCAACTGAAGATAAAAAGTTGATAAGGCTTGCCTTCAATACCGCTGTAGATGCACATAAATCGCAACGTCGCAAGTCGGGAGAGGCATATATCTTTCATCCCATTGCAGTTGCAAAGATCGTTGCCTCAGAAATTGGTTTGGATGCTACATCCATCGCTGCAGCACTTTTACACGATACAGTGGAGGACACCAAATATACGCTCGACGATATCGAACGTCTTTTTGGAAATACTGTAGCAAAAATTGTGCATGGATTAACAAAAATTTCCCATCTCAAAAAAGATACGGATGTCTCTTTACAGGCAGAGAATTTTCGTAAAATGTTATTGACCCTAAATGATGATATCCGGGTAATCATTATAAAAATTGCTGACCGTTTGCACAATATGCAAACAATGGATTCAATGCCAGAATACAAACAAGTAAAAATTGCTTCTGAAACACTGTACATATATGCTCCTCTAGCCCATAGAATTGGAATGTATAACATTAAAACAGAATTAGAGGACCTCAGTTTAAAATATACTGAGCCCAATCGTTTTGATGCGATCAAAGGCAAAATTGAAGAGAGTCAAGAGGAACAAAATCAATACATAAAGGCATTTTCTAAATTTCTTAAAACCTCATTAGATAAAGAAAATATAAACTATTTTATCAAAGGAAGAAGTAAATCGATCTACTCGATTCATAAAAAAATGCAATCGCAAAGAATCAACTACGAGCAAGTATTTGACAAATTTGCCATTCGTATCGTTTACAAAACTTCACCCAAAGATGAGAAATTCTTAGCCTGGAAAATCTACTCCATTGTAACCGACCATTTTACGCCCAACCCTACCCGACTTCGCGATTGGATTTCTTCGCCCAAATCGAATGGATATGAATCCCTTCATATCACAGTTATGGGACCAAACAATAAATGGATCGAAGTTCAAATTCGCTCTGAACGCATGCACGAAATTGCTGAAAAAGGATATGCTGCGCACTATCGCTACAAACAAGGGGAAGAGAAAGAATCTGGGATTGACGGATGGTTAAATCGTTTGCAAGAAGTATTGGAGTCAAAAGATTCAAGTGCCATCGATTTTGTCGAGAATTTTAAACTCAACCTATATGCTGAAGAAATATTTGTCTTCACTCCAAAAGGAGATTTAAAATCGTTACCACGAGGATCATCCGCCTTAGATTTTGCCTATTCCATTCACACAGAAGTGGGAAGCAAAACACGGGGAGCACGTGTTAATGGTAAACTCGTACCCTTATCAAGAACAATTAAAAGTGGAGATTCTGTTGAAATTATTACTTCTCAAAATGCCAAACCCACAGCGAATTGGTTGGATTATGTAATCACATCGCGGGCGCGAAATAAAATAAAATCATCGCTCAACGAAGAAAAGAACAGAATTGCTGAAGAAGGAAAAGAAATCCTTCGAAGAAAACTTAAGCACCTAAGAGTCGAAAACAACGAAAAAACCATTCAACAACTTGTTATTTATTTTAAGGTCAATTCTAGTTTAGATCTTTTTTATCGGGTGGGTCTTGGAACCGTTGATAATCGAAAATTAAAAGAGTTTGCAACTACCTATAACAACAGTTTTTTAAATTTCTTTAAAAAGAGATTACGTTCAAACCAACGGAAAACGACCACAGAAGAGGAAGGTTTTGTCTCCCGCTATGACAAACTCGTCTTTGGGAAAGAACGAGAAGAACTCCAATACAAACTTTCGCCTTGTTGTAACCCAATTGCTGGAGATAAAGTATTTGGATTCGTTACCATTAATGAAGGAATAAAGGTACATAAACACAATTGTCCAAACTCGGTCTCGCTTCAATCAAATTTTGCCTACCGCATTGTTCCTGCTTGGTGGATTGACTCAAGTGAGCAAGAATTTACAGCTGAACTTGTACTTCACGGCATTGACCAGCAAGGCTTGGTCAATCAGGTTACACGATTGATTTCCAACAGCATGAATGTAGATATCAAAAAAATAAACTTTCAAACAGAAGAAGAATTATTTAAGGGGACCCTAACCATGCGGGTGAACAATAAACAAACCCTAAAAAAACTAAAAAAACGCTTATTGAAAATCACTGGAATTGAAAAAGTAGCACGTCAATAGGAAAAGAAACAGTACATTTACCGAAGATTTAAAGTGCCATGGCTGAAACAAATAACCACCAAGAAATCGTAAAAAATGTGTTCATCAAATTTTTAGATCAACACAAACACCGGAAAACTCCGGAACGATTTGCCATACTCCATGAAATTTACGAACACAAGGAACATTTTGATATAGAATCATTGTACATCAAAATGAAAAATAAAAATTATAGAGTTAGCCGTGCCACTCTTTACAACACTGTTGATTTATTGATTGAATCTAGACTAATTCGCAAGCATCAATTTGGGAATCAAGCCCAATATGAAAAATCATTTTTCGACAACCAACACGACCACATTATTTTAACAGACACTGGCGAGGTAAAAGAATTTTGTGACCCAAGAATACAGACGATAAAAAAAACAATCGAAGAAGTATTTAATGTTGATATTCATCACCATTCTTTATACTTTTATGGAACCAAAAAAGAATCATAAATAACCACCAATTATATGTCGGTTGACTTACTGCTCGGTCTTCAATGGGGAGACGAAGGAAAAGGAAAAATTGTAGACGTTTTAACGAAAAATTACGATATCATAGCTCGATTTCAGGGTGGTCCAAACGCTGGACACACCTTAAAGTTTGATGGAATATCGCATGTACTTCACACCATCCCCTCTGGGATTTTTCACCCATCTGCGCTTAACATCATTGGGAATGGGGTGGTCATTGATCCTGTAATTTTTAAAGGAGAACTAGACAAACTTGCTCCTTTTAAAATTGATTTTGCCAAAAAGCTATTCGTTTCCAAGAAAGCCCATCTAATACTCCCTACGCATCGCCTATTGGATGCTGCCTCTGAAGCCGCAAAAGGAAAAGCTAAAATTGGTTCCACCCTCAAAGGAATTGGTCCAACCTATATGGACAAAACTGGTCGAAATGGAATTCGTGTTGGAGACATTCTTTTAAACGACTGGAAAGATCGCTATGAAGCCCTTCGCGACAAACACCTGAAAATGCTTTCGCATTACGAGAGTCAAATTGAATTTGATCTTGAAGCATTAGAAGCAGTATTCTTTGACAGTCTCAAAACACTCAAAGCACTTCCACTTATTGACAGTGAAGATTATTTACATACTGCCCAAAAAGAAAATAAAAAAATATTGGCTGAAGGCGCACAAGGATCCTTACTAGATGTTGATTTCGGTACATATCCTTATGTCACTTCTTCTACAACAACAGCGGCAGGAGCATGTACTGGTTTGGGAATAGCCCCTAATACGGTAGGAGAAGTATATGGTATTTTCAAAGCTTATACAACCCGTGTCGGTAGTGGTCCATTTCCAACTGAATTATTTGATGAAGCTGGTGAAACCATGGGACGTGTTGGACAAGAATTTGGTGCAACCACTGGGCGTGCCAGACGTTGTGGCTGGATCGACTTAGTCGCTTTAAAATATGCCATTCGCGTAAACGGAGTCACCCAACTCATGATGATGAAAGGAGATGTATTGTCTGGCTTTAAATCCATTAAAGTCTGTACAGGCTATGCAACTAAAGACGGAGTGATTGAACATTTTCCCTTTTCAATAGAACCCGAAAATGTTAGTCCAGTGTATACTGAACTTCCCGGATGGGAAGAGGATTTAACACAAATAACTGCTGAAGATAATTTCCCTGAAAGTTTTAAGGCCTACATTGCTTACTTGGAAAAAGAACTTGAAACGCCCATTAAAATTGTATCGGTGGGACCAGATAGAAAGCAGACGATTTTTAGATAAAAAATAATCCGTATTGGTGTGCAAAGAAATATTTCACTTCTTGTAGTAAGTTGCTGTTTGTTAGTAAGTGGATTCCTCTTTGGACAAGAGAAGCGCATTGTACAAATCCAACAAGCTGGTTCATTTGAAAAAGATGAAGCTAACTTTAAAGGAGCCAATATCCTTACAAAAAAAGGAGATCTTCGCGTTAAACTTTTTCATGATGGTGCCCTTATAGAATCCGATAAATCATTTTTTTACCCAAAAGATAACGCCTTCAAAGCCGAGGGAGAGGTCGTTTTTACCCAAGGAGACACCATTCGCATGACCAGCGATTATATGCAATATGACGGAACTTCGGGAAAAGCCAAAGCATGGGGAAATGTGTTTTTAGAACAACCCGACATGACCTTGGAAACAGACACGCTCTTCTTGAATCGATTTGAAGATTTAGCCTATTATGAAACTCCAGGAACCATCATCGATAGCGCAACAACCCTTAAAAGCAATCGAGGGAAATATTTCATGAAAGAAAAAAAATATCGTTTTATTTCAAATGTTCGCATCGATAATCCTGAATATAAAGTTACCTCAACCCAGCTAGACTATTTTACAGACGCCAATGAGGCCTACCTCTATGGACCGACAACAATCATTGGTATTGACTATGATATCTATTGTGAATCAGGCTATTATGACACCACAACCCAAACGGGCTACTTTAAACGTAACGCTGAGATTTTATACAACAACAAAATCATCGAAGGAGATAGTCTGTATTTTGAAAACGAACGGAATTATGCCTCTGCCACAAGGAAAGTTGTCGTTACAGACACCATCAATCAATCCATCATACGAGGGAATTATGCTGAAATATTTAAAGCAAAAGATTCTGCAATAATTACTCGTAAAGCCCTAGCGATTAACATTATTGAAAATGATTCATTATACATCCATGCCGACACACTCATTGGAACAGGACCTTCTGAAGCCAGAATTCTTCGGGGATATTATGGCGTGAAAATTCTTAAGAAAGATCTTAGGGGTAAATCAGACTCCCTTTATTTGGATGAAATCAATGGTCGAATTGAATTGCATAAACGTCCACTAACTCGAAAGGAAAATCAGGTGTTATCCGTGGATGAAAAGAATAGACGAAATCCTGTTATGTGGTTCAATGACAGCCAAATGAGCGGAGAAGTAATCTATATGAAAACCGATTTTGAAACCAAAAAACTTGACTCATTGTTTATTTTCGGCAATGCATTTATCGTAGAAAAAGACAGTTTAAGCGAAAACGGTTATAACCAAATTGTCGGGAAAGAGCTGTATGGAGACTTTCTCGATGGAGCGCTAAATGAACTGGATGTGATCAAAAATACCCAAGTCCTCTACTACCTTTATTCAGAAGAAGGAGAATTGGTTGGCATAGATAAAACAATATGTAGCGCATTAAATATCAAATTCAAAGACAATGAAATTGAAGACATTTCCTTTTATGTAAATCCTAAAGGAGATGTTTTTCCAAACAAAGATCTAGATCCCAATTTACGCACCCTAGAAGGTTTCTTGTGGCGAAAGGAAGAACGACCCGAAACCCTTGAAGACTTATTCCAAAAGAATAAATAAAAAACAATTTCATGCTCGACGATTTTTTATCCTATCAAGCAAAGACAACACCTCATCCTTTAGGCTTAGCAATCAAAAGAGCAAAAGGAAGTTATATTGTTGATCAAAATGGGAAAAAATATCTTGACTTTATCGCTGGTGTATCGGCCTGTAGTTTAGGGCACCGACATCCAGCAGTTGTTCGAGCCATGAAAAGGCAAATAAACCGTTATATGCATGTAATGGTCTATGGCGAATATGTGCAATCTCCAGCGGTAGAGTTGTGTAAACTCCTTGCCCAGCACCTCCCGTCTTCATTAGAAGTTACATATCTCACTAATTCTGGGACAGAAGCCATTGAAGGAGCCATGAAATTAGCCAAACGAGTTACAGGCAAAAGTGGATTTATCGCGGCAAAAAATGCCTACCACGGGAGTACCCAAGGGGCCTTGAGTTTATTGGGAGTGGAAAAACAAAAAGAGGGCTATGGCCCCTTGTTACCTGAAGTAGAGTTCATTAGCTTCAATGCCTTAGAGGAACTTGAAAAAATAACAACTGAAACCGCTGGGGTTGTACTAGAAACCATTCAAGGCGGTGGTGGATTCATTCTTCCCACAGCAGATTATCTTCTTGCTGTAAAAAAACGCTGTGAAGAAGTTGGTGCATTATTAATTCTGGATGAAATACAACCCGGAATTGGTCGAACCGGTAAGTTGTTTGCTTTTGAACACTATGGAGTCACACCAGACATATTGGTAATTGGTAAAGGTTTGGGGGGTGGAATGCCCATTGGTGCATTTTGTAGTTCAGCCCAAAATATGGAACAACTAACACATTCACCTAGCCTCGGTCATATCACAACTTTTGGAGGAAACCCCGTCATTGCAGCCGCAGGCTTGGCTACCCTAAAGACAATCATAAACAAAAAAATAATGGCTGAAATTGACGCCAAAGAAGCATTGTTTAGAGAACTTTTGGTGCACCCTAAAATAAAACAAATAAATGGGCGTGGTCTAATGCTTGCACCAATCCTAGAAAATCCAGAACAGGTCAGTAAAGTAGTATTCAGCTGTATGGAAAAAGGCTTAATTCTCTTTTTTTTACTTTGGGAAAAGAAGGGCATCCGCTTGTCACCTCCATTAAACATTAGTAAAAGGGAGATTCAAAAAGGCTGCAAAATACTCCTAGAAGCATTGGAGGAACTATAATAAGTTGTTAATTAATTTGTTAAAAACAATAGCTGCATTACTTTCGCATTCATCAACTTAGTCCCTAAATTTATTTAAACCAACACGTACTATTTATGTTCCGTGAATTCTCCCAAGACTCTGACGCTCCTGTCACCCGTTTTGAACAAATGTTAAAGACCAATCAAGTGTATTTTTTTGATGCAGTTGAGTTTGAAACCATTATCCAATTTTACATTGATACTGGTGAAATAAATCTTGCAAGAAAAGCATTAGAAATGGGGATTAATCAACACCCCATTCACACCGACCTAC